>Ga0079305_1000609_pt1 | contig 71190 bp, 66 predicted proteins | sample LMS_cellobiose_e_FD_79183 | JGI IMG/M metagenome (GOLD analysis project Ga0079305, IMG submission 79183) | Rumen-fistulated moose microbial communities from Alaska, USA - LMS_cellobiose_enrichment | ecosystem: Host-associated > Mammals > Digestive system > Stomach > Rumen fluid ...
GGAAAAGGCCTCGTGCCGCTATTCCATGCAGATCTTCGACGGCGCTGCGCCGACCTGTCACATTGAACTGCTAGACAAGCCGGTGGTGATGTGGGACTATCACTCCCTGCTCACAGGGTTGCAGATGGCCGTTTTCTTTACGATCACCGACCCCAAATCCCCGATCCGGCTGTGCAAGAACTGTGAAAAAGCGTTCTTCGCTGCCCGCTCCAATCAACAGTATTGCAGCGAGCACTGCCGCCGTTATTACACAAAGAAGCATCCTACGGAACAGAACGACTAAAAGCGACAGAGCGCGTACCGCCATGATACGCGCTCTGTCTCCTTCATTCTCATTCGGTTATAAGCTCCCCGATCAGGGTTTGGCCTGCCTCCAGCACACCGGTTATGACTGATGCAATATAGGGAGCGACAAATGCCCCGATCCCCACCGCAAACACCCGGATCGTCAGGATGGGCTCAAAGTGCAGCAGCAGGTAGGCCATTCCGATCAGGAGCAACATCATACCGCCCAGCCGAAGCACGATGGATGCGATACCCGTAGCGATCAGGCTTGCCAATTTCAGCAGAAAGAGAAGTAGCCACACCGGGGCCAGCAGTATCTTGAACATGATACGCATATTGCTGCCCTCGGTCAAACATAGATCAGTTCATCCCTGACGATCTCCTCAGCCCGGTTGCGAATGTTGTTCATGCGACCGACCCAGCCAAGCTGATCCCGACGCTTCAACTCCTCTGTGACGCCCTCGGCCTTCGCCATTTGCTTGACCAGGAAATCCATAAGGTCCTGGGCCGCTTCATTGGTGTTGATCAGGTGCTGGGTTAACGTGCCTTGCAGCAACATGGCATTGTAGGTGCCCTTCCGATGCTCCTTCAGATACCGCTTTCGACGCTGCCCCCAAATGCCGATGTCTCCTTCCGGCTGTGGGTCCATGACGAGGTTAGGAATTTGATAGTCACCGACCTGTGAATATGTGCCGCCTCTTTCTTCGAATAAAGACTTCATTTTTGTATGCCTCCATGCTATACTCTTGGTTGTTAAAGGGTTTGGCTTTACGCCAGCGGATAAGATTACTCCTTTCTCATGCCCGCCTACCGTTGTTGCCGCAAACGAACCGCAGTCATGGTATTAGGTGAATCTTCGTTTCACCCTTTACAGCATACATTCTGAAAAGAAAAAGCGGCGCAAAAAGAAAAGCTTAAGAAGAATAAGGAGACTATGCGATGAACATAGCCTCCTTCTTACGTTCTTTTGGCGTTCCCTTTTCTTACAAGAAAAGGGAACAACCCCCCGTCAATCCATCCGCTCTAAATGCAGCATACGCTGCGGGATGTGGCAGTAGCCGCCCGGGTTCTTGTCCAGATACTTCTGGTGGTATTCCTCGGCGGGAAAGAAGTTTTCAAGGGGCAGCAGCTCCACCGCCAAAGGCGCGCCCACCTTCTCCGCCTCCCTGGCGAAGGCGGCCTGCAGGCGCGGGAGCTGATCGGGATCGGTATAATAGACCCCGGTCCGATACTGGATCCCCTCGTCGCCCCCCTGCTTGTTCACGGACAGGGGATCGATGACCAAAAAGAACAGCTCCAGCAGCCGCTCCAGGGAAAGCTTCCCCTCGTCATAGTCGATGCGGATGGTTTCCGCATGGCCGCTGTCCCGGCATACCTGCTGATAGGTGGGCGCGGCGTCGGGGCCGTTGGCATACCCCACCTCTGTGGCGAGGACCCCCTCGAACTGATCGAAAAACTTCTGCATGCCCCAAAAGCAGCCGCCGGCCAGATAGACGGTCCTCATGCCTCCGCTCCTTCCTATGCCCCGTTTTATATCCCCTGGTTTCTCTTTTTGGCTTTTTCCAAAGAGAAAAAGCGCATCAGCTCACAATTCCACCAGCTCGTATTCCCGGCTGCCGAAGCCCAGCTCCGCCGCCGCCTCCACGGTGTGGACCCCGTGGCGGGACTCCACCCGCTCGATGAAGTGCTGCCGGCCCGGGTCGTCCTTGGCGGCATAGACCAGATCCAGGCACGCCTGATCGATGGCCACCGGATCCAGGGAGGCCAGGATGCCGATGTCCTTCATGCAGGGGTCCTCGGCCACGGAGCAGCAGTCGCAGTCCACGCTGAGGTTCTTCATCACGTTGATGAAGGCGATCCTTCCCGCGAAGAACTTCACCACGGAGGAGGCCGCGTCGGCCATGGCCTCGCAGAACCGGTCCTGCTCGGCGTGCTTCTGCCAGGCCTCGATGTTGCTGTCGCTGACGCCGCCGGAGTGAATCAGGGCCTTGCCCTTGCTGGAGGCGCAGCCGATGGACAGCTGCTTGAGAGCGCCGCCGAAGCCGCCCTGGGGATGGCCCTTGAAGTGGGCCAGGACCAGCATGGAGCCATAGTTCTTCATGTTCTTGCCCACCAGGTTCTCCCGGAGCACCTTTCCGTTGGGGATGGGCAGCACATCGTCCGGCCCCTCGGCGTCCATCAGATCCATGTCGAAGGCGTCGGCCCAGCCGTGGAGCTTCAGCAGCTTCAGGTGGGATTCCGTGTGGTCCCGAACCCCGTCGAAGGCGTCGCCATAGGCGGTGTTGCACTCCACCACGGTGCCGTTCACCTTCTCCACCATGGGCGCCCAAAAGCTGGGCCGCAAAAAGTTTTGGTTCCCCTTCTCGCCGGAGTGGACCTTCACGGCCACCTTCCCCGGCAGCTCGACGCCCAGGGCCTCATACATCTCGATCACCTTCTCGGGGGTGATGGTCCTTGTGAAAAACACCTTTGCCTTCATGTTGGTTCCTCCTGTATTTCGTTTTTTTTTTTTTGACTATAGCAGCGGCAGCAGGTCTCGCAGCAGGGCGTCCACGCTCTCCTTCTTCGTGGCCCAGCTCACGCAGATGCGGGTGGCGGTGTGCCCTTCGTCCACCCGACCCCAGCCCTCGAAGGCATAGCGGTCGGAAAGCCGCTCCACCGCCCGATCCGGCAGGATAGGGAACTGCTGGTTGGTGGGGGACTCATAGAGGAAGGGCACGCCCTTTTTTCGCAGGGCGTCCCGCAGGACCATGGCCAGGTCCACCGCGTTTTTCGCGATGCGGGTGTAGAGATCGTCGGCAAACAGCTGCTCGAACTGGATCCCCAGCAGCCGCCCCTTGGCCAGCATGCCCCCCTGGCGCTTGATCATATAGCGGAAGTCCTTCTGGAGGGCGGGATGCAGCAGCACCACCGCCTCCCCGAACAGGGCCCCCACCTTGGTGCCGCCGATGTAGAAGGCGTCGGTGAGCCGGGCGATGTCCGGCAAGGTCACGTCCGTGCCGGGGGCCGCCAGCCCATAGCCCAGGCGCGCCCCGTCCAGATACAGATAGAGCCCATGCTCGTCGCAGACCGCCCGCAGAGCCTCCAGCTCGGAGAGGCTATAGAGGAGCCCGCCCTCGGTGGGGTGGGAGATATAGACCATCCCGGGCTGGACCATGTGCTCGTGGGAGGGATCCGCCCAGTGGGCTTTTACATAGGCGTCCACGGCGTCGGCGCGGACCTTCCCCGACCGGTCGGGGAGGGGCAAAACCTTGTGGCCCGTGGCCTCGATGGCGCCGGTCTCATGAACATTGATATGCCCCGTGGCGGCGGCCATGACCCCCTGAAAGGGCCGCAGGGCTGCGGCGATGACGGTTTGATTGGTTTGGGTCCCGCCCACCAGAAACTGGACAAGGGCGTCCTCCCGACCGATGGCCCTTTTGATCAGGGCCCGGGCATGCTCGCAATGGGGATCCTCCCCATAGCCCGGGTTTTGCTCGAAGTTGGTGGCGGCCAGGGCCGCCAGGATCTGGGGACAGGCCCCCTCGTCGTAGTCGCAGGCAAAGCGGATGATTTCAGAGCTCATGGTGGATGCCTTCCAAATGCGCGATGAAGTCCTTCAAGGGCAGGGGCGCCTCGTGGCCCGCAACGAGCCATTTCTCCGGCCGCCCGGTCAGCTTCTCGATGAAGGCGGAAAGCCGCCCTTTGTCATACTGCCGGTCCAGCTCATAGAAATCCTCATATCCGGCGTCCCCGATGATGAGGCAGCCGTCGGCGGACACCAGCAGGGCGTCCCGACTGTGGGGGGAATCGCAGGTCTCGCAGCGGACGGTCACGCCGCCGATGTCCATGGTCCCCTCCCCCTCCAAGGTCATGTCGGGCAGGGCGACCCGGATCCACTCGGGCCGCCGATATTCCAGGCAGATGTGCTCGTGGCAGAAGGGGATGTCCTCGTGGGTCCGAAGCCGCTCGGCCATGGCCTCCTCCGTCCACCGCCATTGGGCCACCTCCTTCAGCTTCTCGTCGGTCTTCTTCGAGGCCAGGGTGAAGCCGTTCACGGCGCAGAGGCCGAAGCTATGGTCCCAATGCCAATGGGTCAAAACGGTGATCTCGGGGATGGTCAGGCGCCGGTCGGTGATGGCGGTGTAGAATTCCCGCACATGGGCCGGGCTGGCCCCGGCGTCCACGGCCACGCACAGCTGATCCCCCTCGATATAGGTGAGGACTGGACGATCGGAGGGCTCGTCATGGGGCAGATACCAGACCCGCTCGGTCAGTTGTTGGAGCATTTGCAGCTACCTCCCGTTGGTTTGCTTTTTATTGTATCGCGTTTTGGAGGCAGGGTCAAGAAAAACCCCTCGGCATCCCGAAGGGCTGACTTCCCTCTCTCAAGGAAGGGCTATGTGTGTGTGCGGGAGCATGGGGGCTTCCCCCATATATACACACTCATGGTCATTGTCTTGGTAGCGTTGGCCATCGCCCGTCATCCCTGTCCGTTCTCCCGGGGCAGCAGGGCGGTGAAGGCGGTGCCCTCCGCTTCGCTGCTCTCGGCAGAGACGGTGCCCCCCATGGACCGGACCACGGATTGGACGATGGCCAGCCCCAGCCCGGAGCTGTCGGCGGCGGTGCGGCTCTTGTCCGCCCGGTAGAACCGCTCGAACACATGGGGCAGATCCTCCGCCGGGATATAGGAGCCGGTGTTGCGCACGGTGAGCTTGGCCCTCTTCCCCGCCTTCTCCAGGGACACGGTGATGGCGCTGCCGGGGGCGGCATACTTGCAGGCGTTGTCCAGCAGGCACTCCAAAGCGCTCTGCAGCTGGGCCCGGTCCCCCCGGACCACCAGCCCGCTCTGCACCTGCTCGTCGATGGTGAGCCCCTTTTCAAAGGCCGCGGCCTCGAAGGCCAGGGCGCTTTCCATGACCATGTCCGACAGGTCCAGGGCCTCCCGGCTGGTTTTGCCGGGGTCGTCCTCCATGCGGGCCAATGTCAGCATCTTCTGAACCAGGTCCTTCATCCGGTGGCCGGCGGCCTGGATCCGGTCCACCTCCGGGGACGCGGCCTCCCGACTCTGCTGCTTCAAAAGCTCGCTGTTGCTCAGGATCACGGTGAGGGGGGTTTTCAAATCGTGGGAGGCGTCGGCCACAAACTGACGCTGCATGTCCCAGGCCCGGGCCATGGGCCCCACGGCCCAGCCGGACAGGAGCCAAACCAGCAGCAGCAGCGCCGCCCAAATCCCCACGGCCATGAGGGCCAGGGCCTTCATGGCGGCGGTCATGAGCCGATCCTCCATGGCCGTGTCCACCACGGCCACATAGGTCTTGCCATCCTTCTTTTCCACCTTGGTGTGGACGCCGCTGTGCTTGGGCTGCTTGCCCTGGACCGCCTCCCGGGCCAGGTCCTTCTGCTCCTCCTCGGAGAAGCTTTCCAGGGTGCCGCCGGTCCTTTGCTCAATTTCGCCGGTTTCCGGGTCGATGCGCAGCACCACGGCCCGCTCGAGCCGGCCGCCCCGGCTGTCCGTCGGGGTCTTTTCCCCCAGGGCGGCGAGCAACGACCGCTTCATCATCTGGTCCGCATCGGAATAGATCACCTTTCGGGCGCCCAAAAACAGGGCCCCGGACACCAGCAGCAGCACCAGCGTGACCACGGCCATGCTGGTGAGGATGAACCGCTTTTTCAGCTTTCGGATCATGCGTCAGTCCTTTCGAGCCGGTAGCCGAACTTGCGCAGGGTGGAGATCTGGACCGGGGCCTTCAAAAAGGCCAGCTTCTTGCGGAGGAAGGAGATGTAGACCTCCACGTTGTTGTCCTCCGCATCAGACTCCACGCCCCAAACCTTGTTGATCAGGGTGTCCTTGCTGACGATGGCGCCGCCGTTGCTCATAAAGATGTGCAGGATGGAAAACTCCTTCTTCCCCAGGCGAACCTTTTTGTCCCCATAGGACAGGTCGCAGGTGGACAGGTTCAGCTTCAGCTCCCCAAAGGAAAGCTCGTCCATGACCACCTCTCCCTGCCGCCGGGTCAGGGCCCGCACGCAGGCCAGCAGCTCCGACATCTCAAAGGGCTTGGTGAGATAATAATCCGCGCCGCTGTCCAGCCCCTTCACCTTGTCGTCGGTCTCGGTCCGGGCGGTGAGCATGAGGATGGGCGCGGCGATCTTCGCCTTGCGCAGCTCCCGGGCGATGGAGAATCCGTCCCGCTTGGGGAGCATGATGTCCAGGATCACCAGATCATAGTCCCCGGAAAGGCCCCAATCCAGGCCCGACTCCCCGTCGCTGCAGATGTCGCTTTCAAAGTGGGCGCTCTTGAGCATCTCCCCCAGGGTCCTGGCCAGGGCCCTGTCGTCCTCCACGATCAATGCACGCATGCGTTCTTCCCTCCGTTTTTCTGATGAAGCCATCCTATGCCGCGAACCTGAAAAAAGCCTGAACCTTCACAGGAACAGGCAGAACAGGATGGGCAAAAAGATGGCCGGCAGCAGGTCCATAACCTTGATGTTCGTCACCTTCAGCATGTTGAGGCCGATGGGCACCAGCAGCAGCGAGCCCACCGCCCCCATCTCCCCCGCCGAGGCGGCGAAGAAGCCGGCGCTGACCATGCCCAGGACCGTGAAAAGCCCCTGATAGAGGAGCACCGCCAGGGCGGACAGCAGCACGCCCCCGCCCATGGCCGAGGCAAGGAGCATGGCGGAGATGCCGTCGATGAGGGCCTTGGCAAAGAGGACGCTGTGGTCTGCGGAGAACCCGTCCTGGAGCGCCCCGGTCACCGCCATGGCCCCGGTGCAAAAGAGCAGGGTGGCGCTGGCAAACCCGGCGGCGAAGCTCCCCTGCCGTTCGGGGCCCACCAGCTTGCCGCTGAGACCGTCCGCCAGGCGATGGAACCCGTCGTCGATGCCCAGCAGGGCGCCTATGGCCGCCCCCACCGCCAGGGACAGGATCATGACCAGGGCCTTTTCCCCCCGCAGCGCCCCCGACAGGCCCAGAAGGATCACCGCCAGCCCCAGGGCCTCCATGACCCGCTCGTGGAGCTTTTGGGGGATGCCCCGATGGAGCAGCAACCCGGCCCCGCCCCCCAGCAGGATGGCGGCGGCGTTGACGACGGTGCCCAAGCCCTTCATGCTCTCTCCTTTCCCGAAAAACGACGGCCCTCCCTCATACCTTCGGCCTGTGTCCTATCATGGCGGAAGGGCGGGCCCTTTGTCCACACCGTTTTTTTATCAGCTTTGCCCGGCCTTGCGGAACATGAACCGCCGCACCGCATCGATCCCGATCCGATAGGGAAGGGGGCGCAGCGCCTTGTCCGCTTCCTTCAGCAGCTTCCGGATGGGCAGCTGCTGGGGGCAATGGGCCTCGCATTTGCCGCAGCCGACGCATTGGGAGGCAAAGGCGCTCTCCCGGGTCAGGCCCACGGTCTGGGCATATTGAAAGCGGCCCTGGCTTTTCGACTCCGTGTACATGGCGTTGTAGCACCGGAAGGCGCCGGGGATATCCACCCCCTTGGGGCAGGGCATGCAGTAGCGGCAGCCGGTGCAGCCTACCTTCTCCTTCTCCCGGATCAGCGCCGTGACGCGGCGGATCGTTTCAAAATCCGCCTCGGTGAAGGTCCCGGCCGCCGCCGCCGAGGCGGTGCGGCAGTTTTCGCGGACCATGTCCAGGGAGTTCATCCCGGAGAGCACCACCGTCACCTCCGGCTGATCGTAGAGCCAGCGAAAGCTCCATTCCGCCGGGGTCCAGCTCCGCCCGCTCTCGGCCATGGCTGCCTTGGCGGAGGCGGGGAGCATGCTGACCAGCTTGCCGCCCCGCAGCGGCTCCATGATGACCACGGGGATCCCCTGGGCCGCCGCCGCTTTCAGGCCGACGACGCCGGCCTGGGCATGCTCGTCGAAATAGTTATACTGGATCTGGCAGATGTCCCAGTCGTAGTCATGGAGGATCTTCAAAAAGCCGTCGGAATTGCCGTGATAGGAAAAGCCGATGTTCCGGATGGCGCCGGATCTCTTCTTCTCCTCGATCCACCCGAGGACGCCCACGCTCTTCAGCTTCTCCCACATGGCGATGTCCGTCAGATGGTGCATGAGATAATAGTCCACATGGTCCGTCCGCAGCCGGGTCAGCTGCTCGTTGAAATATCTGTCCAGGGCGGCCCGGCTGCCCACCAGATACTGGGGCAGCTTCGTTGCGATGTTGATTGGATCGCGGATGCCGTTGCGCGCCAGGATCTCCCCCAGGGCCGCCTCGCTGCCGCCATAGATATAGGCCGTGTCAAAATAGTTGACCCCGCAGCCAAAGGCCTCCAGGATCTCCCGCTCCGTCTCCTCCATGTCGATGGCGCTCCCCTTTTTGGGGAAGCGCATGCAGCCGAAGCCCAGGAGGGACAGGTCCGCGCCATGTTTGTCCTTTCGATATTGCATGTTGGCCCCCGTTTCTCGCTCTATTCCGCCCACCGGAAGTTTTCCTGCCCGGTCCCCAGCTCAAAGCGGCATTTGACGATGCCCAGAAGGTCCATCGCGTTTTCCTTTGTCTCCTTCTGGATCTCTCGGTTTTCCTTCGGCGCAGGCGACCCGGGCACGGCCCTCCGCAGCCATGATATATGATTATAATCCTCCCTGCCCTCCTTTGCAACCTTTCTTGAGGTGTTGCGCCCTTTTGCGTATTTTGTCACACGGGCCGCTGCCGAAAGCCCGGCGAACCGCCGTCAGGGAGGGGAGCGGCTATGACAAAGGGGCGTTTGGAAGCGTTCAGCGATGGGGTCATCGCCATCGGAGTCCTCCCCTTCTTTCCTGCCCTGCATTTCATCTTCGATATGGACTTTTGCGGGAAGATGTGGTATCATAGGTTAGTTCAAGCTAACCTATCGCTGTCGCGACGCTCTCCCACTCTTCTCAAAACGGTTTTTTGTTGGGGCAACGGTTGGCTGAGCCTGACCAAATGCACAAAGGAGAGACCCATGTCTTTGAAAAATAAGATCCTGAAGCGGCCGGTTTCTCCTCGTCAACGAGGCCGACGGTGCGGACAAAACCGGCAAACGGTTTGAAACCATCATCGACGGCATGCACTGCTATGCAGCTCTGCATCCTGACGACCAAGGGAAGGAGGACAAAATGATCCATGCCATACTGCCCGGCCTTTTGATCCCGTTTTTGGGAACGGCGCTGGGCGCAGCCTGCGTGCTGTTCATGAAGCGGACCCTGACCAAGGGCGTGGAGCGGGCGCTGACCGGCTTTGCCGCCGGGGTCATGGTGGCGGCGTCCATCTGGAGCCTGCTGATCCCGGCCATGGAGCAGGCGTCCCCCCTGGGGCGGCTGGCGTTCCTGCCTGCGGTGATCGGCTTCGGCGTGGGCATGGCGTTTTTGCTGCTGCTGGACACGGTCATCCCCCATCTGCACCGATATGCGGAGCAGGCGGAGGGCCCCAAAAGCGCCCTGACGCGAACGACGATGATGGTTTTGGCCGTCACGCTGCACAACATCCCGGAGGGCATGGCCGTGGGCGTGGTCTACGCGGGGCTCCTGTCCGGCTCCGTCGAGATCAGCGCCGGCGGCGCTCTGGCCCTGGCTTTGGGCATCGCCATCCAAAACTTTCCCGAGGGAGCCATCATCTCCATGCCCCTGCACGCGGAGGGCATGGGCAAGGGGAAGGCCTTCCTCTACGGCGCTCTGTCCGGCGCGGTGGAGCCCGTGGGCACGGTCCTGACGATCCTGGCGGCCGGCCTTGTGGTGCCGGCCCTGCCCTATCTGCTGGCCTTTGCCGCAGGCGCCATGATGTATGTGGTGGTGGAGGAGCTGATCCCGGAGATGTCGTCCGGGGAGCATTCCAACGTGGGGGTCATCCTGTTTGCGCTGGGATTCATGCTGATGATGGCGCTGGATGTGGCGCTGGGATGAGGGGAAAAGAGGCAGCGTGAACCCCGGCGATCGGCCTGTGGGCCGGGACGGCTCTGGCTTTGCCAACCATTCGGCTGTTTCCTGTTTGCTGTGGGGATTCTCTGTTGTTGACAGGCAAGCAGGCATATTATATATTGTTAGATACAGGTTTGGGTCTACAGGCGCTTTCCGCATCATGACAGCCAGCCGAATACACCTGCGGCAACGAACGAAATACCGCGCAGAAAGAGGGTCTATATGAACGCATCGGAATGCATCCGCGCGCGGCGCAGCGTGCGCACCTTTGACGGAACGGCGTTGAAATCGGAGGACGCTGCGGCCATCCTTGCCTTTGCCGAAAAACTGGAAAACCCCTATGACATCGCCATCCGGTGGCAGCTGCTGGACGCGAAGCAGCAGGGGCTGAAAAGCCCGGTCATCCTTGGAACGGACACATTTATCGCCGGGAAGATGCCCCGCGTCCCGCACGCGGAGGAAGCCTTCGGCTATGCCTTTGAGAAGGTCGTTCTGTTTGCCGAATCGCGGGGCGTCGGCACGACCTGGATCGCCGGAACGATGGACCGCCCCGCGTTTGAAAAAGCTATGGAACTGCGGGACGGCGAGGTCATGCCCTGCGTCAGCCCCCTGGGCTATCCGGCCAAAAAGATGTCCATGCGGGAGACCGTGATGCGCAAGGGCATCAAGGCGGATGCGCGGCTCCCGTTTGAGACCCTGTTCTTTTCCGTCGGCTTCGATACGCCTCTCGCGCCCGAAGCGGCGGGGCCCCTTTTCGAGGCGCTCGAGGCCGTGCGCCTTGCGCCGTCCGCCGTCAACAAGCAGCCGTGGCGCGCCGTTGTGTGCGGCGACACGGTGCATTTTTACGAGAAGCACAACAGGGGCTACGGCGAGGGCGGATGGGATATCCAAAGGATCGACCTCGGCATTGCCCTGGCGCACTTTGAACTGGTCGCCAGGGAAGGCGGGATTTCCCCCGCGCTGCGCCTCGACGATCCGGGCATCGCCACGGCGCCGGATACGGAATATATCGCTTCCTTCCGGGTTTGACCTGCCATGGAAGGCGCGGTCACGGTCTATCACACGGGCTTTGCCGTTGTGCAGACGCCCGACCTGCAATTCGGCAGAAGCAACGCCGATTTCGGACAGGGCTTTTACCTTTCGGACAATGCGGAGTTTGCCAAAGCGCAGATCGCCCAGAAAGGCATATGAGCGAACCGGCTGATCCGCAGACGCCCGTGCCACACATGCGGCCGGAATGATGATTTGAAAACCGATCCGTCACAACGAAGGGAGGGAATTTCAATGTACAAGAAGCAAGTTGATATAACCGATCATGCCGACGCCATCACCAAGGCGCTGAAACGCGGGGTGTTTCTAACCACCAAGGTGGGAGAAAAGGTCAATTCCATGGTGATCGGTTGGGGGCATGTCGGCAGGGTGTGGGAGCGCCCGGTCTTCATTGCCTATGTGCGCAAAAACAGGTTCACACGGGAAATGCTCGATATGAACCCCGAGTTCACGGTCAACATTCCGTTGGGCAGCGTCGATAGAAAGGCGTTTGCCGTTTGCGGCAGCAAAAGCGGGCGGGATATGGACAAGATCGCAGAGGCGGGGCTGACGCTCGTTGCCCCGGATGTCATATCCGTTCCCGCCATCCTGGAAATGCCGCTCACGCTGGAATGCCGCGTGATCTACCGTCAGGAGCAGGACGCGGCGCAGCTGCCTCAAGACATCCGAAGGCAGTTCTACGCCATCGAGACGGACGACCACATCCTGTATTACGGTCAGATCGAAGCGGCCTATGTTATCGAGGCCCAAGGGAAGGAACAGTGACCCCTTGTCCGTGACGGGCAGCTGATCCTGATGCGGAACAAACCATCCGAGGACAAAAAGAAAAACCCTGGAAACGCAGTGTTTTCGGAGCTTTTTGGCGTGCCTGACACGCTACGGCGCTGCTTTGAACCACCTTTCAACAAGGTGGCAGCGCCGGGAGGCGGCCCAAAGGCCGCCTATGCGAACTGCGTTCGAACTTGCGCTCAAGAAGCGCAACAAACAAAAACCCCCACCCTTACGGGTGGGGTTTTTCTTTGGCGTGCCTGACACGCTACGGCGCTGCTTTGAACCACCTTTCGACAAGGTGGCAGCGCCGGGAGGCGGCCCAAAGGCCGCCTATGCGAACTGCGTTCGAACTTGCGCTCAAGAAGCGCAACAAACAAAAACCCCACCCTTACGGGTGGGGTTTTTCTTTGGCGTGCCTGACACGGTTCGAACGTGCGGCCTTTAGAGTCGGAGACAATGAATTACTGGTCTCTATAATCCCTAATTATCTAGAAAATTCCTCATATTAGGGGATTATTCCCATTCCATATGAGCTCGTATTTGTCCAATGTTTACTAATTTTTTCAACTAGTATGTGTTAAAAATGTGCTAGAGTTTGTCATAGATTTTTTCGCACAGGCAACACACGTCAATCGTTTGAATACTTCTACTTGAATGGGGTAACTGTACAGTCAACAACGGTGCAGACCGATAGTGGCATAAGCTTAGTTTTGAGCAAAGCCAACTCTGATTTTTTGATTATCCAGCGCTGCAGGATAGGCTGGCAGCTTGGGTATCGAGAGCTTACGTCCCTGAACGCATAAAAGCATTCGAAGTGTCCAATTTCGTCTCCAGATGCATTCTGTATGGTAATGCCATTACAAGATAAATGAATGGACCAATCAAATGAATACAGAGCCGTTTTGCTTATGCCGCAAGAAATGTTGCTATTTTGAAAGCTTTCAACGCCATTATGATGCAATGTAACATTGTAATGCTCAGACTCTCCAAAATCAGCTCTTTGCTGAAGAAAAAACCTGGAATTGCGTTCGTACTGATAAGCAGCAAAAGGGGACAACTGTCCTGGAGCCTCTATATATGTTAAGTAAAACCCAAATAATTCGGAATTATATGTATACTCCCTTATACTGCCAGCAAGGACAACTTCATCATCGTGGATCCCCATTTCAATTATCTCTCTCACTGTATTTTTCTTTACAATATCAGGCTGTTTGATAAAATCACTGATAACCGCTATTAGTTTATGATCGCTATGCTCCCATAGATGTGGCGTAATAAGCAACGCAAAGGGTTCGGATGCCGAAAGGATTACTCTTGCTATTTGACCTTCAAGGCCATCCCAACGCCCCAACAACCAATCTTTATAAAGCACTCTCAGAAAAGAAAGGCTGATCTTATCACAGGCAACCATGAGTTTGTAACTTAAATGACGTTTCAAAGGAATCAATGAAAACTCTTTATCAATACGCTCAGTATATGCTATCAGTCTTCCTTCTATATCAGAGCATTCTTCGCCCATCATATCTTCTAGTTGTAATAATGCCTCTTCCACATATCTTGATCCGGTAATCACTTGACCCTTTTTGGAGATACGAATTAGCCTTTGTCCCCCAGATGCGGGAATTGAAGAAAAATAGGATTGAGTGGCTTTTTTATATGCTATGTTTCCTCCATTTATGTTTTCCAAGAGGAGATTCGCATATAATGCGACATTGAAATCTTCGTCTGTGCTATGTGCTTCAAGGCAGTGTTGAACTTTTTCTCTTCTGTCTTTTTCTAAATCCCAAAGCAATTCATACGTCATCAATAGCCATTCTTTCGCCCGATAATGAAAAGCCAACCAATCTCTTTCTATCCAATCAATGTATGACCCGTCTAATCTTTCCAGCATAAAAAGACCTGATAGTGCGGTCCTTGCCGCATCTGCATCTTCGGATAGGATGAGGATTTTGATGATTTGATAGAACAAAGTGTCCATATCAACAACGGTTTCCCAGTCGATCAGGTTGACATAATCAAACTCGTCAACGATCTCTGGTTCTTGATAATGGCCTACCGCCGTTGTCCATAACTTGAACATTGCGATCAGCTCTTCGATCCCGCTATTCGCATAAGTGTCATCCAATTGATCAACTTTCCAATATGCAAAGGCAGGTAGTTGCGTTTCCATATAATCGTGTTCTTTGTCCATCAATCCGAAAAGATGCCGAGCAATGATCGGATCTGTTAAGGAGGGTGGAAGCTGTTTTATTAAGCAGCCAATAATAGGATTGCGACTCATTTCATATTCGTCTTTGTCCAACTCAAATTCTAATAAAGATAACAGCGTTGCGGTTTCTGCTTTATCTTGGTGGATTAACAATTCAATGCCTGCAGCAATGGAATCCTTTGGCACTTTTTCACCGTCCATATAAGCGAAAACAAGCGAATCGCATGTAAGGTCCTCTTTCATTTCCCCTCGTTCGTCACACCATCTTTCTGGGATAATGAAACGTGTGGGATCGGAAACCAAATCGACATAGGCGGGGCCATATGCCTGCAATAGGTCATGGATATTATAAATATTTGATTGCTCAGCACACAATTCAATTGCTCTCTGCAAAGCGTGTATCGTTGCTTGATTCGATTCAATTCTCCAATCTAAAACGGCCATTCCCATTGCCCATATCTTGAGCAATGACGCTTGATCCAACCGCTTGTTTTTCAGAAAGCCAATCAAGCCATCGACAAAGTATTCTGGTGACTCAAACACCTGAAATAAATAGTGATTATCGAGGAGCGTTTCCTTTACGGTTTTAAAACCACACGAGAAAATGTCCTCAAACACCTTGCTGTTTATCAGATATTCAAAACGATTATCTCCAAGGACCTCTGTTTGATCCGAAACCTTCTTGATCTGCATTGCTAGAACCGGATCCACTTTATCCTGTTTTTCAACTAGTCCATTGTACCATTTTAATAAATAATCACAGGCATATTCCTTATGCGAAGCATAGCCAATTACGGACCATCGTGCTCTCTCCAACGCCCCCGTTGGATCAATGTTTCGATTGATGTCGTATAATCGAAGGACCCGTGTAAAATGATGAATAATACTATTCCGATCAGCAATTGGTTCCTTCCAAGCGTGTCCCTCGGTGCCCAGCCAATTTTCGTACCAACTCCTCTGTCTGGAGGGATCGTCCATATAATAGTAGAATCCGGCATCCAGCATTGGGTTATATGGATTGCCAGCAAAAACTTGCTCACATACATCGTCAACAACCGTGCGTATTTGAGAGTTCGCTGTTTTGGAAAGGAAAATATATGCTTTAAGCAAGTGGGAGCGCAATCCACGTATCTCATAATCAAACGCATTGGGGCTCCATTCTTTGAGAAAGAGAGAATAAAGTAGCTGCTGAAGATCTATAGTTCGTATTGATATGGACATTCCCCTTTGGCGCTCTGAAAGCCATTTTCCAATCAAACAAACATTGCTAAAATACATCCCATAAAAGGGGCGATCTTTGTGCGAGTTTTTCTTCATGAACCGGTCAAGAATCGCATCGGCAACAGAAGAGAAGGTCTTTGGCTGCAAATAAGCAGCAACTACTGCGTACATACTGTAAAAGGCATTCTCGTTTTCAAACGATGTGCGTATGCTGTCAAAGCTTATGGGTTCAATCTGCTTCCATAAGCTTTCTTTGTACTCTTGAGTGAAATCGGCTTTGAGAGAAAGGATTTTCATAGCAGTCGAAAAAAGCGTTCCAACAGGTGTTTTGCTAAGAAGATCACCCAGCGCAGCATCTATATGATATATGTCAGTTAATCTATTATATGTGAGCAATACAAGCAGGTTCTTTATTAGAGAATCAGGATGAATATCACCAAGCATTCCTACTGCTCTTTGCAGATCATCTCCCGTATGGTCTTTTATGATCGCCTCAAAAGCAGCGTCATTCAAATGAAAAACAAATGCAGGATGCTGTTTTGCAAGGTCTTTTGTCCCGGAAATCAAACTGAACTCTCCCGATCGACTGATAGCAACGCCTAGCCGCGAGGCTGTTTTCTCTGTCGTAGGGGACAAATAATCACTATCCTCTGACAATTCAACTTTCTCATATATCTTACAAATGCTCATACCAGAAAACCAGTGCTTAAAAAGAGCATTTGCTCTATCTACCAATCCGGAATTATACAGTTTTTCTGTCAAAGATAGGACATCTGAAACAACTTTGTCGTTCCAAGCAGATACAGGCTCTACATAACACTCATATGGGTGTATCGATATGTTTGATTCATGCTTTCGAAAGCTGATGGAGTCAATCTCATATTGACTCTTTTCTAATTGATCGATTGTAATATACCCGAATGCTAAAGAGCGTATTTTGACCCAGTCGATTGGGGTACTAGCTATTATCTCCCTTAAAATGTCCGTAGTAATCTTATGTATCTCGTCTAATTCAACACCATTTACATAAGCTTCAATAATGAATTTGGGAGAAAACACCTTTTCAAACTCGCCAAGTCTTCCAGATGCTTTCATGAATCTAAATATGTCGTGATAGTATGCTTCATTCTTCTCTGGCAACGCAAGGTAGTAATTCAGCAAATTACTATATACTTCTTTAACATGCTCTTGATCTTGTCCAATGATGTTTGATAGAAATACTCGCACATCATTGTGCAAAAACGTGTAATTTCCTGCTTCCTCTGAAAGAAGAGGATGAAGAGCTTTTAAGACATTACGCCAATCAGATATAGAAAGGTGTTCTTTGGAATAAATATCGTATAGTATTCTTTCGTTTATTGGTTCATTCAAAAATGCAAAGACACCTGCCACTTTGTAATCGACAAACAAAGGTTGAATCCTACGAATCGCGTTATTCCAAATCGTCTCGTAATAGCTTTGAATATTACCGCTTAAATGTCTTTCTTGCAAAACCTTCTCTAGTTTGAACAGAACGGGCTCCTGGATCGCCTCGTGAACTGCAAAAATAGCGGCCAAAGTATTTCCTTCAGCGTAGCTTGAAATCAATTCAGATAGTTGTCCCCTATAGTCAGCTGGTTCTTCTGGGAACTGCGCATCTACAAGAGATTGAATGTCTTCAGATTGAAGAGGAGGCACATTTATCTCCGTTATATTAGTGGAGTTTGCGAGCAACCAGCTAGGATAGTTTGGATAGTTGCACTTTGGCTGACCAGCGAGGAGGATTTTCACATTGGATGGAATATATTCCGGGCTTGGAAGAGTCGGGAGAAAAGTATTCTCTATGTTGGTTGCGCGTGCCGCATGATCTATTCCATCTATTGCGATGACAAACGCCTTTCCTCGATCATTGGCATATTCCGATGCAATTCTAAAGAAGATGGTTCTTTTCTGCTCTAAAGTCATCAGATCATTGATGACAGGAACACGATATTTGAACAAATGTCCATCTAGTAATTTGCGAAGCTGATTGAACAATTCGTTCCAAAAGTAGTCTTTATCCACGCGTCGGCATACATCACCAGTGAAGTATTCCTTTGTCGGATCTATGGGCTCATAGGCGTAATAGCGAATGTCAATGAGCGATTCCCTTTTTGCATTGAGTTTACTTATAATGTTTGTTTTTCCGATCCCTGGAACACCAGATAGAAATACGATTTTGTGTTGATTAGATCGTAATTCGTCCTCAATAGACCGCACCAACTTCTCTCGACTTGGGAAAAAAGGATTGCTGGGGACTAAGTCCTGATTATACGATGGGTGCTCTTTCATGATGGAAAGTTTACTATACACCTCCTCTTTGTCTATCCTTGATGTTGTTCGACTCGAGGTGCTCCATAGCCTTAATGCGTGATCTAAACTCGCGAGAAGTGTTTCTGCAATCGCATCGTTTGTTTGAAACAGATCCTTTAATGCTTGGAGCAATTCTTCTTGCAACAGGGATAATCCGCAATTGTTAGTTTCGATTATCAAGCACTTTAGAAATCTTAACTTATCTATATTGTCTTCTATACTTTCGAGTTGCTGTACCCATTCATTCCACGCATCTGGATAATCTGGAAATTGAATCTCTTCAAACGTCTTTGCCGATTCTGCCTTCTCTTTTAGCTTTGGTAAAAAAGTTGCAAGTGCAGGGCGAAGGAAAGAAACTCCTGTTCTTGTAGGTGCAGCTTTTTTTCCAGCTGACCGGTTTGTGAACAACAATACCTCGGTATGAGTATATTTGCTTTTTTCTTTATTCCATCCTGTGGCAAGCTCTTGTAAAAGAGAATATTTACTTGAACTATCTCTGGAAACAAGATCCCCAAATGTCAAGCTGTCCTCAGCACGCGTGTGCTTGACTTGAATAAAGGTTTTTACACCATCAACATAAGAAACAACAACATCATCAAGCCCCAATGCTACATCTGCTTGAAGCTCGACATATTCGATTCCACTGTCAGGATTAAGCATTTGGATAACATATTTAAGACCAACAGACCACTCATACCAATATGGATCGCCCATTCCAGGTTTTGTACCAGAATTGTATTTCATCAGATGATCCTCCCATACTACGAGAAGTTGATAACATTATACTAAGTATACAGCGGCTTCTCAAGAAAAACTGCGTGAAAGATGACAATAGGATGATCCTGTGAGGGACGTTTGAAAAAATGGGTTTGACATTTCGCCAATGAAAATGTATGATTGTTTCAAGTTAAAAGTGCGCCGAAAGCGTAGAAATGATTTTCGCCGCAAAATAAATGGAGGTTTTGGCCGATATGATAGGGCGAGAGCAGGAATTAAACGAGCTTTTGAAGCTATATAACGGGAAAAAGGCAGAGCTGGTAGCGATCTATGGGCGTCGCCGTGTGGGAAAGACCTATTTGGTAGACGAAACTTTTCGCGGGAAGATTACGTTTCGGCATGCGGGATTATCCCCTGTGGAGGAAAACAAAAAAGGGTTTTTGAAGGCGCAGCTGGAGCATTTCTATTATTCCCTGCTGCTTCAGGGCATGAAGAAAAGTCATCGTCCGGAGAGCTGGCTGGAAGCCTTCTATATGCTGGAGACTTTTCTGGAGGAGCGAGACGATGGGGACAGGCAGGTCGTTTTCCTAGACGAGCTCCCCTGGCTGGACAGTCCGCGCTCGGGCTTCATGACGGCGTTCGAGGGATTCTGGAACACCTGGGGCTGCCATCGGAGCAACCTTATGGTAATCGTCTGTGGAAGCGCCAGCTCCTGGATGAATGATGCATTGATCAATAACCATGGGGGTCTGTATAACCGGGTCACCTACATCATCAAGCTTTCTCCGTTCACGCTGCGGGAGTGCGAAGCTTTCTTTACAGAAATGAATGTGCATCTTTCCCAATATGACATCGTCCAGAGCTACATGGCCCTCGGCGGTATTCCCTACTATTTGGGATACTTTGAAAGCGGCCTCAGCCTTGCCCAGAACATGGATAAGCTGTTCTTTTCCAAGCAGGCGAAGCTTCGGGAGGAGTATGAGCGGCTCTTTTCCTCCGTATTCGACAGTCCAGAGTATGTTCGCACCATCGTCGAAGTTCTATACGCCAGAAATGCAGGGTATACGAGGAAAGAGATACTGACCAAGCTTGGCATCCAAGACGGCAGCCGTTTGTCCGAAAGCCTTCATGCTTTGATGGCCAGCGACTTTGTGGTGAAGTACGTCCCCTTCGGCTTCAGCAAACGGGAGGAGCATTACAAACTTGTGGACCCCTTTTGCCTTTTCTGGCTCCATTTTGTCAAGAACAATGCGGCGCTAGATGAGCATTTCTGGAGCAACAGTCAACTCTCCCAATCCATCGTCAGCTGGCGGGGCTTTGCCTTTGAGCAGGTATGCTTCAATCATATCGAACAGATCAAGCATGCCCTGGGCATCAGCGGCGTAAAGACAGTGCAATCCGCCTGGTCTAAAAAGGATGGCGATACAGACGGAACGCAGATCGATATGTTGATTGAAAGAAGCGACAACGTACTGAACTGCTGTGAAATCAAGTTCTACGGCAGCGATTTTTCGGTGGATAAGGCATATTACAAGACTATCCTGCGCCGGCAGGAGATCCTGCTGCAAGAGGTGCCCCCGAAGGTCTCCATTCAGAGCGTACTGATCACCACTTTCGGGCTCGCGTCTAACGAATACGCCGGCTGCTTCTCCAACGTAATCACGCTCAAGCAGTTATTCCTGTAGGAAGGTTTATATTCTCCTTCGGCTTACACATGACTATATCTTCGTGTAACGAAGCCCCTTTCAAGTGATAGGCAGAGGCTCACCTGGTGATTGACTGTAATTGTTTTGGTTTCGACCGATCAACGATTATAGATTCGTTCAGTATTATAGAATAAGATGTAGCGACCAAGGGATTCTCGAAACTCATCCACAGTAAAGTACGGGAACATCAGGGGAAGCTCTGCTTTCATATGACCAAAGAAAGATTCAATCCGAGCGTTGTCGTAGCAGTTTCCAGCACGAGACATGCTCTGAACAATACCGTGTTTTTTCAAAAAGGAAGAATAATTCCAGCTTCTAAATTGGCTCCCTTGGTCCGAATGCAGGATCAACCCCTCTCCAGGGTTACGATCCAGTATAGTCGCATGTACGCAATCAATGACATTTCTGGCTGCCATAGACGGGAGCAATTCATGTCGAATGATGCTTCCGTCATATAGATCCATGATACACATTACAGGATATAGTCTTGAAGAAATGCGGAAAAACGTAATGTCTGTCGCCCATTTCTCGTTGGGCTTGTCCGCATAAAAATGCTGGCGCAGCAAGTCTTTCTTTTCGGTGTGAGTTGTCCACCTGTTCTTTCGGATGACATACAGCTTGGATTGCAGATCGTTCTCCCGAAGGATACGCTGCAATCGCTTATGATTGACGATGAGCCCTTTTTTTCTCAGAGCTTTGTCTATGCGACGATAACCATACGTTCCCCCGCTTGCCTCATAAATCTCCCGAACGGTGTTCAGCAGATTGTCATATTCTTTGCTGGCGTTTTTTCTTTCCTGGTCGGCTTTCCATTTGTAGAATCCGCTTCGGGATATGCTCCCTAACTTGCATAGTTTCGCAACCGGTTCCCCCGTACACTCAGCGATCAGCTCATGTTTTCTGTTGGGTCTATGAAGATCCAATGCATACGAAAGAAAGGTGTTCTCAGATTTGATCCTCTGGTTCTCCAGCGTAATACTGTTATAATACTGGTAAAACTCAGCAGGGGTAGGGAGGGAACCTAATCGATGCCTTTTACGACGATCAAAACTATCTTCTCCAAACGCTTGATAATTGATCACCCAGTATCGAATGGATCCTGGATGTCGGACTCCTAAACGCTTGCAGATCCGCCTTGCCCCCAATCCTTCACTATAGTAGAGGCGGAGCGCTTCGCGCTTGATCTCTTCGCTGTAATACCCCATGTGCACCCCCGTGGTTTTATCACGTTTAGTTTAGCATTAAAGCAGAATAATGCCAAATCAGGGGAAGAATCAAAAAAGAGCCGCTGCTTTGCCGATTAACACAGTGTCCACTTTTGGGGTGCAGGTCAGTGAAAAATGTGCCATGAAGTATGCGCTTTATGGCCGTTGATCTTGACCTGGTTGCACGCATGCTTTGGTTTGATTTGATCGCCTGGGTAGCAGCTCTAACTCAACTCACCACTTCATCGTTTGTAACCTCTTGCATATTCTCAAGTTTTCCAATAAAATATAAGTAATTATTTAGAAAAGAGTATTATCAATGGATGCATTCAAGCAATTATTAGTTGAATTACGAGCACTGTCTGTCAATAAAGCAGAACAAGGCATTCGCTTTGAGAAGCTAATGGAACAGTTTTTTAAAAAGGATAAGCTTTGGGCAGAACAGTTTGACGAAGTTTGGCGTTGGCCAGATTTCCCCTACAACGGGGGGCGTCATGATTGTGGAATTGATTTGGTTGCAAAAAGACGAGGCTCAGAGGATTATTGTGCAATCCAATGTAAATTCTATAATGAAACTGAAAGCGTTTCAAAAGGTGATGTTGACACGTTCCTTTCTGCTTCAGGTACTTTTTTTGTCATTAACGGCGTAAAAAAATGGTATTCTGAGCGATTGATTGTTTCAACCACGGATAGATGGTCTTCCACTGCTGAAGATACAATTGTCGGTCAAAATCCTCCTGTAAACCGTCTACGTCTTCAGGATCTGAAAGAGTCATCCATTGATTGGTCAAGCTTTTCTCTATCAAACCCGGAGAACATGAAACGCGGGGCACTTAAAAATCTGCGCTCGCATCAGCAATCTGCTTTGAATGATGTCATTTCTGGATTTTCTTCTGCTGATCGTGGCAAGCTTATTATGGCATGTGGTACCGGGAAGACACTAACTGCTTTACGAATTGCAGAGGAAATGACTCAAGGGCAAGGCAATGTCTTGTTTCTCGTGCCATCTATTTCTTTGCTAAATCAAGCCCTAACGGAATGGTCAGCTCAATGCAAATATAGCTTCCATGTTTATGCTGTTTGCTCCGATCCAAAGGCAAGTAAAACAAGTGATTCAATTGTTGATACTGCTATTCCGGCTACGACGGATGTACATTCTATCCGTTCACAGTATCATCTGAATGGGCGAGAAGGTCTCCATCTCTTTTTCTCAACTTATCAATCCATAGAGGTCGTATCTAAGGTTCAAGTTGATCTTGGCTTCGTTTTCGATTTGATTATTTGCGATGAAGCTCACAGAACGACCGGGGTTACTCTGGCAGATGAAGATGAAAGCAGCTTTGTCAAGGTCCATGATAACGATTTTATCCACGCGAAACATAGGCTGTATATGACAGCTACTCCTCGCATTTATGGCGATGAAAGCAAACAAAAAGCAGGTAGCAAGAATGCCGTGCTATGCTCAATGGATGATGAGCATCTTTATGGGAAAGAGTTTCATCGGCTTGGGTTTTCTGAATCTGTTGAGCTTGGTCTATTATCTGATTATAAAGTGCTTGTGATGGCAGTTGACGAGAACTATGTCAATCGAGCACTACAAAAGCTCATCACAAACTCAGATAACGAGCTGACCTTGGATGACAGTGTTAAGATCGTAGGCTGCCTGAACGCCTTGTCCAAACGGACGCTGTATGAAGTCGACAAAGAAGGATTTGCAGTAGATCCGGCACCCATGCACCGTGCGGTAGCCTTTACCTCGACTATTGAAGGATCAAAAAAATTCAAACAGATGCTCCTCGCCATTCAGGACGAGTATATGATTCGTGGATATGATGAGAGAGCTGTTACCGTCGAGATAGATCACGTCGATGGCAAAAGCAACGCTCTTTTTCGGAAGAATAGAATAGATTGGCTTAAGGAAGATGCTGGAGAAAACATTTGCCGAGTTTTATCAAACGCCCGTTGCTTATCAGAAGGAATTGATGTTCCTGCTTTGGATGCGGTAATATTCTTGAATCCGCGGAAATCCATCGTAGACATCGTTCAATCAGTAGGCCGCGTGATGAGAAAAGCGGATGATAAGAAATTCGGGTACATTATTTTACCCATTGGTATCCCCGCAGGTATGGAACCGGAGGAAGCGTTATCCGACAACGAAAAGTATAAGATCGTGTGGGATGTCCTGCAGGCGCTTCGTGCACATGATGATCGCTTTAACAACACAATAAACAAGATTGAACTTAACAAAAAGAAACCGGACAATATCAGCATAATAGGCATTTCCGGCAGAGAGCCAGAGGATTCCAACGGGAACACCGATCAGGGATATGTTGATCCCGTTGCGGTTCAGCTTTCTATGGATATCTCTGAGCTGGAAAATTGGAAGAATAGCATCTTTGCAAAGATCGTCAAAAAGTGTGGAAGTCGGCAGTATTGGGAAACGTGGGCAAAGGATATTGCTGACATTGCACAACGTCATATCGCTGAGATACGGGTATTGCTGGAACAGAAGGAAATTGCGGATAAATTCGGACAATTCGTATCAGGCCTTCGCAGTATCCTTAATCCATCCATCAGTGAAGAAGATGCCATTGAAATGCTCGCCGAACATATGATCACGCGCCCTGTATTCGATGCATTATTTGACAACTATGAGTTTGTTAAGCACAATCCTGTTTCTATCATCATGCAAGACATGCTGAACACGCTGCATGATCATGCCCTTGAAAAGGAGCAGGAAACTCTGGATTCTTTTTATCATAGCGTCAAGGAACGTGCTAAAGGATTGGATAACGCAGAAGCGCGGCAAAAAGTGATTATTGAATTATATGAGCAATTCTTCAAAAACGCATTGCCGAAACAAGTTGATAAGCTTGGTATCGTATATACGCCTGTTGAAGTTGTCAACTTTATTATTCGCAGCGTTGATGAAGTATTGCAACAAAGATTCGGATGCAGTCTTAGTGATCGAGGAGTCCACGTCCTTGATCCATTTACAGGAACAGGAACCTTTATTGTTCAGTTGCTCCGTAGCGGTTTAATTCGGAAAGAGGATTTACTGTTTAAGTATCTGAACGAGCTTCATGCCAACGAAATTGTATTGCTGGCATACTATATTGCAGCGGTAAATATTGAAGAAACATTTCATGAGCTGTATCAGGCAGAGGAATATACTCCCTTTGATGGTATAGTTCTAACAGACACATTTGAATTGAGTGAACGAACCAAGGAAGCTAAGATGGATTTCTTTGCTGAAAACTCATCTCGTGCAGTACAACAAATAGATACCCCTATTCGCGTCATCATTGGTAATCCGCCATATTCTGTTGGACAAAGAAGCGGAAACGATGACAACCAGAATATTGCTTATCCGAAATTGGATGATTCCATTAAGAAGACTTATGCTGCTAATTCTTCGGCTGCACTTAAGCGCAACGCTTACGATACCTATGTCAAAGCGATACGATGGGCGACAGACCGAATTGGTGAGAATGGTGTTATCGGTTTTGTCACAAATGGCTCCTATCTGGATTCTAATTCATTGGATGGAATGCGTAAGTGCCTGGTTTCAGATTTCAATGCGATCTATTGTTTCAATCTACGTGGAGATCAGAGAACAAAAGGAGAATTGTCGCGTAAAGAGGGCGGCAAAATATTTGGCTCTGGTTCTCGCACTCCTGTCTGTATCACCATTTTTGTTAAAAAGAAAGGTGTAAAGAAAGATGGATACATACACTATTATGATATCGGCGATTATTTGAATAGGGGTCAAAAGCTTGAAATAGTCCAGAAATATGGGACTTTGAGTAAAATACCCTGGAAACCGGTGATTCCGGATGCCAACGGTGATTGGTTGAATCAACGTAATCCCAATTTTATAAATCACTTGGTGATAGGTGACAAGCGGAAACAGGGACAAGAGAGCATTTGGAATGATAATTATGCTATCGGTTTGTCCACCAATCGTGACGCCTGGGCATATTCCTTTAGCAAGGAAGTTGTACAACGTCGAATGGAATCCTTCATAGATTTTTACAACGCAGAAATGGAGCGTTGCCACAGTATATATGAAGGGATGCAAAATGAAGGTATTGCTGTTCCTCAAAAGGAAAAAGTGTTAGGTGATCTGCGGAGCAATGATGCTCATCGCATTAGCTGGTCTCGGGGTCTGTTTCAATCATTTGTTAGAAAGACGGCCATTCCTCATGAGTATGAAATGAAAAAAGTAATGATGAGACCGTTTTGTAAGGAATGGTTGTTTTATAACAGAAAGGTAATTGAAATGCCATCGCGCTGGGAATCTATCTTCCCGCAAGATGGGATAGATAACCGTGTTATCTGCGTTTCAGGTGCACCTTTGAAAAAGCCGTTTTCTGTTCTCATGACAGATTGCATCCAGGATTTGAACATGCTGGAACACTCTCAGTGCTTCCCCATGTTTTACTACGAAGAAGACCACGGACAGGACGGGCAACTATCCCTTTTTGATGCGCTTGATGAGGAACGCTCAAATGCTACGAAGCATAAGAGGCGTAACGCTATATCGGATGCGTCTCTCGCAAAGTTTAAAGCATTATATGGGAACAAGGTCACAAAAGAAGACATCTTTTACTATGTATATGCGGTTTTGCATAGCAAGGAGTATATCTCAAGATATGGAACGAATCTTGCTAAAGAACTGCCACGTATTCCGACTCTTGATAAGTTTGCTTCGTGGGAGAAAATTGGTAGAGAACTTGCTGAGCTTCATTTGCGATATGAACAACATGTTGATGCAACAGTGTTGGGCTTAACGGTGAGCATGACAACTGAAGAATACACGGTTGAAAAAATGCGTTTTGCTAAGCTTGAAAAAACCATAGACAAAACCTCCATAGTCTATAACCCGTGTATTACAATATCTGGAATTCCAGAACGGGCATATGACTATTGTATCAATGGGCAGTCTGCCATCGAGTGGATCATGGAAAAGTACCAAGTTACAGTTGACAAGGATAGTGGTATTCGCAACGATCCAAATGACTATTGCGGTGGCAAATACATTTATGATCTATTGATTTCCATTATCAATCTAAGTTTGAAGACTTTGGACTTGATTGATCAATTGCCTGAGTATAAGGAAATATAAAACATCAACATGGACGAAGAATACATCATCCGAATTGCGAATGGTCTGTTTGACGAAGCATATATGGCAAAGCGTTATCTGCTCACAATGGAACAGATGCGCTCATGCACAGCAAAATACCGGGATGAGATGTCCCATTCTTTCGCGTTTTACAACGATGCCTACAGTGCGATGGTGTATGCAACAACTATGGCACTTGCTAGGTATTATGACGATGACAGCGATTCAATTGGTTGGAAAAAGCTGTACAACGATTTTGCTAATTATGTCAACCGGATGCCATCGAACGATACTTATAGAATCGAAATTAAACTGTGTGATGTTTATTTGTTTAGCGAAAACAAGGAATTCTATGATCGCCTTCAAGACGAAAAAGAAAAATGTGTTTGGAATAATTTCCAGACTTGCGGCATTATGATGGAGATGAAGCCCAAGGAGTGCCTATATTACTACAAAAAGAAAAAGAAACCGCTCAACAAGCATTTGTCTAATCTGTCCAAACAGAGAAACAAAGCCTTTGCCCACAATGATGGAGTGTTATGCTTTGACTATGAGGGCATCGATAGTGCTTTTCCTCTTGATTTAGATGCTATGACGGCTTTGACGGATTATGCTTTGGAGTTTTCCAGGTTTGTCATTGCTTATATAACAGGAACGGTTAAAATGATTCCAGGAAAGAATGACAACGATTTGGAGAATACGCTTTTACTTGTAAAAAATGCCATGGAATCTAGTGAGATACCGCATCAAAAAGTCCGGGCGCATTAAACGCTCGGGCTTTTCAATGGACTCAGATGTAATAGGCAGATGGATTGATTTATGGGATACTGTTGATTCCTAATAGCAGTAAGATAATCATGCTGGAATTAGTGTTGCGTTATCAGCAATTACCAATGTACTTTTTTCATCAGTAATATTCGAATAACGTTTTGATTCAATCATCTCATCAAGATGCTTGTCCAATGATTCAATGGATTTTTCCTCCTTCATTTCGGAGAGGTGCGTGTAGATCTCAAGCGTAACCTCTATGTCAGCGTGGCCAAGGAATTTCTGCGCGGATTTTACATCTACATTGGCGTCGAAGAGCATCGAAGCATAGGTATGTCGTAGCATGTGTGCTGTGATGTTGTCTATGACGGTTATTCGTTTGAGATATTTTCCACTGCCGTTGCGTCCCCCCGCACACACGTTTAGATAGTTTCTGAAAGAATCCCATTGTCGCATATACGAGGATTCTGTCAGCATTCCACCATTGGTGTTGGTGCAGACAAATCCGGAAGGTTTACGGATTTCCATTAGCACTTTGAACAGAATCTTGGGTATTGGGATGTCTCGTATTCCAGCTTCTGATTTGGGCTTTTTAATGATAGTCTTGTTTTTAACCGTGCTGGCAGCCTTCGTTACATGGATGATTTTCTTTTCAAAATCAATATTAGTCCAGTCCAAGGCCATGGCTTCTCCCCTTCGTAAACCACAATAGAGCATAATCATTGCCATCGAACCCAAATTGTGTCCACGCCAGTTATCTGTGATGAGGGCAATTTCTTTTTCTGTCAGTGGTCTTCTTTTAGTAGGATCTTTTTTAGGAACCTTCACTTCTGCAAAGGGATTTCGCATAATAAGATCCGAGCCTACGGCAACCTGCATGATTTGGGTGGCTAGTTGCTTAACTTTTTTCATCGTGCTGGTAGCGAGTCCCTTCTTGGATAGGGACCGGATAATCGTTTGCAAATGAAGCTGACGCAAATCGCATATCCGCATCTCGCCTAATGAAGGGATCAAATAGTTTTTGATCATGTTTCCCTGACTATATTTCCAATTTTCTCCTACCTCAATGTTATACTGTTCAAACCAAATATTGGCGAGCTCGCGGAAAGTCATGGAGTTTTCCCAAACGTGGATACCATGGTTCAACTGCTGAGTTACTTCGGCAACTTTCTGATCAAGCTCTTTTATCGTCTTTCCATACACAGATTTGCGAATATAAGAGCCATCAGCCTTTTTCCCGACAACAAGGTTTTTTCGATACAATCCGTTCTTTTCTTTCTTCTTTCGTGCCATACTTGTTACCTCCTTTTCTTTGCAAGCTGTTATGCTTTTAGCAAATCATAGTGGTACATTGTCAAAATGTTGAGGATGTCGATTTCATGTTTTCTGCCTTTTCTGATGGGGGGATCTCTTGGGCATCAAGCCATGCAAACAGTTTTTCCTTTCGAACCAGCTTTCTTCCGCGAATTACTATTGTGGGAAAAGAATCTGCGCGTAGCATTTCATACACATTGGATCGGGAGAGTCCGAGTACCTTGACAATCTCGTTTGCATCTAAAAAAAGAGGGATGTCATCATAATTGTTATATCGAGTATCTGCTTGTGGGGATTTCATTTACGTCCCCCCTTTAATAGCTTTTTGCCAATCTTTTTTGCAATGCGTAGTCTGCGATTATAAACTGTCCTCTCCGAAATGCCCAAATCTCGCGCTACTTGGTTTACACCTTTAGAACCCGTTATATAGGTTGTTATAATGCTTTGATTCTCAGAACGGAGGCGTTGTATCTCATCATGAAGGCGTGATAATAATCTTTCTTCTTCGTTTGATTCAAGATCGCGTAGATACTCTTCTTCAGCGGAGGAGTAGCACAGAATCAGCGGTGGTTTTCCATGTCGATCCTGTAATGCAATATCATCAATAAGTTGATCATACGAAAGCTCTTTGTGGTTTCTTTCAGTTCTTTCTAAACTCCATTCATGCTCGTAGCTCTGTTGTAAACAATCATAGATTTCCTTGTTAACCTCAACTGTTTCTTTTCCATAAACCGCATAGTAATGTGTCTGTCCCTCAATGTCCCTTGCAAAGCAATGCCGGTTCCTATAGATGCTTTTCATTTCTGCCCTTTCCGCCTGAAAGGGCATTGACGGCTGGACAGAATATGCTTTGCCGTACCTGATGGCGCACTAAAGAAAGGGTACGGCATGTTCCTTTACCGACAATCGGTTTAGGGTCATATTCGTATCCAAGCCCTTAATGCATATCAGGCTTTGAATAATTTATTTGTGAAGTGATTTACTTCACGGGAAAAGTGTAGCGGAAAGGGTGGTTGCTGACAGTACCATGGGATGAAACGGTTTTGGGGGTTTTTAGGGGGGGGTTAGGGGTTCAAAACGCAAAAACCCTAGAGAAATAGGCAAAATTGACAGTCTCATGGGATTGTACTGTCAAAAATAATATATTGTTCTGTTTTTGGCATATAACTGACCTGATCGGGCGCTTTCAGATTAGATACCGGAGTTGAACAGCATCATGTTATCCTAAAGAAATTGATGCCCGTGCAAAGCACATAGAAGTATGATATACTAATTCAAATATGGAGGAAGTATGTGCGGAAGATACTATTTGGAAGATGAAATCGAGGATCAGCGTCTCAAAGAACAATTGAAACAGGCTGACCGCATCTCGGAAAAGCTGAATGCAGGCATGAAGATTTCTGGGGAGATCCGCCCTACAGATGTCGCGCCCGTGATTGCGCCCAGCGCACTGAACCGCCGCATGGGTGCTTTCCCCATGCGGTGGGGATTCAACCATCCCACAAGAGGCATGCTGGTATTCAACACCCGTATGGAGACGGCTCCGGAGCGTGGGCTGTTCGCCGGGAGTATCGATGACCGCCGTTGCCTGATCCCTGCCTCCTGGTATTATGAATGGAAGCGTATCGATCGGAATAAAAAGGAACGGTATGCTTTTACCACCGAAGATGGGAAGCCTTTGTTTATGGCAGGCCTCTATATCCGCACATCAGATCAACAAAAGCTGCCTTGCTTTTCTATCCTGACACAGGAGGCAGAAAAAGGAATAAAAGATATTCACCCGCGTATGCCAGTGCTGGTGCCGTATAGTCGTGCGGAGGAGTGGCTCTCTCCGGATACCGAGTTCCACGATTTCATCTATAACCTGTCTGTCCCTCTGGAAGTGAGGCAGAGCACATGAACGAGCCTTTTATTGCCATCGACCTTCATGGCATGAAACAGGATCAAGCCATCCGGGTGATTGACCGAGCTTTGCTTCGAGCTGACAGCGGGACTTATCAAATCCGCTTGATCCATGGCTATCACAGCGGTGATAGTCTGAAAACTATGATCGGCTATCGCTATCGGAATCATCCAAAGGTAAAGCAGCTCAAACAAGGGGACAACCCCGGTGTGACGGTGCTGATACTAAAAGAGCTGTTCCATTGAAGAATGAGGTGAGCTCTTGCAATACAATTCTTCGCGGCCATACCGGCTGCGTTTTTTATTCGGATAAATGTATGATTCGCTTATGTTTTCGTTCGGCATGTCGTAGGGTCGTCGCAGCGCCTCCAAAGCTGTGTGTGACATACGAGACAACGACATCCGAAGCATCCACCATCCATTCGTTTCTCCGAGAGATGGCATAGCGCAGCGGGACCTTTTCCAATGCCGGATATACGGTATCGTCATAGAGATCTTCGTTGTACTCTCTGTCCAGGTATGCGAGGACCAGCGTGGATCGTATATGCGGGTATTCACTTTTCAGATCATGTACCGCTAGTGCTGTCAAGGAATCAAATGCGCCATAGCCGCCCAGCAGAAAGCGATCTGCTCCTTCTGTAATAAGGTTACACAAAACGAGTTTCAAGCTTGCAGCAAGCTTATCCGAACACGGGACATCTTTATGCCCGCAGAATGTTACGACCATCGAATCACCACACTTTTCAGAAATAGTGTATCCTTCCGATGCGCATTTTACAAGTATAAATATCACCACATCTTGCGCTATCTGTCCCACTCATTTACTCTAACAGACACACCAAACGTGGTGATAGAATGCTCACAGAAAGCGAGGTGATTTTGTGGATATTCGTCAGAGGCTGATCGAATTGCAACAGCAGCACGGTTGGTCAGATTACAAAATCGCCAAGGAAGCAGGGCTGTCACCCAACACGGTGTCAAACATCTACCGGCGCGGAAACACGCCCAGCATGGTCACGCTGGAGGCGTTGTGTCGAGCCTACGGCATCACGATGGCCCAGTTTTTTGCTGAAGGGGATATGATTGAGGTCACACCAGAGCTGCGTGAGTTGTTTGATAAGTGGGCAGCTTTGACGCCGGAGCAGAAAAGAGCGATATGGCAGATCATCAAGTCATACGAGAAATAAGCAGAAGGATTTGCTTCGTCAAGTAAAAATGCGCTCACGTTGGAGCGCATTTTCTCATTCGGGCTTTCCCAGCGGCTGTATACCCATCTGACCGAGAAAGTCGTTACATTCATATATGGAGTTGTTGGTCATAGTCATCAAAAGCATCTGATAGGTGGTATGCTCGTATGATCCATTAAAGGTATATCCGGCTTTGCGAACAAGGTCCGTTGCCAGAAGCGGGTGTAGCTTCAACCCGATACAAAGGCAAATGACATTTGAGAGGCTGATATGAGGGTAAGGCTCTTTCCGAAAGCGGAAGATGCTGCTGCGGGAAAGCAGACTGGCTTCGGCCAGTCTTTCACAAGATACTCCCTTCCGGGTCATGTGTGCGGCCAGGGTTTCGGAAAAAGATGCAGGAAGCCCTTGCAGGATAGCCGCCATCGTCTGAGAGCGTTTGACCAGTTCAGCTGCCGGGACGCCACTGCCGGTAATGAAAGCTTCCTCCTCCACATTGCACCGCAACAAACCATGCTGCATCCTGCGGTTCATGCGTATCGTCGCAAAAGCAAGGCAGCATTCTGCCATGTGCGCCTTGGCGTACTGGGTCAGGCGTAGAACACCGGCTTCGTCCCGACAGATATACTTTTTATCCCGGAGGACAAAGCAATTGTCAACATACGCATAGCCACCGGTAGCGAGAGCGTCGCGGAAATCCTTGTTGCGTGTCAGTTCCTGCGTAGCCTGCTCGAAGGAGATGGTGTACCGCCGCTTCTCGTAATAGGAAAAGGCTTTTTCCGCATCCGCATACCCTAACTCTGCCATGCGGATCTTCGCCATCTGCCTGGAAACATCAAAATGCTGGCTCAACCGATCAATCGTCCTTTCTACGCGCAGGATAGGAGCCAGACCATCGTATTTCCTGTACCAGCCGTCCGCAACGATCTTAGCCATCCAATCCGGCATAAGCAAACGAGGCGCCAGAGAGTTAGCCTGCCACTCCATCCGTTCTAAGGAAGACCAAATATGGGAAGCGCTGTGGTTCTGTTTGCGGCAGGCGGTAGCGACACATTCTCGATCCCAAACCTTCGCCAACTGAAAAGCTGGCCCATGCAGCAGCCAATGGACGACCTCATGCACGATGGTGTTGTTTACGACATGGGGATCATAGTACCCTTTCACCATCGCATTGACCAGGATCGTTCCTCTTTTCACAGGTATTAGGGTGGAAAAGCCCGTATCGGGGTCCTTTATGATGGCGGTGGCATCTTCAAAGAACACTTTTCCGAACACATCTTTTTCTACCGTATCAAATTCGCATACCTTTACGGTCAGTCCCTGGCCTCTGGCTATACGCTCTCCATCCACGGGAACGGTGGCATTTCTCGTATTGGCACACAACACGGACAGCATATCGGATGCGACCTGATCCAGATCCCTTTTATGTAGGACAGGCACCAGGTCATCCGGAAAGCATGGCATGGAATGGTAGTTTCGGGGGCAGTCGATAATGCTTTCGACGGTCACGCTGGAGAAATCATCGTTCAAGTTGCAAGAGCAGCGTACCAACAGCTTTCTGTTGTAGATGATCCCATTGTCCATAAAGGAACAAGCACAGATCATTTCAAAATGGAGCTGTGCGGCAAGCATATCCACCCGAGTCACCGTTGCATCACCGGAACAAATGGAGCGCACCTCCATGCCGTCATTACCGGCGTATTTCCCGATTGCCTTATAAATATCAACCAAAAACCTGTCCTTCACAAGAGCTGTAAAGGATGGCTGCCGACTATTTGAATTGAGTGTGTTCAGTCGTTCTGCTATCCGTTCCATGATATGTTCCTCAATACGTTTTATCCGATCACTCGAATGTCATATAGATCATCAAAGCATATCTTTTCCTCGCTCTGAGAACCGATCCGGCTCATTCGGAGGAAGCTATAGTCACGGTTGATCTGCGTCACGATACCTTCCGCCTCCCAATCGTGGAAATCGGCAAAGTAGCTGATGAACACTTTGGAGCCTTTCTCAACTTTGCAGAGTGTATCGGAAATCAATGCCTGGTCTTCCTCCGAAACGCCATGCTTCTGCACACGGGAATGACGTTCCTCCCGATCTTTCAATGCCTCAGCCAAGCCCTTCATGGCATCGAAGGGCATAAATTGTTTAGCGCGGTTTTCTCTCGTCATCATATCCGGCTCTGTGACCTCCGATAAACGTGTTTCGCTCTCGCTGGGTCCCCGCACTGAGCAGATTTACCCCACGAAGCACGGCGTTCTTGCCAAACCTGTCCCGAATCTCCAGCACGGTGCGCTCGGCGGCTTTCTCTTTATCGACCTTAGCCCAGTCGGTAAACAGATCGTAGCCCTCGCAGCCTTCGTCCCTGGTGTCGCAAAAGGTAATAGCTAGATTCCGTATCGGCACACCAAAGGCGACGATCTCCCGATACTTCTGCTTTACCGCCGGTTCGATGATGGAGGACAGTTGCGTAGCGCATGGAAGCTTGATAGACCCCTGTGCGGCTGGAAGCATCTCGTGGCGGGAATACCCGACTCCGATCCAAACCTTGTTCGTGATCACATGGCGCTTATATAATTCAAGGCACCCATGGATGGCCATTTCTGCCATGACCACGGCAGCTTCCTCGTACTCATAATCACGAGGAAGGATTTGAGAGAAAGATACAGAATGGCTCTTGCTGCGGTAGTTCTTGATGTCCTCCATGAGGCAGCTTTCCCGGCCCCAGGCGTGGTCAATCATAAGCTCAGCATCTATACCGAAGGCCTTATACAGCAAGGCGGGATCTGCGTTGGCTATTTCGCGCATGGTGAAGATCCCGTAACGACTCAGCCGGTTTGCTTTTCCACGGGCGATGCCCCAAAAATCCGTCAAGGGCATATGATCCCATAATGTCTTACGAAAGATCTCCTCGTCCAAATAGCCCATGTGATCGCGGGTCTTTTTAGCTGTGATGTCCAAAGCGATCTTGGCAAGATACAGGTTAGTCCCGACCCCGGCGGTCGTGGGCACATGGAGCTTGTCCGCAATCTCGTTCATGAGCTTCCTTGCCAGCTGCTTGGCATCCATGCCGTACATAGGCAGGTAATTCGTCACATCTATAAACGCCTCATCGATGGAATAGACGTGGATATCCTCGGCGGCGAAATAGTCCAGATACAGGGCGTAAATATCCGCGCAGTAATCCACATACAGCTGCATCCTCGGCAAAGCTATCTCATACTTGATGTTGCCCGGGATGTCTGACAGTCGGCACCGGTTGTGAACGCCCAGGGCTTTCATCTTGGGAGAAATGGCGAGGCAAAGAGCGTTTTTTCCTCTGTGGGGATCAGCAACGACCAGATTCGTCTCAAAGGGATTCAGCCCTCTTTCAGCACACTCTACGGAAGCATAAAAGCACTTGCCGTCGATGCAAAGATACTTGCGCTGCTTTACTGCTTCCATGGCCGTTTCCTCCTTTCTGTGTTTCTTAGACCGATTCCCCCATCTTCACGCAAAGATCATTCAGGCTCTTGTCATACTGTCCCCAAGAAATGGCACCTCGTTCCAGAAAGAGATCCAGCGTTTCCTTTTGACTTTGGAACAACTTGTGCTGTTTTTCAGGCCGACTCAAACCAAGCATGGACTGCCCCTCGGCATCCGCGCCAAACCATTTGTCCATATTCTGTTGCCTTTCTCGTTATGAAATGTCCTTCAGGACTTTGATCGCTATCCCCTGAATGGCAAAGGATCGCTCCTTCAGGTCTATGATCTGTGGATCAAACTCGTCGTTCTCTGGGCGAAGCTCCACAATTTGATCCTCCGGGCGAGGATAGAACCGCTTTAGTGTGGCGTTGTTTCCATCCACCAAGGCCACAACGATCTGCCCGGTCTCCGCCGTTTCTTGCTGGCGGACGATCACATAGTCGCCGTTGTCGATCCCGGCATTGAGCATGGATCTGCCCTCCGCCTGGAGAACGAAGACGTTTCCGCTGCCCACCCAACTACGCGGGAGGGAATAGTATTCTTCGATATTCTCCTCCGCCAAAAGGGGCAGGCCGCAGGAGATAGAGCCCACCTTGGGGATCCTGCAAAACTGCTCGGCAACCTTTTGATCTTTCTCCGTTGTGATCATGCGGAGGCCGGAACGCTCCAAAAGCCCCTGTGTTTCCATCCGCTTGACATATCGCCCTACGGTGGAGGAGGGCATACCAACCTGAGCAGAGATCTCCTTCAGGGTCGGAGCAACACCGTTTTTCTCACGGTATTCCATAATAAACGCCTGAATGATCGGATAGACTTCTCTCCGTTGATGCTGCATCTGACGCCCCCTTGTTTCTAAGTGAGAAATCAATCTCATTTAGAGGATGGCTTCATTATAGCATCCTTTTCTCAGTTTGCAAGGTTTTTATTTCTCACTTAGAAAGAAGACCGATTGATTGGACTAAAACCCGTTGGAAAGCAATATAACAACAATGGATGACAGAATAATATTCGAAAGAAAAGCTTTGAAGCGCGGACTATACTATCGGTGTATCCTCTTCCTTAACCATTCCGCCCGAAAGCGTGATGGTCATATATCCACCGAAATCATCTAGACTATTGAGCATATTAATCAGCTTTGCTTGATAAGTAAAGTTTGCTTCGGCACTCAAGTTTGGATATTCTTTTCCAAGATCAAGAAATAATGACCGAATCATCTTGTAAAACAACTCGTTTAAGAAGGGTGTTGAAGGCTCGTTATAATGGAAAGAGAAGTTATATTGTAGAGTCTCCCCTTTATCGACATCTAACATCCGTAAGCCTTTTAGTGTCCCTTTTATTTTTTGGATCTCTGGCGCGCTTAAGCTGTTTAGATGGAAAAGAATATGGCATTTTACCTCACGAGATCTATTTTGTGCTATCCACTTTCGCTGATGCTCCGAAAGATGTAAAGGAGCACCGCAAAAGATACAATATTTTCGGGCAAGCGGAACAAGTCTAGAACAGTAGCTGCACATCCCGAGAGTATCGTCTTTCCATGAGTTATTACCGGGCAAATCATCCGGCAGCTGATAGATATAGATGCCACAGGAACCGCAGAAAGAAGCATCCTGATCTAACGGCTTCCCACAGTACCTACAGGTTACGGTTTTTTCTTCATTATTCATGATCCGCACCTATCCAAGAGCCATTAGTCGACATGGTCTGCCACTGACATGATAGCGGATCATATAAACAGCGAGGATATTTTCCCAATAACCCCTTGCCTTCTCCCAAAGATAAGGGCCTGCAATCGTCACATGCATATCTAAATTCACATACGGAACATTCGTTGACCTTGTCTTTTGTGATTGACCAATAATCAATCAATTTTTCACGAATACTCTCAAAAGAATTTATATGAATATTGCCACAAATCAAATCTCTTGCGAAAATGCAAGGAATAATATCTCCCGATGCTGTTACAGCAAATTTCCCGTACCAGCAGCTATTCCATTGTCTGCACAAGCTAAATAAATATGGGGAAGTCTGAAACTTGGGTTTTTTAATCATTCTTTCAGACAACAAGCTGGGATCTGTTACAGTATGGCTGTTTTGAATGCTGTGATTCACTTTTCGTACAGTGTCAAAGCCGCGATACATAAAGCCTTTCTTTTCAACATAATCTTTAATCTGCTGAATGTTGTCTTGATTTTCTCTCATGAGCACAACAGCTATCGAAACCGGTATGTTACGTTCTTTAAGCAAATCAAGACTATGATCAAGCCTCTTAAAGCTCCCTGAATGCTGAGTAATAGCATCATGGGAACTCTCGTCATATCCATATAATGATACCCTGACTGATGCCCCAACATCAGCAATTAAATCAGCAACAGACTCTGTCAGAAAAAAAGCATTTGTAAAAATATCAATTCGACGAAACGATAATGAATTTGCGTATCGTAACAAATCCATGAATCCTGGGAACATCAATGGCTCGCCACCAATAAACTGAATAGAATCCCCTCCCAAAGAGGCTATTCTATCAAGTATTCGTTTCCAATCTTCTAATGTCAGTTTTTCTTTTGACTTACTATTGTCTGGAATACCAAAAGCACCATAGCAGTGAATACACCTACAGTTGCAAATGTTTGTCAATTCCAACCAGACATAACGAAGAGAAGGTAATATCCTTTTCTCTGCAATCGGAAAGTCATGATCGTTTAGTAGATGCCTCTCAATCAGGTCCGAAACAAAAGCAACTGATGTTTCCGATGGATCATATCCATGAAGCATTTGTTCAATTAATGCTGTACCCTCATGATCGAATGGATAAACAATCCCCTTTTTCAGATCATAAATAGCACTACCGGTATCCCCTTTTACCCACCGACAATGGTCGGAAATACAATAGCGACTCATGCGGGTAAATATTTTCTTTTCAGGGACATGACCGTTTCTTCATATAGCACAACAGCCTCATCTTCTTGGTTTTGTTTAATCAAATTTACACATGGTATAACCATGTGCTTATATATCTCTTCATAGATATCCTTACGATTTTGTTGCGAATCGATACTGCAAACAATCTTCGGTGCAATAATATAATACTCTTTAACCAACGCATCAAAGTCTCTGTCGTATAATCTTCTTTTATCCCTCAAAGCCCTAAGAGTCTGCAATTCACCGCAATCATCATCCAGTCCCATGCTTTCAACACATGCACTGGTGATGAAGCAACCACTTGATCCGCCCGGAGTTGTTGAATTCGGAGCACTACCTTCATCGGGCGAGCAGGGATTACAAGGATAGCATTGCCCTCCAAGGGTACTTGTTTGATCTGGAGAACAAGGGTGACAAGGATAACATTGACTGCCGTCATCACGACGCTGATCGGGTGAGCAAGGATGGCAAGGATAACACTGGCTACCACCCACTCCTAATTGATCAGGTGAACACGGATTACAGGGAGAGCATTGCGCTCCGGTTTCATCTGTCATGTCCGGTGAACATGGACTACAAGGATAGCAATTCAAATTCATCATAAACCTCCCAGTATGATCTCTAAGAATAGTGCAAAGCAGCATGTAATCATTTCGTAAATGTGGGTTGCCATCATCCTGCCAGAAGATGGCTTACTACCTTTGTAACTCACACGCTTACGCCTACTTAACTTATCAACATGTATTATACTAGCAATTCCAACAAAAGTCCACATAATACACTCATAATAAAGATAAAGGTTTTAAATAAACAACAGCACATGCTTCTTTTATCACTTTTCCATGGCAAAAATAGCAAATTGTTCTGTCATTACTCGACAATGTCGATATCGTTCTCTAGAGATACAACAAGGAGCCAAAGCTCCGCGAACAGTACAGCAAAAGATGCAAACCAATGCTGAATGTCAAAGGTGACGATGTTAAGACGCAATAACAGGTCAATATCAGAAAGATCAACTGTTCTAATGTACTTTATCCACGCGCAAACGAAAGTGAACACAACAATATAGAGATAAACAGTCGTTAAGTCCTTTTTGTTTTTTCTCATGTATAACCAGAGTCGGAATGATGCAAATGCCATTGCCCATAAAAAGATCATCCAAAGGCCTTCACCCCATACAATGTGTCCCGAGAAAGGAACGCCTAGGAGAATGACATCGAAGAGGATGTGAAGCAATACGCCAATGATTGAAAGCACACAGAGCCTGTTCACACGTCGCTTGTAGACCGTATATCCCATTGCAAAAAACAGAACAGACATAGATATGTATTCAACGATGATTAGAGCATTTATCCATTCAGGCGATGAGACTATTGCATGAGAGAAAACAGATCCTGTACTTTCCGAAGCATCATAAACAAAAAGGCAATACAGGATGTGGAGTATCTTAATCATGATCAATGACCACCAGCAACTAACTGATGCAAGGTTGAAGAAAGACTCTGCACTTTGTCGTCGATTTGATTGAAGAGAGCTGGACATGGTTATGTTGAACCTCCTATCTATATCATAAACGGAACATCTTTTCATCCCAAGCACTTCTACCACGAGCTTATAGAGAATATCATGAACTCCTCTCACTCAGCATTCTAGGAGTGAGAGCATGTCTTTTTTGGATAGCACGGATCCAATGCATCGTCTCTTAAAACAATTGCCCGTATCGAATTTATATCGAAAAGAATCTTACCTGGCTTTTGCTATACCTTCACATACACCTTTCTTGAACAATTAGGGCTATATTGATCATAGATCAAGTAAGCATCCATCGAATCGTTACTAAACTAAGCCGAAAAAACGGCTGAAGCTATCCCTGATTACTTGCTTCATAATCGTTCTCGCATTTCAAAACCACTCCTGCTAATCTTTCTTCATTAATCAATAACTGATTTTCCAACTTCTGGTCAAGACCGCGCTTCAGCAGTAAATAGTTTCAAGCATCAAAGTGTAATCCTTGTATTTGTGATATGCTTCCTCAAATTTTGATTCATGAATCAGAGAAACACATTTGACTATTAGATCCTCAAATATACTGTTCCATATTTCCGTGGAGTCGGATCTTCTGTTTATGTTCTCAACTATGAAAGGTGCAATCATATAATAATGGTTGACATCCTCTCTCCCATGCGGAGTTTTTTTCAAATATTCGTCCCTGAATGCACGGAGCGTCGTCAGTTCAACGCAATCATCAGGTAAACCTTTTGCGTGAACACAGGCGGATGTCAGATAGCATCCGGTAGAGCCACTAGACTCTACAGCTTCATAATGAGAACACCCTTTTGCCATAGAATCTGGATCTTCAAACGTTTTGTACCAAGTACAATATCCTTTGTAGCCAGAACGAGTGTTTTCATCAAAATAGCGACAATTTTTGCAGATAGGCATTTGTATCTCCTCCTAACTGTGTTATTCACAGAATACACTAGTACGATACACTTGTCAAACAAGAGTAATGCTAACTCAAGGAATCGGCTTTCAATCCTCTTCCATCCAAATCAGATCGCATCTTTCTCTATGGCATCGGCGACAGTAAAACTGCGTGAATTGCATTCGGCGGCTTTTCCTTTTTCGAATTCGATGATTCGATTCAGGAGCTTCCTGTTTTTTATGGCAAAGATACGGCCAATGCTTTTGACTGCGTCGTATTGTCCCGCTCGACGAAGCAAGTCACACTCTATCACTCTATAGGTCGGGTTCATCGTTCTATAGTAAAGTTTTTTTGCTTGGGATGCAGCTTTAAGGCGAAGAAGCGAAGCTGTCTCCGAATTATTATCATCATCACACATCCAGATAGTACCACGCAACGCTTGGAACAGCTTCGATAAACGTCTCTGTTTTTGACAGATCAAATAATATCGATAATACTTCTTTTCCTTGGCATTTACAAAGCCGATCCCATCACACGACCGATATGATTCCGATCGAAGCCAGTCAAGGGTCACGCCTTTGGGCGGCTTCATTTCAATGGAAAGATTTGCATAGCTACAAAACGGACACTCTTGAACTCGAAACTGTTGCATATTGCGTTCCATTTGAGGAGGACGTAGATCCAGATCAGGACTACCAATCTGGTTTGTGCTGCACACGATCGTTTGATCAGAAGAGCATCCGCACATTCTGCATTTCGACAACTTGTTTTCTAATACGGACATCTTTATCCTCCACTGCATGATATTTTTTCATTGATGTGTCAGGTGCTTGGACTCGGCTTCCAGCCAGAGAGGCAAAGTGAGCAGGAAAATACTGTTTAGTTGGTTAAGACCTTTTCTTTTCACATCTCGCTATTCTTTCCCTAGATACTCATATATTTGTTTGAAGTATTCTTTGACACTAGCTATACTATTCCTATAGGCGATAACAGTGTAAAGGCTGAACGGAAGCGATGCGACCGTTGCAACGCTAACATGATTTCGCCAATACTTCCGTGAGATCATCGTTCCTATCGTGACTAACGAAAGTACGAGCCCCCAAAGGACAAGCTTGTAGACAGAATAACTTAACTCAAGAATGGTTCTAAACAGAATTGCATGATCCCAAATCATGGCAATAATTGACCAATGAACAAGACTGATGATGAACTCTGTCTTTGTCATTCTGTTTGATCTTCGTTTCATTATGGTCACCTCCCATGAAGTCTGTCACATCTGAACTTCCATTTCAAATGATAGGCGGCTTTTTCCTATACTGAGAGAGTATAGCGATATCCAATTCTTTCATTCGTCTAGCTTTCAGATCAGCTTCTTTCTGATGATCACCATAGATTCCTAAAAAACGATCAATAGACGGAATGATGCGTTCAAGTATTTGGATGGATGGTAGTCCAATGTTCTTGCCGTTTGGGGGATATGGATAATCCCACTTCATTTCAATCAGTGTTTTATCACTCACTTTGCTAATGATGGTTTTGAAACAGTCGATCATATTAAATTCTTTCGTCAATTCATACTCATCATAGAGCGTTAGGGATGGGATTGTAAAGAAGAAAGATGTGGTTACTTTGACTATTCTTTCGGCCTCGTTTATATTTATGGAAACAGGAAGCCCACTTTCCGTGTGTCTGCATTTGAGCTTTATTCGAACAAACAAGACGCTCTCCTTCTCGAATACTGCTACATCATATGCCTTCTTCGGATTATTTTTTACATATTCTTTGATCGATGCAATTATCTGTGCTTCAGCATTAATAGCCATTTAGTAATCCTTTTTCCTTAATCAGTCAAGCGGAACGACCATGCTCAAAAATCGTTATGCTAAAATCAAGTTGTTGCTGTGCCTTTTTCTTCCGAAACAACAGTATCGAGCTGCAATGGTCTTTGATGCGTTCCTTGCTGCTCAAACATCCTTCATTCACGGGGAGAGAGCCAGGCTTTTTCTTTTGTGCATGTCTTTCTCAAGACTGAGTCCTCCAGTATAGCCACGCATCATCGCACCCGGCTGAAACGCCCAAGATATCGTCTCTTGCCACCCAGCTCACATTTCTTAGGGGATGTTTGAAAAAAGTCAGGCTTACTCATGTTCTTCTCTTTTCTTATTAAGGTTCATCGGATGGAAGAAATATGTTCCAAGTTGCCGCGGTTTTGGAGATCCTTGTATCTTTTTGAAGAGCATGAGCATATCCTTTTCAATGATCCCTTTGTATTCTACAAGCAAAGTACCGTTCAAATACTTGATGTTGAAAACAATTCCTTCGTCTATCAATGTATAGGAGCCGTTCTCTTCATACTCTTCATCAAGCTTGTCTTTCAAAAAAGAATCACTATCTTTGTCAAACAGAATACCGACCACCTTTCCATTGGGAAAGAAACGCAAGTATTCTGCACCATGCTTCTTCCTAAGCACATATAGACCGTCAAAGCGAAGCTTTTTCTGCTCCTTAGGAGCAGCTTTCTTTCCCTCAATCTCTGAAATCAGCACATCTTTCTTACGATCACATGCATCGTTTTTTTCTCCCTTTACAGCAAGCAGCAGCTCTTGTGCATCGATATGCTCAATATGCGATCTCTCGGTTTCCCACACCAGTATCTGCTTCTTGTCGTTTTCGCAAAGCACCGCACATAAACCATTCTTCAACTCAGCTCTTTTCAAGCTGCCTCCATAAGATAGCTCGATTTCTTTTGCATTCCTCTCCAGATATTCATGATACTGCATCTTCCTGGCTATGTAATCCTCCATGTTTAGATAACCACAGCATTCGATGTAAGTATGTCGATGCGGATCAGTATACAGTTCGACTTCACATAGCTGTGCATTCACAAAAAAAGGTTTCAACTCATATTGAAGCATTAGCTCCAGGACGTAATCAAAACCATGTGGGAGCTGCGTGCGACATATGAAGCATCTTTGAGTATGCTGCTGATCAAAAAAAGTGTTTTTCATGAATCTTCCTTTTCTTGTTCATCCGGCGCGTATAAAACCATGCCCATAAGCTTTTCTATGCATAAACGACCGTGACGAACATGATAACCTAACTCTTTTATCGTTTCTACATACGAAAACAACAGTGCATCGTATTCTTGAATTGTGGAAAAGAATAAGTCTTGAACATTTTCCTCAATCTTGCTGAATTGTTCACGCTGAACTGCAAGAGATTGAAGCAGTTGCTCTTTTGATTCAGAATTCATTGGTTTCATACTATCTCTCCTTTAAAAAATTTACGCTATACCGTTTCCTCATTTATCGCGCTTCAACTTGAATTATAGTCGCTCCGTCCTTTCGCCTGCGTTGATTATTTCACAAAGGATGGTTAGCAAACAAGGTATTAACTGGTTATGAAAACGGTATAATGGTGAAAAACAAACAAAAATTGTTACTTTCTAAGAAGCAATCATTCTATCATAAGACTTAACATGATGGGATAGAGGTTTGATATAGCAGAATGGATGTCGGGTTGACTTCGCCAAATGCATAGGTTATACTTTTTTTACCGTTATGAATAAAACGTTTCAAAAATTTGTTTTCCATCTCGTAGTAGGGAGGATTTCACGCAAATGGAGGCACCGATTATAAGGGCTGGAGAATACATCATTCACCTTGAAGATCGAGTTATCATAAAGGACAGCCAATTCTGTAAAGATAGTATTGGATCTGATGGTTGGAAACTTCTGAGACAAATGGTAATAGATTATCCCGATCATTCTTCAGTTGACACACTCGATAAAGTGTTGGAAACAAGTTGCCCGAGCGAAGATGTGGCTCGGAGACGTACAAAGGGGATTATCAAACTTCGAAATCTATTTGGAAAAGAGAGCATTCTCAACCAATACTCATATAGTTATTATTTTACTATTAACGTCAGTATAGTTAGTCAAGAAGAGTATGATGTACTATACTTTGCGTGCTCAGAGCGAAAAAAGCAAAATGATCTAAGGCCTATTATGGTCAAAACTATCGATGGCTCAATTGAAGAGATGTATGTGATAAAGTCGTTTGGTTTGGTCAAACAGAACAGAGATTTTGTCATTCTGTCGAAGGATAAACCGTCATCCCAACAAAAGTACGAGAAAGCATTTGTTACTGAGGTGGTTGAAAAGAGTGAAGGCGTTTTTGAGATGATAGGAATTGATTCTCCCAGCGTATTTGCGGCAGTAAGGCTTGCAATGCTTGAGATGTCATATCGTGAAAATGTCAACACATTAACAGGATCCAATCTGAGATTGATCGAACAGATCATGGAAAAAAGGGCATTAATCGAATACAGTTTCTTAGAGCATCCCAATACAAGAAAATACTTTTTTGAAGATAATAACAGAATGCCGACAGATCGGGTCGAATACCAACAGGTAATCTCATTAGCAAATATGTTTGCTCCCTTGTTCTATGAAATAGAAGCATCAGTTAGAAAACTTCCCTCCGCTTTTAAAGATTCTTTTCTCAAATACGAATCGGAAATATATCAAGCCAAGGCAATTGAAGAAGCGAACAATCTTTCTCCAGAAAACTGGCAATATTTGTCTCTTCCTGTCATTTGACTGGAAATGCGGATAACCATCGTGACGATAGCTTGGCTTCAAAAGATAAGGAGCAAACAATGATTATTTCAGATAAAACAATATCATTTGATGATGTAGCCATCGATTTCAAGATGCATACAATTTACTGGAAAGGTGTAGAGCAAGAAATAACAGGCAAGAAATGTTGGGAGCTGCTTGAAATGCTTATTAGCGAAAGCCCGCGGTTGCTTTGTTACGACGCGATCTACAAAAAGCTTTGGCCAAAAAGAAGCAGTAGAGACGAAAAGCTAAGGAAGAACATACAGGGCATTATTCTTAAAATCAGAAAAGCAATCCACGATGATTCCAATTCTCCTAAATATGTTGTACCAACTCCGGGAAAAGGATACACATTTGCAATTAAGTACGATGTGTTTGATAGTTCTAAAGTGATTCCTGAAACAATTGACAACTTACCATCGCAGGAAGAAATAAAGCTAACAGTTAAGTGGACTGATGGTACAAAAAAATGCGTTGAAATCTATAAGGAATTGAAAGATGAAGAGAGAGGGCGGAAGTATTATCAGTTTGTTTGCGATGGAAAACGATACTGTGCCAGTATAGTGAAGGATTCTGCCGGAAGAGAAAACTGGAAACTTGTTTCTTTTGTTGACTGGATCGACCTGGCAGCATCATTACGCAAAAAACAGTTGAATTCACAAATACTTTCGATTGAGGATTGTGATCTGTCAGTGTATGAGTATGCATCAAAACAAAAAGAGAGAATCGAACAGGTTCTCGTTAAGTATCCTCAGCTCACGGTATACTTTAATGGAAAAGGAAGCCCCATGCCCTCCGAGACACAGAAAGAAATGTGCTTTTCGCTTGCCACGATAATCGGTAGTTATTTCCAAAGCGTCGAACCGGTTCTGAACCATTTGCCTTACTATTATGCCTGTTCAATACTTGATTGGGAACGAAAGGTGTTGTCTTCTCCAATAATGGAAATGGTTGTATATAGCTGTCCTTGGTTTTGGGAATTCATTGTATAGCCAGTAAAAATGATAAAAACGTGATTGAAATAGCTGCTGTGGAAAAAACGTCTTGCATTCTACAGTAAAGAGAGATGAACCAATAGCATTCATGAATTATAGAATTGCTTCGTTTTGATATAGGGAGGCAAAGATGAGTGATAATCAAGAGTACCCGCAGAAGGATTTATCTGAACCGGAAAGATCTGGGGGAATGGGATTAGACCGTTTATCCGATGAAGCTGAAAAGGGCAAACTTGAGGCAGTCAAGAAAATGGCACAGCTCTATCGCGATGGACAAGGAATTGAAAGGGATCTTTGCACCGCCATTGAGTGGCAGAAGAAGTATCGCGATCTGCTGAAAACACAGCACACAAATGTTCATGACGACAGCATCCATGTTTTAATAGAGGCTGAAAACGATCTGGCTGAAATGGAGCTTGAGAACGGCAGGTTAAAGGATGCAAGAAACACATGTTGGCGAGGACTCTATCTTTGCCGGGCCTATGGCAGGGGTTCTTTTTATTCGGCTTCCAGGATTCCCTACTATGCAAAGCTGTATATGCTTCTGGGAGATGTGTTTCTAAAGAGGTTGGATGAGCAGCAAGCAATAGAATGTTATCATAATGATTTACCGATCTACATGAAGTTGGCGGATGAAAACCCGTACGATTGGGAAATCTTGTTGAACACATGTCGATGCTTCTTCAAATTGTATGATTTGAACAAACGGTTTAGTGACCGATATTATACTGTTATTCTACACCATTTGGAGCATTTGCTGAGTATCCGCTATGACGCTGACGGATACTTAATGCTAGCAAAATGCCAGATAGTTTTGGGAGATCTCAACCCGCATAGCGGAAAAGGTCATTACGAGCAAGCAGTCTCGATTTGTAACGAAATAGTCGAAAAGCATAAGAACGCAGAGTCTTACTCTGCTCTTGTCAATGCATATCTCTCGTTATGCTCGTGGTACCTCAAATATAAACAGACACAAGAATCTAAGTTATATATCCGGAAAGCATTTGACGTCTGCCAGGAAAGCATCCGCTCATTTGAATCCAGTATGGGGTATTACGATATACTCAACTGTTATTATCAAGAGGCGGAGATGTTAAGGCAGAGTGATCATGAAACAAACTCGAAACATAAGCCTGTTAGAATATCCCAGCAGCTTTCAAAACTGTATGATAAAGTGGAGCATGTACTGTCTATCCTGGAGAAAGAGTATCCTGTTCCCCAAACTGATTATTTCATTTTCAAGTCTTGCGCAGTTTTTTACGATGTGTGCACGGTAGAAAAGGCTATGGAAGCATACGAGAAAATGCTTTCACATGTCAGACATACTCCCATAATGTATTATGACAGCTACAGCCACATCAAGCAAGTGTTATGGGCGCATGGAAAACTCAGTCAAAGAGCATATCAAAATTATATTACGTTCGATGTGGTAGATAGCCAAATAGAATATAGTTGTTTTGAAGCTATCAATCAATCTGAAGATATGAGTATATCCATACGCATAGAAGGTGAAAGGCCTTTTGGGCGGGTTTTCAACGTGCTGATTTCCGAGGATGTGCTGTTTGAGATTCGCTCTTGTTACTCAGGAGATACATTTGCTTACCGCAGTTGTTGCGCCATTCAGATATGCAGCGCTGAAAGCGAATTGAAAAAGTATGGAATGAAAGAGCCTACGCCGGACGAATATGTTTATCTGTTAGTAAAAACAGATTCATCAAATACCGAAAAGGTGAAATGCCTACGGTGTTATGGGTGACAATAGCATACCTATCGACTGAACCAAGTTTTATTCGGTTTTCATCACACACTACATAACAATGGACAATATAACATGTTGCTTGTCGCTACCGAAGGAGCAGTACAAGGATAAGGCCTCTCTATTGAGCAAACTCGGAACAGCGGACGGTTTCTATTCGCTGAAACAGAACGAGATCACGATCTCGTTTGATCCCAATGCCAAGAATTAAATGAGAGGTCTCGTTTTAGATAACTCAATAGTTGTATCGTGGAAAAGGAGGGGGAAAATACTCAACCGATCTTTTGACTTTATTATGGATGAACAATAGATTCGTGCCGGCATTATAGTGAATCATCATGCACTAAGAAGTCATCCATGATCCAGGGGCATTTATTATATAATGTTTCAAAGATGTCCATTGATAAGATACGATACTTGTAATCAATAATGGAGAGAGCAAAAATATAGGGCAAATAGCTTATTGCAAGATCGATCTCTGAAATGTTGCGGATGATGATTTGAGCAACAGATAGCAATAGATCAAGATCATACTCGCTCATATAAGCGTCAGAGTCTACCCGATAAGACAGAATTGAGGGGTATGTCGAAATCAGATTATCAATAGTGCTTTGCCTGTCCGAAACAAAGGTAAAATATTCTAGCGGACATTGCCGATGTGAATTGATGGATTTGTCCAAGATGCTTTTATTGTATTCAGTATCAAGTATTAGCCATTTCTTAAAAGGAAGAGAAATTGGCTTCTGCTTGGTAACCGGCTGAGCATCAGACGGATCCTTGACGGCGTCAGCAGGAGCTTTGTCTGCTTCGCATACTGAATCTGTTGGGTGGATAAGATAATAGCCTTTATTTGGTCTTGTCCCTATGATTCTGCTGCCTGGATCGCCAATAGTGGAGCGTATGTCCCGAATATATACGTGGATTGAATTTAGCAAGTTCTTTTTAGGAGGCTGCTGCAGTTCATGCCCCCACAGTTTTTCGATAATCGTTTCATGTGTAAGGGTACGAGTGCCATTTTGAACAAGCAATTCAAGTATTTCCCATGATTTCTCATACTTCAATGAGCATTCTTTTTTTCCATTGACTATGGTGTGAGAGTCAATGTCAATTAGTAATGAATTGTGTCGATAAATCAAGTGTTCTTCTTCCATGATCGATTCATCCTTTACTGATCTATTCCAATGTATGATTGGAAGAAAGCCCATTCAGCAGGGTATTTTTTCATAGCTAATTGAACCGCATCAGATAAACAGATTCTTCGTTCCATATAGCTTAGCGCAGTCAGGTACGTGGTAGGTATACTGGCAAAGAAAGGCTCGATAGTTCGAAAAATAGCCCCGTACTGGTTTGCCACTTGCAGAATGAGGTTGAGTGTTTCTTGATCTTCTGGAAGCTTTTCACCTTTAGCAAAAAAGTACTTGCGGATATTCGGGTATTGGAGAAATGTTTGATCGATGCTTTTCAACTGCTGAGAAATCAAATCCACATAGCGTATTGATTGTACAGTAAGTTTTCGAGCAATGCCATCATTCAATATGATCTTGTGCATTGCTTGGCGAACCCATGGCCAATCTGGCTCCTTTATCCCTATAAGTTTATAGGTGTCAGGAGCAGTTTGAATATATTCCGAAGCATAAACAACGGTCATGCCTTTGGCCAATGGCATAGGCGCTTTTGAAACATCTTGCTCAAGGCCATTAGCCTGAGAGACCACTTTGCGCATGATAATATAATTTTTGTTGGTGCTGCCTATCCTGAACATGTTGATAACATCAACCGTTTCAGTTGTTCCGTCAGCGTTTTTTATTGTGATCGTCTTAGTCGCCTGCTTTTCGTTCTTATGGCGGGAGAACTCCTTAATGAACTCATCTTCGCTTATTACAGAGTAATTGGGAAGCCTGTAGCCATTTCGCACGGTTAGAATAGCTTGGTTCCCCAGTATAGTCCTTAACTCTTTTATGGCTCTTCTAATTGACTCTTTAGCTTTGATTTCAAGATAGTAGGTCAAATCCTGAATCGATACAGAGTCGGGAGAATAAAGAACAAGTTCTTCTAAAATGTTTCGCAGTTGTGTGCGAATTTTGATAGGCCCGGATTTACATATTACTAATCTTTCGTCGAGATTAATCACAGAATCATTTATTCTGATGGTGTTGCGAAAATCATTCATCTTTAATTCCTCTGTATGATTATAGGTCAAGAGACGAAGAACTTCAACAGTTTTTAGAACTAAAGCGTCAAAACAGACGGGTGCAGTACTCCTTCCATCAATATGCCCTCCTTGTGTTGTGCTGGTACCATATAGACCAAGTTGGCATATATTTGCTATCATGCAGTTTGTCAAGCATTAATAATATATAAATACAAAAGCATTAATTTTTGCCCTCCAGACGTGCGGTATTCAAAAGTGGTATCCTAATCCCAACGAAAAAACACCAAAATGGGAAAGGAAGTGAGTACATGAACACGGAACAGTCCAATGAAAACGTTATCATCGGAAAGATTCGGCAGAACCCCCACCGTTACCCATCTTCTTTAGGTAACAATAAGAATGGCAGCACAGCACCGCTGAGCAATGAACAGGAATGGAGGACAGATCAGGAGCTTGTGATAAAGCCTCATGGGTCCTTTCTGCTGAGGAAGGGCATGGAGTCCATTTGGGTGAGTGTCCCGGACAAGTTCTTCTCCACCGAAACGCGGTATAAAGCCGGGACTGCTCTTTGGGCTAAGCTTGAGTTCTCTGCGGGAAGCAATCCTCGGCTGCTCCAGCTGATGGAGACGGATGTTCATGATCGGCTCAGCGGCATTGATGAAAACGTCCTCAACAGGATGCTCGATAAGCTTAGTGAATCTCCTGAGCGGCTGCGCCGTGAGATCCTTCAGCGCCGGTTCAATCGGAAAACGCAGAAGGAGGATATGCGTGCGCTTGAGATCGGCAAAGACCTGTTCCTTTTGACATATATGCTATCCAAGCAGAGCTTCAGCTTGGAACAGCGGGACAGGATTGAGCGGCTCATGCCAACGCGCGGCATGGGTTTCAGGGAAAAAGCAGAATTGCAGCTGGATTATGTGTTCAACATCTCAGAGGAGTATGGCAAGCGCACATTCTTGGACTATGCCGAGATCATGGTCGCTTTTGACGAGCATATCTATGGGCAGAAGGAGCAGAAGCATCGCATTGCGGAACTGTTGGCTCATCGTTCTCTTGCGGATGACCGGGGTGTGAAGATCCTGCTGGTGGGCAGCGAGGGATCGGGAAAGAGCCTGTTCCGGGAGGTCATTCAGGACCTGGTTCAGCTGCCTTCTGCGGTGATCGAACTGGGGGGAGAATCGAATCCCTGCGCCTTGATTGGACACAACGCCACCTATGCTGACGCGGATGCGGGGGATATTCTCAAGACTTTCCGCAAGCTCAGGACCACCGAGGCACTGATCGGCTGGACGGGCATCGACAAAACGGGGGATTCTCGGGAAGGGGTGGCCATCAACGCTCTGAAGGGGATCATCAGCGAGGACTGCCTCGTTGACAAGTTCACCCTCTATCCCCTTTCCACTCGCCATACGATCCACATCGCGGAGGCTACCAGCGATCAGAACCTGCCCGGGTTCATCACCTCGGGCTTTGAGATCATCCGCATGGACGCCTACTCGGAGGACGACAAGGTGAACATCGCCCGGGAGCATCTCGTCCCCAAGCTTTGTAAGAAGACCTGGTTAAGCGACGTTCTGCTTCAGCGGAAGCCTGAGGAAAGCGCCTTGCGCTTTATAGCTCGGAACTTCAGCGGCGGCGAGGGCATGAAGGAGATGGAATCCTGCTGCGCCATGGTCGTCAAGCGCATGGTCCAGGAGGAACTGGACGGCAGATCCCTCCCCTTTGACGAAAAGACGGTGCGCTTGGTTCTCGGCGACAATCCGGATCGTTCCAATCCTCTGATCCGCCATAATTTGGCCCTCGGTCAATATTCACCTGAGGTGGAAGCCGCAATCCTGGATACTCGTGAGCGGCTGAAAAACGAGAAACTGAGGCCCGAGGAGCGGAGCGTAGAGGAGTTGCGGCTGGGGTATCTCGTGGATATGAACGAGGGTGCGCCCTCTCGGGTTCGCTTCGACCGTGACCAGTTTTTGCGCACCATGAATGAGACCCACATTGGTTTGGGATCGGTGAAGGAGATGCTGGCGGACCATTTTGCGTCTCAAGCTGCGCGCGGCAGCAGCTTCGCGGGCATGCGGCTGTTGCTGGAGGGACCGGCAGGAGTCGGAAAAACGTCCATCATCGCATCCATGGCCAAAGCTCTGAGCGCCTCCTATGTGCGGGTCCCCCTGAACAACATCTCCGAGGCGAGTACGCTCAAAGGCTTGTACAAGACCTATGCCAGCGCAGACGCGGGCATGATCATCAAGGGCATCGCGGAGGCGAAGCGGCGCATGCCGGATGCCCCCTACATCGTGGTCCATCTTGACGAGGTGGACAAGCTGGCCAGCCAATTCAATGACATCCTCATCGATCTGCTGGACGATTCCGGCCTGTTTCTTGACTATCTGCTGGGGGTGCCGGTGAAGCTCTCCAACATCCTGTTCTGCGGAACGGCCAACGATATTTCCCGAATCCCTCTCGTGATCCTGGATCGATTCCAGAGGATCCATTTGGACGGATACACTCACGAGGAGAAGGCGCACATTCTGCGGGAACACCTTATCCCGGCGAAGGAGCGGGAGTATGCGGCTTCAAAGCTGACGTTCACGATGGATGAGCGGACGCAAGACCTGCTGCTCAGCAGCTACTGTCCTTCCGCTGGCGTCCGGGACCTGAAGAAGGCGGTGGATCGGCTCACGGAGTATGCCGTCAGCCATCGGGGCAGGCGGAGTCGGCTGGAGCTGAATGAGCTTCTGCTGCGGCAGGCATTGGGCGAGGCACCGATGGAATGCGGGAACCTTCCGGGTCATTGGTTGCCGGGATGTGCAAAAGCGCTCTCCGTAGATGACAGAGGTGTTGGCAGCTGCTTTGCTGTGGAATCGGTGGTCCTGCCTGGGGAAAAGGGGTTGACCATCACGGGACTGGCGGGGGAAAGTACGGTGGAGAGCGTGAAGATCGCCGTGACCTACCTGAAAAGCCGGTATGCCTGCGCCCGGGGGCCTTTGGACATCCATCTCTCCTTCGGCGAGGGAGCTGTCCGCAAGGACGGGCCTTCGGCAGGCGTGGCGGTGCTCGTTTCCCTGTTGTCTGCCATGAACGAACGGTGCTCGGACCCTGCGGCGGCATATACGGGAGAAATCGATCTGCTGGGCAACATCTACCCGGTGGGCGGCGTCATGCGCAAGATCTATGCGGCTGAACGAGCGGGCTGCAGCTGTGTCTTTGTCCCGGAAGAGAATGTCAACCGGCTTACCCCGCAAGAAAGAGCTTCCGTATCCTTGGAGATCATTCCGGTGACCCATGTGGAGGAAGTGATCCAGGCTGTCTTCGAGGCATACGAAGGGCTGAGAGGCGAGACTGCTTCTGCGCCAAGGAAAAACCTTGGCGCAGAAGCTACAGACACAGGAGCGAATAAAGGAGGAAATGTATGGAGGAGATCATGAGACTGGAGCATGAGGGCAATATGCTGCTGGACGACAATACCTGTTTTCGAGACGATGATGAACAAGACTACCGTGAGAAAGTGAAAACACGGTGGACCCAGCGCAGAGAGACGTCCGCCGATCCGGACATCGTGCGGATGTATCTTCAGGAGATCAATCGGTTTCCCCTGCTCAGCGCCGAGGAGGAGCGAGCGCTGGCAATGCGGGTGGAGGCGGGGGATGAAGAGGCTGTCTTGGCCTTCCAACAGGCAAACTTGAGACTGGTGGTGGCCGTGGCAAAACGATATGTGGGACAGGGCGTGCCCTTCCTGGACCTGGTGCAGGAGGGGAACATGGGTCTCATGATCGCGGTCCGGAAGTATGACTATCGGCTGGGGACCAAGTTCTCCACCTACGCCACCTGGTGGATCCGCCAGATGATCCAGCGCTCATTCCCCAAGAATGCCCGCATGATCCGGCTGCCCGTTCATATGGCGGAAGCCATGGGCAAGGTCAAACGCATCGTGGAAGAGAGGACCAGGGAATCCGGCCAGGAACCTCAGCTGGAGGAGATTGCAGAAGCTATGCGGGTTTCCCTTGATAAGGTGATACAGGTCCTGAGGGCATCTCGTATGGAAGTGATCTCCCTTCAACGGTCCGCATATGAAGACGAAGATACGGAGATAGGGGAACTCATCGGAGACGATTCGACGCCTTCTCCGGAAGACGAATTGATGCGGACGGCTCTGCATGAGAAGGTGGATGAACTGCTGAAGATGCTGATACCTCGAGAAGAACTGGTGATTCGGAGGCGCTTTGGCCTCAACGGGGAGCAGTCCAAGACCTTGGAGCAAGTTGGTCAGGAGGTAGGACTCACCCGAGAACGTATCCGTCAAATCGAGAGCAAGGCGGAACGCAAACTCCTGCAGATGATGCAACGCTGTCATTTGCAAGAATATCTGAAGTGACAGCAAGATCTTAAGGGAGATGCCATGACTCGCTACAAGAAGAAAGAATGCATCTGCAGTATGTGTGGCACGATTTCCGTGCAACTCAAACTTATCAGCACCAGCACCGATGGCATACCCGATTTGGACGGTCGCCCTCACGGGATGGTTCGCAAGACTGTACGTCTTGGGTTGCAGCAATGTCCAAACTGCGGGTATGTGAGCAAAAATATCGCAGATCGTCCCTCCAAGCGAATCAGCAAGCGTTTTTTGAGTCAGGAAAAGTATATGACCTGCGATGGATTCAATTTTGAAAGAGATGCTGCGCGACGATATTACCGTCAGCATCTGATATGTCGAGAAGAAGGAGACTTGCGTGGAGCCCTCTGGGCAGTGATCCGTGGTGCTTGGGTTTCGGACGACTATAACGAATCGGTTAATGCACGCTCCTTTCGACGGATCGGGGCAGACTTGGCGGCACAGATCTACGCCATGAGTGGAGATTTAGGTGATTTAGCACTACGGTGTGATCTGCTTCGCCGAACAGGACAGTTTGAAACACTCCTGGCGGAAACAGAAAACCTGATTGTTCCTGAAGAAATGAAGGTGGAGGGGAAACGTATCGAATATGAACGCAAGCTGGCTATGGCTAAAACGGACCAACGATACACCGCCCCTTCCAGCCTGTACCTCATCCGACGGTCAGAAGGAAGCAACATCGAATTGACCACGGAGGATGAGGACAAAGGACCGCAACCCCATCCTCCTCCGGGTCAAGGGGCGGAAGAAAGCGACGACTCATAATCATTCGGGGTTGAATGGGCATCTTCTGAACGCTATACTTGTGGGCAGGAAAAGGACGGATATTGGGGGATCATATATGCGAAACAAACATCGGGAAGCGGCTCATAGGAACCGGTTTTATGCGGGAAAGGACAAGCCGACGACTCTTTTCCGGGAACGATTTGACATGGAGGTTGGTGATCCTGCCGCCTGTCTCATTTGCTTTGTCCGCGAGGGAAAGGAGAACAGGGTCTGGTTCGGCCTGTATGAAGGGGCTCAGATCCTGCCGCTGCATGGGGAGTATGAGCAGATCGCCAAGGACTTGGCAGGAGAAGCTTGGGAAAACGGTACAGCAGCGTCCATTCCGACGCCGCTTAGGACGGTGTTGAGCAAGGATATGTACCTGCGGTATCGGGATGAGTATGTGCCGGAAGAAGCCAAAGCAGACGACGATGAAGATGTGTATGTCGGCGCAAGGAAAAAGCAGCTGAAGCGGTGGCAGTTTGCCCTGCTGCTCATTGCCATATCGTCGCTCCTGGCGTTGGCGGCGGGGACCCGGTTGGTATGGTCCAGCTTTTTCCTGTTGAATGGCACATACATCTCGCAGATGACAGCCGCTCGAATCTTCTTCGCCTGGGCCATCCCCCTGACGCTGCTGCTCGGTTTTCTGTACCAAGGCCCCAGAGATGTTTTCACGGCGTTGCTGTTCGCGGTCAGCCCTCTGGCAATACGGGCTATCTCGTTGCTGCGAAACTATTCTCTGACCGTCATGTGGGTATGCTATCTGTTGGTGGTCAGTATAATGGTGATCATGTTCTTCCGCTGTCGGCATTTGGGTGAATCCAGGCGACAGGCGACAGCGAGCGGGATCCTTTTCGGCACATGTGCCTTGATGCTTGCCTTTACTGTTCTTAATATCGTAGACGCCTGGATACCGCAGGTACTCAATCGGGAGGTGAAGGCGTCCGAAACGGCGGCGGAGAAGGAAAGCCATAGGATCTCGGATGAAACATTGGCCTTTTTGAATTCCGACGCCTTTACCTCGGCTTCCGCGGAAAGAAAGGGGCAGGTGCTGCGCGAGATCGCGGAGGATATGGCCGAGGCCCTGGGCATAGAGTGCCCACGAATACTCATAGATGCCATGGGCGACGGGAATTACGATGCATATTTTCAGTGGGAAGATTGTTCGATCTATCTATGGAAGCCAGCGCTTGAACGAGCCGATGCCAGCAGGGCGGCGGAAATGGTTCTGCACGAGTTGTACCATGCCTATCAACAAGCAATCATCCACTCCACGGCCATCAACTGGGACGACCCGGATGTACAAAAGCTGGCGTATTTTAGGAAGGTGGACCAGTGGCGAAAGGATGATGAAAACTATATCGGCACGGATCGCTGGGAGAGCAATCTGGAAGAATACTATGAACAGTCTATCGAGGAAGACGCATACAAGTTTGGACAGCTGTATGTGAGCGACTACGTTTTTTCCAAAGTCGAGAGCGAATCAACAGGAGAATTGGAAGATAATTAAGATTTTCCCTTGACACTCCAGAAATCTCGTGCTAATAACTGTACAGCGTTGAAATGACGAGAATTATGAGAAAGCAGTCTCTCCGCGCAGGCAAAGAAAAACCAGCTCTATACATTTTTTGATCACGAACGACAATCTTGAACACACGATAAGGAGGATGACGAAATGGAAACGAGAGAAGAAAAGAACAATTGCTGCGCTATATGTGGGGCTGAATACGAGGAACCAGCACAGCCAAAGATCACTGATGGCTTGAATCTTATGACAAGTGTCAAGGTCCGAATGATGGTTCGGTTCTGTACTCGCTGTGGATATGTAAATCACTCAGTATCTATGGAACCGCCCAAAGAGGTGGATATGGCATGGCTTCAATCGGACGCGTTTCGCTCTTGCGACGGCATTCGATTTAAGCATGAATTTGCAAGCCAAAGTTATCAGTTTCATTTGGTTCGTCTGGCTGATCAGGATTATCGAGGGGCTATGCTTGCAGTATCCCTTGCTGCTCAGATCTGTGAAGAGACGGGAGACGATGAAAACGCGGAAACTTGTCTCAAAAAAGCCGCTGAGCTGGCACAGAAGCAATATCGGTTGGACAGCGACCCGATGATGCTTGCCATGTGGTGTGAGTATCTTCGCCGTTCCGGTCAGTTTGAAACAGTTCTGGAAGTGACGGAACAAGAAGACCTTTCTGACGCGCCGCAGTTGATCCGTTCCGTGATCGAATATCAGCGAGAAGGAGCACGTGCTCACGACAAGAGTGTCATGATGCTGCGTACTCCGCCGAGGGATGAGGTGCTGTGACACCAAACAACAGGGGCTGATTCGGATAATACCATATGAGGGGAGGTGTGGGGTATGAATCGAGACGAACGTGCCGCAAAGCATAACGATCTGTATGTAGGCATCGGCCATAAAAGCAGGCTCTGCCATGAAGACTGGATGACGAAAGATGAAAACAGTGGTGAGGATATCCTGTTCTTTTCTCTGGAGCAGCTGCTTTCTCCCCGGCCGAAACGGTTTGTGGGCCGGTACTGCGGGAAGCATCTTCGGCCTATTTCAGATGAGGATCGGAAGAAGACCCTGGACCGGTTGGGCTTCCTCAAGATCAAGGAGCTGAATGAGGCGGTGTCCATTTCTCACTCGATACCCATGCGGTATACGGCGCAGGAATACGAGGCGTTGGGTAACACGAAAGATGATTTAAAGCACCCGTTGCTTCAAACAGCTTTGAATCTCGACATGAAGCGTCCCATGTTCATCATTACGATCTTGATGGCTTTGATGCTGTCCCTGTTGTTTTTCGACATCAGATCGGAGAATGCTATGCTGGTGGGCGGCAAGTCCTTTCGCTCACACCTGTTCTATCTATGGGCATTCCCGTTGTCGATCCTGAACGGGTTGTTGAGCATGCATGATCGTCGAATCACCACGGCGATGATCCTGGGGTGGTTTCCCGCCAGTATGCGTGTTATGGGTCTGCTGTTTTCCTCCTATCCCCCGTTGAGCGGCATCCGATTCGCGCTTGTGATGCTTATAGCACTATTCGTTATTGCAAAGGAGCATTTCCGATTCAGCAGCACCTGGTATTCGGTGGAACGAGCGCGGAACGTGATGGCTATGATCGTTTGTGCAGAGTGCCTCCTGGTCATCCTTCTGGATGTCTTTCTCCCGACATGCAGCCAGCTGTTGATGTAACGACGCTGCAAGTGATCAGCAAGGGACCAAGCTATGGATACGCACAGAAAAGAGGTGACTGACATGGAGTATACGAAGGAAGAGCTGGAACGGGTGGCAAATGCCATCGAAGACGAGTTGCACGGGCGCAATGTTGATGATCCGTCGATCATCACGAAGTGGATGGACACCCCGGAGAAACGTGCCATTCTGGAGCCATATCTAAAGAGTCAGGAAGCGCGGCAATGCCTTTGGGCTGCCGGGCCCCTGGAGGGATGCAATGTGCTTGACTTTTCCGAAAGGGCGGAGGTGGTCAAGGCAACAAGGATGGCGGAGCAAGCAAGGCAGGATCTGCTCGATTCTGCTGGCTGGGGACCGCCCGAGAAGGCAATAGATGATCAATGGTTCCGGGTGTTGGTTTCAAACGCTTTCGCCTTAACGGATTCCCTTCGGTATTATCTGACGCATACAGTATTGGAGGAAGCCGATTCGCAGGCGTATTACAAGGAAGGACGTGATTGGATGCCTGGGACCGTGAAAGAGATGATAAAGCACGAGGAGGAGGTCCTGGAACTACTGTGTAAAATCCTTGAATCGTTGGAAGATCAATAATGGTTGCATGAGGGCATAGATATGGGCATCAAAAACAGGCCGTTTCATTGCGCGATGTGTGGACAAATTACGCTTTTTCCTTGCTTTGTCATTGAGGATGAGGAGGAAGCGTTCCATTGGTCATCGGAGGACTTTCCTCGGTATGCAGGCAGTGGACAAATGTGCCAGCATTGCGGGTATGTGAACGATACGATTGATACACCTCCGCCGAAAGGCGTGGATGAGGCGTGGCTTCACTCAAAATCATACATAGCCTGCGATGGGATGAATATTGATTCTGAGTCGGCTCTAATGCACTATCGCCTATATCTGGTTCGGATGATGGCCGATGATCCGAATGGCGCAATGATGGCGTTGATAAATGTTGGTTCTGAATGCCACAACCTGGGAAGGGCCGATCTTATGGAGAAGTATTATTCCAAAGCGGCGGATCTCGCATACGGTCTCTTTACGACTACAGGGGATTGGAAATATTTCTACCCGTGGACCATCCTAATGGAGCGTATGGAACGGTTCGACGAGCTGATAGCAAAGACGGAGGGGCTCGTTGCGCCGGAGGAGCAGAAGTTGTGGGAGCGCTTTTTGGAATCTCACTGGAAAGCAGCGAGGGCAAGAACCAGAAGCAACATGTGAGATCATTGTGGTACGAGCGCGTTGATTGCCGAGTACGGGAGGTAGGTAGCATGCTGGAAACACGTGATTGGAGGGCTGCAATGCAGGGCGACTGGTATGTTGGTGTTGGATCCAAGACCAGACGCTGTCATGAGCTTGCTTTTCACCATATAGAAGGTACTGAAGATTGGCTGTTCGTTTTTTCTGAGGAGAGTATCCTCAAACCGAAATGTGTGTATGCAGCTGTTTTCAGTGGCGATATGCTGCTGCCTGTTTCAGATGAAAACATGGCTTATTTAGAACAGGCAAAACTAATGGATATTGAGGGCTCGAGCCATAAAGGAATAATGCTTGCCGAACCTATTCAAGAGCCGATCCGAATGAGGTATACGGTAAGAGAAATGATTTTCACTATGCTCCGGTATGTGAGACACTATTCGGAAACGAGAATTGAGAGACGAATCTTGACGCATCATATGTCTGCATTTGCGTATTTTGTGGTTTGCCTTGTAGCGTTTGGCCTGTGGACGTACATTGTTGGAGAGCCTTTTCTTCTTAAGATATTTCAACTTGACTCTCCTTCGTATGATTGCAGGACACCCATCATCTGCTTTACTCTGCTAACGTATGCCTTGATGATTATCAACAACCTTATCAGCAGGAATGAACGCAACATTCTATCTGCAATAGCGATTGGGTGTCTCCCAATAAGTGTTTGGTCCGTTTTTCTCGTCGGGCAAGACTACCCATGGGGCATCGGCATCGTTCTTGTATTGATATTATCTTTCTCCGTGATTGTATATAGAAGGAACTTTCGACGGCAGTATGGATTTAGTTATTCCATTGAACGAGCACGAAACGTCTTTGCGTGGATGGCACTGATTGTGTTCTTGGTCATGTTCATTCTTGATCGGTCCGGACAGTCGTTCCATATAGGTTAGACGATGTATCCTGCTGAAAGGTAAGAGCTCCCCTGTGTATTGATAGACGCTTGCAGAAAGGAAGAAATCTATGTCCTATTTTGTAGATGACGATATAGAGATCAGGGATATGATCCCCGCCGATGCTCAAGCTATCACCGATGCTGAGATCGCTCAAGGTTGGGATCAGACGGTGGAAAAGTACGAACGACGTTTACAGGACCAGGCAGCAGGAAAATGTATCTCTCTCGTGGCGGAGTACCGAGGCGCTGTAGCCGGGTATATCAATGTGTATTTCAACTCCGAATGGGGTGCATTGGGCGGTCATGGCTTGCCAGAGATTATTGACTTTGGTGTGCTGGAGAAATATCGTCATCGCGGTATAGGAACCAAGCTGATGGGGTGCGCAGAGCATATTGCCTCCGAGCATGCGGATCAAGTGTATCTTGGCGTGGGGCTGCATTCAGGATATGGAACTGCTCAGCGACTATATGCAGAACTCGGCTATGTGCCGGACGGAAGCGGCGTGTGGTATCGGAATGAGGTTTGCCCGCCTTATTCTTCTTGCTGTAACGACGATGATTTGGTGTTATATATGGTAAAGGAGTTTAGAGGAAAACGGCGGCGGGAAAACTTGAAAGCCCAATTTGAAAGGTATTTTCCGGACGGCATGAAATAGGTGGGTTCATTGAAGGTTCGGAACCACGGGAAGCAGGAAGCAATGCACTGCCTATATCAATCATAATCGTCCGATGCCAAGAAAGGAACAATCGCTATGAATAATCGACGTCTTGAAGAATTGGTTGCTGCTGATGCTGAAAACAGGATCATCATACTTCCCTGCACCACCAGCGATACCCTCTGGATGGTGTCCAAGGAGCACAAATGCACACTCCCTATTTATGTCGAAAAGGTATCTTTTGAGATGTGGGATGATGCTGACAGGGACAAAGTTGTTGTAACAGGAAGAAGCATAGATGATGCTCTGCACCAATTTCTGGCAAAGGATTTTGGGACAACCGTTTTTCTTGATCGAGATGATGCTGAGGAAGAACTAAAACGGATCCTTACATAAGCAAAAAGAACAATAGACGACACGGCCTCCTTTTTCTGAAACCTTTGAATGATGTGACAAAACCTGCAGGAAAAGCTTGATCGTCTGACCTTGAAATATGCTGTTCGGATGGACTGGAAGGAGATTAGTATGCGAAGCATCAATATAAGCCCCATACGTGCTGTTCTTCAAGAGATGAGCGATTCAACAACAGATTTCATTATCTGTTCCAGCGAACGGTCGATGGATGGTTCCACGCTTCCAAACGTCCTGTGGTTACAGTTTGCGGATGCGGCGGATGCGGAGCATCCTCTTGCGTTTAGCAAGGAGGAGGCAGAGAAGGTCGTTGATTTCTTCCGAAGGGTCGGTCATAACAAGGAAGTCTTCGTTTGCTGTGATGCAGGAGAATCTCGCAGCGCGGCCATCGCCGCGGCATTATTGCTGTCCGATGGTCAATCGGATGAAGGTATATGGCGGAGTGCTGAATACCATCCAAATCCCCTGGTGTTCGGGATCATGTGCCGAGCGCTGGGTGTGCAGATGACAGAAATTGATCTTGTGCAGCGGAAGAAAGTAAACGACAGAGCGCTCTGCATGGCAATAGTACAAAAGAGACTAACTATGACCGGTGAACTGATCTCCATCCTGGGAGATTCTATCAGCACATATGAGGGATACAATCCTGAGGACTATTCCGTGTTCTATACCGGAGAACAATGCGAAAAAAGTGGATTGCGTTCTGTGGAGGACACCTGGTGGTTCCAAGTGATTCATCAGTTGAATGGGCGACTGTGTGCAAACAGTTCCTTTTCTGGCTGTGGCGTGATCGACTCGGGCTTCGGAGATTTGACTGCTGAAAAACAGGCGCGGCGACTGCACACGCCAGAAGAAGACCCCGAATGGATTTTTATCTATCTTGGAACAAACGATTTTGCCAGAGGCGTCCCGGTGTTCAAGAGCAGGAGAGATGCGTATCCTATGGCTTACTTTTTTGACAACTACCAAGAGATGTTGATGCGATTGCATGGCATGTATCCCAATGCTTATATCTTTTGTGGAACAATCATGCGGACCACGCTGCGCGATAGACCGGATTGGACCTTTCCTAACGCCTTCGGCGGCACCCCTCTGGAACGATACAACGAGATGATTCGCAGAGCAGCGGAATGGGAAAAATGTATTCTGGTAGATTTGGAAGCAACAGGCCTACGATATGAAACGCTGGATGGCGTCCATCCAACCGCAGAAGGGCATAAGACCATTGCCCAGGCCTGGCTGCAAAGTATACAGGAACTGAACAAACCAGCTAGCAATTGAAGATAAAGGTTAGGAGAGGCTATACCGATGAAGGATGAGTTTTTTAATGATACGAACCGCTGGTCTTTGATCACTCGCTCCAGCGAGATGCAGGTCGTGTTTCCTGTATGTATGCGGGGCATCTTGAAACATCTTCGGCGCAACTGCCTAGATATATCCGTTTTCCGGGCGGGATTCGATGGGATCGAATTCAATACCAATCCGAATTGCGGCTGCTGGCAGGACTATCTGGAATACGGCGTGTATTCCAATGAGGAAAAATACCAGGCGAGAAAGCATGTGTACTTGGAGTACATCGCGCAGAACGCCATAGAATCGTTTGCTACGGAGTCAAAACGAGCGACGGCCTATTCGCTAAAGAACTGCCAGCGAGCCTTGTTCTACGCCAATGACGATGACCGGATCCTGCTATGGGCCACGAATCCGGATAAGAAACTTAATCAGGAGAGAGAAGGCTTCTTAGATGAGAACATCTTTGAATTGATCGAAGGGACCATTGAAGGCGAGCCCATCTATGATCCGGAGACGGACCTGCCGCTGGTGCAGAGCCGTAGCTTACCTCCCTTTGCTCCGCCGCAAGAGATGGAAGCAGGCAAGCTCCGGTTCGATGGTCTGTATGCTCTGCCGCAAAAAGGCTTCACTTCCTATCTCCGTTTCTTCCCGAACGGAAAGGTGGTCTGTGCCAACAGCAGCGGGGATAAGGAAAGTGTGATGAGGTGGCTGGACGAGGAGTTCGAAAACAGCGGCCACTACCTTGTGTGGGATGACAACATTGAGTTCAACATCGTCGAGGAAGACATCGAGATAGGCGTCTCCTTCAAAGGCACCATTCTGGACAACGCTCTTGATCTTTCCTGGAAGCAAAAGGCAACGAGTCGGAAAGTGTATACAGGGAGATTCCAGTTTATCTAGTTTAGTAACAAACCAGTCTTGCCTGTTCCCTTTTGCTCCACCACAAGAGACGGAAGCAGATAGGCTCAGGTCCGATGAGCTGTATACTCTGCCGTAAAAAAGTCTTCACCTCCTATCTTCGTTTCTTCCCGAATGGAAAAGTGGTCTGTGCCAACAGCAGCGGCGATAAGGAAAGTATGAAGAAGTGGCTGGACGGGGAGTTCCAAAACAGCGTACATTACCTCGTGCGAGGCGACAACATCAAGTTCAACATCGTCGAAGAAGATCTCGAGATAGGCTCATCCTTCAAAGGCACCATCCTGTATGATGCTCTCGTACTTAAGTGGAAACAAAAACAGACCCGTAATGGATTATTTGTATATAAAAAAGGCACCTTCAATATTTTCATAATAAGATTAACCACGCAATAGCTCAATAGATGAAAAAAGAGTACCATATAAACATGTTTGCATTTGCTTTTTCTCCTTGTGCCATAGTATAATACAACATAAAACTTAAAATGCTTGCTGGTGGAGTATGAATTATCAATTAAGTGACTCAGAACTGAGATTGATTCTGAATGCATATGATAAAAATCACATGCAGTTAAGCCCTTTTGTTAGAATTATGGTATCAAATCTTATAACTAAAGTATCATTAACAAAGAATTTATCGTCTGAGGAAGAAATGAATCTGATCATCACGCTTTTAGTTTCCAGCCAAAAGAGATGTACAAAATTAGATGATAATGAAATAGAAAATAAACAAGAGATAGTATCGATGCCGAATCCAACTAAAAACTCAGATCATGAGCTCGGAAAGTTAATTGAGAAACTAATACTGTTCGTTCATAAGAAAAGCCCGTCAAAAAGCGTTGAAAAAACTCAACAGCTAACTAGGAGGAAATAATTATTTATGAATGCAAAGCTTTCACCTCTTTTCGGGACCACTTTGGATCAGAACCAGATTACGACGGTCGGTTATCCGTTTGTTAGCATACCTGGTTTTTTCAAAGGGCACTCCGTTCCTCTTTGTGTTGATAAAGACATTTTAAGTAAACACATAATGCTTATTGGCGGAACTGGCTGCGGGAAAACGAATGTTTTCTATCACTTTGTAAAACAGATCAAGAAGCAGCTTTCTTCAGATGATGCTATGGTTATTTTTGATACTAAGGGCGACTACTTTGATCATTTTCCCTCCTCCAACAATGTGGTTATCGGAGGGGGGACCTCTTTTTCAGATATCAGCACGAATTGGAACATTTTCAAGGAAATAGTGTCTGATGGGTGGGATAATGAGAACATAGAAATGAACACGCAAGAGTTATCATGGTCAATATTTCGAAATTCTATTGAGAAGAGTAAAGATCCTTTTTTTCCAAATGCTGCACGTGATTTGTTTGCTTCCATCCTTCAATGTATGGTTGAAGAAGCCAAGGACAACACGGATTATAGAAGAGAGTATCTGTATAATTCCGAATTAAAAAAAGCAATAGATGAGTCCTCAATATTTGATATAAAGAATATGTTAGCGTCACATCAAAATTGTGCTTCGGTTTTAAGCTACATTGGTGATGGTACTTCTGATCAGGCATTGGGCGTGTTTGCTGAGATGAAGGGAACAGTTAGAAAACTATTCACATCATCCTTTGCAAAAAAGGGAATGTTCTCCATTAGAGATTTCATTCGAAAAAGGGAAGGTAAAACTCTTTTTATCGAATATGATATTTCTTTAGGGGAGACGCTGACGCCGATATACAGCCTTCTTTTTGATCTGGCATTAAAAGAAGCTCTTGGTCGGGAGAAAAGGAAGAAAGGGGATGTGTATTTGATTTGTGATGAGTTCCGACTTCTCCCTTTTCTTCAGCACATTGATGATGGAGTAAATTTTGGAAGAAGTTTAGGCGTAAAGGTGATAGCAGGACTTCAGAGTATTAATCAACTGACAGAAGCATATGGCGAGTTCAAGGGCAAGAATATTCTTGCTGGCTTCTCATCAGTATATGCATTTAGAGCGAATGATATGTATACCAGAGATTACATTGTTGGCTTACATGGAAAAAATTTGGTTGTAGATCAATATGAAACACTTGCTAAACCATATAATGAAAAGCCACGAGAGGCTCATGTGGTAGAAGATTGGGACATGAGTAGTCTGGATGTTGGGGAAGCAATTATCAGCTTTCCTTTGGGAAAACCATTCAAATACAAGTTCGATTTATTCAGAGGGTAAGCATATGGATAAGAACACCACTTCAGGGTTTTGGGGGTTGTTAGGCGCTGTAATAGACAATCGGAGGACAAAAAAAGCCGTTAAGCGTGTACAGCAACAAAACATAGCTAATCAAGGTTTGGTACGATACAGACCAAGCCAAATCGAGGCTTTTTTTGATGCCAACGATCCTGTTTGCAATATGATTTTTTCTGGTGGGGCAGATGAATTGAGGATACGTTCGATAATTCGTGCGCTAGAGTGCGCTTTTATGCAAGGTGCTTCCGTATTAGTTTTGCACTGTGGCAATTCACTGTTAGAACAGAACGCATACGGCTATTTTGGTCAGCATGTTGTCCTTATCAATCGAAACAATCCCATCTACGATCCGTTTGTCGATTTGACTAATAATAATATAGTAGACATAATACTTGCTTCATCGACAAAGAAGCACTTGATAAACTCGGCCGGAAGATATTATATTACCGGAATATGCAGTTATATTAGAAGCCTTAACAAATCGCCACATTGTTATTCCTTTATTAACTGCCCACATCTTGAGTTAATTAATCAAGTAAATGATGCTGAAAGCCAAGGACGAATTACTTCTGCTGAAGCAAAGAGTATTATTTCTCAATTGCTTCAGGGCGATGTAGAAAAGGCCAATATTGAATCATTCTTTAATGAATTGTCAATTCATGGGGGAAATATACTCTCAGATAAGAGTAATGTTGGATACTCAATAAACTTAACTAAAGCTGCACAATATGGGAAAATCCTTTTGGTTGATGTGCAATCAAGCATAAACACACTGCTAATTAATCTGCTTGCCAATGAAGCAATCTTAGCTCAAGAGAAGGGCATGGGTGTGCTAATTGTTGCAGATGGCCTCCAGTTTGATTCAAGCGATGCGTTGACTGACTATATACGGAGGACTGGAAGTCACAGTAGTTTCATCGCTTCATCTGATGATGTCTTTTCGACGTTTGGAAGTGACGAAAAAGCATTCAATACGCTTGCCGGGAAAAGTTCTAAACTAATAATATCAAAGCATTCATCTGCATTTAGTAGCCAGAAGTTCTCTGAAGTTATTGGATCATTCGAGAAACAGGAAATGACTGAATCCAAAACAAGACATATTGACTTTTTCAAGCAATGGGGGTTAGGATCAACGAACACGTTGAGCCTAAGCACTAAAAGGGAATATATAGTAAAGCCTGAGGAGATTCAACGATTGGCGATGGATGAGGTATATATTCTTGACAAACATAGAGGCGAACTGGCTTTTACAAGAGTAATATGATACAATCTTTGTATCAATTGAATTAAATAGTCTCATGGGCTATAATTGATAAAAAACAAAACAGGAGGATTAACACAATGGAAGAAATGATGCAAAGAGGTTTCAACGACAATGCTCCCGAGATTATCAACGCAAGCGAACCACACATGGCTTGTCTGTTTCTTGTTGATACATCAGGAAGTATGGGTGTTTTACTAGAAGACGGATCAACACCGATAGAAGAACTAAACAAGGCCTTGAACCGTTTCAAGGTCGAAGTATGCGAAGACAGAAAAACGAGAGACATTCTTGATGTGGCTATTGTTCAATTCGGTTCAGAGGTTAATGTGGTCCAGCCTTTTAGACCCGTGGAGCAAATGCAGCCAGTATCGTTAACGTTGACAGGATCTACCAATATGGCGGGGGGATTACGGATGGCAATAGATATGATAATTGAAAGAGGCCGACTGTATCGCAGAACAGGAACTCAGCCCTATTGTCCTTGGATTGTAATGATCACGGATGGGTATCCGGATGCCCCCTTTCCAGCGGATGCACTTGCTCAAGAAATAGAATCTCTGGACCAACAGGATAAGCTTCGCCTGTGGTCTCTCGCAGTAAGCGGTGCCGATACTCAGCTGTTAAATAAATTAGGGCATGGAAAACGGAGCCTGGTTTTGAAAGGATACGATTTTTCTAAGTTCTTCGATTGGGCAAACAAGAGTATGCGTTCTATTTCTGTAAGTTCGCCTGGGGAAAGAGCAAAGGGAGTAGAATTGCCTGACAATGTGAGTAAGAACGTAGATTCATGGATGTAATACGAAGACTATAATCATACACCTAAAAGGGGGAAGAATGGTTTATTCTTATGGAATTACTCAACAAGGCACATATCACATAAAAAATGACCTTGTATGTCAGGATGCTCATAAGACAATTAAGTGTGGTGATAGGTTTGCCATCTCTGCCGTTGCTGATGGTTTAGGGAGTGAGCAACACTCTGATCTTGCAGCTCAAATTGCAGTGGCCAAGTCAACAGAGTATTGTGCAAATCGCCTGCATGATGATTGCTCGGATGAGCAAATTCTTCAAGTTATGAGGAAAGCCTTTTCGGTGGCTCAGGCCGCTATCGAACAGGAAGCAGAGAAGAACGGTCATGAGTATGATCAGTATGACACGACCTTATCTCTGGCGATTTTGAAGGATGGTTCCCTCTTTTTCGGTCATTCTGGTGATAGTGGAATTGTTGCGTTAACGACAGATGGGCGATTTGAGGCAGTTACAGAACAGCAGCGGGATGAGGAGGGCAGAGTTTTCCCTCTTTTCTTTGGAGAGAGTAAATGGGTTTTCGGAAAATACCCGAAACCTGTAGCAAGCGTTTTTCTTGCGACAGACGGAGTCTTGGAAACCTTATTCCCAGTCTACATACGCGAAGAGCCAGTGAGCATATATGTTCCGCTCGCTCGCTACTTTATGGATCCTGATTCCCTTCATATTGAGGAAGTTGGAGAAGATGCTGTTCAGGATAGAATCGGTAACTACATAAGCAACATTCCCGATTCAAAGGTGAATGATGATAAAACCGTGGTAGTTATGGTAGATACAGAGTCTACCATAGAGCGACAGCCCCCGGAGTACTATGCAGAGCTAGATTGGCCAGCCCTTATTGCTAAGTATAGAGAGAAAGTGAATCGCATGCTATATCCCGACCTTTATTCTGAAGAGAAGTCCCAGGATTCTACACAAGCTACTGATAAAGAGGGAGTCAAAGAAGCTCAACAAGATTATTCAGATAAGTCAAAGATAACGGACGAAATTGAAAATAATCAATCGGAAGCTCTTTTTCAGAAGAAAAACGAAACAGGAGAATCCGACGGCTCAATTCTTCCAAAAAAGCTAATTGGGGACAAGGAAAAGACGAATCAACAATGACAAATATGTTGCTAGAGCATTGAGGGAGGAATTCACTTTTTTCGTGCAATGTGCTAGAAATACCGATCAACTAAGTGTCATTCCTTCCCTCAATTATGTTTTCTTCTTTCTGCCGGAATAGTCGCTAATTGTAAAGAGAACTGTTCTTTCTTTTATGCTTATAGGATGATTGGATTGATTAGTAACCTAAAGGGGGATTCATGAATAGTACGAAACGTGCCTTTGCTGCTTACTTCAACAAGCTAAATCGCATATATTATAATACATTCGGAACCAATCCCACGGTTCCATATTCATCATCGCTCAATAAAGAATTACTTGTATCTCCCCCGGATGATGAAGGCGAGGTGCAGTGGCAACCAAAGGAACAGCTGCAAAAGGACGATTGGTCAACGATCGAGAATGCCTTGGGCTTTGTGTTAACACAGGACATAAAGGCATACTATAACAGTTTCTTCTTCCTTCAATTATCCGGGGCTTTTGGAAGCAGTGAGTTGCATTTTTACCCAATAGATGGCTCTCGCCCATTGGATGAGATTATTATGCAACAGTATTTGGATGGGCAGTACGCTTTTCCAAATACAGAATGCCTACTTATCGGAAATGCCGTTGTAAATGATGATGATAGTTTCTTTATCTTCTTCGATAATGCCAAAGGCAAATTATTCTGTTTTGAATCCGAAACGAAGCAACAGATTTTGCTATCTTATTCAATTGCGATGACAATACAGTCCATGGAGGCAATTATCTAATGGATGTTCGTTTGTACGATGGAATATCTAAAGAAGAGATAGAAAAGAAAAGGGTAACATCTGAAGGGAAAGAATACACCATAAATCATCCGCAAGATCTTGTGGTCGACATGAGGTATTTGGGAAAAGAGAAGGCAGCTGCTAATTCTCAAGGATGGGAAAGAAGCAGCAGTTATTACTTCAAACAGATTAAGAATGAGCATCCAGAGTATTTCAGCAAAAAGAACAGCTTATTGATTGATTCCGGAAGAGCTCCTAACGTGGATACAAAATACACACAGCATTTTCCGCAGTATGTGCAGTTTAAAGGGGAAACGCTTGTTCATCATCATATTGGACAAGATGGCCAAGCTGTTGCTCTCCCTCAAAGTGTTCACAAGGGATTTGGGGAAATACATTCAGTAGAGAGCAACCTTGGAATTAATGATAAAGCTCGTGCCTTTTCAGACAAATGTGCGGAGGTGTGCGAGAAAAATCGCTCTATGATAGGCCATACGTCTGGAAGTTTTATATCGCATGACATGAGTATAGAACGTAACACAGATAATGCTTTCCGAGTTTATAATCCAGCAAAAGAGGCTTCAGCCAGTAACAAAGATAATGCAATACAAGCTGCTCGGTTTGAAAAAGCAACTGTATCTGCAGACCGGCCAAATGCATTTCGGGTTCAATCACCTAAACAAACGAGCGGTGAAGCCCAAGCGAACCATTCACCTCAGAAAAGCAATAGCCAGTCAGTCGGTAAAACTAGAAAATGAATTGGCCTCCAGGTAAGCAAAGGAGAACAAGCAAGGAATGATTTTACGAGGTTTATCGAGGCAACAATATCAACTTGAAACGAAGCCTTTCAGCAGCGGCGGCGAGGGAGATGTGTATGGAATCGCCGGGTTGAAGGATAAAGTTATCAAGGTATATCACCCGGATAGAATCTCTACGGAACTGGAAGAGAAGCTGACGGTAATGGTTAGGCGTCCGCCCAACTCAAGAGTTCTCTCCCAGGTGGCTTGGCCGTTAGACCTTGTGTATGATTCAAGGGGCTTTTTCTGTGGGTTTGTTATGCCCAGATTAAGTATCAATGCAGAGCTGAACGATATATATGGGTATCCCCCTCGAACAAACATCACTTATCAGCAAAAACTGATTATCGCACAGAATATTTGCGCAGTTATCTCGGAGATTCATAACGCAGGCTATGTGTTTGGGGATTTCAATCCCAATAACATAGGAATCAATACAGCAACAGGGAGGGTAGCGTTTTTAGATACGGA
>Ga0079305_1000618_pt1 | contig 70441 bp, 66 predicted proteins | sample LMS_cellobiose_e_FD_79183 | JGI IMG/M metagenome (GOLD analysis project Ga0079305, IMG submission 79183) | Rumen-fistulated moose microbial communities from Alaska, USA - LMS_cellobiose_enrichment | ecosystem: Host-associated > Mammals > Digestive system > Stomach > Rumen fluid ...
CCAGCGTCTCCGCTGCTGCGGCCGAGCTCCTCTACGCTCTCGCGCTCGCTCCTGACGACGCGAACTTCGACTACGAGGGCGACGTGTTCTACGCCAACAACGGCGCAGCCGAGCGCGGCGTCTCTCGTGGGGGCCTCTGGAACTACGGCGTCAACTACGGCGTGTTCTCACTCGCTGCGGACGGCGCCCGGTCGTCCTCCTACACGTACTTCGGCGGCCGCTCCGCTTACGTTGAGATCCCTGAAATCTGATCTCTGAAAATCTGACCCAGAGGGGCGCCATCCACGGCGCCCCTCCTCCAAAAGGAGACAACCATGCAGCAGGACTTTTTACTTCAGCAAAAGATCACCCGGATGATCGTGCTCTCGATCCCACGCATCCAGAACATGAGAAAGCCCGAGAAGTACACGCTCGGGAAGCACATGGAGGACGCCATGATGGGGATGCTCGAGGCCGCGATCGACGGGAACCTCGAAAAGGGCAGCAAACGCCCACACCAGCAGCGCCTCGACCGCGAGAAGGCGAAGCTCTCCGGCTTCCTCGACATCGCGGTCGCGCCCAACGTACGCCTGATCTCTCCCGGGCTCCATGAAGAATGGAGCAAGGAGATCAGCGAGATCGGCAGGCTCCTCGGCGGCTGGATGGCAAAAACGAGGTGATCACATCGGGGGATATGCCGGGAAAAACTTTGCGCGGCGTCTATCGCGGGGGCAACTGGAACAACGGCGTCAACAACGGCGTGTTCTCACTCAATGCGAACAACGACCGGTCGAACTCCAACACGAACATCGGCGGCCGCTCCGCTCTGGCCTTAATTATGCTAAGCCCCGAGCCTACGGGCGAAGGGAGCGACAGGGCCAAAGGGGTGTATCTCCCTACCGCGGAGCCGTCCGGCTCCAAGGTTAAAGACACAGCCGGGGCGCTCATGCCTTCCGTGGGAGCGGACGGCGCCGGAAGGCGTTGCGGCAGGCCGCGCAGACTATCCGGAAGGAGTGCCACACGCGGCTATTTTTTTGCATGAAAAGGAGGACGCCAAACATGGCAAAGATCACCAACCTCTACGAGCGGATCTGCTCGTGGGAGAACCTGCTGGCGGCCTACTACTCAGCAGCAGCGAGGAAATGGGACCGCCGCGAGGTCGCGGCCTTCTCGGCAAACCTCGAGGAGAACCTGATCGAGATCCAGAACGAGCTCCTCTGGCGGACCTACACGGTCGGCCGGTACCGGGAGTTCTACGTCTACGAGCCCAAGAAGCGCCTGATCATGGCGCTGAGCTTCAAGGACCGCGTCGTCCAATGGGCGATCTACCGGCAACTGAACCCGCTGATCGACCGGCAGTTTTATCAGCATAGCTACGGCTGCCGCGTCGACAAAGGCCGCGTGAAGGCTGCGGACCAGCTGCAGAAGTGGATCAACATGGTCGACCGCCGGCCGGGCTCGTGGTACTTCCTGAAGCTGGATATCTCGAAGTACTTCTACCGCGTCAGCCACGAGGTCCTCATGAGGATCCTCCGGTCGAAGATCGACGACGAGGGCACGCTCTGGCTCATGGAGACGATCATCAACTGCGAGCACACCGCCTTCGGCCTGCCTGCCGGCTTCAGCCCGGACGAGGTGGAGCCGGGTGAGCGGCTTTTTGATCGTGGTATGCCGATCGGGAACCTGACCAGCCAGATGCTCGCGAACATCTGCCTCAATGAGCTCGACCAGTTCATCAAGCACGAGCTCCGCGAGCACTTCGACATCCGGTACATGGACGACGACATAATTCTCAGCAACGACCGCGACCGTCTGGTCTATGATCTGGACCGGATCGAGGAGTTCCTCGGCGAGAAGCTGCTGCTCGACCTGAACGATAAAACACAGATCAACACGATCCGGCACGGCGTCGAGTTCGTCGGCTACCGGATCCGGCCCGGCCATCGCAAGCTCAAGCGCAAGAGCCTCCGGAAAATGAAGGCGAGGATCGCCCACATCGAAAAGGAGTACGCTGCCGGCCACATTGACGTCGAGAACGTCAACGCGACCATGCAGAGCTACTTCGGAGACATGAAGCACTTCGACAGCGACGGCATCCGGACCAAGCTGACAGACTCAACCGTATTCCAAAGGGGCCGCAAATAATAACACAGGAGGACACGAACATGGAGATCGTACTCAGTCTCGGCCAGCTCGTCACCATCATGGGGATCCCGACGGCCGTGACGGCCTTCTGTTTCTGGCTCATTGAACGCCGGATCCAGAAGCGAGACAAAAAGAAAGAGGAGGAAGCCGCCGAGAAGGCAAAGGCCGAGAAGGCGGCAGCCGAGAAGAAGGAGCGGGAGGAAGAAGCCCGAGAGGCGGCGCGTGAGCAGCTGCAGATCCTCGTGATCCAGACCACCAACGCGGCCATCGCTCTCGGCGAGGCGACAGCGAAGGCGGTCCAGCGGATCCCGGACGCTCAATGCAACGGAGATATGCACGCCGCCCTCGACTATGCCGCCAAGGTGAAACACGACCAGAAGGACTTCCTCACCAAGCTCGGCATCCAGTCGATCCTCGAGTAGGAGGCGAGACCGTGAAAAAGACCACCAAGAAGAAGGGAAAGCACACGAAGGAGGAGTACGAGAAGCAGCTCCGGACCATGGACGTGATCCTCGTCATCGTCGGCGTGCTGCTCTTTTCCTTCACCGTCACCATGATCGTCCTGTTCAACCGGACCGGCATGATCCCGGACACCCTCTGCACCTGCGTTTTCGCCTGCCTCGGCGGCGAGTGCGGAGCGATGGCGTGGATCAAGACCACCAAGGACCGCTACCGCGAGCGGGAGTGGGAACAGGAGGACAAGGAACAAGAAAAAACCGAAAAGGAGGGCGATGAAAATGAGCCTTAAAGGAACAAACAACGCCGAGAAGATCTGGAACTTCCTCAGCGGGAAGAACCTGACCGCCTACGGCATCGCGGGACTCATGGGGAACCTCTACGCAGAGAGCGCCCTGATCCCGACCAACCTGCAGAACAGCTACGAGAAAAGCCTCGGCATGACCGACGTCGAGTACACGGCCGCCGTGGACTCCGGAAGCTATGGCAACTTCGTCCGCGACTCCGCGGGCTACGGCCTCGCCCAGTGGACCTACTGGTCGAGGAAGGAGGCGCTCCTGAACTACGCCAAGGCCGCCGGCAAGTCGATCGGCGACCTCGAGATGCAGCTCGGCTACCTCTGGAAGGAGCTGCAGGGCTACGGGGCCGTCCTGAAGGTCCTGAAGTCTGCCGAGAGCGTCAGGGAGGCGTCCGACGTCGTCCTGAAGCAGTTCGAGCGCCCTGCTGATCAGAGCGAGGCGGCCTGCGTGAGGCGTGCAAGCTACGGCCAGAAGTACTTCGACCAGTACGCGAGCACCGACCAGCAGAAGCCGGCAGCGTCCGGATCCTGCACGGTCGCGAGACTCCTGCAGATCGCGGCGGCTGAGATCGGCTACAAGGAGAAGGCCAGCAACTCCCAGCTCGACGACAAAGAGGCGAACGCCGGGAACAAGGACTGGACCAAGTACGCCCGGGACCTCTACGCCGCGGGCTACTACAACGGCAACAAGAACGGCTACGCATGGTGCGACGTGTTCGTCGACTGGTGCTTCTACCAGCTCGCCGGACGTGACGCCAAGAAGGCCCAGCAGGTCGAGTGTCAGACCGGCCCCTACGGCGCCGGCTGCAGCTGGTCCCTGAAGTACTACAAAGAGCAGGGCCGCTACTTCACCGAGAACCCGCAGCCCGGCGATCAGATCTTCTTCACCACTGGCGGCAACGTGAGCCACACCGGCATCGTCGAGAGCGTGAACGGGTCCACGATCGTCACCATCGAGGGCAACGCCTCGAACATGGTCAAGAGGATCAACCGGAAGATGCACGACGGCTACACGCTCGGCTTCGGCCGTCCGAAGTATGACGGCGCCGGCACCGTGACGCCTCCCTCTCCGGATCCTGATCCCGTGCAGCCCGTGACGCCGGCCGTCGATCTGAAGATCGGCGACGTCGTCACCTACACCGGAAAGGTCCACTACGCGAGCGCGAACGCCTCCACCGGCCCGAGCTGCAAGCCCGGCAAGGCGAAGGTCACGGCGCTCTACCCATCGGGCAAGCACCCCGTCCACCTGATCGCGATCTCCGGAGGCGGCTCCACCGTCTACGGCTGGGTCGACACGGCCCTGATCGCCAAGGACGAGCCCGAGGAGAAATGGGTCCCGAAGGTCGGCGACATCGTCGACTACAAGGGCAGCACACACTACACCAGCGCGAACGCATCCACGCCGAAGGGCTGCAAGGGCGGCAAGGCGAAGATCACGCAGATCTACCGTCTCGGCAAGTCCCGCCACCCCTACCATCTGATCCGCGTCTCCGGATCCGGCGCGACGGTCTACGGCTGGGTGGACGAAGGCAGCTTCGTGAAGGCGTAATGGCTGCCGCCAACCTGCTCCTGATCGCGATCGCTATCGTCTGCGGGTGGGTCTGGATCCGGAGCCTGATCCGCTGGGACGGGACCTGCCCGTGCCGGCCTGAGGACTGCGAGACCTGCCCGTACTCCGGCGCCTGCACTCACGAGGAGGGGCTCAAACAAGAGGAGGAATATCATGAACGAAACGTGGAACCAGATCCTCGCGGCCTGCGTGCCGATCCTCTGCCTGCTGATCACGGCGGGCGGAGCCTACGCGGTCGCGCTGCTGCGTCGCGAGACGGCCAAGATCGAGAAACAGCTCGACAATGAGACCGCCGCGAAGTATATCCAGATGGCCACCGACGCCGTCGCTCAGGCCGTCGCCTACACATCCCAGACCTACGTCGACACGCTGAAGAAGCAGGGAGCCTTCACCAAGGAGGCCCAGCTCGAAGCGTTCCGGAAGTCTCGGGACAAAGTGATGGAGATCCTCAGCGAAACAGCAATCGGCGCCCTCATGCAGATCTACGGGGACTTCGACGTCTGGCTGAACACCAAGATCGAACAGGTCTGCAGAGAGACGAAGATCCTGCCGGAGAACAAACCGAGCGGGACCGATTAAAAGCGGCCCTGAGGCCCCTCAGGCGGCCGCAGGAGCGCGAAAAGCTCATAGGGTGAAGAAATACCCGCCGAAGAAGGACAGCGCCTAAAATCGGCCAATATGGGCCGCACACACAGAAAAGACCCGCCCGGGAGAGATCCCGAGCGGGCCTTTTTTATTTTCCGGCCGTTATACGCAGGCCGGCAGCGGCACCGTCAACATGAACACGGCCGGCGTCACGATGATCGTCGCCTCGTCGCCGAGTTCGGATAGGTGCATGATGGTGGAGGCGAGGGGAGTTGAACCCCTGTCCAAAAGCCCCTCCGCGGCTCTTTCTCCGGGCGCAGGCGGTCATTGCGGGCTTTCGCCCCGTTTCCTCGGCACGACGCAGACCGTCACGCGTCGTGCTCCGGTAGCTTCATGGGTCATGGCGCGCTCAAAGCTTTGCGCGCTCACGTTCCCCGCTGATCGACGCCGCACACCCGGGCCGCGGGACTCCCGGGGGCGACGGTCACTGCTTAAGCAGCGACAGGAACAAACTTATCGTTGTTCTTTAATTTATAGGTTGCCCGTTTTATGGCGGTCAGGCGCCGCCGCCCGCTTAAACCGTTTCAGAACCCCTGTCGAAACCGGTACGCCCCCATATTCAAACGGGACCCGCTTCGTTGGGCTCCCGTTTGATTTTTGGTTGGCCGCCCGCCGTGCGCACTCCCTGCGGGCGTGAACTCTGCGAGGCCGATGAGGCCGTCTTTACATCTTGGTGGCTTCCGGGTACTCCTCGCCGAGCGTATCGACGGTGACGGTCGCCATCTTCTGCTCCTCGACCGGGCGGTCGTCCAGACGGTTGACCGCCGTGGCGGCGATCTGATCGACGACGTCCATGCCCTCCGTCACCATACCGAACGCGGCGTACTGGCCGTCCAGATGCGGGGCGTCCATATGCATGATGAAGAACTGGCTGCCGGCGGAGTTCGGGTCCATCGCGCGCGCCATGGAGAGGACGCCGCGCTTATGCTTCAGCGTGTTGCGGAAGAAGCTGTTGCCCGGGAACTCGCCCTTGATGCTGTAGCCGGGGCCGCCCATGCCGGTGCCCTGCGGGTCGCCGCCCTGGATCATGAAACCCTCGATCACGCGGTGGAAGATGAGGCCGTCGTAAAAGCCCTTCTGGATCAGCTCGATGAAGTTGTTGACGGTGTTCGGGGCCTTCTCGGGATAGAGCTCGGCCTTGATGACGCCGCCGTTTTCCATGGTAATGGTGACTACGGGATGTGACATGGGTATTTCCTTCCTTCGTTAAGAATTTTTCTCCTTGAGCGCCCTGTCGATATCGCGCTTCGCCGAGCGTTTGGCGTCGGCGTCGCGCTTGTCGTAGAGCTTCTTGCCGCGCGCCACGGCGATCTCCATTTTCACGAGCGAGTCTTTTAAGTACAGCGACAGCGGCACGACGGTCAGGCCGTCCTGCTGCATCCTCGCGTGCAGCTTGTTTATTTCCCTCTTGTGCAGGAGCAGCCGGCGCGGGCGCATGGGGTCGCGGTTGAAGATGTTGCCCTTCTCATACGGGGAGACGTGCATCCCGTGAACGAGCATTTCGCCGTTCTTATACGCGCAGAACGAATCCTTGAGATTGACGTTCCCCATGCGGATGGACTTCACCTCGGTGCCGCAGAGCTCGATGCCGGCCTCCAGCTTATCCTCTATATAATAGTCGTGGTACGCTTTGCGGTTCTGCGCGAGCTGCTTCACGCCCGTCTGCTTCGGCGACATCGGCTCCACCCCCTTTCTTTCCGTATCATTTATTATAACAGCCTTGTCAAGCCTTTTATACGACGGCGTTTTATGGTACTATGGGTAAAAGAGGTGAAAACGTATGAAGGGAAAAAAACGCGCCGCGCTCGCGCTGGGCGCTTTGGCCGCGCTGCCTCCGTTATCCGCTTACGCGCTCTTCCGGCTCGGCTTCTGCCGGACGGGCCATAATATCTTTTTCAGCACCGACGCCCTCTTTGACAAATACCGCCGCGCCATCGAGGCGGAGGCGCGGTGGCTCGAGAGTCTCCCGCGTGAAAAACTGACGATCCGCTCCTTCGACGGGCTGCGCCTCTCCGCGCGATATTTCCCGCGCGAGGGGAGCCGCGGCACGATGCTCCTCGTGCACGGCTACCGGAGCCTCGGCTCGCATGACTTTGCGCTGGCGCTGCGCTATTTTTACGAGCAGGGCTTCTCGATCCTCTTGCCCGACGGCCGCGTCTGCGGCGAGAGCGAGGGCAAATACATCACCTTCGGCGTCTTCGAGCGCTATGACTGCGTCTCCTGGGCGAAGGAGGCGTCCCGCCGCTTTGGAAAAGACAGGCCCCTCTACCTCTGCGGCATCTCCATGGGCGCGACGGCCGTCCTCTGCGCCTCCTGTCTCGGCCTGCCGGGAAACGTCCGCGGTATCGTGGCCGACTGCGGCTTTACGACGCCGCGCGCCATGATTGGGATCGTCGCCAAGCGGGCTCATATCCCCGCGTTCCCGACGCTCGCGCTTATCGAGGGGTACTGCAAACGGCTCGCCGGCTTCGGCTTTGACGACTGCTCCACCGTCTCATCGCTCGAAAAAAGCGATATCCCCGTCCTCTTCGTCCACGGCGACGCGGACGCCGTCGTGCCGCCGGAGATGACGCTGGAAAACTACCGCGCCTGCCGCGCTCATAAGCGCCTCCTGCTCGCGGAGGGCGCGGGGCACGGCGAGAGCTTCGCCGCCGCGAACGACCGCTTCCGCGCGGAGTTCGAGGCGTTCATCGACGAGACGATCGAGGACGCGCGCGTATGAAGCATCTTTTTATCATCAACCCCGCCGCCGCCGGCAATAAGGGCCGCGTCCCGGAGCTTCGGGCCGAGCTGACCGCCTTCCTGGACGGACGCGGCCTGCCATACGAGCTTTACGTGACGCGCGCGCCCGGCGACGCTGCGGTGAAGATACGCGCCGAGGCGGAAGGGCAGGACGAGCTGCGCGTCTACGCCTGCGGCGGCGACGGGACGCTGAACGAGTGCGTAAACGGCGCGTTCTCCCTGCCGAACGTGGCCGTTACGCACTACCCGCGCGGCACCGGGAACGACTTCGTCAAGACGTTCGGCGAGGACGCGCGGGGCTTTTATGACCTCGCCCGCCTGACGGGCGGCTTTGTGCATCCCGTGGATCTCATCGACGTAAACGGGTATAAGGCCGTCTCCGTCTGCTCGGTGGGCATCGACGCGCGCATCGGCACAGACGTGCACACCTACAGCGCTCTCCCGCTTGCCGGCGGCGCGGCGGGCTATCTCGTCTCGCTCGCCGTGAACATCGTCCGCGGCATCAACATGGATATGACGGTGACGGCCGGCGGAGAAACTTACGCCGGGCGGTTCGCCCTCGCCTGCGTCTGCAACGGGAGATACTACGGCGGCGGCTTCAATCCCATCCCCGAGGCCGACCCCTGCGACGGAAAGCTCGACGTGCTGCTGATACGCGAGACCTCCCTCCCGGCCTTCCTCGCGCTCGTGGGCCGCTACGCGAAGGGCCGCTACCGCGAGCTCGGCGAGCGCGCGGTGCGCCTCACGGCGGAAAGTATAGAGATCGCCTCGGATAAGCCCTTCGTCATCAACGCCGACGGCGAGGCGCTCTACGGAGACACAGCGCGCATGACCGTCCTCCCCGGAGGCGCGCGGGTGATCTTCCCTTCCGGCACGCGCTTTTTTGAGGGGCATTGATGAACGGATTGTAAACTTTTTTGCATTTTGGTTAGGAAACATCAAATCATATAGTAATTTTAAGAAAACAGTCGTGTGAAAGAGTATATGAGCAATATTTCCATTTTTTGCTGATTTTATATTTCATTTTCCCCGTTTTTCAGGGACTGACCGCTTGCATATTGCGGGCCGTTAGGCTATTATAATAACTGCGTTAGCACTCATGGCTTTCGAGTGCTAACGCAGTTAAAATTTATAAAAAAGAATTTTCACTATATGGAGGTCATTTTCATGAAGCTCATTCCCCTTCAGGACAGAGTCGTCATCAAGCAGGTCAAGGCCGAGGAGCGCACCAAGTCCGGCATCATCCTCACCACCGCGGCGCAGGAGAAGCCCGAGATCTTCGACGTCATCGACGTCGGCCCCGGCGGCAAGGTGGACGGCGACGAGATCGAAATGGTCGTCAAGAAGGGCGACCGCGTCCTCACCAGCAAATATTCCGGCACGGACGTCAAAATCGACGGCGAGACGTACTGCGTCGTCCGTCAGCGCGACATCCTTGCGATCGTCACTGAATAACAGGAGGTAAGAAATCATGGCAAAGCAGATCATTTACGGAGAAGAAGCCCGCAGGTCTCTCGAAAAGGGCATCAACCAGCTTGCCGATACCGTCAAGCTCACCATCGGCCCCAAGGGCCGCAACGTCGTGCTCGACAAGAAGTACGGCTCCCCCCTCATCACGAACGACGGCGTTACCATCGCCAAGGAAATAGAGCTCGAGGACGCCTTTGAGAACATGGGCGCGCAGCTCGTCAGGGAAGTCGCCTCCAAGACGAACGACGTCGCCGGCGACGGTACCACCACCGCCACCGTGCTGGCGCAGGCGCTCGTGCACGAGGGCATCAAGAACGTCGCGGCCGGCGCGAACCCGATGGTCATGAAGAAGGGCATCGCCAAGGCCGTCCAGACCGCCGTCGATACCATCAAGGCCAATTCCCAGCCCGTCTCCGGCTCCGCGGATATCGCCCGCGTCGGCACCGTCTCCTCCGGCGACGAGACGATCGGCGCCCTCATCGCCGAGGCGATGGAAAAGGTCTCCCAGAACGGCGTCATCACCGTCGAGGAGAGCAAGACCGCCGAGACCTATTCCGAGGTCGTCGAGGGCATGCAGTTCGACCGCGGCTACGTGACCCCCTACATGGTCACTGACACCGAAAAGATGGAGGCCGTGCTCGACGATCCGTATATCCTCATCACCGACAAGAAGATCTCCAACATCCAGGAGATCCTCGAGGGCGTCCTGAACCCCGTCGTTCAGGCCGGCCGCAAGCTCCTCATCGTGGCCGAGGACATCGAGGGCGAGGCGCTCGCCACCATCATCCTCAACAAGCTCCGCGGCGTGTTCACCTGCGTCTGCGTCAAGGCCCCCGGCTTCGGCGACAGGCGTAAGGAAATGCTGAAGGATATCGCCACCCTCACCGGCGGTCAGGTCATCTCCTCCGAGCTCGGCATGGAGCTCAAGGAAGCCACCGTCGACCTGCTCGGCACCGCCCGTCAGGTCAAGGTAACAAAGGAGAGCACCATCATCGTGGACGGCGCCGGCGATTCCGAGGCCATTCAGGGCCGCGTGAACCAGATCCGCAACGAGATCGAGCTCACCACCTCCGATTACGACCGCGAGAAGCTTCAGGAGCGTCTGGCGAAGCTGTCCGGCGGCGTGGCCGTCATCAAGGTCGGCGCCGCGACCGAGACCGAGATGAAGGAGAAGAAGCTCCGCATCGAGGACGCGCTCAACGCCACCCGCGCTGCCGTCGAAGAGGGCATCGTGGCCGGCGGCGGCACCGCCTACGTCGTGGCCTCCAAGGCCGTCGAGAAGCTGATGGCCGAGACTGCCGGCGACGAGAAGACCGGCGTCTCCACCGTCGTCAAGGCTCTCCAGGCCCCCATCCGTCAGATCGCCGCGAACGCCGGTCTCGAGGGCGCCGTCATCCTCGACAAGGTCTACTCCGACAACAGCGTCAACTACGGCTTCAACGCCGCGAGCGAGGAGTACTGCGACATGATCAAGGCCGGTATCGTCGACCCGACGAAGGTCTGCCGCTCCGCGCTCGAGAACGCCGCCTCCGTCGCCTCCATGGTGCTCACCACCGAGTCCCTGGTCGCCGACATCCCCCAGCCGCCCGCTCCCATGCCCCCTGCCCCCGACATGGGCGGCATGTATTGATCCCGCCTTTCATAAGAAACGCCCCCGATGCTCCGGCATCGGGGGTTTTTTATCCGCTTCCCCCGGCTTGCAAACGCGCGGACGGGCGGGTATAATATTATTACAATATACTTTTATATATCTCACTCCCGGAGGAAACGACTATGGAAAACCGCTACCCCCACGTTCTGTCCCCCATAAAGCTCGGGAACACCGTTTTCCGAAACCGCATCTTCGCTTCTCCCGTGTCGCTGCCGGATTATTCGAACCTCGTCGGCATGACCGTCCGGCAGAAGGAGTTTTACGCCACGCGCGCGAAGGGCGGCGCGGCGTCCGTCTCCACCGGGGACGGCATCGTGCATTTCGACACCGGCTTCACGCATCCCTACAAGCTGAAGCTGGACGACCGCGACATCTACCCCGCGCTCTCCGACATGGCGCGCTCCGTGGCCGCTTACGGCGCGGTGCCGACGGTGGAACTCAGCCACGGCGGAAAATACGCCAACGTCTCCAACCTCATCGGCGACATGAAGACCGGCCGCCGCGCCTACGGGCCGGTGCACGAGTTCACCGCCTCGGGCGAGGAGGTCTTCGAGATGCCGGAGGAGCTGATCCGGGAGATCGCCGCCGCCTACGGGCGCGCCGCCGCGATGGCGAAGGAGGCCGGCTTCGGCATGGTGCTTATCCACGCGGGGCACGGCTGGCTCTTAAATCAGTTTCTCTCCCCCGCCTCCAACACGCGCACCGACGGCTACGGCGGGACCTTGGAAAAGCGCCTGCGCTTCCCGCTCATGGTAGTGGACGCCGTGCGCGCCGCCGTGGGCGCGGGCTTCCCTATCGAATTTCGCATGAGCGGCGCCGAGTTTACCCCCGGCGGCTACGATATCGACTACGGCGTGGAGATCGCCAAAGCCGTGGACGGTCTGGTGGACCTCATCCATGTCTCCGCCGGCGTACACGATAACGAGAGCACGTTCATCATCACCCACCCGAGCATGTTCCGCGAGCACGGCTGCAACGTCTATCTCGCCGAGCGCATAAAAAAGGCGGTCAGCACGCCCGTCGCGGCGATCGGCGGCCTTTCGGACCCCGCCATGCTGGAGGAGATCGTCGCCTCCGGCCGGGCCGACGTGGTGGAGCTCGGGCGCGGCCTCATGGCCGACCCCTTCCTCCCCCGCAAGATGGCCGAGGGGAGGACCGACGAGATCGCGCGCTGTATGCGCTGCTTTACGTGCATGGAGCAGCTCCGCCACCGCCGCAGCATGCGCTGCGCGATAAACCCCCTGATCGGCCGCGAGGACGAGCCGCCTCTCCCGAAAGCGGACGCGCCGAAGACGGTGCTCGTCGCCGGCGGCGGCCCCGCCGGTATGCAGGCCGCGCTGGCGGCGAAGGCGAGAGGGCACAACGTCATCCTGTTCGAGGCGTCCGACCGGCTCGGCGGCAAGCTCAACTGCGAAAAATTCATCCCCTTCAAGCAGGATATGTACGGCTTTGCCCATACGCTCAAGCAGCGCGTGGAAAGGGCCGGCATCGACGTGCGCCTCGGCACGGCGCTGACGCCGGACGCGGCGCGGCAGCTCAAGCCCGACGCCATCGTCTCCGCCGTCGGCGCGGTACCGCTCATGCTGAAAATACCCGGCGCGGACGGAAAAAACGTCTTCACCTGCCTCGATCTGGCGCAGGGCGACCCCACGCGGGGAGAGAGCGTCGCCGTTATCGGCGGCGGGCTCGTCGGCTGCGAGAGCGCCGTCCACTTCGCGCAAAACGGCAAGCGCGTGACGGTCGTGGAGATGCTCCCCGACGCCGCGCGCGACGCGACCTGGCCACACCGCCTCGCGCTCATGGAGCAGCTCCGGGACCTCGGCGTCACCGTCCTCACCGGCACGACGGTGAAGGCCGTCGCCCCCGACGGCATCTCCGCCGCCTCTGCCGACGGCCGGGAGCTTTTCATCGCAGCCGACTGCGTCATGATGGCCGCCGGCCTGCGCCCCTTAACGGCGGAGAGCGAGGCGCTGCGATCTTGTGCGCCGGTTTTCCTCACCGCCGGCGACTGCGTAAAGCCGGGCCAGCTCTTCGCCGCCGTCTCCGGCGGCTGGTACGCGGGGGCCTCGCTGTGAGGCTCCCGGTAATTCACAAAAAAATCTGAAAAAATTGTGCATTTTTGCACAAAAAACGCTTGACAAACGCCTGAAAAGGTGGTATCTTTTAATCAGACAAAGGGAGAAACCCTTTAGCGATCCGGAAGCCGCAGACGTGAAAGGCGAAGACGAGATTTCAGCAAAAGCAAGACTTTCTTAAAAGCCACCGGACGGAACGGTAACAGCTGATTGCGATGGAAATTACGTTGGAACAGTTTAGGATATGCGGCGCCGGAAATCTGAAGAAAGAGAGGTAACCAGCGATGTTAGATAATAAGAATGTACAGGAATGACCCCTGACTGCTGGGCAGATCGCAGTTGGGGGTCATTCCTTTTTTCCAGACATTTCTGACGCGCCGAAGGGGCGCGTTTTTTATATGTGCGTCGCCGGAGGCGACGGATCAAATTTTCAGTCTTTAGTATTTATACGCTGAGGGGCGCGCTGCCGAAAGCAGCGCGCCCCTCATGTGTTTTTCCGGTTTTATCAGAAGCTGCGGCCGCTTCCGCCGTAGCTGCGTCCGCCGGAGGAGGAGAAGCCGCCTCCGCTGCTCTTGTTTCTCTCTATCTTCGTGCGCGTCACGGTGGAATAGAGGTAGATGTCGCGGCTGTCGGTGAGGCGGAAGCTCCCCGGCACGAGATAATTGCGCGCTCTCGTCGCCTCGGCGACGGTCTTCATGCCGCTCTTCAGGATGACCAGGACGATCAGGCCCGCGATCGCGCCGACGACGATGCCGATCCCGATCGGACCGGCGACCTTTTTCGGCGCGGAGCCCTTCGTATACAGCGTCTTGACGTTGTCCAGGTAGTTGAGGACGCCGTCGCCGTATTCGCCGTCGCTCAAATACTTATAGAGGTTATCGTCCAGCCACTCCGTATTTTTGGAGGTGTAATACTCGCTGCACGCGCCCGTCCAGACCGTCTCAAAGCCGCGGTTGCCCGGCTCCATGCAGATGAAGAGACAGGTGCCGTTATAATCGTCGCCGAAGCCGTAGCCGTTGAACTGATGGAAATCGGCGGCGTAGACGCGGCGCTCAAGGCCGTAGGAGCTGTCGTCGGTAAAGACCACGAGGTCGGTTCCGAGCGCCTGGATATCCTTGATCTTCTCCAGCATGGCGGCCTCCTCGGACGCCGTGAAGATATTCGCGTTATCGACGACGCGCGGCGCGGACTCGTCGTGGAAATCCTCAAAGGCATGTACGTCCGCCGGGTACCATGAGGGCATGCCGGGCGCGGAGATCGGCTCCGCCTTCGACGGCTCCGCCGGCGCGGGTGCAATCACCAGAGGCGTCTCCGGCGCGGCGGGGGCCGTCGCCTCCGGCGTCTCCGGTGCGGGGGGCTCCGCCGCGGGGTTTTCCGCCCGGTAGGCGGATACGCCGGCGATGGCCGCATCCAGATAGGCATCGAGCGATTCGGCCCACGTCATATCGGGGTCGGAGAGCGCCTCGACCGTGGCTTCGTCGAGCTCGGTCCACGCCTCATCGTCGAACACCTCCGCGCCGAGACCGTTTGTCATGAGGTAATATTCGTAACGGCCCATATCGATCGTCAGGAGCAGACCGTCCTGGTCGTCGCCGTAGCCGAAGCCGTTATGATCGTAGAACCACTCGGAAAAGTCCTCGATATCCTCGTCGTCTTCCAGCTCCACGATGCAGATCGGGAAATCGAACGCCAGGTCGACGAGGGCCCCATACGCCTTCTCGTCCAGCGCGTCGACCTCGTCGTCCGTTAAAAGCTCGCAATAATCGTTCACGCGGTAAAGGCTCGCGTCATAAGGCTCCGCCAGCGCGGTGACGGCGCAGGCCGCCGTCAGCAGGACGGCGAGCAGCAGGGTAACGATTTTTTTCATGGCCGCCCCTCCTTACTGCATGAAGTACGTGATCAGGAAGGCGATCAGGCCGAAGATCACGAACGAGCCGAGGAAAAACGCCAGCTTCTTGGTCTTGCTCTCCGGCAGTTCGCCCACGACCTTGCCCGTCTGCCCGTTGATCGCGTACTGATACTTCTTGCCGCCGTACTCGCAGTTGAGCAGGTACACCGGCAGCAGCGCGTAGCGCACCTTCGCGTCGTCGGCGCGGAGGCTGTTCGAGCGCACGGAAACGGCGCCGTAGCTCGCCGTGCTGCTGATCTCGTCGGCCGCGCTGTTGAGCATCCGGTTCTCGGCACGCTCCAGCTCGTCGTCCGGCGTGGAGTCGAAGCGGTCGGCCACGTAGCCCGAGAGGTACGCTCCGTCAAAGTCCACCAGCTCGGAAAAATCGAACGGTTCGATGGAGTCCATGAGGTCGTTCCTCATCTTGACGCTCGCGTCGACCGGCACGTTCTTGAAGTCCATCTCGCCGGCGCGCTTGAGCAGGAAGTACGAGGTCTCGGTGCACTCGTAATCACCCTGCCGATAAGAGCGGACCCTCTGCGCGTTGAAGTCCATCGCGCCGTGCAGATGGCAGCCGAACAGCCAGAACGGCACATAGACGCCCTGCGCCTTGCTGATCTTGCTGTCGGAGAAAAAGCCGTTCGGCAGCAGGCGCTTTCCTTTGTAGAACTTCTTGATCGCGTCGGGCAGCTCCTTGAGCGTGATCTTGAACGGGATGATGGCGTTGGGCTTCAGTCCCCCCGACACACGATCCGTCAGCACGACGTTATTGTCGCAGTACGGGCATTTCGTGGCCGCCGTGCTCGCGTCGGCCTCGATCTCCGCGCCGCAGTTGTTGCAGAGGTAGACGGAAACGTTCTCCATCTCCTCGCCCGTCGCCTCGTTCGTATACTGGCCCCAGTCGAAGCCGCTGCCTTCGGCGTCGGATTCCTGGGCGGCAGAGAGCGCCTCGACCGTAAAGGAATTGCCGCAGTTCGCGCACCGGACCTCCTGAGAGCCCGGGTCGAACGCAAGCGGCGCGTTGCAGGACAGGCACTTATATTCTTTGATATCGGCCATATCTGTCACTCCTTCCCTCTCATTTTCCGGCGGGGCGTCATACCGCCCCGCCGGAAACGCCTTTTCAGCCGATAAGCGTATAATGCTCGGTGTCGTTGGAATATTCTATCGTAAGCGAACTGTCGTCCACGGTGTAGACGACATACTCGGCGGCGTCCGCACCGTCCTCCGTCATCTTGAGCTTGTCTTTGTCGAGCTCGAAAGTGCCCTTTTCGATGAGGTTGTCGTCCAGCTCGTAGACGTCGGCGAAATCATCGACGACAGCGTCGAGGTACTCGTCGTAGCTTTCAAAATCGAACAGCCAGCCGTAGAAATCCTTGAACTCCTCGACGTCCGCCACCTCGACGATATCCTCGCCGTAGGTGTTCGTGAGCTCGGCGACGTGGTCGTACAGCGTACCTATGTATGTATCGAAGTATTCGCGGAAATAAGCGCGGGACTTCTCCACGTCGTATTCCTGCACATAGGTCTTATCCTCGGTGAGGGTCATAGTGCGAACGAAGCCCATCGTATCGAGGTCGGCAAAGGATATCTCATCCTCGTCGAAGCCGAAATACCCCAGGACTTCCGCCGCGTCGTCATGGTCGATATACTCCATGGTCTCCCAGGTATGGGCCAGCTTGGCGATCTTGTCTTTTTCGCTCTCGCCGCAGGCGGCCAGTGTCAGCAGCATCGAGGCCGCCAGCAAAAGCCCTATGATCTTGCCAAATCTTTTCATGTCTATTCTCCTTTTTTCAAAGCGCCGCCGGAGGCGTCGCTGTCATATTCCGGCCGGTCGGCCGTGTCCACCGGAATGGACTATTTAACATTATAGCAGACTTTACCTGCCTATGCAAATATCTATTGTATCGTTCCCGGCAAAAGAGCCCGTTTTTTTATTGACAACACCATTCCATATGCCTATAATGTATGACAGCTTGTCATAATTATGGAGGTGGGAGCGGTGCCGAAGCCCACTTTTTTCCGATTGCCGGAGGAAAAGCGCCGCCGTCTTATGGACGCCGCGTGGTCGGAATTTACGCAGGTCGGCTTTGCCGAGGCCTCGATCAATCGCATCATACGCTCCGCGCACATCCCGCGCGGCAGCTTTTACCAGTATTTTGAGAACAAAAACGACCTCTTCTTTTACATGCTCGACGAGCTGCGGGGGGAGGGGAGCGCTTTCGCGCTTAATCTCCTGCGGGAGGCGGGCGGAGACGTCTTCTCCGTGCCGCTGCTCGCCTTTGACGCGCTCATCGAGGCGAACGGCCGCGCCTCGCCGCGGCTCGGACAGGTGATCCGGCTTTTGGAGCTCAATCAGGGCATCGACCTGCTGCGCGTGCTGACGCCGGCGTGTACGGAGCGGGAGGACCCCTTCCCCCTGCTGACCGCCGTCGACCGCACCGCCTTCCGCCGGAAGGACGACGGCTTCGCGGCCAACCTCACGGCCCTTTTGCTCTCCAGCTTTTTCTGCGCCATCACGAATATCCTCCGCGGCGTCTCGTCGTACGGCGAAAGCCGCCGCTCTCTGGAGGAGCAGATAGATATCATCAGGCTCGGCGCTCTGTCGACGCCGGAAAAAGGAGTACCCGCATGAAGCAGAGATGGACGGCTCTCCTGCTGGCCCTTGCCGTGGCGCTCTCCTTCGGGAGCGCGTCCGTCATGGCCACGGGAGACGAAGAAACGAACGAAGCGCCGGCGGCAGTCGAGGCCGAAACGCCGGCGGCCGAACCGGAGGCGTCCCCCGAGCCTTCGCCCGAACCTTCGCCCGCGCCCGAACCCGCGCCGACGGCGCCCGTATCGGGCCTCTCCGGCGCGCTGACCTTCGGCGGTATCGACACGGAGATGCGGCAGAACAGCGTCTCGCTCCTCATCCTGGACGAGAACATCGCGCAGATAGACGCCATGGACTACGAGAGTCTGAAAAACGAGCTCTCGGGCAAGCTCATCGACACGCTGAACGCGCAGGCGCAGATGCAGCAGCTCATCGACGGCGCGAACGCGACGATCTACAACCTCACCTCGGCCGTCGTCAACCCCACGAACAGCGAGGAGGGTGCGATGGCCGTCGCGGTCCCGTCCGGCGTATTAAGCGCCCTCGTCTCGGCCAACGCCGCCTCTACCCTCGCCGGACTGGAGGCGCAGTACAAGGCCTACGAGGACGCGATCGACGACATCAAGAACGGCTCCATGCAGGCGGACAACGAGCTCATCAAAAAGCAGCTCCAGTCGGCCAAGGAGCAGACGATCCTGCTCGCCGAGACGCTGTATGTGAGCCTCGTCAGGCTGGAAAGCAGCGAGACCGCGCTCCGGCGGTCGATCGCCTCGCTCGAGCGCACGGTGACGGAGCTGGAGCTCCGGTTGGAGCTGGGGCATATCTCGGAGCTCACGCTGACGCAGACGAAGGCCGGCCTGGAAAAGGCCCGGTCGGGCCTCCGGACGCTCGATATGAATATCTCCAACCTCCGGATGCAGCTTGAGCTGATGCTCGGCCGGGAGATCACCGGCTCGACCAGGACCTCGGGCCTGCCGGAGGTCACGGACGCGCAGCTCTCGTCAATGAACCTGGAGGGCGACCTTGAGACGGCCAAAAAGGCGAGCTATGAGCTGGCGAACGCGAAGCATACGCTGGAGGAGGCCGACAAGACCTTCGAGGACGCGCAGGAGGAACACAAGTACAACACGAAGGGCTACGCCTTCCAGCAGGCGACGCACGCCCATACCGCGGCGGAGTACAGCTACCGCAGCAGCGTGCAGAGCTTCGAGCTGCGCTTCCGCACGCTCTACGCCGAGGTGAAGGACGCTTCCCAGGTCCTCGCGGCCGCGCGCGCCTCCCTCACGGCGGCGGAGGCGCAGTATGAAGCGAAAAACGCGCAGTTCGAGCGCGGCATGATCTCGCAGAACGCGCTGCTGGCCGCGCAGGATGAGCTGGCCGATGCCCGCGACGCCGTGACGACGGCGCGGTACGACCTCTTCTCCTCGTATCACGAATACCGTACCGCTGTGGAAAGCGGGATCTTGAGTTAAAGGGTATAGGAATATGAAAGGAAAAAAGATACTCTGTGCGCTTCTGGCCGCGGCGATGCTCTCGGCCCTGTGCGCCTGTCAGCAGACCGAAGGGGCGGAGACGCCCGAGGAGACCGCCTCGGAAACGGCCGTCAGCGTCAGGACCGTCACGCGCCAGGATATAGCGACCGAGACGCGCGTCTCCGGCTCCGTTGCGACCGACGACTCCACCTCGGTCTACGTCCCCTTGAGCGCCAAATGCACCGCCGTCTATAAAGAGGCGGGCGACGACGTTCAGAAGGGCGAGGCCATCTGCAAGCTCGACCTCGCCTCCACCCGCTCGTCCCGCAACGCGGCCTCCATCAGCTATAACAGCGCCCTCGAGAGCTACGACGCCCAGGCCGAGGCGCTCGACAAGCAGGTGGCGCTGGCCGAGAAGGCGTGGCATGACGCCCAGGCGCTCTATGAGATCGGCGCGGCCTCCCAGCTCGAGATCGACACGGCCGAGCTCCAGTACCTCTCGGCCAAGGTCCAGCGCGACTCCACCCTCTCGCAGCTCCGGGCCGGCATCGAGAGCGCCCGCTCGTCCCTCCAGCAGCTGAACGCGGCCATGGAGAGCGTCGACAGTTCCGGCAACGTCATCTCCCCCGCCGCCGGCAAGATCGCCACCATCACGGCGGAGGAAGGGAATTACGTCTCCGCCGGCTACCCCGTCGCCGTCATAGACGGCGCGGAGCAGATGAAGGTCGTCGTCTACATCTCCGAGGCCCTCGTCTCCGAAGTCGCCCCCGGCGACCTCGTCTCCGTCTCCATCGGCGCGGCGAACGTCCTCTTTGATTCGACCATCCGCGCCGTCGACCGCACGCCGAACATGCAGACGAAGCTGTACGGCGTCACCGTCGGCATCCCGTCCGAGACGGCGGGCCTCGTCGACGGCATGTTCGCCGACGTCACCTTCCGCACCGACGCGTCCGAGAACGCCGTCGTCGCCCCGTCCGAGGCCATCCTCACGAACGGCGGCGAGCAGTACGTCTATATCGTCGAAAACGGCGCCGCCGTCTACGTGCCGGTCACGACCGGCCTCATCGGCAGCGGCGTCACGGAGATAAAGAGCGGCCTTAGCGGCGGCGAAAGCATCGTTGTGACCGGCCAGCAGTACCTTTCCGACGGGACGCTGGTGCGCATCGTGAGCACGGAGGGCTGACCATGGGCATTGCCGGCTTCTGTATAAAGCACAGAGTCACCACCATCCTGGCGTTCATCATCATCTCCATCTTCGGCATCGTCTACGCCACGGAGCTGCAAATGGCGCTCCTGCCCGAAATGGAGTTCCCCGCGGCCTACGTTTACTCCTACTACAACGGCGCTACGCCGGCCGACATGGAGGAACTCGTGACGCGCCCCATAGAGGCCGCCGTCATGTCCGTCCCCGGCGTCGACTCCATCCAGTCCGCCTCCTCCGACAGCGTCACGACGGTGCAGATCACCTATGACAAGGGGACCGACGTGGACATCGCGGCGACGAAGCTGCGCGAGCGCTTCGACGCGCTCACGCTGCCAGAGGGCTGCACCGACCCCGTCATCCTCAACCTGAACATCAGCGAGCTGATGCCCGTGGCGATGGTCGCGCTTTTGGGCGACGACCTCGTGGAGGTCCAGCAGCTCGCGGAGGACGTCGTCGCGCCCGCCCTCGAGCGCATAAGCGGCGTCGCGTCCGTCACCATATCCGGCGGCACCGAGCAGCGGATCGCCGTGCAGGTCGATCCGAACCGCGCGCAGGGCTATGGCCTCTCCAATTCGTACATCGCGCAGATACTGACGGCGGAAAACCTCCTCTTCCCCGGCGGCAGCGTCGAGAACGGCCCGCAGACGCTGACCGTCACGACCGACGCGAAGCTCCAGACCGTCGAGGACGTGGCCAATGTCATCCTCCCCCTCCAGACGGGCGGCTCGGTGCGCCTCCGCGAGGTGGCCGACGTCACGCTCGAGACCGCCGACGCCGACACCATCGCCAAGATGGACGGCACCCGGGGCGTCGTCCTGCAGGTCAGCAAGCGCTCGGGCGCCAACGAGGCCTCGACGGCGGCCGCCGTCTCCGCGAAGATGGAGGAGCTCGCCGGTGCGAACGCCTCCATCCATTACGCGCTGCCGTATCTGGCGGACGAGTATATAAACCTCGCCGTCCGCGCCGCGCTGGAGAACATCGTGCTCGGCGTCCTGCTCGCGGCTGTCGTCGTCTTCCTGTTCCTGCGCCGCTTCGGCGCCACGCTGGCGATCGCCGTTTCCATGCCGGTATGCATCCTCGCCGTTTTCATGCTCATGTACGTCTGCAAGCTCACGCTGAACATGATGAGCCTCGGCGGCGTCGCCATGGGCGTCGGCATGATCGTGGACAACTCCATCGTCGTGCTGGAGAACATCCACCGCTACTCGGCGGATGGGCACGACAGGCTCTCGAGCTGCGTCGAGGGGACGAAGGAGGTCATGCTCTCCCTCACCGCCTCGACGCTCACCACCGTCGCCGTCTTTCTCCCGCTCGGCCTGTCCGACGGCCTCGCCGGCATGGTGTTCAAGGATTTCTGCCTCACGATCGCCTTCCTCATCCTCTCCTCCCTGCTCATCGCGGTGACGCTCGTCCCGCTGCTCTGCTATTTCCTGCTCGACGAGGAAAAGGCGCATAAAATGCGCATGAAGGCTGCGGCCAAGAAGGATACGCTCTCGCAGAAGCTCATGCGCGCCTACACCGCCGTCCTGCGCTTTTTCGTGCGGCGGCTCTGGCTGGGCGTGCTCGTTTCGGCCGCGCTCGTGGCCGTGTTCGCCGTCACCTGCCTCTCCACCAAGATCGTCCTGCTCCCCGACATGGATGTCGGCATGGTGCAGGTCAATATCTCGATGCCCATCGGCACCGACGTGAAGGACCTCGCCGCCGTCTCCGACCGGGTCGCGGCCGTGGCGGAGGAGAACGTGCCGGAGATCGACAACCTCTATTACGTCGCCGAGGGCACCGGCTCCTCGATGGTCCTGAACGTGGTCGACCGCGCCGAGCGCGAGCGCTCCGTCCAGGAGATAGCGAACGACCTGCGCGGGCCGCTGGCCGATATCCCCGGCTGCGAAATAGCCATCGGCGCGGCCGACATGACCTCCATGATGACAGGCGACGCCATCTCCGTCGCCGTGACCGGCACGGACTATGAGATACTCTCCGTTTTGGCCGGCGAACTGGCGGAACGCATCGCCGCCCTGCCTGACGCGGTCGAGGTCAAATCCTCGGCGAGCGAGCAGACGCCGAGCGTTGTCGTCACGATGAAGCGCGACGTCGCCTCGCAGTACGGCCTGACCGCCGCGACCGTCGGCGCGGCCGTCCGCAGCGAGCTCACGGGCAGCACGGCCACGGAGGTCACGATCGGCAATAAGGAGATCGACGTCGTCATCCGCGGCGACGGCAGCTCCAAGGAGAACCTCGACGCGCTGCGCTCCATGTCCGTCCAGACGCCCTACGGCGGCACGGTGCCGCTCTCGTCGGTGGCGTCCGTGGATATCGTCCTCGCGCCGCAGACGATCACCCGCGTCAACCAGACGCGCCAGATCACCATCACCGGCTCCACGATCAGCGGCAACACGCCCGTCATCACGCAGGAGATCCAGCAGATCATCGACGACTACCACATGCCGGAGGGGTACTCGGCGAAGATCGGCGGCGAATACGAGGACCTGACCGAGAACTTCGGCAAGCTGGGCCTCGCGCTCGTCATCGCGGCCGGCCTCGTCTATTTCGTCCTCGCGTCGCAGTTTGAGTCGTTCGTGATGCCCGTCATCATCATGCTCATCCTGCCGACGTCCTTCACCGGCGCGCTCTTCGCGCTGCCGCTCACCGGGCGCGACCTCTCCATGGTCTCCATGGTGGCGCTCATCATGCTGGCCGGCACGGTCGTGAACGCGTCCATCATCCTGGTGGACTATATAAAACGCCGCCGGGCGAAGGGCCTCGACCGCGAGACGGCCGTCCTGACGGCCTGCCCGCAGCGCGTCCGCCCCGTGCTCATGACGACGCTCACCACCATCCTCGCCCTCGTGCCCATGGCGCTCGGCGTGGGCGATACGAACGAGATGCTCTCCGACATGGGCATCGCCATGATATCCGGCATGGCGATCTCCACCGTCGTCACGCTTTTCTTCACGCCCGTCTACTACTGCGTCATCGACAACATCGGCCGCAAGCGCCGGGAGAGAAAAGCGGCGGAAGAAAAAATATAGGGGAACTTTTTCGTAAAGACTGCGTCTGAAACAGCGAAAAACGTCTGATTTCGGAGGTGAACCGCGTGAAAAACGAAAACAAAAAACTTCTGAACACGGAGGACCTTTTATCGGCGCTCGACTCGTGCTATCAGTTTGCCGTCAGGGGCATAGGGCGCGTGAGCCCGTCGGTCCGGGCCATGGGGCAGGACTATCTGGACAAGGCGCCCGACCAGTACGCGGCGGCGAAAACGATGATCCATACGCAGGTCGCCAAGTGTACGGCCTCCGGCTTCCTCACCGGCTTCGGCGGCTTTCTGACGCTCCCCGTGACGGTGCCGGCCAACGTCGGCAGCGTCCTGTATGTGCAGCTCCGGATGATCGCGTGCACGGCCTGGATGGCGGGCTTCGACCCCGACAGCGACGCGACGCGGACGCTGGCGTACGCCTGTCTGGCCGGCGTGAAGGTCGACCGGATGCTCCGGAGACTGGGCGCGAAGTTCGGCGAAAAGGTCGCCGTCAACATCATCAAGAAGCTCCCCGGCAGCGCGCTGGCCCGTATCAACCGGCGCGTCGGCCTCCGGCTGCTCGCGAAGACCGGCGAAAAGGGCGTCTCGAGCGTCTGGAAGCTGGTACCGGGCGTCGGCGCCGTCATCAGCGGCGGCTTCGACCTCGTGGAGACGAGCGTCATCGGCGAGCGCGCCTACCGGTGGTTCATGAAGGGGGATTTCTCCTACGGTACCGAGAAGGACGACGAGGACGACCTCTTCGAGGACGGCATCGACCCGGACGGGCAAGACGACAAATAACAGCGTTATAAATAAAGTGCGCCCCTCCCGCGTTTTCGCGGGAGGGGCGTGCTGTTTATCGGATTATTTCCCAAAAAGCCGGAAGCCTTTTTTCTCATACGGCCCGGTGTCGAGCGAGAGCACCCGGTACCCCGTCTCCTCGACGGCGGCGCGGAGAGCCTCCTCCGGGAGCGGTTCTTCGCTCACGATCTCCGTCCGGCCCTTCGTGTGGGAGGACGAGACTTTTTTGACGGTGAAAGCGCGCCTCACGGCGTCGTTTATATGCGACTCGCACATGGAGCACATCATGCCGTCGATCCGCAGGACCGTTCTGACCAACTTCCCGCCTCCTTTATTCGCGGTGGCCGCAGCCGCCGTGCATCCGGCACGACGCGCAGTCGCCGCCGCAGGAGGAGCCCCCCTGCTTTCTCTCTTTCCGCATGTACCGCACGATGACGGCGACGGCCGCCAGAATGACCAACGCCACGACGATCGTGCCAACATTCTCCGCAAGCCAGGCCAGCATGGTCAGGCCCTCCTTTCCTGTAATATCAGACTCTTACCTTCTCGCGCAGCGTGGTGGCTTCCTTATACGGCCGGAAGAGCAGGTAGATAAAGCCGATGATGACGAGCACGGCGATGATGAAGCCCACGACCTGCATATGCCCGGTGAAGGCGCCGCCGATCTGATTGATGACAAAGGCGACGAGGTACGCGAAGACGCATTCGTAGCCGATGGCGAACCAGGTCCACTTGGCGTTGTTCATCTCGCGCCTTATAGCGCCCATGGCCGCGAAGCAGGGCGCGCACAGCAGGTTGAAGATCAGGAAGCTCATGCCGGTGACGCCGGTGAACTGGCGCGCCAGCTCGCCCCAGACGGACAGCTCTCCGCCGCCGTACAGGACGCCCATGGTGCCGACGATGTTCTCCTTGGCGACGAGGCCGGTGATGGAGGCGACGGTCGCCTGCCAGTTGCCCCAGCCGAGGGGCGCGAAGATCCACGCGATGGCGCTGCCCACGCGGGCGAGGATGCTTGCGCTGATCTCGTCCTCCTCCAGCATGCCGAAGGCGCCGTCCACCCAGCCGAAGCGGGACAGGAACCAGACGACGATGCTGGAAAGCAGGATGATGGTGCCGGCCTTTTTTATGAAGGACCAGCCGCGCTCCCACATGCTGCGAAGGACGTTGGGAAGCGTCGGCATATGGTAGGCGGGCAGCTCCATGACGAAGGGGGCGGGCTCGCCGGCGAACATCCGCGTCTTCTTGAGGATGATGCCGGAGCAGATGATGGCGGCGAGGCCTATGAAGTACGCGCCCACGGAGATGACCGGGCTGCCCCCGAAGATGGCGCCGGCGATCATGGCGATGAACGGCACCTTGGCGCCGCAGGGGATGAAGGTCGTGGTCATGATGGTCATGCGGCGGTCTCGTTCGTTTTCAATGGTACGCGAGGCCATGATGCCGGGGATGCCGCAGCCGGTGCCGATGAGGATCGGGATGAAGGACTTGCCCGAAAGGCCGAAGCGGCGGAAGATACGGTCGAGCACGAACGCGACGCGGGCCATGTAGCCGCTCGCCTCGACGAAGGCCAGCAGGAAGAAGAGGACGAGCATCTGCGGGACGAAGCCCAATACGGCGCCGACGCCGGCCACGATGCCGTCGAGAATTAAGCCCTTGAGCCAGTCGGCGCAGTTGATCGCGTCAAGTCCGCTCTCGATGAGTACGGGGATGCCGGGGACCCACACGCCGTAGTCGGCGGGGTCGGGCTCCTCAAAGCCCTTTTCCTCAAAGTAGGCGACGGCGTCCTGATAACTCATGGCGTTCACGTCGTCTCCCGCGTCCTCGGGAACGGCGTCGAAGTAAACGGTGAGCTCGCTCTCCTCGAGCGTCTCCTCGTCCTCGACGGTGATGACGGTCGATTCGCTCTCGGCGGTGACGGCGCGCAGCTCGGTGAGGGCGGCTTCTTCATCGAAGTCCTCGGCCTCCACGTCGAGCTCGGCGAAGGCGTCGACCGCGTTCATCGCGGCGGCATAATCGTCGGCCGCCTCGCCGGCAGCGGCGGAGCCGATGCCGAAGAGGTGCCAGCCGTCTCCGAAGAGGCCGTCGTTGGCCCAGTCGGTGGCGGACGCGCCGACAGTCACCATAGAGATATAATAGATCAGGAACATGACGACCGCGAAGATCGGCAGGCCGAGCCAGCGGTTCGTGACGATCTTGTCGATCTTGTCGGAGATCGTGAGACCGCCTTCCTTTTTCTTCTTGTAGCAGCCCTTGATGAGCTGGGCTATGTACAGATACCGCTCGTTGGTGATGATGGACTCCGCGTCGTCGTCCAGCTCCTTTTCGGCGGCCTTGATGTCCTCCTCGATATGCGCCTGCACATCGGCCGGGACCGAGAGCCTCTCGAGCACCTTTTCGTCGCGCTCGAAAATCTTGATGGCGTACCACCGCTGCTGCTCCTCGGGCTCGTCGTGCAGGACGGCCTCCTCGATATGCGCGATGGCGTGCTCGACGACGCCGGAGAAGGTGTGCATCGGCACGGTCTTCGTGTTCTTCGCCGCGTCGACGGCGGCCTCAGCCGCCTCCATGACGCCGCGCCCCTTGAGGGCGGATATCTCGACGACCTTGCAGCCGAGCTCACGGGAGAGCTCGTCGATGCGGATCTTGTCGCCGTTTTTCTCGACGACGTCCATCATGTTGATGGCGACGACGACGGGGATGCCGAGCTCGGTGAGCTGGGTAGTCAGGTAGAGGTTGCGCTCCAGGTTCGTGCCGTCCACGATGTTGAGGATGGCGTCGGGGCGCTCGCCGATGAGGTAGTTGCGGGCCACGACCTCCTCCAGCGTGTAGGGGGAGAGCGAATAGATGCCCGGCAGGTCAGTTATGATGACGTCGCTGCGCTTTTTGAGTTTGCCCTCTTTTTTCTCGACCGTGACGCCCGGCCAGTTGCCCACGAACTGATTGGACCCGGTCAGGGCGTTGAAGAGCGTCGTTTTGCCGCTGTTCGGGTTCCCGGCGAGGGCAATGCGGATCTCTTTGTCCATTTTTTCCACTCCTTTTTAGTTAGAAACGCCTAACTTCGCGTTAAAAAATAAAGGCCTCGCCTTGTTATTCCGTTTCGATCATTTCCGCGTCGGCCTTGCGCAGCGAGAGCTCGTAGCCGCGCACCGTGACCTCGACGGGGTCCCCGAGCGGCGCGACCTTGCGGATATAGACCTCCGTCCCTTTGGTGATGCCCATGTCCATGATGCGGCGTTTGACGGCGCCCTCGCCGTGGAGCCGGACGACCTTGACCGTCTGGCCGATCTTCGCCTCTCTGAGCGTGTTCATGCCATTTCCTCCTGTCTCTTTTCAAATCATGATCTTCTGTGCCATCTCCTGGCTGATGGCGACGCGCGATTCCTTCACCTTGACGATGACATTGCCGCCGATCGTACTCACGACAGTCACCGTACCGCCTACGACGAAGCCGAGGTTTTCCAAGTGCTGCCTGACCTCCGGCGTCCCGCCTATTCGTTTGATGACATTTTCTGCGCCAGGCTCCGCAAAACATAGCGGCATGGCAGATTCCCCCTCTCGATCGGAGGCGTTGGTTATCAGCGCCTAACTTAACGGCTTTATTATAGTTACCCAGAGGTAACTTGTCAATAGCTATTTTCAAAAAACCTTTTCCCGCTCTTTGCAGCATTTTTCAGCATGAACGCCTCTTTTTCCGGAGAAAAAGAGGCTCATCGTTACCCGCGGGTGACTTGACTTCCCGGTCTCTCGCGGCTATAATGGCCTCATCAAAGGCGGCGCTGCGTCCGCGAACGGAGGCTCGATATGCGTGAATCGGGAGAAATGTACCTGGAGACGATCCTGGTGCTCGGCAAACGGAAAAACGTCGTCCGCGCGATCGATGTGGCGGAAGAACGGGGCTTTTCCAAGGCGTCGGTCAGCCGCGCCTTTTCCCATCTGAAGCAGGACGGCTGCATCATCGTCGACGACGCGGGGCGCGTCGCGCTCACGGAAAAGGGGCGTCAGATCGCCGAAAAAATCTACGAGCGGCACCGCATCCTCACGGAGACGCTCGTCTCCCTCGGCGTTCCGGAGGAGACGGCCGCGGCGGACGCCTGCAAGATCGAGCACGATCTGAGCGACGAGTCCTTCGACGCGATCAAGGAGCACACGAAAAAGCACCTGAACGGAGAATAAGAAACGGAGCCGCGGCGGATTGATCCGCCGCGGCTCAAGAGAAAGCAGAGGCACTGCCTCGCAGAGTTTTCGCCCGCAGGCGAAAATACAGTCAAATCTGTTTTTTCCGGGAGCATGTATCACAAAAAAACACATTACAGCTCGCAAACGTGCAAATCGGCCATCCCCCGCGGCCGATTTGTGCGCTGCCGCGAGCTGCCATCTTTCTCCGACGAGAGCCCAGCGCAAGCGGGTCTCGTCGGATTATTTACACGCTCACCATGCGATCGAGGGCGGCCTTCGCGCCCCGCAGCTCCTCCTCGGGGAGCGTCACCTCGTACTGCTCGTAGAGGAGGCTGTCGCGCAGCTTCTGAAGCGTGACCTTCTTCATGTTCGTGCATATGAAGTCCGGCCTGACCGGCCATATCTCCATGTCCGGCAGCTCGCGGCGGAGTATCTCCGTTATCTCATTTTCCGTGCAGACGATGATGCCGGCAGCGTCCGTCTCGTGGGCGAAAGCGATGATGCCGGAGGTGCTGCCGATATAGTCCGCGTGCCGCAAGACCTCCTCGCGGCACTCCGGATGCGCGGCGAAGGCGCAGTCGGGGTGCAGGGCCTTCGCCGCGAGGGCGTCGGCCTCCGTGATGGCGTGGTGGCGGGGGCAGAAGCCGTCGTGCAGGTAGAAGGTCTTGTCGGGACACTTTTCCGCCACGAACGCGCCGAGGTGGCAATCGGGCACGAAGATGATCTCCTTTTGCGGGAGCGAGCGCACGACCTTCTCCGCCGAGGCGGAGGTGCAGCAGATATCGCTGACGGCCTTGACCGCCGCCGAGGAGTTCACATAGCAGACGACGGCCGCCTCCGGATGCTCGCGCCGGTATTCCATGACGCGCTCCGGCGTGATCATGGCCGCCATCGGGCAGCCGGCGGAGGGCTCGGGCAGCAGGACCTTTTTCTCCGGCGAGAGGATCTTGGCGCTCTCGCCCATGAAGGAGACGCCGCAGATGACGACGAGCTCCTTATCCGCTTTCGCCGCGCGCTTGGCCATCTCGAACGAGTCGCAGACGAAGTCCGCGGCGGCCTGCGTCTCCGAGGGGACGTAGTAATGCGCGAGAATGAGCGCGTTTTTCTCTTTCTTGAGCGCCAGAGTCTCCTCCAGGAGCGCGCTGTCAAAGGTCTTTTCCATAGTCGTACCTCGCTTTATAACTTGATGACGTTCACGTCCGGCGCGCCCGCGAGCATGGCGCTCTCGCGCGTATGACAGGTGAACAGCAGGACCTGACGCTTCCGGGCGATCTCCCGTATCGTATCGAGCGCGCAAGCGGCGCGCTCGTCGTCGAAATTCGCCAGCGCGTCGTCGAGCACGATCGGGCATTCTCCGCCCGGCAGCAGCAGCTCGCACATGGCGAGCCGGAGCGCCAGATAGATCTGATCCGCCGTACCGGCCGAGGCGTAGAGGGCGCTTCTCCCCACGGGGTCGTCGGGCGTCTTCGTCTCGGCGGCAAACGAGCTGTCGAACGAAAGGCGCTCGTAGCGCCCGCCCGTGAGCTTCCGGAGTATCTCCCCCGCGCGGCGGCTGATGAGCGGGGAAAAGCGCGTCCGCAGCTCCGCGTCCGCGTCGGAGAGGGCTTCGTCCGCCAGGTTAAGCGCCGCGAGCTTTTCCTCCGCCTCGGCGAGGGCCCCGTCGAGGCGGGCCATTTCCCCCGTTATCACCTCGGGCGCGCCGAAGGACGACGTTTCTCCCGTGCGCTGGTCGAGCGCGCTGCGCGCCGCCTGGAGCTGCTGCTCCGCGCGCGAGAGCGCCGCTATCGTGTCCTCGCGGCCCCGGAGCGGCTGCCGCAAAAGCGTCCCGTCGTCCACCGTCTCCGGGTCGCCCTCGTAGGCCGCCGACACCGCCTCATACACATTTTTCGCGGCGGCGTGGGCCTTTTCCGCTTCCCGGTAAGCGGCCACAGCCGCGTCGGACGCGCGCAGCGCCTCCCGCACCTGCGACGTGTGCTGCAAATCGGGGAACGCGGCCCGGACCGCCCGCTCAAACGCGGTCTGCCCTTCCTCCGCGCGCTTTTCCGCGTCGGCGAGCGACGCTTCCGCGCTCCGGCGGAGGGTCTGCGCTTCCTTCTGCTCCTCGCAGAGCCGCTTATATGTCTCCGCGCTCCGCACCAGCGCGTCCGCATCGGCAAAGCCGTTTTCCTTCAGGAGCTTTTCCAGCGCCTCCGCGTCGGAGCGGTCGTCCTTCGGCTTCCACAGCAGGAGCAGGAGCACGGCGCAGATCGCCGCGACCGCCGCGACCGCGTAAAGCGGTATGGGGCTCGCCGCGAACTGCGCTCCCACGAGGCAGCCCGCGAATACAAACGCCATAACGACGATTTTGATGACCTTCCTTATGTGGATATTCGCTTTTTTCTTTTCGGCCTTTTCGGCGGCCTCGGCCGCCGAAGCGTTCAAGACCCGCGCCCGGTCGGCCATATCGTCGGCCTCGTCGGCCGTCTTGCCGGCAAAGGGGCTGCTTTCGACGTTTTCGCGCGCTTTTTTCTCGCTTTCGCGCGCCTCCAGGCAGGTTTTTTCGGCGTTTTCGCGGACCGGTATCAGGGCGGCGAGCGCCGCGGCGGCGGCCTTGAGGTCGTCTTTTCTCTCGTCCGTGGCCTCGGCGTATTTTTCCGCCTCGGCCTTCGCGGCCCGCAGTTTCTCTTCCGTCGCGGCGAGGTTTTTCTTCGCGTCGATCACGCGCCGGGCCTCGGCGCGCTTTTCCAGTATCTCCAGATTTTTCAGGTCCTCCTGAAGGCCCGCCCGGACCGCTTCGAGGCGCTCGACCTCGGCGCGCGCGTCCGCGAGGCCGTCCGCGCCGCGGGTGAGGGCCTCGAGCTTTTTCCCCTCGGCCTCCCGCTGCTCGCGCAAACGGGAAAGAAGGCCCGTCCGGTTCCGCCCCAGCGCGTTTTTCCACGCCCGCAGCCGCTCCTCCGCCTCCGCATAGGAGGTCTGCTCCTCGCCGGAGGAGACGAGCGCGGCGATGCGTTTTTCCAGCTCATACGCCTTATCGACGCGCAACCCCGCCTGACGTATAAACGCCGTGCGCTCGAAAACATGCTCCGGCGCGCCCGTGAGCGCTTCGCCCGCGTCTGTGCCGTTAAGGGGCAGCTCGTCGCCCGTGTCAGTATAAAAAGCGGTGAATTTTTTCATGGGCGAGGCGTCCGAGCCGGTGCGCCGGAGCGTCACGCTCCGCCCGTCGACCGACGCCTCCAGCTCCCCTTCCATCGCGCCGCCGCCCCACGGGCGGTATCGCTTTTTATCGGGGAGGTGGCCGTTCCTGTCGCGCTCGGACGTATTGAGCCCGTAAAGCATCGTGCGCAAAAAGGCGCACCAGGTGCTTTTTCCCGCTTCGTTCGGCGCCTCGATGACGTTGAGGCCGCCCATGAGCTTCAGTTCGCTGTTCTGGAGCGTCCCGAAGGAGGCCCGCAGCTTCCGTATGATCACGGCCTCCACTCCTCTCTATTCTCCAGCGCGGCGAGTCCATAGCGGACGGCGAGCTCGTACCGTCTCTTTTCGCTTTCCGGGGCGGCGTCGTACTTTTCCTTCATCCGGCTCACGAAAAGCCCCGTGAGGGAATCCTCCCCGGCGGCCCGCCAGATATCGACCGGCAGGCGCGTGAGGTCTCGCACCGTCAGGTGGAACGCCGCGTCCGAGAGCGCGCTTTCCAGCGACGGGATATCGATCCTGCCCGCGTACTCGCCCGTGAGCGTGACGCGGCAGATATCCCGCGAGATGTCCAGCGGGGAAAGAGTCTCCCGTATCGCCTCGAGCGCGTCGGCGCGGCCCGTCAGATCGGCGGTAAGCGTCCGGTACTGCCGACGGCAGACGGAGCGGAAGGCAAGGTCGCAGCTTCTTTTCTCTACCGTGCCCACGATGACGCCCTTTTCGCCCGTCTCGTCAAAGCCGCGTCCCTCCGGGCAGCCGGGGTAGGCGTAGGCCGTTTTCCCGGCCGTTTGTATGCCGGAAAATGTGTGCACATGCCCCAGCGCGAGGTAATCGAGCCCCGAGGCCGCGATATCCTCCTCCGATATGGGCCCGTAAGGCCCGCCCGTCATGTCGCCGTGGAGCACCATCAGCTCGATATAGTCCGAGTCCGGCGCGAAAAAGCCGCGAAGCGGCGGCGGGGACTCCGGCCCCGTCATGCCCGCGCCCCACACGCGGCAGTGAAGCGACGGCAGCTCGACGCCGCGGATCGTCGGACTCCGGAACACATGGACGTTCTCCGGAAAGGACAGGTAGGCGTAGGGCGACTTTTTCGACAGGAAGTCATGGTTCCCCGGCGCGATGAACACCGGGACCTCCATGGCCGCCAGCGCGGCGATCAGCGCCTCGCCCGTGTCGGCGCAGGAGGCGGCGCTGTCAAACAGGTCGCCCGCGAGCAGGACGAGCTGCACGCCCTCATCCCGGACGATGCGCGAAAGCAGCATCAGATTTTCCCGCTGCTCGAGCCGGCGCGCCATCGCCTTTTCCGGCGGCAGCGAATCGAACGGCGAATCCATATGCAGGTCCGCCGCGTGGAGTATCTTCACAGCCAAAAGCGTCACCCCTCTCCCTGTCCGGTTTGTCTATATGTAGTATTGTAATATACCGAAAGGAACAAGTCAAATACAATATAGCAACAACGCAAAAAAGCGGAAAGGCGTCCCCCTTCCCGCTCTCGTTCATCAGACTATCCGTATCGCCTCGACGGAGAGGCATTTTCCCGTCGTCTCGTCGATCTCAAAGACGGCGCCCTCTATCTTGCAGGGGCCGGGGGCCGTCTCATGCCGCACCGGCAGGTCGCCGAGGAAGATGGAGATCGACTGCTCCGGCCGGATGCCGATGACGGATTCACAAGGCCCCGTCATGCCGAGGTCGGTGATGAAGCCGAGCCCGCCCGGCAGCACGCGCGCGTCCGAGGTCTGGACGTGCGTATGCGTCCCCCAGACAGCCGTTGCGCGGCCGTCGAGATAATACGCCAGCGCGGCCTTCTCGCTCGTGGCCTCCGCGTGGAAATCGACGAGCACGACCTTCGGCGGGTCCTTTTTGAGTATCCTGTCCGCCTCGAAAAAGGGATTGTCGGGGCCGAACGGCATCTCGCAGCGGCCGATCAGATTGATGACGCGCACCATGCCGAAGGCTGTCTCGTAATCGGCCCAGCCGCGCCCGGGGACCTGCGGCGCGAAGTTGGCCGGGCGGAGGATATACGGGCTGTCGTCCAGCATCCGGCTGATCTGACGCCGGCTGAAGGCGTGGTTGCCGAGCGTCACCGCGTCGGCCCCGGCGGAAAGCATCGCTTCGGCCTGCTGCGGCGTCACGCCCGTGACGGCGGCGTTCTCCCCGTTCACGACGCAGAAGTCCGCCCCGTAGTGCTTTTTCAGGCTCCGCAGGTGCTTTTCGAGGAAAAGGAGCCCGCTTTCTCCGCAGACGTCGCCGACGGCCAATACGGTACCGCTCATAATTCGTCTCCTTACAACTCGGCCGCCGGAGGCTTTTTCCCCGGCGGCCGACAGATTTATACGATGATATCGACAGCGCGGCAGAGATTTTCGACCTCCGCCTCGCTGAATTCTCCGCCCGCTTCGCCGTCGCGCGTCCACGCGGCGGGCCGGTCGAAGAAAAAGCGCGCTTTTTTCGTATGCAGCAGCATGACCTCGTCGCCGTCGTAGTTCTGCGTGAGCACGCCGAGGACGGCCTTGTTGAGGTCGATGGGCGTCTTGGGCGCGCGGACGAGCAGCAGCTCAAATTCGCCGTCGCTTAAGTTAACAGCGTCGGGCGCGAGCTTCATGAGCCCGCCGAGCGACAGGGAGTTCGTGACGCCGCCGTAGAGAAATTCGCCCTCCGTCTCGCCGCCGTCGTGCTCTATGCGCACGCGGTACGGCTTGATGTTCGGAACGCTCGCCGCGCCCTCAAGGACGTAGGCCAGATGGCCGAACGCCTTCTTCATATCCTGCGGCGTGGCGTACGACACCTCGGTAAAGGCGCCGAACGCGGCCACATAGCCGAAGTACTCGCCGTTAAGACTTCCGACGTCGACGCTCTTCGGCGTGCCGGTCAGCACCGTTCTCGCCGCCTCCTCCGGGACGCGGGAAATGCCGAAGGTGGAGGCCATGTCGTTCGTCGTCCCCAAGGGGATATAGCCGATGCGCGGGCGCTTCTCTCTCGGCAAAAGCATGACGCCGGCGATGACCTCGCTTAATGTGCCGTCGCCGCCGACGCAGGCGATCGTGCCGTAGTCGGCGCCGTACTTTTCGGCCAGCTTTTTCGCGCTGCCGGCGGCGTCCGTCATCCTGACGGTGACGGCCCTTTCCCCGGCGCAGAGCTCCGAAACAACGCCGAAAAGGGCAGTTTTGGACTGCCCTTTCCCGGCTATGGGATTGACTATGAGCAAAATGTCGTTTCCGTCCACGGTCTTTCCCTCCGAATGAGAGCGCCGGCTCAAATAACGCGAGCTCTTAAAACGCCCTCCAGCGCGCCGACCTTCCCGGCGAGGCCGTCCGTTGCCTTATCCAGATCGATCATGGTGTAGGCGTGGACCTTCTTGCCGGCGTTGAGCATGTTTTCGATGTTGAGCCCCTCGGCGGACACGACGCCGGTGATCTTGGCGATCATGTCGGGGACGTTTTTATGGATGACGCAGAGGCGCGGGTTGTTCGTTCTCGGCAGGTGCGCGCGCGGCATGTTGACGGCGTTCACGATGTTGCCGTTCTCGACGTACTCGACGATCTCGTGCGCGGCCATGACGGCGCAGTTCTCCTCGCTCTCGGGCGTGGAAGCGCCGAGGTGCGGGATGGCGACGACGTTCTTCGCGCCGGCCGTCTTGCCGTTCGGGAAGTCGGTGACGTAGCGGGCGAGCTTGCCGCTCTCCAGCGCGGCGATCAGCGCGTCGTCGTCAACGAGCTCCGCACGGGCGAGGTTTATCAGCCGCGCGCCGTTCTTCATCTTCGCGATCGCGTCGGCATTGATGAAGTGATGGGTGGAATCCAGATACGGGATGTGCAGCGTCACGTAATCGCACTCCGCGTAAACGGTATCGACGTTCGTGGCGTGGCGGACGGAAGCCGAGAGGTTCCACGCCGCGTCGACGGAGAGGTACGGGTCGTAGCCGTAGACGGTCATGCCGAGAGCGACGGCGGCGTTGGCGATCTTCGCGCCGATGGCGCCGAGGCCGATGACGCCGAGGCTCTTGCCCGCGAGCTCGGGGCCGACGTAGCTGCTCTTGCCCTTCTCGACCATGGCCGCGACCTCGTCGCCCTTGTCGGCGATGGAGCGCACCCACTCCACGCCGCCGACGATATCGCGGGAGGCGAGCAGCAGCGCGCAGACGACGAGCTCCTTGACGGCGTTCGAGTTGGCGCCGGGCGTGTTGAAGACGACGATGCCCTCCTGGGCGCAGCGGTCGCACGGGATGTTGTTCGTGCCGGCGCCGGCGCGGGCGATGCACAGCAGCTCGGGATTAAACTGCATGTCGTGCATCTTCGCGGAGCGGACGAGGATGGCGTCCGGCTTCTCGATGTCGTCGCCCGCGGTGTACTTCGCGGGATCGAGGACCTTCAGGCCGGTCTTGGATATCTTGTTGAGCGTTTTGACGTTATACATGTTGTCTTCCCTCCGTTCAGGCGTTCGCCGCTTCGAAGTTCTTCATGAAGGCGACGAGCTTCTGCACGCCCTCGACGGGCATCGCGTTGTAGATGGAGGCGCGCATACCGCCGACGGAACGGTGTCCCTTGAGGTTGACGAAGCCCTGGGCCGTCGCTTCCTTGACGAATTTCGCGTCGAGGTCCTCGTCGCCGGTGCGGAAGGTGACGTTCATGTCGCTGCGGGCTTCCTTGTCCGCGTGGGGCTTGAAGAGCTTGCTCTCCTCGAGGTAATCGTAGAGGAGCTTGGCGCGCTCCGCCTTGACCTTCTCCATGCCGGTCAGACCGCCCATGGTGTCGAGCCACTTGAGGACGAGGCCGAGCATATAGATGGTGTAGCAGGGAGGCGTGTTGTACATGGAATCCTTCTCGATCATGGTCTGGTAGTTCATGATGAGCGGGGTATACGGCAGCTCATGTCCCGCGAGGGCCTTGTCGATGATGACGACGGCCATGCCGGCGGGGGCCATGTTCTTCTGCACGCCGGCGAAGATGATGCCGTACTTCGACACGTCGACGGGCTTGGAGAGGATGTTGGAGGACATGTCGCAGACGAGCGGGACGCCGTTCGTCTCGGGGACATACTTCCACTCGGTGCCGAAGACGGTGTTGTTCGCGCAGTAGTAGACGTAGGAGGCGTCGGCGTTGAGCTTCAGCTCCTCCTGCTTCGGGATGTAGCAGTGGTTCCTGTCGGCGGAGGAGGCGGCGAGGCTGATCTCGCCGTACTTCTTCGCCTCCTTGTAGGCGTTGTTGGCGAAGTTGCCGGTCACGATATAATCGGCCTTGCCGGTCTTGCCGATGAGGTTCAAGGGCGCGGCCGCGAACTGGAACGTGGCGCCGCCCTGCATGAAGAGCACCTCATGCGTGTCGGGGACGTTCAGGATGCGCTTCAAGTCCGCCTTCGTCGTGTCGAAGATGTCCTGGAACACCTTGCTGCGATGGCTCATCTCGGTAACGGACATGCCGCTGCCGTGATAATTGGTCATCTCCGCCGCCGCCGTCTCGAGGACGGAAAGCGGAAGCATGGACGGGCCCGCCGAGAAATTGTAGATCCTTTCGTTTGCCATGATTTTCACCAACCTAAAAAGATTTTAAAATTATTATGCAGATGTCTTTTGAGACACTATAGAAAAAGATTACCTGTTATTATAATACAAAACCGTCCCGGGTTACAGACATATTTTGCCGAAAAGAACGCCGTTTTTTGCGTTTTTTATAGTCACTTCGGCGCATTGACCGCGCAGGCTTCGGCCTTCCGCCTCGACCTCGCAGTAATTCTCCGCGTGGCCGCGGGAAACGCCGTCCTGCTCCGTCTCGAAGAGGACGGTGAGCGTTTTCCCCACGCAGGCGCCGCAGTACTCGTCCCGCATCCGCCGGGCGAGACGGCCCGCCTCTTTGACGCGCGCCCTTTTCACCTCGTTCGGTATCTGGCCGTCCATCGCGGCGGCCGCCGTCCCGGGGCGCGCGGAATAGGGAAAGATATGCATGGAGGAGAAGGCGCATTTTTCCATAAACGCCAGCGTCTCCCGGAATTCCTCCTCCGTCTCGCCGGGGAAGCCGCAGATGAGGTCGGCGGCCACGGCGCAGCCGGGAAAATACCGGCGCAGCAGCGTCACGGATTCGTAAAAGCGCGCCGTGTCGTATTTCCGCTTCATGCGCCGGAGCGTCTCATCGCAGCCGCTCTGGAGCGAAAGATGGAAATGCGGGCAGACGGTTTTGAGAGAGGTGAGCGCCCGGCAGAAATCCTCCGTCACGATTCTCGGCTCGAGCGAGCCGAGCCGCAAACGGGCGGACGGGGCCGCTTCGGCCGCCGCTCTTACCGCGTCTGAAAGCGTCGGCTTTTCCGGCAGGTCGCGCCCGTAGGAGGCGATCTCGATGCCGGTCACGACGATCTCCCGGAAGCCCCGCGCCTGCAAGGACGCGGCCTCCTCCGCGACCGCCGGGAGGGGCATGGAGCGCACCGGCCCGCGCGCGTAGGGGATGATGCAGTAGGCGCAGAAATTCAGGCAGCCGTCCTCGATCTTCAGCATGGCGCGCGTCCGGCCGGCCTCGCTGCCGGAGGGCAACCGCTCGAACGTCCGGCGGTGGAGCGCGTCGTCGAGCAGATTGCTCTTCGTCCGCGTCTCCCGGACGCGCTCGAGCTCGCGTATGAACTCCTCCCTGTCCCCGCTGCCGCCGATGAGGTCGGCGCCGAGTCTTTCCGCCTGCTCCGGCGACACCTGCGCGCAGCAGCCGCAGACAGCGACGATCGCCTGTTCCCCCGCCTCGGCGGCGTATTTCCGGACGGCCTGCCGCGATTTCCGCTCGCTCTCCGCCGTCACGGCGCAGGTGTTGACGACGACGGCGTCGCACCCCGCGGGGTCGCTCACGATCTCATGGCCTCGGGCGCGTAAAAGCGTCTCCATCGCGCCCGTCTCATATTGATTCACCTTGCAGCCTAATGTGTGGATAAAAACCTTCATTTTCCGGATAATCCCTTTTCAGCCTTCATTAGACGACATGCTCGGGCACAGGGGAGCGCCGCCGTCGTCAAGCATAAACGCCTTTGCTTCGGCAATGGAAGCGTCGTCAAATTCGAATGTGAGAGCCCCGTGCCCATTAACGTCCCCGGCCTTTGCCGCCAGCATGCGCCCGCTTTCGTCGTAAACGGCACACCAGACGGAGGCTTTTTCAGACGAAAACGCGCTGACGGCGACGCTTGTACCGTCTGTGTCCACGCTTTCAAAAAACGGAGACCTTACGACCCACACAGCCGAGGCCGCCGCGCCGGGAGAGACAACTGCGGAGTTAAGCCGTGCCGCCTATCTCCCAGCAGGAAAACTCCATATCCTCCGGCGGCGTAAAGGAGCACTCCGGCAGTACCCACCGGCCTTCCGAATCGGCAATTACCGGCGGCGTGACGCCACCTCCGCCGTTTGCGTCGAACCAGAGGATGCTGACATAATGGATTTCAGCGTTTTTAAGGGCGTCGTTAGTTCTGAAACGCCCTGTCGCCTATATAAGCGGTGTTTTTGCCGAGGATCACCTCCTCCAGGCGTCGGCACTCCTGAAACGCCCATGCTCCGACGCTCTCAAGACCGTCGGGCAATTTGACGCTTTTAAGAGCGTCGCATTTCGAAAACGCCTGCATGGGGATAGACCACAGCTCTTCGGGGAGGCTGACGCTTTTCAGAGCGGAGCAGTTCCTGAAGCATAGTTGCCGATGGAGGTCACGCTGTCGGGGATATTAAGCTCCGTGAGCTTATCACAGCCGTAAAAGGCATAACGTTCGATAGTCACAAGACCGTCAGGCAGGTTAACCTCGGTAACAGCGCAGGCATCGAAGGCATAGTCGCCTATCCTCTCTATGCCGGGTTCGACAACGACCTTTTTTATTGTTTCTCTCTCTAAATACCAGGGGACGGCCCCGGCGGTTTTGTAATTCGTCATTCTGCCTGATCCGCTTATTATAAGCGTCCCCTCGCTGTCGAGGGTCCATACGGCCTCCGAGCCGCATTCGCCGGAATATATGACTGTCGGGCTGTCCGCCAAAGCGGCCGTAAACACAAAGGCGAAAAGAATAATAAGAGCCAACAAAAACGCCGGCATCATTCGACGAACGTTCACTGACATGCGTATACCTCCTGACGATTAATAATACCTATTACCGGGACTGCGGCAAAAAATCTACAACCCCGGTACAATACTTTTTCACCTCGATGGGATGACCGGATTTTTCCATGGCGGCTATAATGGCGTTCACGTTCTCCTCGCACTCGGCGCAGGTACCGGCCTCGGCCATAACGCGCCAAACAGGCTCCGCCCCGCCCTTTTCCCCGCGCGCGTTTCCCTGATCTTGGCGGGGATTTCTGCAATTTTTCATCGAGGATCATGCAAAGCGGGACCGTCTCGCCCATTTTGTACCTTATAATATATGGATAAAAGGCCGCCGTCAATACGCCTCCGGGAAATTTTCCTTCTCCCGTGCTGCAAACCAAAGGGTCTCCCCGTCAGGCGCTCGTAACTGCGGCGGCAAAGGGACCTGTCGCCAAAAAAAACATACGGCTGGCCTTTTTTCATAAGCTCATTCCCATTCCGCCCTGTGCGCCTCCCACCACTGCGGGAAGGCCGGGTCGTCCGGCGCGAGCGTCGGCACGACGCCGTCGCTCAAAAACGTCACGTCGTCGAGGGCTATCCTCCTTTGCGGCTCGGGCATACGGCCGGTGACGTTGTTTTCCAGCGCGTCGGTGTACGCCCGGCTCGTAAAGCCGCTGATCGGCGTGTCGCAGAGGAAGACCGAGCCGATATAAAAGAGCATCAGCAGCGACTTTTTCTCCCGGAACCACGTCTCTCCGCGGTAATTTTTCGCGCACCCGCCCACGGTGATCGTCGGGCGGCGGGCCGAGGGCGCGTCCTCCGGCTCGTGGACGCCCGCGAGCTGTCCGTACAGATAATAGATGTTCTTCCTGTCCTCCGCGATTTTCGTCCGGCTGAAATACAGCGTCCGGAAAAGCTCGCGCGCGTAGCCGCAGACGCCGAGGAAGGCCATGCACTCCGCCCTGTCCTCTTCCGGCGTGTCATCGCCGGCGAGACAGCGGTCGAAGATCGCCTCCACGTTCTCGTCGTTCAGTATAAGGGGTTCAAAATCTCCCATTTCAGTCCTCCTCTCCGTAGACCGCCGGCATTTTCAGCTTATGGCCACTGCGGGCGTGGTAGCGCTCGATGATCGAGCGGTCGTGCTCCGACGCCTCGCCCGTCTCCAGATACCGGTCGATGGCCGCGTAAGTAACGCCCATCTCGCCCTCGTCCGTCTGGCCCTCAAAAAGCCCCGCCGACGGCGCTTTCCTTATGATATTCTCCGGCGCGCCGAGGTAGGCGAGGAATTCGTACACCTCCGTCACCGTGAGGTCGGCGATGGGGTTAAAGTCGCAGCCGCCGTCGCCGTATTTCGTGAAATAGCCCATGTAGCGCTCGCTGCGGTTGCCGGTGCCGGCGACGAGTCTCCCTTCCGCCGCCGCCACGGCGTAAAGCGCCGTCATACGCAGGCGCGGCGCGATGTTCGTAATCGCGCTGTCGTTCAGCGCCGAGACGGCCGAAACCGCCTCCACGAGCGTCTCCCGGCAGGCGGTGAGGTCGATCGTCCGCGTCTCGATGCCGAACTGCCGCGCGACCTCCAGCCCGTCTGTCATGTCCTCGCCGAAATTCCGCTTTGACGCGCACGGCAGGATGACGCCTACCGTATCCTCGCACGCCTTCTTGCACAGGATGCCGACGAGCGCGGAATCCTTGCCGCCGCTGTTGCCGAAGACGACGCCCTTCGCGCCCGCCTCCTCCAGCTTTTTCCGGATAAAGGCCGTTCTCCCCGCCGTTTCCGCTGCGTAATCGCGCATAGCATGACCCCCATTCTTTATTGTTTTTATTATAGCACGCCTCCGCGCTCCGATAAAGCCCCTCGCGCAAATAATCCGGCCCGTGAATAAAAATGTAGCTTTTCGCCCCGTTTGGTGGTATACTATATTGTATTTTTTAATGGAAGTGATGTTTCTATGCTTACGGCTATCGCCGGAATAAACTGGGGCGACGAGGGAAAGGGCCGCATGGTCGACCTCCTCTCCGCCGATTACGACGTCGTGGTGCGGTATCAGGGCGGCAACAACGCCGGTCATACCGTGGTGAACGACAAGGGTAAATTCATTCTCAACCTGCTGCCGTCCGGCATCCTGCGGGGCGAAACGGTAAACGTCATGGGCAACGGCATGGTCATCGACCTCGAGCACCTGCACGGGGAGATCGCCAGATTGCGCGAGAGCGGGATCGAAATTTCCCCCGCCCACCTGAAGATCAGCGACAAGGCCGTCCTCTGCATGCCCTACCACCGCCTGCTCGACGGGCTGGAGGAGGACAGGCTCGCCGACAGGAAATTCGGCTCGACGCGCCGCGGCATCGCCCCCTCCTACGCCGACAAATACATGAAAAAGAGCTTCCGCGCCGGAGACCTCTTTGAGAGCGACAGCGCCCTGCTGCAAAAGGCCGCCGAGATCGCCGAGTGGAAAAACCTCACCCTCGCGCGAGGCTACGGGGCCGAGCCCGTCACGGCGGAGGCCTTGGTCGCCTGGCTGCGGCAGTATGGCGACGAGATAAAGCCCTATATCTGCGACGCCGGCGCGTATCTCGACGGCGCGGCCGCGGCCGGGAAAAACATCCTGTTCGAGGCCCAGCTCGGCGCGCTGCGCGATATCGACTTCGGCATCTACCCCTACACCTCGTCGTCCTCCTCCATCGCGGCCTACGCACCGATCGGGGCCGGCATCCCGGGCCGGAAGCTCGACCGCTCCATCGGCATCATGAAGGCGTATTCGAGCTGCGTCGGCGAGGGGCCCTTCGTCTGCGAGCTCTTCGGAGAAGAGGGAGATAAGCTCCGCGAGGCCGGCGGCGAATACGGCGCGGCCACGGGAAGGCCCCGGCGCGTCGGCGGCTTCGACGTCGTCGCCTCGCGCTACGGCGTCCGGATGCAGGGCGCGGACGAGCTCGCGCTCACGAAGCTGGACGTGCTCTCCTATTTCGAGCAGATACCCGTCTGCGTCGATTACGAGGTCGATGGGGAAAGGCTCGGCTTCTTCCCCACCGACTCCCGCCTTACGCGCGCAAAGCCCGTCTATGAATTCTTCCCCGGCTTCCAGTGCGACGTCTCGGGCGCGCGCCGCCCCGGGGACCTGCCGCGCGCGGCGTTGGATTACGTGCGTTTTCTGGAGGAGGCCGTCGGCTGCCCGATCCGCTACGTGTCCGTCGGCGCCGACCGGGACGACTATGTGAAAATGTTCTGAAAGCGCGGCCTTGTGCATATCCGCCAAGCCTTTCCCCCGTTTCTCTCGTTTAAATGACCAGCAGCGCGCGGCGTTTTGCCGGATGTTTTTGTAACAAATGTACAAATACCCCCTTGAATATTTGTAACAACCAACCCTTGCGAATTGCCCCTGATTTGTGCAATAATTATAATGTTCCATAGCGCTTACGGCTTATGCCGTAATCTCCAATCCATCGTGATCCGTAAGGAGGCGGCTTTGCCGCGGCCCGGGCGGGTCTAAAAATCTACAGACGGAGGAATTCACATGGCTAAAGTAATCCCCATTGAAGAAGCCGTCAAGCTCATCCCTGACGGCGCATCGATCATGTTCGGCGGATTCATGGGCTGCGGCAACGCCCATAAATTCATCGACGCGCTCTCCAAGAGCGGGGTCAAGGACCTGACCATGATCTGCAACGACGCTTCCATGCCGGTCGCGGAGGAAAATCCCCTCTATCCCCTCTCCGGCGACGGCTACTACGGCGTCGCCAAGCTCATACACAACAAGCAGGTCAAGAAACTGATCGCCACCCACGTCGGCCTCAACAAGGAAGTCGCGCAGCAGAGCATGAAGGACGATCCCCCCACGCTTGAGGTCGTGCTCCTGCCGCAGGGCTCCATGGCCGAGATGATCCGCGCCGGCGGCGCCGGCCTCGGCGGCGTGCTCACGCCCACCGGCGTCGGCACCCTCGTGGAGACCGACAACCCGTACTGCCTCGGCCGCCAGACCATCAACGGCAAGGACTATCTGCTGATGGCCCCGCTCAAGGCCGACTTCGCCGTCCTCGGCGCCGCCAAGGTCGACAAGGCCGGCAACGCCTGGTACAAGGCCACGACCAGCAACTTCAACATCGTCATGGGTACTGCCGCCGACACCGTCATCGTCGAGGCGGAAGAGATCGTCGACGAGATTCCGCCCGAGGACGTCCGCACCTTCGGCATCCTGGTGGATTACGTCGTAGAGGGAGGTAAATATTGATGGAAAAGTCCGAAATTAAAGATTTTATCGCCAAGCGCGTTGCGAAAGAGCTCAAGGACGGCGACGTCGTCAACCTCGGCATCGGCCTGCCCACGCTCGTTCCGAAATACCTGCCGGAAGGCATCCATGTGACGCTTCAGGCTGAGAACGGCACCGTCGGCGCCGCTGCCGGCAACACCGATCCCATCCACGACGTCGACGCCGGCGGCAACCCGTCCGGCATCATCAAGGGCGGCGCGTTCATCGACTCCGCCACCTCCTTTGGCCTCATCCGCGGCGGCCATGTCGACGCCACCATCCTCGGCGGCCTCGAGGTCGACGAGGAAGGCAGCCTCTCCAACTGGATCATCCCCGGCAAGCTCATGCCCGGCATGGGCGGCGCTATGGACCTGCTCGTCGGCGCGAAGAACGTCATCGTCGCCATGGAGCACACCGCCAAGGGCAACGCGAAGATCCTCAAGAAGTGCCGTCTGCCCTACACCGCCGTCAAGTGCACCAACATGATCATCACCGAGATGGGCGTCATGGTCGTCACCGACAAGGGTCTCGTCCTCACGGAGTACAACCCCGAGTTCACGGTCGAGCAGATCCAGGCCGCTACCGAAGCGACCCTCATCATCTCCCCCGACCTCAAGCCGATGGTCTGATTTACGCCAACTTCTGAAAACCGTTAACCATACCGAAATGACCGTCCGTACACAGAGGACTGAGTGATCCGGCCTCCGTCGGAGCTTCGCCCGTTCCGGCGCGCCGATAACATCTTTGAAAGACCGCCAGCGTTGACCACCTTCATCTCTTCGCCCGGTCTCATACCGATGCGGCCCTTCTTTCCGGCGAGCATTTCGGACAGCAAATTATGAAAGGGGAAACACATCATGAAAGAAATCGTAATTGCCGGCGCCTGCCGTACCGCTCTCGGTAAGTTCGGCGGCTCCCTGACGAACACCCCGGCGGCCGAGATGGGCGCCATTGTCATCAAGGAAGCCATCAACCGCGCCGGCATCAAGCCCGAAGACGTCGATGAGGTCCTCATGGGCTGCGTCATCCAGGCCGGTCTCGGCCAGAGTGTCGCCCGTCAGGCCGCCGTCAAGGCCGGCGTTCCGGTCGAGGCCCCCGCGCTGACGCTGAACAACGTCTGCGGTTCCGGCCTGAAGGCCGTCAACATGGCCGCCGCGCTCATCATGGCCGGCGAGGCCGACGTCGTTATCGCCGGCGGCATGGAGAACATGAGCGCCGCGCCGTACGCCATCCCCACCGCTCGCTGGGGCCAGCGCATGAATAACGGCAAGACCATCGACTGCATGGTCAACGACGGTCTGTGGGAAGCCTTCAACAACTATCACATGGGCATCACCGCCGAGAACGTCGCCGAGCAGTTCGGCATTACCCGCCAGATGCAGGATGAGTTCGCCGTCGCTTCTCAGAACAAGTGCGAGGCCGCTCAGGCTGCCGGCAAGTTCGACGAGGAGATCGTCCCCGTGCCGATCAAGGTCAAGAAAGAGACCGTCGAGTTCAAGGTCGACGAGTTCCCGCGTCACGGCTGCACCTATGAGAGCGTCTCGAAGCTGAAGCCCGCCTTCAAGCCCGACGGCACCGTTACCGCGGCCAACGCTTCCGGCATCAACGACGGCGCCGCCGCTGTCGTCGTCATGAGCGCCGAGAAGGCCAAGGAGCTCGGCGTCAAGCCGATGGCGAAGATCGTGGCCGGCGCTTCCGCCGGCGTCGATCCCAAGATCATGGGTATCGGCCCCGTGTACGCGACCCGCAAGGCTCTCAAGAAGGCCAACATGACCCTCGACCAGATAGATCTTATCGAGGCGAACGAGGCTTTCGCGGCTCAGTCCTGCGCCGTTGCCAAGGAACTCGGCTTCGACATGTCCAAGGTCAACGTCAACGGCGGTGCCCTCGCGCTCGGCCATCCGGTCGGCGCTTCCGGCTGCCGTATCCTCGTGTCCCTGCTGTACGAAATGAAGCGCCGCGAGTCCAAGTACGGCCTTGCCACGCTCTGCGTCGGCGGCGGCATGGGCGTTGCGACCATCGTCGAGAGACTGTAAAAACGTCTTTACGCGGAACGGGGAAGAGCTTCGGCGCTTCCCCGTTTTTCTTCCCGCCGGCCTGTCGGCCGTCGTCTTCACAGCGAAAGGACGAACGAACCATGAAAAAGAAAAAACTCACAGCCCTGCTGCTCGCCGCCGCGCTCCTGCTGGCGCTCTGTTCATGCAGCCGCTTCAACCCGTCGTCTGACGGTACCTTCGGCAATGGCGGCGGCTCCTCGTCGCACACGTCGCCCTCCACCGGCGACAAGCCGACCGAGTCGCCGTCGGCCTCTCCCTCCGCGCCGGAGCTGGAATCGGAGCCGATCTCGTATTACGGCGTCTCTCTCCGGCTGCCGAAGGGCTTTGCCGTCGCGGACGAGCAGGACACGATCGTTTTTGCGCTGACGGACACGCCCGGCGAAAACGTGATCTCCGTCGCGCTTAACAGCGATATGGCCTATTCCGAGAACGAAGGCTCCGTCGCCTTTGCCGGGGCCGTGGAGTACCGTTATATCGGCGGTGTGGAGGCAGCCGTCGTTCGGAGGACGGAGCCGCTCGACGATAACGGCGGCACCGTCACCTATAAGGAAGTCTGGCTGTTCCTCAAAACGAAGACCGTGCTGGTCCTTTACACCGGATCCTTCGACGGCTGCGACGCTGCCTTTGACGCCTCCGCGGAGACCATCCGCGTCGACGACGAGGAAATCCCGGACGTGCTGGCCCTGGCGACGCCCGAGGCGCTGGCCGCCGCCGGGCTCGATGCAACGCCGTGTATCTTCGGCGGCTACTGCATGAATCTGCCGCAGGGCTACACCGTTAACGTGCTCGGCCCCGAAATGACCATCGCCGAAGCGCCGAACGGCCGCGACAGCGTGACGTTCCAGGCGGCCGACGAGGCCGTGCGGGACACAAGCCGCGACGATTTCGACCGGACGCTCCGGGAGAGCATCCCCGGCTATAACGGCATCACCGACTTCCAGAAGGGCAAGCTCAACGACGCGCTCGACGCGACGTATCTCTCCTTTGGGGCCGAGATCTCCGGCGAAGCGGCGACCGTCACGCAGTTCTGGCTCTTCGGCGTGAACCGCGACCCGGCCCTGCTGACCGTGACGCAGTTCAGCGACGATACGGCCATGGGCGCCGCGATCGACACCATCCGCCCCGCGCTGCCGCAGAGCGTCTCTCTGCCGGAGGATGCGGACGCGCCGGAGGGCGGTTCCCCGCTCTCGGAGGAGGCGCACAGCTTTTCCGGCGTGCTCATCACCCTGCCGCGCGGCATGGTCGTCACGGAGACGCTGCTCGGCGAGCTCGGCGAGATGGCCGCGGGGGGCGGTCCGACCTTTGCTTTCGCGGTCCTGCCGCCGGAGACCGACCGCACGCCCGAGCGCGTCGCCTCGTTCTATGCGCGTTTCGACGGCTTTGAGGCGCTCGCCTCCAACGACGACGTTCAGCTCGGCGCGACGCCCGGAAGCGTCTCGTCCGCCGCCGTTACGGACGGCACGGTCGTCATGGCGCTCGTCTACTTCCCCGACCGGTGCGTGCAGATCATCGGCCGGGATACCACGCCCGATCTCCTGCGCGCATGCTTCGACACGCTCGATATCGGGTAAGAAAAAAATTCAGGGCTGTTGCTTTTTGGCAACAGCCCCGTTTTTTACGCTTCGAGCCGTTTTATCAGCTCCGGCAGGACCGCCTCGAACTTGACGCCGTACCAGTGGCTCTCGTCGGCGCGCGTCGTCTCTATGCACCGCAGCGTGAAGTCGGCGGCGACGGCGGCCGCGTCATAGACCGCCAGACCGCGCAGGAGCGCGCCCACGAAAGCGGACGCGTACACGTCGCCCGTCCCGTGGCAGCCCTTGGGATAGCGGAGGTGCCGGTAGTAGCGGGTCTGTCCGTTCTCCCGGACGACGACGCCGGTCGTCTGCTCGTCGTAGCTCACACCCGTGAGGACGATCGTCCTCGCGCCCTGCGCGCAGAGCGCCTCCAGCAGCCCGGTCACGTAAGCCTCGTCATACGCCTCGCGGTACGGCTGCCCCGTCAGGAGGCACGCCTCCGTGATGTTCGGGAGGATGACGTCGGCCTTGAAGGCCAGCGACTTCATGGACTCGACGAAGGCCTCGTCGAAGCCGGTATAGAGCTTGCCGTTATCGGCCATGGCAGGATCGACGATCCGCAGCCCCCCCTCTCGCAGAAGCTCCGCCATGATATCCAGCACAAAGCCGACCTGCTTTTCGCTGCCGAGATAGCCGGTGTACACGGCGTCGAAGGAAATGCCCTCGCGCTTCCAGTGCGCCGCGATGGCCGGCATGTCGTCGGTCAGGTCGCGGAAGGTGAAGCCGGTAAACCCGCCCGTATGCGTGGACAGCACGGCCGACGGCAGAATGGCCGTCTCCAGCCCGCACGCCGAGAGGATCGGCAGCGCCACGGTCAGCGAACACTGCCCCACGCATGAAATATCCTGTATCGTCAAGACCTTCTTGTCGCTCATAATGTCCTCCGAACCCCGTATCAGTCCATCTTGGGGAGCTTGTCGAAGCCGATCTGGAGGTCGGCGTCGGTGGGGATATAGTCGTCCATCTTGCCGTCGTGGAACTTCTCGTAGGCGACCATGTCGAAATAGCCGGTACCGGTGAGGCCGAACACGATCGTCTTCTCCTCGCCGGTCTCTTTGCACTTCTCGGCCTCGTCGATGGCGACCTTGATGGCATGGGCGCTCTCGGGCGCGGGCAGGATGCCCTCGACGCGGGCGAATCTCTCCGCCGCGGCAAAGACGTCCGTCTGCACGGCGGAAACGGCCTCCATCAGCCCGTCATGATAGAGCTGGGACAGCACGGGGCTCATGCCGTGGTAGCGCAGGCCGCCGGCGTGGTTCGGCGCGGGGATGAAGCCGCTGCCGAGCGTGTACATCTTGGCGAGCGGGCAGACCATGCCGGTGTCGCAGAAGTCGTAGGCGAATTTGCCGCGCGTGAAGCTCGGGCAGGACGCCGGCTCGACGGCGACGATGCGGTAATCCGCTTCGCCGCGGAGCTTTTCGCCCATGAAGGGGGAGATAAGGCCGCCGAGGTTGGAGCCGCCGCCGGCGCAGCCGATGATGACGTCGGCCTTGATGCCGTACTTATCGAGCGCGGCCTTCGTCTCGAGGCCGATGACGCTCTGGTGCAGCAGGACCTGGTTGAGGACGCTGCCGAGGACGTAGCGGTAGCCGGGCGTCGAGGTCGCCACCTCGACCGCCTCGGAGATGGCGCAGCCGAGGCTGCCCGTCGTGCCGGGGTGCTCCTCCAAAATCTTGCGGCCGATTGCGGTGGTCTCGGACGGGGAGGGCGTGACGGACGCGCCGTAGGTCCGCATGACCTCGCGGCGGAAGGGCTTCTGCTCGTAGGAGACCTTGACCATGTAGACCTTGCAGTCGAGGCCGAAGTACGCACAAGCCATGGAGAGGGCCGTGCCCCACTGGCCGGCGCCGGTCTCGGTCGTGACGCCCTTGAGGCCCTGCTTTTTGGCGTAATACGCCTGCGCGATGGCGGAATTGAGCTTGTGGCTGCCGCTCGTGTTGTTGCCTTCGAATTTGTAATATATCTTCGCCGGCGTGCCGAGCGCCTTTTCAAGGCAGTAGGCGCGCACCAGCGGCGAGGGACGGTACATTTTATAGAAGTTGAGGATATCCTCCGGGACGGGGATATACGGCGTGTCGTTATCCAGCTCCTGCGCTATGAGCTCGTCGCAGAAGACCGGCGCGAGGTCTGCGGCCGACATCGGCTGATGCGTGCCGGGGTTCAGGAGCGGGGCCGGCTTGTTTTTCATGTCGGCGCGGACATTATACCATGCCTTCGGCATCTCGTCTTCATTCAGATAGATCTTGTAAGGGATAGCTTCCATTTTTACTTTCATCCTTTCATGATATGGTGTGTGATAGCTTTTGTGTTCGGGTCGGATGTCAATGTCGGCGCGCAAGGCGCCAATCCTTCGCCAGAATGAACATGTTTACCACTCCTTATATCTAAAACGCTCGCGGCGTTTTATGCGTACTTTTCTTTGAGGTACGATATCGCCTGCCGGTACCCCTCGAAGCCGAGGCCCATATAGGTCTTTTCGCAGGCCATACCGGGGTAGGATACCTGCCGGAAGCTCTCGCGCGCCGACACGTCGGAGAGGTGCACCTCCACGGCCGGAAGGGCGACCGCCTTCAAGGCGTCGAGGATGGCGACGCTCGTATGCGTGTAGGCTGCCGGGTTAATAACGATCGCGTCGAAGGCCCCGTAAGCACCCTGTATCTCGTCGACGATGGCCCCCTCGTGGTTCGACTGGAAGCAGCGTATCTCCACGCCGGCCTCCTCCGCGCTTTTTCGGAGGAACGCCAGCAGCGCATCGTAATTCTGCGCGCCGTAGATGTCCGGCTCGCGTATGCCGAGCATGTTGATGTTCGGCCCGTTTATGACGAGTATCTTCATCATGTCAGCTCCCGTATCCTGTCGGCCGCCGCCTCGGGCGCGCCGTCGTTTTCGACCGTGACGTCGGCAAAGCGCCGGTAAAGCGGCTCGCGCGCCGCGTACATGGCCGCGAGGTCGCCTTTTTGCGAGAGAGGCCTCCCCTCGCGCGGGAGCGCCGCCGCGTCCCGTCTGATCCAGACGATGACGCCGTTCTGGTGCAGCAGCGGGTAGTTTTCCTCCCTCGTAACGCAGCCGCCGCCGGTGGCGAGGATGAGGCCCGACTCCTTCCCGGCCTCGCGTAAGGCCTCCGTTTCTCTGGCGCGGAAGCCCGCCTCGCCCTCCCGGGCGAATATCTCCGGTATCGTCAGGCCGGCCTTTTCCTCCACGAGCGCGTCCGCGTCGAGGACCCGCCTCCCCGTCTTTTCCGCGAGGAGGGCGGCGATCGTCGTCTTGCCGCAGCCGGGCATCCCGACGAGGACGATATTCCGGCTCTCCGAGGAAAGCGCGCGCTCTATCTCGTCGATCACGGTATCGGGCAGCGCCTGCTTCATAAAAAGCTCGCAGCTCCTTTTCGCCTGCGCGACGAGCATATAAAGGCCGTTATAAGCCGGTATCCCCAGCGCCTCCGCCTGCAAGAGAAGCGCCGTCCGCGCGGGGTTATATACGACGTCGAAAACGGCCCGGCATTGGGGAAAGCTCGTCAGATCGACGGCGGCCTCTCCCGTTTTCGGGTACATGCCGAGGGGCGTCGTGTTCACGAGGAACTTCGCGTCCGCATGGCGGCCGAGGTTTTCGTAGTTATCCTCCCCCGCGCGGCTGATGACGACCGGGCGCGCGCCCAGCGTCCGGAGCGCGTCGCAGACGGAGACGGACGCGCCACCGCTGCCGAGCACCAGCGTCTTTTCCCCGCGCACGTCGGCGCCGGAGCGCCGCACCAGGCTCAAAAAGCCGTACACGTCGGTATTATCGCCGAAGATCGTCCCGTCGGGGCGCTTTACCAGCGTGTTCACGCTGCCGATGCGCGCGGAAACGTCGGAAAGCTCATCGCAGAACGGCACGACGGTCTTTTTATACGGGATGGTGACGTTCAGGCCGTCCCACGCGCCGGAGCGCAGGAAGTCCGCCAGCTCGTCCTCCCTCTTCTCATAGAGGCGGTACTCGTAATCGGCCAGGCGCGCGTGTATCTGGGGAGAGTAGCTGTGGCCGAGCGTTTTGCCTAAAAGGCCGCATCGCATCAGAGCACCTCGCTGTAGCTGCCGAGATAGGCGAAATCCTCCAGCGACTCCGAGAGCTCACCGAGGAGCTGCATGAGCTCCGGCGAATAGACGGGCGTGTCGAGGTCGAAGTAGAACATGAACTCGAAATCGCGGTCCGGCAGCGGCCGGCTCTCCAGCTTGATGAGGTTGATGCCGAGCGCGTAGAGCCGCGCGAGAACCTTATAGAGCGCGCCGGCCTCGTGCGGCAGCGTCGCCATGAGGCTCGTTCTGTCCGCGCCGGGGTAAATCTCCAGCTCCTTCGAGATGCAGATGAAGCGCGTGTAGTTGTTGTCCTTGTCCTGCACGGAGCTTTTAAGGCAGTCGAGCCCGTAATACTTCATACAGGCGCGCGAGGAGAGCGCGGCGATGTCGTTCCTGTCGGACTCCGACACCATCCTGGCCGCGACGGCGGTGTTCTCGCACGGGATGACCTTGACGCCGGGAAGCGTCCCCAAAAACTTCGAGCACTGGCTGATCGCCTGCTCGTGGGAGTAAATTTCCTTAATGTCCGAGAGCTTCGCGCCGGGCTTTACCAGCAGGTTGTGATCCACCTTCAGGCGGATGCTGCGCACGATGCTGAACTTATGGTGCATCATGAGGTCGTAGACGGAATTGACCGTACCGGCCGTGCTGTTCTCCACGGGGATGACGCCGTAGCGGCAGAGGCCCTTTTCGATGGCCGTGAACACCGCGTCGAACGAGGAGAAGAACATGATGTTCGCGTTCTTCACGAGCCTGTCGCACGCGATATGGGAATTCGCGCCCTCGACCCCTTGGCACGCCACGCTGACGCCCTGCGGGAACAGCTTCGGCGTGCGCTCGATGGCGGCGGCGATCTTTTCCGTCAGGTCGCCCCCCGTGCCGATCTTGCGCCGCTGATAGCTGCGGCTGAGATCGAAAAGGACGGAATAGAGCATCCGCGTGTAGTCCTTCACTTCCTCCGGAGCAGCCTCGGCCACGCTGCGGAGCTTCTCGCGCTCCCGCTGCGGGTCGAAAACGGGCAGGCCGTTCTCTTTTTTATACGAGGCCAGCTCGCCGCAAACGGCCATGCGCTCGCCGAACAGCTCCACTATCTTCTCGTCTATCACGTCTATCTGCGCTCTGTAATCCGCTTGATTCATGATCCCTTTACCTTTCCTTTTTTCTATTGAGATACGCGTCGTAAACGGCTATCGCCGCCGCCGCCTCGATAACGGGCGTCGCCCGCGGCACGATGCAGGGGTCGTGCCTCCCCTTTATCTCCAGCGCCGTCTCCCGCATGGTGGAGAAATCGACGCTTTGCTGCCGTTTTCCTATCGAGGGCGTCGGCTTGAACGCCGCCCGGAAAATAAGCGGCATACCGGTCGTGATGCCGCCGAGGATGCCGCCGCAGCGGTTCGTCCCGGTGACGACCTTCCCGTCCTCCACCGTGAAGGCGTCGTTATTTTCGCTGCCCGCGAGCGTCGAGGATAAAAACCCCGCGCCGAATTCGAGGCCCTTCACCGCCGGGATGCCGAAGACGATACCGGCGATGCGGTTTTCCATGCCGGAAAACATCGGGTCGCCCAGACCCGCCGGCAGCCCGAGAACGGCGCATTCGACCACGCCGCCGACGGAGTCCCCCTCCGCCTTTTTTTCGGCGATGAGCGCGCGCATCCGCGCCCCCGCCTCGTCGCTCACCGTGGGGAAAGCCTTGTCCGCCGTGGACGAAACCAGCTCGCCCTCGTCTCGCACCGTGCCGACGGAGGCGATGCGGGAAATAACGCTTATCCCCTCTTTTTTAAGGAGCTGTAAGCATATCCCGCCCGCGACGCAGAGAGGGGCCGTCAGCCTCCCCGAAAAGTGGCCGCCGCCGGCGGCGTCCTGATATCCGCCGTATTTTATCTGCGCCGTAAAGTCCGCGTGGCCGGGCCGGGGGATCGTTTTGAGGGACGCGTAATCCCGCCCTCTCGTGTCGCCGTTGCGGATGACGGCCGTTAAAGGCGCGCCGCAGGTGACGTTCCCGACGAGCCCGCAGAGAAATTCCGGCCTGTCGGCCTCTTTTCTCGCCGTGGAGTATTCGTTTCGTCCCGGCGCGCGGCGGGAAAGGAAGCGGTCCAGCGCCTCCATGTCTATCTCCTGCCCGGCGGGGAGCCCTTCGAGCGTCATGCCGATGGCCGGCGCGTGCGACTGTCCGAATATCGTCAGGCGGATATTCTCGCCGTATGAGCTTCCCAACGTCACAGCACCTCCAAGTCTTCCAAATCGTCCCAGAAGCGGGGATAGGATTTATCGGCGCACTCCGCGCCGTCTATTTCGACGGCCGTCTCGCAGACCGCCGCGGCCGTCGCCGCCGCCATGGCGATGCGGTGATCGCCGTAAGACGCCGTCTTTCCTCCCTTGAGGGGGTACCGGCCGCGTATCACGAGGCCGTCTTCCGTTTCCTCCGCGTCCGCGCCGAGAGAGCGGAGCATGGCCGCCGTCGTTTGCAGCCGGTCCGACTCCTTTAAGCGGAGGCGGCCCGCGTTCACGATGCGCGTCTCGCCCTCCGCTGCCGCGGCGACGGCGCTCACGACCGGCACGAGGTCTGGCACCTGCGAGGCGTCGACCGTCGTTCCCGTAAGGCGGCCTTTGCGGACGAGAATCTCGTTTTCCGCCGCCTCCACCTCGGCGCCGAAGGATGCGAGGATGTCGAGCATCCGCTTATCGCCCTGCTTCGATAGGAGGCGGAGCCCCCGCGCCGTGACGCCGCGCGACGAAAACGCGCCCATGGCGAGGAAGAACGCGGCCGACGACCAGTCCTTTTCGGCCTCGACCCTCTCCGGCAGGCGGAAGGTCTGCCCGCCGGGGATGCGGTAGCCGCTCTCCGTTTTATTAAGCCGGACGCCGCTTTGATGAATTACGTCCTCCGTCATGGCGATATAGTCGGCCGACTCTGTTCTGCCCGTTACCGTCAGGGCGCTGTCCCCCGGCAGGAGCGGCAGGGCGAAAAGCAGGCCGGAAATGAACTGCGAGGAAATGTCGCCCGGAAGCGTATAGCCGCCGCTTTGGAGCCGCCCCGCGCAGAAGAGCCTGTCGCCCTCCCGCCGGATACTCATACCGTGCGCCCGGAGTTCGCCGATGAGCGGCTCGAGCGGCCGCTCGGGGAGCTTCCCTTCCATTAAAAACGTCGCCTCCGCGCCCAGGGCGCCGACGAGCGGCAGCAGGAAGCGGAGCGTCGACCCGCTCTCGCCGCAGGGAAGGAGGGCGCTTTTCCCCGTCGGGCGTATCGGCCGGACGGCAAAGACGCCTTTTTCCGTCTCTTTAATATCCGCGCCCAGCGCGGAAAGGCACCGGACCGTCGCTTCGATATCCTTCGATACGCCGTCGCAGACGACCCGCGTCTCCCCCTCGGAGAGCGCCGCGCAGATAAGGATCCTGTGCGCCTGCGATTTGGAGGCCGGCGGCGTCACGCAGCCCGCGCGCGCTCCCGGCGGCACGAGCTTTTTCATCGGACGCCTCCCTTTTCCATCCAGCGCCGGAGGCCGCTTACATCCACCGTCTCGATGCGGCACGCGCCGATGCGCTCCGGCACGATGAGGCGGAAGCGGCTGCCGGCGGCTTTTTTATCGAGCTGCGCCGCGGCGAGCATGTCGTCGAGGCGGTAGGGTATCTCCGTCGGCAGGCCGTACTGCCGCAGGAGGGAAATGAGCGCCGCGGCCGTTTCTTCCTCGCAGACGCCGAGCGCGGCGGCGGCCTTCGTCACGGCGGCCATGCCCATGGCGACCGCCTGCCCGTGCAGGACGGTATAGCCGCTGCACGCCTCGACCGCGTGGCCGAGCGTATGGCCGAAATTGAGCATCATGCGCGCGCCGGTGTCGAATTCGTCCTCCATGACGTAATCGCGCTTCATGGCGACGCACGCCTCGATGACCGCCTCCGCCCGCGCGGAGACGGGCGTCTCCTTTATCTCTTCAAAAAGCGCCTCGCTGCCGATCATCGCGTATTTGATGATCTCGGCGCAGCCGCAGCGGTATTCCTCCTCGGGCAGCGTCCGGAGCGTGTCCGTGTCGCAGAGGACTATCGACGGCTGGTAGAAGCAGCCGGCCTGATTTTTCCCGCCCTCGAGGTCCACGGCCGTCTTCCCGCCGACGGAGGCGTCCACGGCGGCGAGCAGCGTCGTCGGGACCTGCACGAAGGCGATCCCGCGCTGATACGTCGCCGCGGCGAAGCCCGTGAGGTCGCCCACGACGCCCCCGCCGAGGGCGACGGCAGCGTCCGATCGCGTCAGGCGGCTTTCGCACATCGTCTCCAGAAGCCGACCGTAGGTCAAAAGCGTCTTGCTCTTTTCCCCGTGCGGGAAAACGAAGGTCGTGACGCGCACCCCCGCGCGCTCGAGGCTGCGGCAGACCGCCTCGCCGTAGAGCGGGAACACGATATCGTCGGAAACGACGACGGCGCTTTTCGCCCCCGTCGCGGCGGCGACAGGCTCCCCCGCGTCAGGCATAAGGCCGGAGCCCACGAGCACGTCATAGCTGCGCGAGGCGTCGATGCGTATCTGTTTCACGGCTGTCACTCCCCTTCCCGCGTTATGGTCAGCGTACCGCCTCCCGGACGGCGCCTATCTTCTTCACCAGCGCCTCGTACTCCTCGGGGCGCAGGGACTGCGCGCCGTCGCACAGGGCGTGGATGGGGTCGTTGTGCACCTCGATGATGAGGCCGTCGGCCCCGCAGGCCGTGGCGGCGAGGGCCATCGGCGGCACCATACGGGCGATGCCGGTGGCGTGGCTCGGGTCGGCGATGACGGGGAGGTGCGTCAGCTCGTGGAGCATCGGGATGGCGGAGAGGTCGAACGTGTTGCGCGTGTAGTCGCTGAAGGTGCGGATGCCGCGCTCGCAGAGGATGACCTGCTCGTTGCCGCTGGCCATGATATACTCCGCGCTCATGAGAAATTCCTTGAGGGTGTTGGCAAGGCCGCGCTTTAATAAAATCGGCTTGCCGGTCTTGCCCAGCTCGCGCAGGAGATCGAAATTCTGCATGTTCCGCGCGCCGACCTGCAAAACGTCCACGTCCTCGAAAAGCGGCAGATCGGAGACGCTCATGATCTCCGTGACGATCGGCAGGCCCGTCTCCTCGCGGGCGATCTTCAATAGCTCGATGCCGGTGCCCTTGAGCCCCTGGAAATCATAGGGGGAGGTCCTCGGCTTAAAGGCGCCGCCGCGCATCATGTCCGCGCCGGCCGCCTTGACTGACTTCGCCACCGAGACGACCTGCTCCTCCGTCTCCACGGAGCACGGCCCCGCGATCAGACAGAAATGCCCGCCGCCGATCTTGACGCCGTTCACGTCCACCACCGTGTCGTCGGGGTGGAACTTCCTGTTGCAGCATTTGAAGGTCTCCGACACGCGCTTGACGGAGTCCACGATGTCCAGACTCTCGATCAGCTCCATGTCGACCTTGCTCACGTCGCCGATGAGCCCGATGACCGTCTGGTACTCGCCGGTAAAGACGTGCGTGCCGAGGCCCATACCCTTGAGCCATTCGACGAGCTGCTCCTGCTTCTGGTGACTTGCGTCCGTTTTGAGAACTACGATCATGTCTTTTCCTCCAGATAGAATGTTACGGCCGATATCCGCCTGACAGAAAAACTAAACGCGGCCCAGGTGTAACCTGTGCCGCGTTTTAAACGAATGTTTCGCTTATGCTTGCATCACAAATTACCCTTACTATGTTTTACATAGTAAAGATAAACCAGAAGCGGGCGATGTAAGCGGCGTTCTTCATAGGTGGCAATCTCCGATAAACTGAATTTAGATGAAGTGAGTATAATACCGTTGCGGCCGCTTGTCAAGAGAAAGTTCCAAAATAATCTGGATTTTTTCGGATTTTTTGATATTTACTCTTGAAAGCCGCCCTCCGCATGAATAAAAATCAGGCGGCGGCCTCAAGCCTGCGCAGCTCGTGGTACAGCTCCGCGTTGGTGGCGTAGTAGTAGGGGTGCACATAGAGGATACCTACGATGTTCAGCGTGACGGCGGCGAGCAGGAACCAGAGGATGAAGCTCAGGTCGAGCACGAACGCCTTCCACTTATGGCCCTTCATCATCTGACGCGAGCGGGTGATGACGGCCGTGCCGGAGAGTTCCGGCTCCTCCGCGAGGATGAACGGGACCATGCGGTAGGAGTACGACTTGATGATGCCGGGGATGATGAAGAGGCAGGTCCACAGCAGGAGGAAAATATCCCGCAGGAGCGAGCCCCCCACGACGCGGCCGTAGCCGTTTTTGAACGCGTAGCCCATTTCGCTGAGAGAGGCGGGCGTGCGGCTGTTTTCCGCGTAAAAGCGCTGGCAGCCGACCTCAAGGGGATTGAAGATGAAAATCCCCAGCAGGATGCTCACGATGCCGATAGCTACGAGCGCGCCGACGATGACGCCCAAAACAGCGGTGGCGATCGCGGTCGGGCCGTTTTCAAAGAAATCGTTGAGCGACGTGAAGGTCTGATCGCCCACGGTGATCGGGCCGCCCGACTCCAGCTGCTGTTGGATCTGCTGCTGCTGCTCGGCATACGTCGACCCCGTAGTTCCGCCCGCCGCGCCGCCGATCGCGCCGGTGATGAGCGCCAAAATGAGCGCCACCAGCACGCACCGCCAGTAATTGGCCTTAAAGGCCGCCTTGCCGCGGGCTTTGAGTTCTTTTCTGTCCCACATAATATAGTCCCTCCTTTTTATACTGTTGTATGTTTATGCCGTTTACGACAGTATACCATCCTGTGCGTCCACTTGCACGTTTTTTTCGCAAAAAACGCAATTTTTTACATTTTTCAGCTTACACCCGCAAGACCGGGAACAGGCGGCGCGTCAGTCGAGCGGCGATGTTTCGAGCGAGCCGTCCCGACCGCTTAACTGTAAGGTAAACTGCCGCGTCGCGCCCTTCCCGTCCACATAGGAAAAGCCGTTTGTCGGGATATCGCCCGGGAAATCCATCGGCACGGCGAGCGGCACGCCCGCGCGCAGCGCCGGCAGGGAGAACACCTCGGTCACGGCGAAGGAGGCGCGCCCCTCCTCGTCGACGTCCTCCAGCGAAAGCGCCAGGAGCTTAAAGTCCGTCACGCCGCCGTCCGAGCGGAACACGGCCGTAAGCTCGTGCTCCTCCCCGGCGGGATAGAGCTTCGGGAAGAGGGCCGCCGCGCTGTCCCATTCATGCGGGAGCGCGTCGCCGTTTTCCGTCAACTCCACGCTCAATACGCCGCCCGCGTAGCGGGAAAACGGCGTCATCGGGAGCGTCGCGCGCCCGCCGGACATGTCGTCCATGAGCGCCCAGAACGCGTCGGCGTCCATGTCGAGCTCCTCGGAGTCTTCCTTCTCCCACGAACCCGTCGTGTTATGATAGCAGCCGATCTCCCAGGTCGTCTCGTCTTTGGCGTCGGTGAAATAAAAGTCCTCGCATATAAGGTCGGTCCCGTCCTCCGTCAGGCGGAACGTGCCGAAGCCGCTGTTGATCGCGCCGCCGGAGCCGAAATAGAAGAAGCGGCCGCCCCCGAGCCACTGATAGCTGCTTCTCGCCCAGCCCTCGAGGAAGGTGACGACCTCGCCGTCCCGGCAGGTGTAGCCGCCGAAGACGACGTTCTGTTCCTCCACCTCCGCCTCATCGTCCGGCACGGTGCCCAAAAGCAGCTCCGGGATACCGTCGCCGCTCAAATCCTGCATGGTATAGCCCACGGCGCGGCATACCTCGCCGCTCTCCAGCCAGCCCGCCATCTCCATAACGCCGGTGGGGAGCCAGGCGTACTCCCGCTCCCAGTCGAAGCCGTTCTGCATCACGTCGAAGCACTCGTCCAGCACGGGCGCGTAGAGCGCGGCGTAATCGGGCGTTTTTTCCGGCTCGGGCTGATCGCCGCCGCTCTTCTCCGGCAGCGGCGCGGCTCCCGTCGGGGCGGGCTGCGCCGCGGAGGGAGACGGCGTTTCTCCGCCGCCTGCGGGCGTCTGCGTCGTACATCCCGCGCAGAGCGCCGCCGTGAGCGCGGCCGCCAGTAAGAGCGCGGTCCATCTGGTAATTTTCATGTGGCAAAGCCTCTTTTCTCTTCTTATAATACGAGGATTATATCACTGCTTCATGCCGCGGTCAAAGGGAGGGAGCCCCCTTCGTCCCCTTTTTCTGCACAAGCGCGCACAGAGGCGGATTTTATGTTATACTGGATTTTAGCCGCGGCATAGTATAAGGAAGGCGAGGGAGGCGCGAGGCGTGGAACTGATCATCATTCATGTCGATATGGACGCTTTCTTCGCCGCCGTCGAGATCCGGGACGACCCGTCCCTGCGCGGCAAACCGCTCATCATCGGCTCGCTGCCGCACGAGCGCGGCGTCGTGGCGACGTGCAGCTATGAGGCGCGCAAATACGGCGTGCGCTCCGCCATGAACATCAAGGAGGCGTACCGCCTTTGCCCCAACGGCATCTATATGCACCCGCACATGGAAAAATACAGGGCCGTGTCGGGGCGTCTGCGCGAGATATGGGCGGGCTATGCCTCCGCGCTGGAGACCATCGCCTTCGACGAGGCGTATCTCGACGTAACGGAGCGCGCCGGCGACTTTGACGAAGCAGGCAGGATCGGTCAGGAGATCAAGCGGCGCATCCGCGCAGAGCTGGGGCTGAGCTGCTCCGTCGGCGTGGCCTATTCCAAAACGGCGGCCAAGACCGCGAGCGAGGAGAAAAAGCCCAACGGCTATTTCGAGATACGCACGCCTGAGGATTACGTCAGCCTCATCGCCGACAGGGACGTGCGCGTGCTGTACACGGTCGGCGCCATGACGGCCGAAAAGCTGCGCGCCGCAGGCGTCCGGACCGTCCGGGACGTACAGCGGCATCAGGAGACCGTCGTCCGCCTTCTCGGGAAGCAGGGGCGGTGGCTCACCCGGCTCGCCTTCGGTATCGATGACAGACGTGTCACGCCGTATCGACCGGAGGACGCCAAATCCATCGGCCGGGAGGTCACGTTCCAGCGGGACGTCGCCAGCTTTGAGCTTTTGAAGGATGTGCTCCTGCTGCTGGCGCTGTGCGTGGAGCGGCGGGCCCGGCGCGTCGGCCTGCGCGGACAGGGCGTGACGCTGAAGCTGACCTATGCGGATATGAAGGCCATCTCCCGGACGCAAAGCGTTTTCTCCACCGACTCCGCCGTCGATATCTTCCGGCAGACCGTGCTGATGCTGGATCAGGTGGAAAAGCGCCCCGTCCGGCTGATCGGCTCGGGCCTGTGCCATCTTTCCGACGGAGAAGAACGGCAGCTCAGCTTTGACGATATCATGGAGGACGCCGCTCTGCGCAAGGAGACGGAGCTCCGCGCGCTGCTCGACGGCCTGCGGGCGCGGTACGGGCTCGATTTTGCCGGCCACCTTGAGGACCTCTATCAGATGGACACGCTTCATAAAACCATAGAATATATGCGGAAACACGGATAAGGCGCGGGCGGAGGCGGCGAGCCCGGGAACCTGGTTTATTTCAAAAGAAAAAGGACACCTTTCGGTGTCCTTTTTCTTTTGGAGCGGACGACGAGGCTCGGACTCGCTAAATCACCCCGCGAAAGGCGGGGCCTTTCGCGGGGACCCCGTACCTCCAGATCGAATTTACGCGCCTGCGGCGCGGGTGGAGGCAGCGAGCCCGGGAACCCTGGTTCTTTCCAAAAGAAAAAGGACACCCTTCGGTGTCCTTTTTCTTTTGGAGCGGACGACGAGGCTCGGACTCGCTACCTCCACCTTGGCAAGGTGGCGCTCTACCAGATGAGCTACGCCCGCGTGCGCAAATAGTATTATAGCACAGCGGGCGGGAATGTCAAGCAAAAACTTTTGCCGGCCGGAAAATTTTCAGTCCTCCCCGCCCCGGAGCCCCTTGAGCGTCTCGATCTCCTTCGCGTAGCCCGGCAGCTCGTTCGGCGTTTCGAGATAGAACGGCAGGCCGCGCAGGGCCGGGTGGTTGATGATGCGCGTGATGGCCTCTATCCCCAGCGCGCCGCCGCCGATGACCTCGTGCCGGTCCTTATGGCTGCCGAAGGGGTTCTTGGAGTCGTTCAGATGGACGGCCTTCAGGCGATCCAATCCCACGACGCGGTCAAATTCCGTCAGCACCCCGTCGAGGTCGCCGACGATGTCGTAGCCGCCGTCGTACACATGGCAGGTATCCAGGCAGACGCCGAGCTTGTCGCTCCTATCCGTGCGGTCGATGATCTCGCGCAGCTCCTCAAAGCGGCCGCCGATCTCCGAGCCCTTGCCGGCCATCGTCTCCAGCAGCACGGTCGTCCGCTGCCCGTCCCAGAGCGTCAGGTTGAGCGTCTCGGCGATCAGCTCGATGCCGCGCTCCACCCCCTGCCCCACGTGGCTGCCGGGGTGGAAATTATAGAGATTGCCGGGGACGTGCTCCATGCGCTGAAGATCGTCCGCCATCGTCTCGCGGGCGAAGGTCAGCGTCTTCTCCGCGGCCGCGCAGGCGTTGAGCGTGTACGGCGCGTGCGCGAGGATGGTCGAGAGCCCGTTTTCTTCCGCGAACGCGAGATACGACTCCACGTCCTTTTCGTCTATCGCCTTTGCCGCGCCGCCGCGCGGGTTGCGCGTAAAAAACTGGAACACGTTCGCGCCGATCTCCGCCGCGGTGCGCCCCATCGCCGTAAAGCCGCCCGACGCGGACAGATGACACCCGATACGAAACATAACGATCCCCTCCAAACTGTTGCATGACAAGATTATAGCACGTCTCCTTCGATTTGTCATTGTGCAATCGCGCGGCCGGTGATACAATGATACCAAAGAAATCTACAGGAGGCGGCTTATGCGCGAGATCACCTGCGAAAGCATCACCGACACCGTGGAAAAGCTCTGTATAAAGGCGGCGACCTTCCTCCCGCCGGACGTGGGCATCCTGCTTGAATGCGCCTGCGACTCCGAGCCGTCGAAGGCGGGACAGGCGGCGCTCTGCGATATCGTGGAAAACTTCAAATACGCGGCGGAGGCGGGCCTCCCCATCTGCCAGGACACCGGCATGACCGTCGTGTTCCTCGATATAGGGCAGGACGCGCACATCGTCGGCGGGGACCTCAGCGCCGCCGTCAACGAGGGCGTCCGGCGCGGCTATGTGAACGGCGCGCTGCGCAAGTCCGTCGTGCGCGACCCTTTACGGCGCGAGAACACGAACGACAACACGCCCGCCGTCATCCACGCGCGCATCGTCCCGGGCGACAGACTGGATATCACCGTCGCGCCCAAGGGCTTCGGCAGCGAGAACATGAGCGCCATGAAAATGCTGCTCCCCTCGGCGGGCGAAAAGGCCGTCGAGGACTTCATCGCCGGGACGGTGGACGCCGCCGGCTCCAACCCCTGCCCGCCCGTCATTGTCGGCGTGGGACTGGGCGGCACGGTGGAGATGGCCGCTCTGCTCGCCAAACGGGCGCTTTTGCGCCCCGTCGATCAGAGAAATCCCGACGAATACTACGCCGCGATGGAGAACCGGCTTTTGCGGCGCATTAACCGCCTTGGTATCGGCCCGCAGGGCTTCGGCGGCATCAACACCGCGCTGGCCGTCAACATTGAGGTCTACCCGACGCACATCGCGGGCCTGCCCTGCGTCGTGAACATGAGCTGCCACGCGACGCGCCACGCGAGCGCGGCGCTCTGAACCTTTTTTTGAGAAAAAGGTTCCAAAAAGAGCTTCCCGCCGTTACGACGCCCGTACTGTTCCAAGGGCGCAGACTCGGTAACGAAGCTTTCCTGCCGACTGGGCGAGGGAAAAGTGATAAAAAACAGCGCAAAGCCTTTTCATTCCGCGCGCGTTGTGTTATACTGTTACCGGTATCCTTTGCTACTTTTTGAAAGGAGCGACATTGATGAAATTCACCTATAACGAGAAGAAGGTCCAGATCTCCGATGAGCTGCGCGAGTATTCCGAGAAAAAGATCGGCAAGCTCGACCGTTTTTTCAAAACGGAATCTGACGCGTTCGTTACCTTCACCATTGAGCGCGGCCGTCATATCGCGGAGGTCACGCTCCGCAACAACGGCATGTATTACCGCGTGAGCGAATCGACGAGCGACATGTACGCCTCGGTGGACTCCGCCGTCGCGGCCATCGAGCGCCAGATCCGCAAGAACAAGACGCGCCTTGAGAAGCGCCTGCGCGAGGGCGCGTTCGAGCGCGAGATCAAACCCTCCGTCTCCCAGCTCGTCCCCGATGAGGAGAGCGACGATTACAAGATCATCCGCACGAAGAAATTCTCGATCAAGCCCATGACCCCCGAGGAGGCCATCCTCCAGATGAACCTGCTGGGCCATGAGTTCTTCGCCTTCAAAAACCAGGAGGACAACGACGCCTTCGCCATCGTCTACAAGCGCAAGAGCGGCGGCTACGGTCTCATCGACAGCGACTGATTTTTCTCCGCCCGCGAGCGAAAACTCCGCGAGACTTATAATCAGTTCCACGCTCCCCGTCTTTTGGGCGGGGAGCTTTTTTTACAAAAAACTCTTGACAAGCGCAAAGCGGCGTTCTATAATCCGCTTATACCTACTAATTTAGTCGGAATTGAAATTCAAACGGGAGGGCACCCACATGAACATTTACACGTCTGTCGACCAGCTCATCGGCAGGACTCCCCTGCTGGAGCTGACGCATCTGGAAAAGGACGAGAGCCTGAAGGCCAGGCTCGTCGCCAAGCTGGAGTATTTTAACCCCGCCGGCTCCGTCAAGGACCGCATCGCCAAGGCGATGATCGACGACGCGGAGGCGCGCGGCGTTTTAAAGCCCGGCTCCGTCATCATCGAGCCGACCTCCGGGAACACCGGCATCGGTCTTGCGTCCGTCGCGGCGGCGCGGGGCTACCGCATCATCATCGTCATGCCGGAGACGATGAGCGTCGAGCGCCGGCAGCTCATGCAGGCGTATGGCGCGGAGCTCGTGCTCACCGAGGGCGCGAAGGGCATGAAGGGCGCCATCGAGAAGGCCGACGAGCTGGCGAAGGAGATTCCCGGCGGCTTCATTCCGGGGCAGTTCGTGAACCCCGCCAACCCCGCTGTTCACAAGGCGACCACCGGCCCGGAGATCTGGGCGGACACGGACGGCAAGGTGGATATCTTCGTGGCGGGCGTCGGCACCGGCGGCACGGTCACTGGCGTCGGCTCCTATCTCAAAGCGCAGAATCCGAACGTGAAGGTCGTCGCGGTCGAGCCGGCCAGCTCGCCGGTTTTGAGCAAGGGCACAGCCGGCTCCCATAAGATACAGGGCATCGGCGCGGGCTTCGTGCCGGACGTGCTGGATACGGGCGTGTACGATGAAGTCATCGCCGTGACGAACGAGGACGCCTTTGCGACGGGCAAAAAGATCGGCCGCGCCGAGGGCTTCCTCGTAGGCATTTCCTCCGGCGCCGCCGTATGGGCTGCCGTCGAGCTGGCAAAACGGCCGGAGAACGCGGGCAAGACCATCGTCGTCCTCCTGCCGGACACCGGCGACCGCTATCTCTCCACGCCGATGTTCGCGGACTGATCCTTTTTCCCGAAAAGAATTTTCCCGGCGTTGCGCGCCGCCGTTCTCTTCTCTTTCCCATACTCTGTCACAAAAAGCCCCGGCGCGATGCGCCGGGGCTTTCAGACTGTCGACAAAGCCTCGCAGAGTTTTCGCCCGCAGGCGAAAAAGAGTTCCAAACATTGTTCGCACGGGCGTGTACCGAGCGAACAATACTTCTCGCGGAGCGCGCGTGCGACCAACGGGAGTGCGCGAAGCGGAGCGCGATTTCTCTCCAACGAGAAACCAGCGAAGCGTTTCTCGTTGGAAGCGTGTCAAAAACACTTTTTTGACACGCTAAAGGCCCCGGCGCGATGCGCCGGGGCTTTCTCATGTTTCCCTTCAGTTTTCAAAGTTCAGCCAGACGACGCACTCGCCGGAGGCGAACTCCATATACAGGGGGGATTCGTCCGCGTCTCTGTCGGCATAGAGCCAGATGTAATCGAAAGAGTCGGGGGCGATATCGGGGTGGGCGTAGGCCACGTAACCCGATTCATCCACCTCGTAATCGAACGTCTCCGGGTCCTCATAGAGGCCGGTCAGCTTGCCGTCCACACCGTTTTTGTCGAACTCGAGGACCACGTCGAGCGTCCCCTCCTCGTTCTCATGCGGCAGCGCATAGACGTAGCCGGCCTCGGGGACGGAGAGCTCGAAGCCCCGCCATTTCGTCCCGGCGAGTACCTCCTTATCGAAGGCCACGATCTCCAGCTCGTCGCGGAAATCGCCGTAGCCCTCCTCATAATCGGGGTACTCGGGGTACTCGGTGATCTCGCTCCAGATGCAGTCGTCGGTCTGCACGTCCTCGCGGAAATAGAGGGAATTCGACTCCCTCTCGCCGAATTCGCAGGCGTAGAAGTAGATATCCGCCTCGTCGCAGCCGTAGAAGCCGAAGAAGCCGGAGTTGACGAACCGGCTGTGATACGCCGCCAGGTTGCCGGTGCAGTCCGATATCTCCATCGGGCAGAGGCTGCAATCGCGGATCGTCGTCTTATAGAGGTAGATATCGGCGCTGCTCTCCGTCTCCAGGCCGCTGACGCCGCAGCCGTACAGGTCGTCGTTCGCCAGCACGACCCCGGTGCAGCCCTCGCAGTACACAACGCTGCCGGAGCACTCGCCCGTGTCCGTATGGCCGGCCGTCAGGTCGCAGACGGTCACGCCCTCGCAGTCCTCAAAGCCGAGCACGTTCGCGTAGCGCGGCTCGACGACGATCTCCACATCGGCGCAGGTCTCGCCGCCGCCGCTGATGATAAGCCCGTCCGCGCCGGTAACGACGAGCTGGAGGCCGTCGAAGCATTCCTCGATGCGGACGTAGGCATGATCCCAGTTCCACGTCTCGCCCTTTTTCTCCCAGACCTCGTCCAGCCACTCGCTCATATTGTAGCGGCCGGGCGCTATAAGGATGGCTGCGCCGGGGCGTATGGCCTCCGCGAGATCCTCCACGTCAGTGACCGTGATGGCCGTATTCACGGAGGCTCCGGTGAAGCGGCAGTCGTTATCGAGGAGAATCGTACCGGAGCCGACGAGCTCCTGAAGCTGTCGGGTCTCCCAGGAACCGAACGTACAGCCGAAGAAGCGGGCCAAATGACCGGCGTTATCGCTCACGAAGCTCCAGACGCCGTTGTTGCCGTCGAAGCGGCAGCCGTTGAACGTGAGGCAGCTGAAAGACGTGTCGATCATGTCATAGCCTTCGCAGTCCTTCATGTCGCAGTCGTTGAAGACGAAATCGGTGCAGCTCCCGATATCCATAAGGCCGTAGGTGCACTCGCGGATGGTGCTCGCGTTCATGATAAGCCCGTGGCAGAAGCGGGCGACGATGCCGTAAGCGCCGCAGCCATAGAGGTCGAGGCCGTTCAGCTCGACGCCGGAGCAGTCGTAGAACTCCAGCACGTCGCCGGTACATTCGCCCTTCTCCACGTCGTGGCCCAGCGTCAGGTTTTCCAGTGTGAGGTCGGTGCAGAGCTCGAAGTTCAGCACGTCCTCCGAATAGGACTCGATGACGATCTCGACGCTCTCGCCCTCGCGCCCGGCGATCGTCAGTCCGTCGACGCCGATGATCGTCGCCTGCACGTTGCCGTAATCGGCGACGTCGACGTAGGGGTGCTCCTCCGTCCACGCGTCGTAGCCGTCGCCGTTAAGCAGCTCTCTCATATACGGGGTCAGGTTATATTTACCCGCCTCGACGATGATGTACGCGCCGGGGGCGATGGCCTCCAAGAGTTCCTGCGGCGTGCTGACGCTGACCGAACCCTCCGGATCCTGCGTTTGCACCTTTTCCGGCGCCGGGGCGGGGTCCGCGGACGCGGCGGGCGTCGGCGAGACCTCCGGCTGCACGGTCGGCTTTTTCGCGCAGCCGCCGAGGACGGCCGCGAGCATCAGCACGGCCAGACAGACGGCCACCGTTCGTTTCACATGTCTCATGATAAAAGTGCGCTCCTTCCTTTTTTCTCTCTTTTTTGAGCATAGCACAGAAATGCTCCCGTGGCAAGCGGGGCTTTGCCCTCCGGGCAGCAAAAAAAAAGGAAGCACCCGCGCAGGGGTGCTTCCTCTTCTTGCGTTGTCGGAAAAAGCCTTACTTGAGTTCGACGGTGGCGCCGACTTCCTCGAGCTTCTTCTTGAGCTCCTCGGCCTCGTCCTTGGAGACGCCTTCCTTGATCTTCGCGGGGACGCCCTCGACCGTGGCCTTCGCCTCGGCGAGGCCCTGGCCGGTGATCTCACGGACGACCTTGATGACCTTGATCTTCTCAGCGCCGAAGGACGTCATGACGACGTCGAAGTCGGTCTTCTCCTCGGCGGCGGCAGCCGGAGCGGCGCCGGCGGCGGCCGGAGCGGCCATGGCGGCGGCGGAAACGCCGAATTCCTCTTCCAGAGCGTGCACGAGCTCGGAGAGCTCGAGGACGGTAAGGGCCTTGACTTCCTCGATCAGGGCCGCGATCTTTTCGCTTGCCATAATAGTTTTTCCTCCTGTTTTATTGGATTTGTGTCAGATGATCATTACTCCGCTGCGGGAGCTTCTGCCGGGGCCTCCTCTGCGGGAGCGTCCACGGCGCCGCCCTGCTTTTCGGCGATAGCCTTCAGGACGATAGCCAGGCTCGTGATGGGAGCCAGCATGGTGCCCAGCACCTGGGCCTGCAGCACGGGAAGCGCGGGGATCTTGGCGAGATTGCTTATCTCGTCGAGAGAGATGACCCGGCCGTCCATGAAGCCGCCCTTGATCTCGAAGTGATCCTTGAACTTGTCGGCGTACTCCGAGAGGAGCTTGGCGGGAGCGACGGGGTCGTCCGCGGAAACGGCGAGCGCCGTCGTGCCGTTGAGCAGGGGATCGAGCTCGTTGAGCCCGGCCCCGTCAAGGGCGAAACGGACGAGCGTGTTCTTGACGACGGAATAATCCACGTTCGCTTCGCGGAGCTGACGGCGCATTTCGGTGTCCTCCGCCACGGTGATGCCGGCGTAATTCACCAGCACGCCGGCGGCGGAGCCCTTCAGCTTCTCCGTAAGGGCCGCGACGATGGCCTGTTTCTCGCTGAGAACGGTTGCGTTAGGCATAGACTGATTTCACCTCCGGGGATTTGATGCGCGTCCAAAAAAATATCCCTGCGCCAAAGCGCAGGGACAGTAGCTGACAAAAGGTCGCTGTCCTCGGCAGGATTTACGGCTCGCGCCACCTGCTGTCTTTGGAACGCTGAAATATAATATCAGAAGGCAAAACGATTGTCAACAGAAAATTTTACCGAATTGTGTCGAAATTGTTACTTTTCGCAGTTGTTCTTGCCGGAAAAGGGGAGTATAATGTTCCCAGTACAGAATTCAGCCCCCGTTTTCGGGGGAGAGGAGGAAAGCTCCGGCGGGAAGGAGGACCGTGCGGCGCCTTTTTGCGTCCGCTCCGGCGCAGGGCGTCGTCAGATTTCCGGCGAAGCGGAAAAATGAGAGGGAAAATGAAAAAAGCCGTCGTGCTCGCGCTGGCCGTTATCGTGCTCGTCATGGCGCTGCCGATGGGCGCGTCGGCCGTTGAGGAGGAAAACGGCGACTACAGGCTGCTGGCCATCACCTTTGACGACGGGCCCGGCCCGTACACCGAGGGGCTGCTCGACGCCCTGGCGGAGAGGAACGTCAAGGCGACGTTCTTCATGGTGGGAAATCTCGCCAAGCGTTACCCCGATCTCGTCGCGCGCATGGCGGAGGAGGGGCATCAGCTCGGCAATCACACATGGGATCACTCCGATCTCTCCAAGCTGTCTTCCGCAAGGATAAAGGACAAGCTGGATTCGACGCAGCAGGTGCTGGAGGAGTCCGGCGGCGTTGAGACGACCTGCTACATACGCCCGCCCTACGGCGCCATGAACAGCACGGTCAGGCAGGCGGCCGGGGCGCCGCTCATCTTATGGTCGGTCGATCCGCTCGACTGGAAATACCGCAACGCGGACACCGTGTACAACAACATCATGGGCGCGGTGAAGGACGGCGACATCATCCTGCTCCACGACATCCACGAGACGTCGGTCAAGGCGGCCGTGCGCGTCATCGACGCGCTCCTCGATCAGGGATATGAGTTCGTGACGGTCAGCGAGCTTCTCCGCCGCCGCGGCGTGGAGGCGGAAAACGGCGTCGCCTACTACAGCGCGCGCAACAAGGGGATAAACCTCGGCCCCGCCGAGTCGGAAGCGCCCGAGCCCGAGCCGGACCCCGAGCCGGTCGATCCGGAGGCGTATGACGAAGCTCTGCTCGATCAGCACCCGGCGTATGACTCCATCCGCTACGTCCGCTTCCGCGGGCTGTACCCGGAGGAGGGCGACTTCGGCCCGAACCGGTATATGACGCGCGGCCTCTTTGCGGAGATGCTCGGTAAATTCGACAAGGTGGATATCGCCAATTTCGCGCTCTGCGCCTTTAAGGACGTTTCGCCCGAGGCCGAGTATTCCCGCTATATCTCGTGGGCCGACTGGCGCGGCTTCATGACCGGCTACGGCGGCGGCCTTTTCGGGCCGGAGGACAAAATAACGCGCGAACAGCTTGCGGCGATCCTCGTCCGCTACCTCTCGTTCATCGGCCTTGCGCCCACCACGTCCGGCGCGGTCGGACGCTATACCGACGTATCGGAGATATCGCCGTGGGCCAAAGACGGCGTCGATATCTGCACCGCCACCGGCCTCCTCGCCGGCAGGGACGACGGCAGCTTCGATCCGCGCGGCTATGCGACGCGCGCGCAGTGCGCCATCATCTTCGAGCGCATGGCAAAGCGCATAGCGCCCTATGACTACGAATGCGATATAGCGGCCATGAACGGTCTGCCGCTGCCGGAACCTCCCGCGGGCGAAACGCCGGAGAAAAAGACGGAAACGGACCTCGGCCCCTCGACCGCCGCCGCCAAAATGTCGGCCTCCGACGGCGTGACGGCCGCCGCCGGCGTAGCCGCCGCCGCGGTCCTCTTCGCCAGCGACCGGAAGAAGGAAAAGAAGAGCTGACGCTTTCCGACGAGACCCGCTTCGCTTACGCTCCCGTCGGAGACAGGCGTCGCCGGGCTGATAATTTCATCGGGCAGGGCCAAGCGGCCCTGCCCGATTCTTTTCTTTTACTCTTTCCCCTTCAGGACCTTCTCCGCCTTGAGGACGCCGATGATCGTCTTGGCGTCGCGCACCTTTCCGTCCATGACGG
>Ga0079305_1000620_pt1 | contig 70007 bp, 49 predicted proteins | sample LMS_cellobiose_e_FD_79183 | JGI IMG/M metagenome (GOLD analysis project Ga0079305, IMG submission 79183) | Rumen-fistulated moose microbial communities from Alaska, USA - LMS_cellobiose_enrichment | ecosystem: Host-associated > Mammals > Digestive system > Stomach > Rumen fluid ...
AACTTAGGGATAACACCCGATAGTCAACAAAAACCAGTAATATCAGTTAAACCCGAGTCAACTTCCACACGCGATAAGACACGCGGACAGTCAACCAAAATCAGGAACAGTCAGGTCGGCTCGAGAAAACCGCACCTGCGCCATGCCTCTTGAAGAAATTATTCTATAGTTTAAGTTCTTTAACTTGCTCTATTGAAAGACCTGTGCATTTAACAACAAGGTCAATGCTAAACCCTTCCGCCAGCATATTCCTAGCTGCATTGGCCATTCCCTCAGCTCTCCCTTCTTCTCGTCCTTCTTCTCGTCCTTTCTCCATTCCTTCCATAATACCTTCCGCTCTTCCTTCCTCAAGTCCCTTCTCCCGCGCGTAGGAAATATAGTTCTGTATGTCTCGCTCCGTTGTCATGTCATTTTCGTATTTGATCCGTTCTTCGGGTGTAAAGGTAGCAATTTCCGCCGTCTTGAACAAGCGTTTGAAAATCTCCTCCTTCAGCTCCTCGGGGCGGTCGGTCAGGTGCTCCATGTTGTGAAGGGCATAGCAGAAGTTGTCTAGGAGCGTCGCTTCCGGAGTCAGCTCCTTCCGGCCAGACGCTCTTTCCAGCCAGGCGCTCCTTCCGGCTGATACAAAGATAGGTTCTCCGTCACGAGAAAAACAACCCCTGACTATGTTGTTTTTAGGTTTTCGACGTAAATTAATGTTATTGCTAAGGCAAAAGAAAAAACCTTTCCCCAACCACATTAGGTTTTCTCGCTCCTTGCCGTACCACGAAAGACCCTTCCGGTCGCACGGGACCAACAAAACTGCCTTGCCGTGCTACGAAGCGCCCCTGAGGTGGCACGGGGACATGATGAATGACCTGCTTTGCTACAAAACACCGTTATGGAAGCATAGAGTCAAGAGAACAAATCTCGTTATTGTTCCAGGTCAACTTTTAGAGCTTAGACCGGGCACGGACGGAGAAATATAAACCCACGATAATCAGATACTTCCTTAAAAGACTTTGTTCCAGGTCCCCGCCCTAAAACGAGACCTGGAACAAGCTCGAATAAACCAGACCGGTGAAATCGGCAGGCTGTGCTATGAGAGGCTCTTCCGGTGGTACGGGACACATAAAGTCAACCGCCGTGCTACGAGAGCCCCTTCAGGTGGCACGGGAACATGAAAACAGCCCTGCCGTACCACGAAAGACCCTTCCGGTCGCACGGGACCAACAAAACTGCCTTGCCGTACCACGAAAGACCCTTCCGGTAGCACGGAACCTGCAAAATAGCCCTCATGTACCACGAAAGTTACCTCCGGTAGCACGGGGAAGGATATTTGGCGACGGTTGCGTGAACCGATAGCGCTATGCAGCGACAGGCTTTCGGGCGAATAGGAGGGAAAGGACCAGCGGGCCCGACGAGGGCGGCGGTTCTGCGAAGCAGAAGGACGGCGTCTGTCCGACGACGTTGGACAGGGCATTCTGCCCTGACCAAAAGGAGGAGTTCGCCGTCCAGCAACCGAGTCGGACAAGCCCGCCCTTTCCCGACGTCAGCCCGAAGGCCTGTGGTGGCAGAGCAGAAGGTCCGTGGCGACGGGCACAAGGCCTGTGGTGGCAGGGCAGAAGGTCCGCGGCAACAAGGCACAAAGCCTGTGGTGGCAGAGGGCAGAAGGTCCGCGGCAACAAGGCACAAGGCCTGTGGTGGCAGAGGGCAGAAGGTCCGTGGCGACGGGCACAAGGCCTGTGATGGCAAGGCAGAAGGTCCGCGGCGAAATGGCATGATAGTTTACCCTCCCGTACCACAAAACACTCTACCGGCGGCACAGAATCATGAAAAGAAGCCTACGGCGCCTGTTATGCCTGCTGGGCGGCGGCTACAATGATGGAATCACAGAACCGGATTTGCCAGGATAGAATACCTTTGACACCTCATTCTGCCAAAAATAAGAAAATTCCAGGTCTACCATTAAGGAGACCTGGAACAACAATTTCTTTTTGGATGCTTTTAAGACTTGAAAGTCTCAGAAGACTTATCTCAGCTGGAAGATGACAGGGAAGGTGTAGGTAACCTTTACCGCACGGTCTCTCTGCTTTCCGGGTTTCCACTTCGGGGAGCTCGAAACGACGCGAACAGCTTCCTTGTCAAGGGAGTCATCAACGCCACGGAGGACCTTGACATTGGTTACACGGCCGTCTGCCTCTACAGTAAACTGAAGGGTGACACGGCCCTGAACACCATTTTCCTTTGCAATCTCAGGATAGACAAGCTTGGAGTTGACCCACTTCGAGAACTCGTTGGCATCTCCGCCGTTGAACGACGGTTTTTCCTCTACGAGCTGGAATGGAATAGCTTCCTCCTCTACTTCCTCTTCCTGGACTTCTTCTTCCTTGTAGTCCATGATTTCTACACCTGTGCTGGCATCATCCTCAAGGGTCTGGAACATGTCATCAACTTTGATGTCATCATCGACGATGTCGATCTGGTCAGACAGAACAGGGATGTTTGGTGCCTCGGGCGGCGGCGGAGGGGTCTCCTGCTGAATGGCGACCATCTCCTCCACGTCGGCCATCTCGGTGGTATCCTCGAGAGCGGCTACTTCAGCTTCCCTTGTGGAATAGTTGAATGCTCCGTACACGATACCAAGAGCGGCGACGAGTCCGATCTCTGTGAAAAGCAGCTTCTTATTTTCGAGGCTGGCTTTGTCGCTTTTCTTGATTTCCATAATGCGTGTATTTAGACGTTGTTTTACGATACAAAGGTACGACGACATTTATGCAAAAACAATTTTTCCTCTTTAAGAAATCTCGCACGCTTGTTTCAGAAACAGCTGATTACCTGGCAGTTAGCTCGCACACCACGAGGAAAAATCTCGCAAAGGCCATTTTCAATCTCGCAAAAGGCCCCTCGAAAGGGAGCCTTTCTCCCCTTCGAATTACTTTTTCAATGCTTCGTATTCGACGACGCCAATGGAGCGGAGATCGGTAATGAGATCTTCGTTTACTCCGACCTTATACTTGTTGGAATGGAATTGGATGCGGTATCCGGTCTCATGGTCGGTCAGATACATCCCGAGAGGGAACTTTCCGGGGTGCCTTTTCAGCACAGCAGCAAGATCCTTTCTGAACTTTTGGGTAAGCATAGGAGTCGTAAGGCCTATTACAAAACCGGAGAGAAGATCATCGGCCACATTGCCGAGAAGATTGATCTTTTTGACCTTGAAGGAATAAGGAGAAGTCTTACCCGCGGCCCTTTCCTCGGGGCGAATGTAATACTTTTCGCCTATTTCCCCTTCGATATAAAGGGCCTCATGGAGCTTCATATAACTGAGATAGGCCTCATAATCCTTACCGAAAAACGCCAGCTCATAGCTGCCGCTATAATCCTCGATTACGGTCTTCGACCACGGTTTTCCTGTCTTTGAAGTAAGGCTCTTTACGTCTGTGACAAGACCGGCAAGAGTCACCTTCATCGGCTTTTTAGTCTTTTCGCACTCCGCAACAAGATCATCAAGAGCCGAAAGCTCGGTGGTGACGAAGTTGTCGATCGCGAACTTATGGACATCTAGAGGATGGGATGAAAGATACATTCCTACGAGCTCCTTCTCCCTCTGAAGATCTGCAAAGATATCCTCTTCTCCGGACATTTCCGGCACTACAGGCCTCTCCGGGGCCATTTCCTCCATTTCCCCGAAAAGGGAAGCCGCCGAATCCAGGGTATCGTTGCGGTAACCTTCAATATACCGTACAAGTTCGTCAATAAAGAGATCTCCGCTCCTTCCGGGAAGGAAGAACTGCGATCTCTTATAGCCGAAGCTGTCGAATGCACCGGACCAAATCAGAGTCTCGATATTCTTCCTGCTCATATACTGGCTCATCCTCTCGACGAAGTCGAAGAGGTCCGTATAGAGGCCGTTTTCGGAGCGGTCTGCGATAATGGCGTCAACTATATTGGCACCAAAGCCTTTCATTCCCGAAAGGGCATAGCGTATATCCCCGTTCTTATTGACAGTGAAATGGGATGTACTTTCGTTGACATCCGGGTTCAATATCTTGATACGGTGGGACTTGGCGTCGTCCATTATCTTCTTGATTTCATCCATGCTCTTGGCGTTGGTCAGGCAGGAAGCAAAGAATTCAGAAGTATAATGGCACTTTAGCCAGCCGGTCTGGTAGCTGACCCATGCATAACACGTAGCGTGGGACTTATTGAAGGCGTACTGGGCGAACTTTTCCCAGTCTTTCCAAATCTTGTCGAGGGTCTTTTCCGGGTGGCCTTTTGCGATGCCGCCGATCATGAATTTGTCCTTCAGCGAGTTAAGAATATCTATCTGCTTCTTACCCATCGCCTTTCGGAGCTTGTCCGCTTCGCCCTTAGTAAAGCCAGCGAGTTTCTGGGAGAGAAGCATGACCTGCTCCTGATAGACAGTAACCCCGTAAGTATCATTGAGATACTCCTCCATCTCCGGAAGATCATACTGGATAGCCTTCAGACCCAGCTTTCGATCAACAAAGTCCGGAATATAGTCCATAGGACCCGGCCTATAGAGGGCATTCATAGCGATTAGATCCTCGAATCTTTCGGGATGGAGCTTCTGAAGCCAGTTCTTCATGCCCTCAGATTCAAACTGGAAAACGCTCGTCGTGTCGCCTCTGCCGTATAGCTCGTAAGTCTCCTTGTCGTCTATCGGAATAGCCTCTATATCAATATCTTCCCCTGTCCTTTCCTTGACAAGGTCGAGACAGTTGTGGATAATCGTCAAGGTAATAAGGCCGAGGAAGTCCATCTTGAGCATGCCGACGTCCTCGATATAATGGCCGTCATACTGAGAGATGCGTACATCTTCGCCGGTCTCCTTATCCTTGGCAGTAGATAGAGGCAGAAAGTTCGTCAGATCGCCTCGACCGATAATGGTAGCGCAAGCGTGGACGCCAACCTGACGGACGCAGCCTTCAAGGGCCTGGGCATAGCGAAGAACTTCCTTGTTGAGTTCGGAGCCGTTTTCCAGCTCATTAATAAACTCAGGGACAAGGCGGAAACAATTGGCCAGGGTTATCTTTACATCAACATCCTCAAGGCCCTTCTGGAAGGTCTTCATGACCTTTATCTTCTGTCCTTCGTGCTCCGGATCATCGACCTCAACTTCCTTCTCAAAGGTCTTGAAACCGGGTTTGAGCTCATCGAGAGAAGGATTGAACGGATATTCTCTCTCCTTCTTTTCTGAGAGGCGGTCCGGGACCATCTTTGTAAGACGGTTGGACTCGTCGATGGAAACATGGCTGATCCTCGCGACGTCCTTGATGGCACTTTTGGCGGCCATGGTGCCGAAGGTTATGACCCTTGACACATGATCTTCGCCGTACTTCTGCTCGACATATTCATGAGCCTTCGTCAGATCCTCGAAATCAACATCGATATCCGGCATCGAAATACGATCCGGATTGAGGAAACGCTCGAACAGGAGCTGATAGCGAATCGGATCGAGATTGGTGATTTTGAGGCAATAGGCAACGACCGATCCAGCAGCGGATCCTCGGCCGGGGCCGACCATGCTTCCCATTCTCCTTGACGCCGCAATATAGTCCTGAACTATTAAGAAATAGTCAGGGAAACCCATCTTGGAGATTGTTTTCAGCTCAAAATCAATTCTTTCCGCCTGTTCGTGAGTCAGCGTCTCTCCATACCGCTCCCGCGCTCCTTCATAAGTCAGATGACAAAGGAAGGCGACGGAACGACAGAATTCATCCCCTCTGTAGGTACCATTCTTGTCGCATTTTCCTGCGTCAATAACCTCCTTGTATTTCTCAAGATATGTATCAATATCTTTGAGGAAAACGGGATCTATATCGTACTTAGGAAGAATCGGATCCCTGTCGATGCTGTAGCTCTCAACCTTCTCGACAATCTCCATTGTGTTGGAGAGGGCCTCTGGATGGTCGGGGAAAATTGCCGCCATCTCCTCCTCGCTTTTTAGATACTCCTGCTGGGTATAACGAAGGCGGTCCGTATCGTCAACATACGCATTTGTCGTCAGACAGATTAGCCTGTCATGCACAGGACCGTCTTCCTTTCGGATAAAATGGACGTCGTTTGTGGCAATTACCTTGACACCATGCTTTTGGGCGAGATCGAATACAACGGGAACATAAGCGCTCTGGCCTTCAAAAACCTCCTGGGAAAGCCCAGGAACTTCGGTTTTGTGCAGCATTACCTCGAGGTAATAATCTTCGCCGAAGACCATCTTGTGCCATTCAATCGCCTCGTCGGCTGCTTTAATATCTCCTGCGAGAATATCTCTTGCAATCTCGCCTGCCATACAGGCGGAAGAACAAATCAGCCCCTCGTGGTACTTCTCAAGAATCTCATGGGAAACCCTTGGGCGATAATACATTCCCTCTACATGGGCCTCAGAGACTATCTTGACGAGATTTTTGTACCCCTCATAGTTCTTCGCAAGAAGAATCAGATGGTAATACTTCTTATGGGCTGTATCCTTGAGGTGATGGTCATAATGCTGGGTTACGTACACCTCACACCCGATAATCGGCTTGACCGAAGGGTGCTTCTTTGCATATTTGAAGAACTCCTTGACCCCATACATATTGCCATGGTCGGTAATGGCAAGGGCGGGCATGCCGAGCTCCTCGGCTCTCTTGAAAAGGCCGTCTATTGACGAAAGGCCGTCAAGAATCGAGTACTGGGTGTGTACATGAAGGTGAACGAACGCCATAGTTTACTCCCTGGATTACAGTTTCCTGAGGAGGTTGGCGAGGCTGACTTTCTTAGCAATCATGTCGCGAAGGGCTTCTATCTTGACCCTCTCCTGGGTCATCGTGTCGCGGTCGCGGACGGTCACGCAGCCGTCATTTACTGTGTCGTGGTCGATTGTCACGCAGAAAGGCGTACCGATTGCATCCTGGCGGCGATAACGCTTGCCGATTGAGTCCTTCTCGTCATACTGATAGGAGAAATCGTATTTTAGCTCATCGACAACTTTCTGGGCAATTTCCGGTAGACCATCCTTCTTGACAAGCGGCATAATTGCAACCTTGATCGGAGCGAGAGGAGCGGGGATCTTCATTACAACGCGTGATTCGCCGTTTTCAAGCTGCTCTACCGTGTATGCGTGGCTGAGCACAGCAAGGGTCATTCGGTCAACACCGATCGAGGTCTCAACGCAGTAAGGAACATAGCTTTCCCCTGTTTCGGGATCGAAGAACTGGATTTTCTTGCCGGAGAGACGCTGATGGTTGCCAAGGTCGAAGTCCGTGCGGGAATGGATTCCCTCAAGCTCTTTGAATCCGAAGGGGAAATTAAACTCGATGTCGGTAGCTGCGTTGGCATAATGGGCGAGCTTCTCGTGGTCATGGAAACGGTAATTCTCCGCACCCATTCCGAGGGCGACATGCCATTTCATGCGGTTTTCCTTCCATGCAGCAAACCACTCCATTTCGGTTCCGGGCTTGACGAAGAATTCCATCTCCATCTGCTCGAATTCCTTCATCCTGAAGATGAACTGACGGGCCACAATCTCGTTGCGGAAGGCCTTTCCGATCTGGGCGATTCCAAAAGGAATCTTCATTCGGCCGGTCTTCTGGACATTGAGATACTCTACAAATATACCCTGCGCGGTCTCCGGACGGAGATAAAGGACATCGTCCTGATTGCCGGTGTTGGATCCCTGGGTAGAGAACATAAGGTTGAACTGGCGGACATCTGTCCAATTGGCAGTGCCGGAAATCGGATCTACAATACCGCAGTCGAGGATGATCTGCTTGTATTCAGCAAGATTATTGGTGTCCTCGGCTGCCTTATAGCGGGCATGAACCTCATCATATTTCGCTTTTTCACGAAGGATATTGGGGTTTGTCGCGCGGAACTGCTCCTCGTTGAAGGCCTCTCCGAAGCGTTTGCGGCCCTTTGCGACTTCCTTATCCATCTTCTCCTCGATCTTAGCGAGATAATCCTCGATAAGGACATCGGCGCGATAGCGCTTCTTTGAATCTTTATTGTCAATGAGAGGGTCGTTGAATGCGGCGACATGGCCTGATGCGACCCAGGTCTTCGGATGCATGAAGATGCAGGAATCGATACCTACGATGTTCTCATTGAGGCGGGTCATAGCCTCCCACCAGTATTCCTTGATATTGTTTTTGAGCTGTACTCCCATCTGGCCGTAGTCGTAAACGGCGGCGAGACCGTCATAAATCTCGCTTGAAGGGAATATGAATCCGTACTCTTTGCAATGGGCGACAAGCACCTTGAAAAGTTCTTCTTGTGTCATATTATTTCGTTGTTTGTATCTTGCAAATTTAATCAAATAATTCCGGAAAAGCCGCCCGGAGAGAGGGTTTTGCTATCTCCCGAAGCGGAATAAGTACGAAATCCCTTTGGGAAATCAGGGGATGGGGGACTTTAAGGTCTTCCGTATCAATTGTTTCCACTCCGTAGAAGAGGATGTCAATATCTATCGTCCGATCATGATAGATGCGTCTCCCCTCTTTATCGAACTCAACTTCCTCCCTTCGGCCCAGCGACCTCTCTATCTCTTTACATTTTGCGAGAATTTCTCGGCAGTCTTCCTCCGCCGTCTCCTTCGCCTGCGGGATTCTATAGAGAGCACAGCAGTTGAGAAAACGCTTTGTCGCCCCTTCTCCCCACGGGGCGGTATCAATGATGCGGGAAACCGCCTTTGCGCGGCCCCCAAAGGCCTTATCCATCATGTCCAAGGCCTTTTCTAGATTCGCCTCCCGATGACCGAGATTACTCCCGAGGGAAAAATATACGCTGTTAAATGACATCTATTCTTCTGGTTCGTCGTCTGCGTCAAGACCCAGTTCTACTCTCGCTTCTTCCGAAAGCATGCTCCTGTCCCAAACGGGGTCAAAAGTGAGCTCAATCTCACAAGAGTGCACCCCGGGAACATCCTGGACGCTATCTCTCACCTCCATCAGCACCTGATCTGCCATAGGGCAGTTCGGAGCGGTGAATGTCATCAGAATATAAACATCCCGCGATTTACTTATTGTGAGATCATATATAAGCCCAAGGTCATAAATATTGACCGGGATTTCCGGATCGTATACCTGTTTCAACGCGAGAATCACATTGGAATAAAGGGGAGTCAGCTCCTTCACATCCTCTGCCGTCAGCACACTCTCATTCTTTTTCTCTTCTTCCATCTTATTCTTTTTCCTCCCGAACATTTTCCTCTGCTATTCTTTTTATTGTTTCAATCATCGAGAAAAGGCCGTTGGCGCGCGTAGGTGACAGATTCTCTTTAAGTCCTATCTCCTCTATGAAGCCAAAATCATCATTGGCAATCTCCTCGGCGGACCGTCCGGAATACACGCTTATAAGAAGCGAGATAATTCCTTTTGTAATGATTGCATCGCTATCTGCCCAGAAGAATATCTTCCCGTCTTTAACCTCGCTGTCAAGCCATACTCTTGACTGGCAACCCTTGATGAGCCTGTCGTCGGTCTTTTTCTCCTGAGGATAAGGCTCCAGATTTTTTCCGAGATCAATCAGATACTCATACTTATCTATCCACTCGTCGTAAACCGAAAAATCTTCGATTATCTCCTGCTTTTTATCTTCTATATTATTCATTCTATCTAAGCATATTAATCGCTCTGTCGAGAGACTTGATAAAGTATTCAGCCTCCTCGATTGTATTATAAGGGGCCAAAGAGGCTCTTAACATCCCTGTCACCCCAAATCTATCCATTGTCGGTTCCGCACACATTTGGCCCGACCTTACGGCTATTCCCATTTTATCCAAAATCAGCGCAAGGTCCTCATGATGTACGCCTTCTACAGAGAAGGAGAATAGAGGAATCTTATCCTCGGTTCTACGTGGAACACCATAGAGAGTTATCCTATTGTCGCTAGTTAGTGAATCATAAAGATACTCTTTGACCTCCTCCTGATAACGGGCAATCTCTTTATCCTCTCTAACTGCTTTTGCGAACTCCAACGCCGGGACAAAGGTCGGAACGGATGCTATGTTCTGCGTGCCTGCTTCAAACTTATAAGGAAGGGACGCATATGTTGTCTTTTCGAAGCTGACTCTGTCTATCATCTCTCCCCCGCCCATATAGGGAGGCATTGCCTCGAGAAACTTCTTCTTTCCGTAAAGAACGCCTGTGCCGGTCGCTGCATATATCTTATGGCCGGAGAAACAATAAAAGTCACAGTCCATCTCCTGGACGTCGACTTTTTGATGAACCACCCCTTGTGCGCCGTCAATCAGGACAGGAATGCCTTTTTCGTGACAAACAGAGACAATTTCTTTTACAGGGTTTATAACACCTAAAATATTGGAAATGTGAGAGATAGCTACAATTTTTGTCTTCTCAGAAAGAAGTTTTTCAAGAGCCTCGATAGAAACCTCGCCGGATTTTTCAATTCTCAGGGGCTTAATCGTTGCTTTTTTTCTCTGGCACATCAACTGCCAAGGAACAATATTAGAATGATGCTCGGCTTCGTAAATGACAACCTCGTCTCCTTCTCTGATAAAGGCTTCGCCGAAAGAATAAGCGACAAGATTGATTGATGCAGTTGTCCCTGAGGTAAAGATAACCTCCTCCCGGCTGGGAGCATTTATAAAAGAGGCTACAGCGTCCCTGGCCGCCTCGAATTCTTTCGTAGCCTCATTGGCCAGAAAGTGGACGGAGCGGTGGATATTAGCATTATGTAAGCGGCTCATTTCCAGATACTTCCCTATTACAGACGAAGGCCTCTGAGACGTGGCGGCATTGTCAAAATAGACAAGAGGCTTACCATAAACCTTCTCAGAGAGTATCGGAAAACTTTTTCTTATTTCTTCAACTGTCATATCGCTTCGCTAAAGTATGCAAATTTAACTAAAGTAATCTTTCATTTGACATTTATTTATGATAATTTTGTCATTAAGAAAACAAGAAAATATGATTGACTACATCAAAGGCACAATTATCGAACTTTCCCCTACCGAGCTTATTCTTGAATGCGGAGGGATTGGCTACAGCATATTAATATCCCTTCAGACTTACGAAAAACTCGAGAACCAAGAAAAAGCTGTCGTCTATATTCACCACTACATCCGCGAAGACGAAGAGCTCTTTTACGGATTTGCCAGCAAGGACGAGAGGGAATTATTCCGACTTCTTATTGGGGTCTCTGGAATCGGTGTAGCGTCTGCAAGAATGATGCTTTCTTCGCTAACCTCTGATGAGATCAGATCGGCAATACTCGCAGAGGACATAAACAGGATAAAGAGCGTGAAAGGAATCGGGCTAAAAAGCGCCCAGAGGCTTATTCTTGAACTAAAAGATAAGGTTGTCAAAGGAGAAGGTGCAGACAATTCTGTACTATTCGTTCAAGAAAACAATGCCGTTGCGCAGGAAGCTACGACTGCTCTCGTTATGCTTGGATTCACAAAGGCTAATATCAACAAGGTGATTCCAGCTCTTCTCAAAGAAAACCCGAAAGCTAAGGTCGAAGATCTGATCAAAGCTGCCCTGAAGCGCCTCTAAAGACGATAGCCCTTTCTGGGGAGAAGGGTTATATCTCCAGAAACACAAACACCCGTAGCCTTGTAAAAGAAGGAACTATCGGCCGAAATAGACAAGTAAAACAGAGATATCTGCAGGGGAGACTCCGGAAATCCTGGAGGCTTGTGCTATGGTCAAAGGCTGATATTTCTTTAGTTTTTGCCGCGCTTCTATTGAGAGACTCTTTATCGAGTCGAAGTCAAAATCAGAGGGTATTTTAACGTATTCAAGGCGATTGATTTTTTCCGCCTGCCTCTCTTCCCTATCGATATAGCCTCTATATTTGATAAAAATGTCGACAGCCTCAAGTATTTGTCTCTTGAAATCATCGGAAATAGTTGCATCGGCCTCGTCAAGACGCAATTCAGAAAGCGGATAAAGAGTATTGAATTTAAGGATGGCGAGAGCCCTTGCAAGAGCGGTCGTTTCCTTTGAAGATATTTGTCTTGACAGAGAATCGAAAGAATCGAAGTTCAGCAACTCTTTATACTCCGTGGTCAAAAGGAACGAAAGATCTATTTGATGTTTAGAAAATGTTCCACGTGGAACAAATTCCAAAAGATCACCCAAAGAAAGTTCTGGCCTGGAGGCTAATTCGGCAAGTTTCTTCGAGTCGGTAATTTCGGTAGACTCTCGGTGTGCCAAAAAATCATTTACAGAAGCCGCTTTGACCTTCGTCATCTGCGCCATCTCTTGGACTTTCTCCACCTGAGAATACTTTCTCATCGTATAGTCATAACGGAAATCATCAGCGAGTCCGATAGAATGTGATTTTCCTGTCAGCCTGGCATCAGCATTATCCTGACGAAGAAGAATCCGATATTCAGCCCTGGAAGTAAACATTCTATATGGCTCATCTACGCCCTTTGTGATCAGGTCATCAATCAAGACTCCTATATAAGCTTCGTCTCGGCGAAGAATAAACGGATCCTTCTCGTTAATCTTGAGATGGGCATTAATTCCTGCCATTATTCCCTGGGCAGCGGCCTCCTCATATCCAGTTGTTCCGTTTACCTGGCCGGCAAGATAGAGGTTTTCTACTACTTTGGATTCAAGAGTGGGCCTCAAATATGTAGGGTCGAAGAAATCATATTCGACGGCATATGCCGGCTTGTAAATAACGGCATCCTCAAGACCCTCGATAGCATGAAGCGCATCGAGCTGCACCTGAAGAGGGAGAGACGACGAGAAACCTTGGAGATAATATTCATTGGTGTATCGACCTTCAGGCTCGAGAAAGAGAAGGTGGGAATCTTTATCAGAAAAGGTCCTGATCTTATCTTCAATACTCGGACAGTAACGAGGCCCCTTACCATGAATCATCCCGGTAAACATAGGTGACTCTGAGAATCCGCTTCGAAGGATATCATGGACATGCTCGTTCGTATGAACTATATAGCAAGGTAGCTGAGGAGTGCCATTCTGGGCAGTTGAGAGATAAGAAAGAAAAGAGAATTTATCCGGCTTTTCATCTCCAACTTGCTTGACGAGCCGAGAAGTATCAATGGATGAAATATCGATTCTTGGGGGAGTCCCTGTCTTCATCCGGTCTGATGGAATCCCAAGAGAAACGAGCTGCTCAGTAAGACCATATGAAGACAACTCCCCTATTCGGCCACCTTCGAACTGAGTGCGCCCGATGAAAAGTTTGCCGGTAAGGAAGGTCCCTGCGGTCAAAATAACCGCTCGAGAATGAAAAATTGCCCCGGTATTTGTACGGACGCCTGTAATTTTTGAATTCTCAAAGAGGAAAGAAGTCGCAACATCCGCGTAAATACTTAATTTACAATTAGTTTCAAGGATTCTACGCCAAAGTCTAGAAAACTCTGTTTTATCACACTGGGCTCTTGGACTCCACATAGCCGGCCCCTTAGAACGGTTGAGCATACGGAACTGAAGCGTAGAAGCATCTGTTACAATTCCGGTATATCCTCCGAGCGCATCAATCTCGCGGACTATCTGCCCTTTGGCAATTCCACCGATAGCCGGATTGCAAGACATACGGGCGAAACCGTTCATGTCCATTGTGATGAGAAGGACAGTCGACCCCATGGATGCCGCTGCCATGGCGGCTTCACAGCCGGCATGACCGCCTCCAACAACTATGACATCATAAATCATACGAGTTCCCTAAGAAAAAGATAATAATTCTCCTTTGCCCTCATTGTCTTGATATCTTCCTCGGTATGATCATCATAACCGATAAGGTGCAAAAGGCCATGGACGATGACGCGATTGAGTTCATCAGCGAACTCCGTCCCGTAGAAAGCGGCGTTCTCACGAACGCTGTCTATGCTGATAAAAAGGTCCCCCGAGAGGCGGTCGCCTTCGCAGTAATCGAAAGTGATAATGTCTGTATAATAATCGTGTTGCAGATATTTTATATTGACATCTAATATATAATTATCGGAACAGAATATAATAGAAATATCACCAAGACGACGAATCTCACTCTCTGCGACCAGTTTAAGCCAGCGCGAAGTCAGCCGCTTCTCCTTAAAAGAAAACTTGATGTCTTCTGTAAAATATGAAACCATTGCAATCTAATTAAAACACAAAAATAGCAAAATTATCACTACTTTTGTAGCCTATGATTGAGCAGAATACAGAAAAAGCGGTCTTTGTCGGCGTCGTCCTTGAAAAGGGAGGGGAGAGAAAGACCATGGAATACCTCGATGAGCTGCAGTTTCTCGCCGAAACTGCCGGCGCTGTCGGGGATAAAAAGTTCATCCAGCGACTGGACCAGACATATAAGGCAACCTATATAGGGACAGGTAAGCTCGAAGAGATAAAGGCCTATTGTGAGGCACATGAAATCAAATATGTCATCTTTGATGACGAGCTTACCGGCACCCAGCAGCGAAATATAGAGAAGATCATCGGCTGCTGCAATATTATCGACAGAACGAGCCTGATACTCGAAATCTTCGCCCAAAGGGCAAAGACTTCCTACGCAAAAATGCAGGTAGAACTCGCCAGGCACCAATATATGCTCCCGAGGCTCGCCGGTATGTGGACCCATCTTGAGAGACAGAGGGGAGGCGTCGGAACCCGCGGAGGTATGGGCGAAACCCAGATCGAAGTCGACCGCCGAATTGTAAAGGAGAGAATCACCCGCCTTAAGGAGGAACTGAAAAAAGTTGACCGCCAGATGTCGACGCAAAGGGGCAATAGAGGCTCTATGGTGCGACTTTCCCTTGTAGGGTATACCAATGTAGGGAAGAGCACGCTTATGAATCTCCTGGCTAAATCTGACGTCTTTGCTGAGAACAAACTTTTCGCTACCCTCGACACAACAGTACGGAAAGTGGTCATAGAGAATGTACCATTCCTTCTCAGCGACACTGTAGGATTCATCCGAAAGCTTCCAACCCAGCTTATAGAGGCATTCAAAAGTACCCTTGACGAGGTCAGGGAGGCAGATATCCTTGTCCATGTAGTCGATATTTCCCACCCGGACTTTGAAGAGCAGATGACTGTCGTAGAGCAGACGCTTAAGGATATAGGAGCCTTCAATAAGCCTGTTTATGTGGTCTTTAACAAGATCGACGCATATAAGAGCGAAGCGTACGACGAATACTCTCTCGAGCCGAAGGGAAAAGAGCACCGTACCCTCGAAGAACTGAAAAAAAGCTGGATAGCAGAGGAAAAGACCCCTTGCATCTTCATTTCAGCAAAGAACAAGACAAACATAGAAAAACTCCGCAACGACATCTATAAGATGGTTGCGGAGATCCATGCGGGAAGATATCCCTTCAATAATTTTCTCTACTAGAAGGTGATTCTCTGGGAAAGACCCTCTCCGGGAGTGGCTACAAACTCGGCAATAATGCCGGAAGGGCCGATATTCACGATATTGAATCCGGTATAACCTAGCTTGAGCGGGCTTCCAACAGGGCCGGCGGTAATGAATTTAATACCCTCATACTCGCTGTAGTAATCCTGATGGGTGTGTCCGGCATAGACCGCATCTACACCGTACTTCTTGAACAGAGAAATATATTTGTATCTCTTGTCCATCGGGAAGTTGAAATAATCCTCCTTCTCGTAGATGTTCTCACGAATTACAGGGCAGTGTATAAAAATATTGAGGCTCTTGGCTCCAGCATATTTTGCGAGTTCGCCTTCCAGCCACTCAAGCTGCGCCGCCTCAACTTTTTTGGCCCCATCCTTAATGCAGTTGGTGTCAAATCCGATGAAAGCGTGACCATCCTTTTCGATAGAGAAACGATCATACCCACGAAGGTCCATATAATGGGCGTGCTTATCCTCGGAATAACCTCTGATATCGTGGTTTCCGGGCACTTCATAAACAGGGATAGAAGGATTGAAACGAGCCTTACCCTCAACATAGATCCTGTTCTGGAGTGTATCGTAGGCGTCATTAATAAGATCGCCGGTGATAAAGGCCATCGATGGATGAATAGCGTTTACTACATCCACAGCTGCATTCATCCTGTCCCTCGAAAGCTGCCAGGAAGGGGTCTCATCTTTGAAGCCGATCTGCGTGTCCGTCATATGGACGAAAGTCAGAGATTCCTGCTTCGGAAGGACCTTGAATTTCACCATTACGGGGAAATGGTCTGACTCCCTTGCCACATTGATGCCCTTCTCCTCATAAACTACCTTAGAGTCAAGGACCTTGACCTGACGGGCGGTCTTGAAGGAGAGCACGTAATCAATGCAAATGCGAGGATTTTCTGTTGAATGAGTCGGCTGATCCACAGAAAGCACATTCCAAAGCCTCCTAAGCTCGATAAGGGTAGAACTTGTAGGGGTGGAATTGAGGTCACCGCAGAGGATTACAGGCTTGTCATAACCAGTATAATGAATAGCGAACCAATCGTTTATTATCGCTGCCTGGGAGCGGCTGACGGCATCGGAGGTATGCTCAAGATGAGTAGCTGCGAATACCATATCCTCGGTTTCAACCACCGCAACACTTCGGATTTCAGAGCCCTCGAAACGAGGAAGTTCAATCCGGTAACGAGCAATAATCGGCTTGCTTGAAACAACCCCGTTGCCATAGGCTCCGCCTTTATAGTCAAGAGACTTTGAGAAGGAAAAATTCCATCCGCCAAGAGCCTCAGCGATGTCTTTGAGCTGATCTGTATTGTGCCTTGTATTGCAACTGTCGAGCTCATTGAGGCCGACAAGTACGGGGTCCTCAGCCTTTATGACAGAGGCTATCCCCTCGGCGCTGCACCCCTCGTACTTACTGAGAGAACCTATATTATAGGTCATTACAGTGAATGTCCCTTCAGAAGATTTCTTTCCTGCGCAAGAGCAGACCAAAATAGCGATGGCTAAAGCCGAGAATAACTTGGTTTTCATATATTTACAATTATTTGTACTCCCATTTGAACAAGACTGGATAATGGTCGGAAATGAAAGGAACTCCATAGTTGGTCTTGTCTACCCAATACTCTTTCGGAACAATACTCTTTCCTCCGAAAAAGATATGGTCAATCAGGCTGCCACTATCTTGATTTTTAAATCCATTGAACGTCCCCGTGTACCTGTCTTTGGATTCGACAGAGAGGCGGGCATAATCCATATTATCCTTCAGGCTCTTTAACTGGGCGTTCTCATATGACGTATTGAGATCGCCAACATGGAAAATTATACAGTCGGCATTCTTGATATCGTCCACTTTGCAGATATTTTTGATCTGGGTAATCATCAGGTCCGCAGCATTCTTTCTCGCCGTCTCGCTCTTATGATCATAGTGGGTAGGGAAGAAATAAACTATGGAATTGTTGTGTTTCTTATCCTTCAGTTTAACATACACCGTAACTCTCCTGCAGGCAGAATTCCAAGCACCATAAGTCCCGTCAGAATTCTTGGCAGGAAGTGTTCTCGTGGTTTCATCAAGCCAGAAAAAGTCCTTTTGGAGCACCTCGAAACGGTCTTTTTTGTACAAAAGTCCAACTCCTTCGCCACCGGCACTGGCAACAGAAGAACCGCTGCCACTGTCGCGACCTACATCATAATACCCGTATTCCGAACCGAAGTTTGATGTGAAATACTGGGACTGCTCCTTTCTGATCTCCTGAAGTCCTATAAGGTCGGGATCAGTCGCCTCAACGAACTTTTTTACCGCCGGAGCCCTGACACTCCATGCCGCGCTGCTGCCATCAGGGAATTGATCCGCTGTGTTGGCATAGCGAAGATTGAATGTACATACCGTCATTGACACCTTCTCTCCGGAAGGCGTAGGATCAGGAGTAGGTGTTGGATCCGGATCCTCCGGCGTCACCGGTGTAACCGGAGTTACAGGATTGACGACATCTGCCGGCCTGCAGGCTGCAAAAAGCAGCACTGCAGGCAAGAAGATGCTCAAAATAGATTTGTTTATTTTCATTTTTATTCTGCTTTACAAGTCTTGCGAGGGTTACCTCCAAGCTGCGACCATCCCGCCGCAGGGCCGGTTGCCGAACCCTTTACCGCGAAGAGTGTCACCTTGCCTTCCTTCATTCCTGTACAGTAGATGGTGCCGTCCGGAGCAATGGTCGGAGAAGAACGTAGAGACGCTCCGAGAGTAATTTCAGACGCCTTCGTTCCATCGCTCTTAAGTTTGATAAGCTTTCCGGTGGCCAGTTCACCATCGGACTCGTTATAGTAGATGTAGCCCTGATTATCCACGGCCGGACTACCCCATACATAGCTGGTTTCAGCGCCAGTTGGGGTGAACCATTTCCTGGTGCCGCCCGGATCTACTGCGGTGATACCGTTGCGTGTTGATACATAGATAGTTCCGTCCTCGCCCAACACGACGCCGAGACCGTAGTAACGGTTATTGGTACCATCGATACCCAATGTCCATTCCGGTCCAATACCCGCACTCTTATTGTACTTGTTGAGATCGTAGCAGTATAGGACAGCCTTCTCCGACACGATGCCGGTATTAGTCCCATAGAGTATATAGACCCTGTTATTCTTATCGATGGCCATGTAGCTTGAGGCTCCGTTTTCTCCGGTATTTTTAGTCGAGCTATATCCAAGCGCGAATACGTCTCTATTGTCGGCTTTGCCATAATATTTCCAAGAGCCATTTTCTTTCCATAGGACCCTGGAGCCATAAGCATCGTTACAATGCGTCACGATGGTTTCTTCGGCGGTTGCTGCCTGTCCACCATAGGAACCCTGCTTGATTTGCATCATCTGAGCAAAAGAACCGTCGGACTTATTGAGGAAGAAACCGTTGTCAAGATTACTGATTGCCCAAAGTTCCGGATAATTTGCAGATTCGGGATTGTATTTGGTTGTCAGGAATATCTTATCTTCGAGAATCATCGGGACTACATTGATGAAACGGGCGTTTCCATATGCAAAATACCATTTCTGACTACCGTCCGGATTGACGGCGAATACGCCGGATTCATTGATACCAACTGTGGCTTTATAGTCCTTCTCGTTGTAAGCTACGGCAAAATAAATCGTACCGTCCGCATCTACCGAAGGTGTGCAGGAACTGCCTGTCTTGGAACCGTCGTTGCTGAGCTGATTAGGATTGTGGATATTGCCGTCAAAACTCCATTTCTGATTACCTTCGGCGTCGAAAGCGGCGAGATGGAGACCGCTGGAGAAGGCGTAGACCATGCTGCCATCAGCATTGGTAGCCGGGGAAGCGAACTTAACGAACGCGTCGTTGTCAGAATCGAACGGCTTCGCCCATGCAATCTCAAGAGAGTTGGGGCTCTTGTCTACATGGATGGTCTTGATAGCTGAAGCCTTCTTTTTCTGGTTGTCCGTAACAGTGAGGACCACCTCAATCTCTCCGAACTCGTTAAAAATGAAGGTGGGGTTCTGTTCAGTGACGACATTGGAGCCGAACTTCCACTCCCAAGCGACAATCTGACCGTCCGGGTCGGAGGAAAGATCCTTAAACTGAACTTCGTCTCCTGCTGCAATTCCGGTTTCGGGGGTCCATGTAAAGTCCACGACAGCCTGTTGATTGGTATCTTGAACAGTTATTTTCTTTGTCACCGTTCCGCTGACATTAGAGTTGGTAACAGCCGTAAGGGTAATCTCTTTTTCTCCTACTGTGTCGAAGGAAAGAGGCTCTTCGAGTTGTTTTCCCCATTTGTATCCTGTCCCCCAGTCCCACTTGCAGGCGATAATGATATCGTTCGTAGCGGTGGAGGTGTTCTTTATAATTACATCCTCATAAAGCTCATACACGTCCTTATTGGTCGTGAAATCAGCATTGACCGATATCTCCGGCTTGACGCAGGAAGATATTGCGGCAATCGATAGCGAAATGAGAATTATCTTATGGATTCTTTTCATAATCATTGCTATTTAGTAATCCAACCGGGGTTCTGCTTGAGGTTATCATTTTTGAGGATGACTGACTCAGGAACCGGATATATATACATATTATCATTCCACTTGCGAGGCATTACATATCCGAGCTTATATCCCTTTGCCGGGTCGTCAGCAAGAGCCTCCACAACCTGGTGATCATTGAGAGTCATTGTAATCGCCTTGTATGTTCCGTTCTTCTGATAGTTGGCATCGGCGGTTACATACACATCATAAGTTCCGTCTCCATTGAGGTCGAGAGGAGTGTCAAGGGCAGGAATATATATTCCATCCCAAGGTGCATTCTGCCAGTTACTTCCACAAGCCCAGCGCTTGAGGTCATTCAAACGGAAACCTTCGAGAATAAGCTCGATTGCACGGTCGCGGCGAATCTCAAGAATGATAGGATCTGTAACATTGGGATAGAATGTCTGCTGGAGATATGTATCCACTACTGTAGGAAGCTTATCAAGATCACCTCCGGTAATACCGGCGCGGCGGCGCAGGGCGCCTATAGTTTTGGTCCAGTCATCTACGGTAATTGTACCCAATTCCGCCTTTGCCTCCGCATAGTTGAGAAGAACCTCTGCATAACGGAGGATAGGAGTATCGTTGTCATTGGAGCGGGCTCCATCATAGCCGATATCATCCATTACATGCTTTGTGTACTGATAGCCTGTAAGTGAAAGACTCATATCAGGAGCTGTCTTTACATATACCTTGGATGCGTCCAGACGGGTATAGTCTGCTCCACGGATAGTCTGGCACATACGGGGATCACGGCCCGTAGTCTCCTGGGCGAAAGTCTTATATGATCCGGAGGCCGTCTTCTCGTTGTAGATTGTACCGTCTGCATTGAGATAGGTCTTGGCAAAAGCACGGGTCATTGAAGTATGAGGACCGTATGATGTTGAATTGTAATACCAGTTGGCCTCGCCGAGATTAGAAAGTTCCTTACTCAGGGCAACAGCCAGCATAACTTCTTCGCTGACAGGATTGTCGCTGGTGAAAAGATCGCGATAAGCTCCGCGGCCTCCGGCTGTATAAGGAGTGCCGGTATGGAGTTTATAAGGGCCCTCGTCCATAATCTTCTTAGCTGCATCAGCCGCCTGTTGGAGAAGGTCATTCGCAGAGATAGTGCACCCTTCGAGATATTCTTTTCCAAATTCGCTACCATTTGCATGATACTTACGGAAGGTCCCTTCAAAGAGGCAGATACGGCTCTTGAGGGCAAGGGCAGTCCACTTATTGACAGTATTTGCTCCTGGAGTGAAGCCAGTCGCAGTGATATGCTCGGCCGCAAAATCAAGATCCTCTATAATATGGGTGATAATCACATCCCTTGAATCCTGCCCTTTATAGAGTTCCTCATCTTTAGGGTCAAGAGGCTTGTCAATCCATGGAACTGCTCCATAAGTGACAAGTTTGTCATAATACAGATATGCACGGAATAAGCGGGCGATACCTGTATAATTGTTCCTTATCTCCTCAGAAAGGTTGGGATCCGTATTATACTTGATAAAGTAATTGACATTACGGATACTCCCCCAGCTCCATGAAGTCGATGTGTTAGTAGTATAAGCTCCCTGCTCATACACGCCGATACTCATCTTTGCTGAGTAATCGTGCGTTGTATTGATTTTAAAAGCATTATCATAGTTGGGGAGATAATTATAGAAACCATAGCAATAATTTCTAAGTCCCGCCTCGTCTCCGAATATAATTGCTCGTCCAGCCTCTGCTTGCGGTGCTTCCGTGAGGTCGCAGGATGATGCCATGAGGCCCAGCGCGATAAGCGAAGAAAGAATGTAGATATATTTTTTCATTGCTGTTCCTCCTTATAATTTTTCAATGATTACACACCTGTCAAGTTCGGAATCTCTGTCGAAGCCGAGTCCGGTATTGACAGTAAACCGGTCTGGATCTACTCCAAGTTCTTTCATGTAGGCAATTACATTATCAACCCTCTGCTGTGAAAGTTCTGCATTGCGTGCAACTGTTCCGGTTCCGGCGTCAGCATTTCCGCGGATTGAGAACTTGACAGAAGGATCTTCAGCGTTGATCCTACGTACTATATCCCTTACATGAACTTTCTCAAGGTCAGTAAGTTCACTGTTGTTGAGTTCGAAGAAGACTGGATAGAAAGCATTTTCCCTTTCTACCTTTACCAGCTTCTCATACTTCTCTTCAGCTGCTTTTGCGTCAGCCTCGGCCTTTTCGGCTTTCGCCATGAGAGCTGCTATCGCGGCTGCATCATAAGCGGGTTTTGCTGCCTTTCTGACTGCGTCTCCAAAATGACCGAATGTCATCTTGAGACCTATGCTGAGACTCTTCATTGTAGGGAAGTTGTATCCGTCACCGGTAGTACTCAGGACACTGTCGTTACCGTAGATATTGGCGGTAACATCAATGTCGCGGGTATGCCTGTAGACAGGAGACCATGTCCAAAGATTCTCTCCTGCAAGGAAGATGGAAACCTTCTGCATTCCAGCCTTCCTGGTGAGCTTCTCGGGAAGGGTATACCCGAACTGAACACTCTTCAGACGAATATAAGAAGCATTCTGGAGATAGAGAGTATTGGCATTGACACGTCCTTTATAGAAAGGAGCGAAGTAACCGGTATACCTCGGGAGATAAGCGTTGGGATTATCTTCTGTCCAATAGTTGTTCAGGTGCCATGAAGGCATCTGGTTGTAAGGACGGTTATACATGCCCCAGAATGTGGAAGACTCATTATCAGGGAACCAATCCTGCTTTCCAACACCCTGGAAGAATGCATTTGCATAAAATCCGTTCCATCCAAGATCAATTCCGAAAGAATAAATATAACGGGGTTCCGAATTACCTATAATCTTGCGGTCTCCGGAATCTTCAGCGGTATTCTTGCCACGGTCGATATATCCGTTATTATTAAGATCCTCGAATTTAATATCACCGGGATAGAGGGTATAGGACTCTGTCTGCTGCATTCTGGGATTAAAATGAGCCTGACCGGCCTCTTTTGCCCTTGCTTCATCTGCGTCAATCTCTGCCTGGCTCTGATAAAGCCCGTTAGCAACATATCCCCAGATTTCACCAAGCCTCATTCCTTCATAGTAGCTTGTATTATAAGCATTATCGCCGAGGGATTTGAGAGCGTTGTTGTACTTGTCAATAATTGAATAATAATCGGCAAGAGTAGCGCGAAGTCCGTATGTGAAGGGCTTTCCTCCGAGATTGAAAGCATCCTCCCAACTGAGTGAGAGTTCGAATCCGCGGGTTGTCATTTCAGCGTAGTTGCCCTTCGGAGAAGAAGCTCCAAATACATCCGGGAGGGTTGGTCCTACCGTGTACATGTTGAGAGTCTTACGCCTGTAAATATCACCCGTAAAGTTGAGTCTTCCGGAGAAGAAGCTGAGGTCGACTCCACCGTCGAGAGTCTGGGCCGTTTCCCATGTCAAAGACTCAGGAATCGGGCTTGGTGCGCTTGTATAACGGACTTTCTGGCCATTGATGATTCTTCCGTTGTCAAAATCAAAAGTCTCATCGTATGCATATACCCCAACATTACTGTTTCCGAGGGAACCATAAGATCCGCGAATCTTAATGTTGGATATCCACCTCTTGTCTACATTGAACCAAGGCTCTTCACTCAATCGCCAACCTGCGGAAATAGAAGGGAAGAATGCCCATCTCTGACGTGCAGGGAACTTTGAAGATCCGTCATAACGGCCGTTCACTTCAAGAAGATATCTTTCGGCATAGTTATAATTGAAACGGAAGAATGCACCGGCTGTACGCCACTTGCTGTAGTCACCTGTAATACTCTTGTTGTCAAGACCGAGAGCAAGGTTGATGTTATCCACATTAGGACTGAGAAGGCCGTCGTTGTAAGCATAGGTATTCTTATATACCTGCTGCTCATAGTTGTAACCAACAAGAGCCTTGAAATTATGCTTGCCCCAGCTGTCTTCGTACTCAACAAACTCATTGGTAGAGAGATAGTCATATGTACGAAGGGTTTCACTGATGTAATCGGCAAGACCCTTTATGTCCGCAAGCGATTCGATAACTCCCTCATAGCGGGAGAAAGGACTCGGAAGACGGTGAACATGGGTATCATAAGTTCTTACCCTGTATGTGAAATCAGCATTGAGACGAAGGCGGTTGTCAAATAATGTAGCCTTTGCACCAACTGTATTCTGTGCCTGACGGTTGGTGTAAGTACGGTTACTTCCTCCGTAAAGAATATCACCAACAGAGTAAACACCTGAATATGACAGAGTCCCGTCCGGGTTGATAATAGGTGAGCAAGGATGGCCTTCATCAGCTATATTACGCCAAATATTACCGCCTCCTTCGCTTTGAGTCTCCGGCATCACATACTTACTGTATGAAATATCAGTATTGGAATAAATTCTAAACCAAGGAGTTACCTGATATCCTGCCTTTACACGGCCGTTATACATCTTGTATGAATCCGGATTGACTGTACTGTCGAAAAGTCCGTCATTGTCATAGATACGAGCCGATACATAGTAATCAAACTTGTCGTCCGCTCCGGAAATAGAGATGTTGTGAGTCTGGGTAAATGTAAAGTCCTTATAGAGAGCATCGTAGTAATCTGTTCCCTTATGAAAATAGAGCCAGCGTCCCTTGTCAATCAAGGATCCATCTGAAACAAGGGTCTCGAAATTCCCACTCTCCGCTCTTTGACGATACTCTTCGAGCCAGGCAGTTGTAAACTGCATGGTTTTGTTGATCTGAGTAGGATTACTTCCCTTATAGTTGTACCAGCTTCTGTAGAAGTGCTCAGCCCATGTATAACCATCAGAAACTACATCCGGTATAGCGGTAGGAGTTTCAAACGAGAAATTGGCCTGATAGTTTACTGTTGCCGTACCCTTCTTCGCATTCTTTGTCGTAATAAGGACGACTCCGTAAGGAGCGCGGGATCCGTAGATTGCTGAAGAGGCTGCATCCTTGAGGACAGATACACTTTCAATATCGTTAGGGTTAAGAAGGCCTGCATTTCCTTCTACTCCGTCGATAAGGACAAGAGCATTACCGCCCTGTCCGATAGAGGTGCGTCCGCGAATGTTGAAAGAAGGTGATGAATTAGGACGACCGTCAGTGAATTTAAGGTTAAGGTTTGCTACGCGGCCCTGAAGCATCTGGGCAAGGTTGGCGTTCGGACGACCTTCAAAGGTCTCTTCACCAACCTGGTCGACAGCACCTGTAAGGTTCGCTTTCTTTTGCGTACCATAACCTACTACGACAATCTCGTTAAGCATTTCCTGATCGGAAGAGAGTGTAGCATCTATTCTTGCACGACCTCTGACAGGAATACTTTCTGTCTTGAAACCGATGCTTTGAATAGTCAATGTAGCATTGGAAGGAACTGTAATAGTATAACGTCCGTCCATATCGGTCGCTGTACCAAGAGTTGTTCCTTCCACCATTACTCCTGCACCTATAACCGGCATTCCCTGATCATCAAGGACCCTGCCGGATACGGTAACTCTACCGGCACCTTGTCCGCCACCCTGTCCGAAAGCAGGAGTGACCAGCAGAATGAGTGCCAGCAGCAATAGATTAATTTTAGATTTCATAAATGATGGTTTATGATGATAATTAGTGTTATCTAAGTGCAAATTTAGTAATATTTATATAAATATATTATTTATATACAAAAAAAGCGACTATAAAATATAGCCGCTTTTTAAATATTTTTTAAAATTCTATAGTGAGAATTTTGCGTTGATGTACTCTCTGTTGAGACGTGCTATATGGTCAATAGTCACATGTTTAGGACATTCCATCTCGCAGGCGCGGGTATTCGTGCAGTTTCCAAACCCGAGTTCATCCATCTTTGCAACCATCGCACGGGCACGGCGTGCAGCCTCAGGACGTCCCTGAGGAAGGAGAGCAAGAGAAGATACCCTGGCAGCTACGAATAGCATTGCAGAGCCATTCTTGCATGTTGCTACGCAAGCACCGCAACCTACGCAAGCTGCCGCATCCATACTCTCTTCAGCCTTGTCGTGAGGAATGAGAATATTATTGGCATCCTGGGCACTTCCGGCACGTACAGAGATGAATCCTCCCGCCTGAAGAATCTTATCAAAAGCAGTACGGTCAACTACAAGATCCTTGATAACAGGGAACGCTGAAGACCTCCAAGGCTCTACCGTAATAGTAGCACCCGGTTTGAAGTGACGCATGAAAAGCTGGCAGGTGGTTACCTGATCATCCGGACCATGGGCGCGGCCGTCCACATATAGAGAGCAGGCTCCGCATATACCCTCGCGGCAGTCATGATCGAAAGCCACAGGCTCTTTACCCTGACGGATAAGCTGGTCATTGAGTATATCGAGCATCTCGAGGAAAGAAGCGTCTTCCTCCACATCTGTAACATGATAAGTCTCGAAATGACCTTTTGTCTTGGCGTTTTTCTGACGCCACACTTTTATATTGTATTCCATATCCGATTAGTCTTTGTAGTTTCTTGTGGCAATCTTGATATTCTCATACTTGAGAGGCTCTTTATGAAGTTCCGGCTCAATACCTTCACCCTTATACTCCCAAGCGGCTACATACATGAAGTTCTCGTCGTCACGAAGGGTCTCTCCTTCTGGAGTCTGCATTTCCTCACGGAAATGTCCTCCGCAGGACTCTCTTCTGTTGAGAGCATCACGGGCCATAAGTTCTCCAATATCGAAGAAGTCAATAAGACGGAGAGCTTTCTCAAGTTCCTGGTTGAACTCTTCGTTGGTACCGGGAACACGGACAGTCTTCCAGAATTCCTCGCGGAGTTTTCCGATTTCTTCGATTCCTTTCTTAAGACCTTCTTCAGTACGGGCCATTCCTACATACTCCCACATTATATGGCCGAGTTTCTTATGAATAGAGTCTACAGTCTCTGTACCATTTACTGCAAATACCTTTGCAATGCGCTCACGTACAGCTTTTTCCGCTTCAGCAAACTCAGGTGCATTGATATCTGTCTTAGGCTCCGCAAATTTGTGGGAAAGGTAATCTCCGATAGTATAAGGGAGGATGAAATAACCGTCTGCAAGACCCTGCATGAGGGCTGAAGCACCGAGGCGGTTGCCGCCGTGATCGGAGAAGTTGCACTCTCCGATAGCATACAGACCTGGAATTGTAGTCTGAAGATCATAATCTACCCAAAGTCCACCCATCGTATAGTGGATAGCAGGATAAATCATCATAGGTTCTTCCCAAGGAGAAGTTGTGGTGATCTTCTCATACATATCGAACAGGTTGCCGTAACGCTCTGCCACCCTCTGATGTCCGAGACGCTTGATAGCATCTGCAAAATCAAGGAATACGGCAAGGCCGGTTTCATTTACTCCATAACCTGCATCGCATCTTTCCTTGGCGGCACGTGAAGCAACGTCGCGGGGAACAAGATTTCCGAAGGCAGGATAACGGCGCTCGAGATAATAATCGCGGTCCTCTTCAGGAATCTGTGAAGGCTTAATCTCGTGCTTGCGAAGTTTCATCACATCTTCCATCTTCTTCGGAACCCAGATACGGCCGTCATTACGAAGAGACTCCGACATAAGGGTCAGTTTGCACTGCTGGTCACCATGAACAGGGATACAAGTAGGGTGAATCTGTGCAAAGCAGGGATTTGCGAAGAAAGCTCCCTTCTTATAGCACTGCCATGCCGCAGATCCGTTGGAATTCATTGCGTTTGTAGAAAGGAAATAAGTATTTCCATAACCTCCAGTTGCAAGCACAACAGCATGAGCACCGAATCTCTCTATTTCACCGGTAATAAGGTTGCGCGCAATTATACCCTTTGCCTGACCATTGATAATTACAAGATCAAGCATCTCATGTCGCGGGTAACTCTTGACAGTTCCGGCAGCTATTTCTTTGTTAAGAGAAGCATATGCTCCAAGAAGAAGCTGCTGGCCGGTTTGTCCGCGGGCATAGAATGTACGGCTCACCTGAACACCTCCGAAAGAGCGGTTGGCAAGGTATCCGCCATATTCGCGTGCAAAAGGAACTCCCTGCGCAACGCACTGATCTATAATAGCGGCACTTACTTCAGCAAGACGGTAGACATTCGCCTCGCGGCTGCGATAGTCACCTCCTTTGATGGTGTCATAGAACAGGCGATAGATGGAGTCGTTGTCGTTCTGGTAATTCTTTGCAGCATTGATACCTCCCTGAGCCGCAATAGAGTGAGCACGGCGGGGAGAATCGCTGATACAGAATATCTTGACATTGTATCCGAGCTCTCCAAGAGAAGCAGCTGCGGATGCTCCGCCAAGACCGGTACCTACTACAATAACCTCAAGTTTGCGCTTGTTATTGGGACTGACAATTCTAATTTCGGATTTGCGCTTTGTCCATTTTGAAGCTAGCGGACCATCCGGAATCTTCGAGATTAATTTATTATCGGCCATAATAGTATTGAATGATGATCTTTTTTACTAATAGTCTGCAATTTTAATTAATTTTCGGGGATTTCCCAAATATATCATCACAGAACCTGCTATATAGTCGGAAAAATCTTCTATTTCTCATCTTCCCGCTTGTCCATCTGGAATAAATATCATTAAAATCATAATCTATTTCCGCTTCTTCCGGCAGACCTTCCTCACGAGATGAAATACCTCTTATTTCCTTTTCCTTAAGGGCTCCGTCGCATAAAAGTGAATGATCAGAAACTTTCGATTTTTTCATATAAGAAGGCACCCTGTCCTTATCCAATACCATTACCGGAATATACGGAACGCAAGTCGGATATCCGAGACATGTCCACATTACCGTATGGAGAGGATTACCTCCGTCAGCAACTCCTTCAATCACAATACTGGCAGATGTTATATTCCTCAGTATAGGCTTCCCGGAACGGGAAATACTGTTTATAAGTCCTCTGTGGTTATAATCAGAAGGTGAAAGCCCTTTCATTATAGCTGAGGCTTTTTCAAACCTGTCCACTCCTTTTCTATCCTGAACCCTTCCTGTCCTTGTAAAATTCGTAACTACCATATATCCTTCATCTATGGTATTTACATCAAATTTTACCCACTTATAATTATTAACCTCATAGTAAGCAGCCCCGCCATGAGCATCTATTATCCCAAAATTAGCCTCAATTCCCATAGGTCTTGAGAGAGTATCCAGAAACATTTCAAAATCAGCAAGATTGGAACATATTTCAAGGGCCCTGTACATTAGTTCACCCTCTCTATCCATCATTTCTGTTGGAACATCATCGTCTTTTAAATCGTAAGTTGCAGTGTTCATAATGCTGAATCCTGCACTGTTGCTTCCGGTCCATGCCTCACCTGCCGCATACGGATATGATGCCTGTCTTTCTTTTTCCCAACTTGCGTTTACAAGGGCTACAAAATTGTATATCTCACCCTCAAACCACTGAATTCTGTTGTTTAATTCACCTGTATCGCGATGTTTCATCATCACAGGTCTTCCGTCCGGCGTAGACTTACCGGAAATAATAACTGAGGTGCAAGCTGCAGCCTTGGTTGAAAAAGACAACAAAAGCACAGCTATAAACAAATATCCTGCTTTATTCATTATTAATAATTAATTCTCTAAAACAGACTTCCGATGTCTTCAGAGGAGTTTTTCTGAATATATGAATCCAATCCGAGATGACGATACGCAAGTTCGGTTGCCACTCGGCCTCTCTGAGTCCTTACTATGAAACCTTCCTTGATAAGAAAAGGTTCATATACCTCTTCTAGAGTTCCCGCATCTTCACTTATTGAAGTAGCAAGAGTACCTACGCCTACAGGACCTCCCTTAAACGTAGTTATCAGTGTTCTCAATATCTTATTATCAATCAAATCAAGACCTCTCTTATCTATCTTCAATTTATTGAGAGCAAAGCGCGCTATTTCAATATCTATATGACCATCTCCCATTACCTGGGCAAAATCCCTTACCCTTCGTAGGAGGGAATTGGCATGACGGGGAGTACCACGGCTTCTAAGAGCTATCTCTCCGGCTGCGTCATCATCTATTGCAACTCCGAGTATTGAAGAACTTCTCTTCACTATCCTCTTCATATCTTCAATATCGTAATACTCTAAAGCACAGTTTATTCCAAACCTAGCACGGAGAGGAGCAGTAAGCAGACCGCTTCTAGTTGTGGCACCAATGAGAGTAAACGGATTAAGTGATATCCTGACAGACCTTGCACCCGGTCCCTTGTCTATCATTATATCAATTACATAATCCTCCATAGCGGAATAGAGATACTCCTCTACCTCGGGAGAGAGGCGATGAATCTCATCTATAAAAAGGACATCTCCCTCATCAAGGCTGGTAAGGAGGCCAGCAAGATCTCCCGGTTTGTCAAGTACCGGTCCGGAGGTTATTTTCATATTAACCCCCATCTCATTTGCAATGATATGGGCAAGAGTAGTCTTACCTAGACCGGGAGGACCATGGAAAAGAGTATGATCCAAAGCCTCTCCTCTCATCTTCGCCGCCTTTATATAAACATTCAGATTAGAAACAATTTCCCTCTGACCGGTAAAATCATCCAGTTCCTGAGGTCTTATTATTCCATCTAAATCACTATCTTTGCGGTCATTATTCGCATGTGGATTGAATTCGTCCATCGAGTATGGTTTAAACGAATACAAATATAGTATTTTTATTTAAATAGACTTTTGTCTTTATACTCCTGTTGAAAAGTTGAAAACTATATTTAAATAATTGATACTCAAATATTTATATTATTATTTAATTGTTAAAAACAGTGTTGGTTAAGGATTGTTCCGCTGTTGAAAAGATTTTCGGAATAATTATCAACTTTTCAGAAGTTTTTTATTAACAGTGTTATCAACGGGTTTTTAACACTTTTTTACATAGAATGTTGATAAGTCATAATTCGACTGAACATCTTAAGCGCAGAATAAATTCTGAAAATGAATTATTCTGTAGCGGTTTGTATCTGTCAGCGAGATGGTTTGTTCTTTCAGAGGTTGCAGAAAAAGGAATCCATTTAATTATACTTCCTAATAAAGAGGCTGCCGAATACTGTAGTGGAGACCTTTATAATCTTATTGAAGGGGACTGCGTTTTTTACCTTCCTGATTCCGGTAAAGCTGTGGAAAGGAGTAATTATAAGTCCTCTCTCGGAGTTCAAAGGACTTCCACTATAGCAGCTTTAATGAAGAAACCCGAGAAGTTGTATATAGTTTCTTATCCTGAAGCTATTGAGGAAAAGATTCCTGACAATTCTAAAATAAAAGATACTCTTCTTACTGTTTCCGAAGGACAGAGAATTACTTTCGAACAAATAAAAAGCGTCCTTTTTGAAAGGGGGTTTGAAAAAGTTGATTTTGTATCCGCTCCGGGTCAGTTTGCAATCAGGGGTTCGCTTATAGATATATTCTCCTATTCAAATAATAATCCTTATCGTCTTTCTTTCTTCGGTAACGACATAGACGAAATCCATATATTTGACTGTAATACCCAGCTTTCCATAGAAAAGGTATCTAAGGCGGATATCTATCCTGATATGGTTTCCCAGGGTGAAGGAGGAGAAATAAGTATTACAGATATACTCCCTGAAGATACTGTAGTGTGGCTGGATTCTTCCGATATGTATAAAGACAGGAACTTCTATCCTCTACTTGAAAAGTTTAAGAGGGTTTATATGGAAGTACCTGTAAGTAAGAGCGTTGAAGATGCAGTTGAGTTCCATATTTCTCCTCAACCGGTTTTTAACAAGAGCTTTGAACTTCTTATATCCGACATTACTAAAAAAATGGAAAACGGATATAAGATTTATATTTACGGAGAGAAAGAGGCTCAGCTCGAGAGATTAAAATCCATTATACTCGAAGAGACCAGAATTCTTCCTGAATTTGTCAAAGGAAAGAATATCCATAGCGGTTTTATAGATAACGATGATAAAATATGCTGTTATTCCGATCATGAGATATTCGATCGTTTCCATAGGGTTCGTCTTCGTCGTTCGGTTGAAAAAACCGAGCAACTTACAATTAATGACCTCAACGCTTTCAATATAGGCGATTATGTTGTCCATATCGACCATGGAGTAGGCATATATGGAGGTCTTGTAAAAATGACCGATGACAAAGGAAGGGTCCATGAAGTAGTGAAAATAACATACAAAGACAATGATGTTGTATTTGTTTCAGTTCATTCGCTTCATAAGATTTCCCGTTTCAGGTCAAAGGAGGGAGAGCCGCCGAGAATAAACAAGCTTGGATCAAAGACTTGGCAAAATATGAAAAACACCGCCAAGTCCAAGGTTAAAGATATAGCAAAGGATCTTATCCGTCTTTATGCAAAGCGCAGGGCTTCCAAAGGTTTTGCTTTTTCTCCCGATACATATCTTCAGGAAGAGCTGGAATCTTCATTTATGTATGAGGATACTCCGGATCAGGAAAAGGCTACATCGGCGATTAAAAGAGACATGGAGGAAGATTACCCCATGGACCGCCTGGTCTGCGGAGACGTGGGTTTCGGAAAGACGGAAATAGCTATCAGGGCTGCTTTCAAGGCTGTTTCTGATAATAAGCAGGTAGCGGTCTTAGTGCCTACTACTATACTTGCTCTCCAGCACTATACCACATTTACTTCACGTCTTGCTTCCTTCCCTGTAAATATTGATTATGTTAGCCGCCTTCGCACTGCAAAGGAAATAACAGATATAAAAAAGCGTCTGAAAGAGGGAAGAATAGATATAATAATAGGAACTCATAAGATTCTCGGTTCAGGCTTTGAATTCAAGGATTTAGGTCTCCTTGTTATCGATGAAGAGCAAAAATTCGGAGTAACTGCAAAAGAAAAACTTCGCCAGCTAAAGGCTTCTGTAGATACTTTGACTCTGACAGCTACTCCTATTCCAAGGACACTTCAGTTTTCCCTCCTTGGAGCGCGTGACCTTTCAATAATTAATACTCCTCCACCGAACAGAATTCCAGTTCAAACAGAAATAATTCTCTTCAATAAAGATGAAATAAAGAGCATTATTGACTACGAACTGAATAGAGGCGGTCAGATATTCTTCCTCCATAACAAAGTAGAGGAACTGCCTTCGATATATGAGATTCTACATAGGCTCGTTCCTGATATGAGAATTTGCGTCGCCCATGGGCAGATGGAATCCAAGGAACTTGAAAACAGGATGCTGGATTTCATAAAGGGAGAATATGACATGCTTCTTTGCACTACCATCATAGAAAATGGCCTGGATATACCTAATGCCAACACTATAATTATAAATCAGGCTCAAAACATAGGTCTCAGCGACCTTCATCAGCTTAGGGGCCGCGTAGGAAGATCAAACCGGAAAGCTTTCTGTTATCTTATTGTACCGCCTCTTGTTTCAATTACCGATGACGCCAGAAGGCGCCTTAAGGCTATTGAAGAATTCTCAGATCTTGGCAGTGGTTTCAATATAGCCATGCAAGATTTGGATATCAGGGGAGCCGGAAATCTTCTTGGTGCAGAACAAAGCGGATTCATTACTGATATGGGATTTGAAGTTTATCAGAGTATTCTTTCCGAAGCAATGGAAGAGCTTGGAGTGGAGACAGGTATTACTTCAAAGGCAAAGAACGATTATTATGTTGAGGATTGCATTGTAGAAACCGATCAGCCGGCATTTATTCCTGATAATTATATTGATATCAATGCCGAGAAGATAAGAATTTATAAGCAACTCGATGCTCTACGGTCTGATAAAGAACTGGACCGTTACGCCCTTGGACTTGAAGACCGTTTCGGTCGCTTGCCAGTGGAAGTAAAGAACCTTTTCGATGTAGTGAAAATAAGAAATTTGGGTGCATCAAAGGGTTTTGAGAAGATAATAATTAAGAACGGACTACAGATAATGTTCTTTATCAGCAATCCTCTTACAGGTTATTATAAGTCTGATACTTTCGGATCGATACTTGAAAAAATAAACGAAGGAAAAACCGACTTCGTATTTGTCCAGAAAGACGGAAAACTGAGAATAAAAGCCAGAAATGTGGATTCTCTTTCCAAGGCACTCCGTAATCTTGAGCGATTGTAGATAATTTTTTGTATTTTTGTCCGCTTTGTTGAAAACATACCCCAGTAGTGGCTAATCTTATTATAGAAATAGGAAATACCGCAGTTAAAGCGGCTTGTTCCGAAGGGATGACGCTCGGAAAAACTTACCGTTATCAGGGAGAAAAAGTGATGGATTTCATCATTGATATTCTCGAAAGGGAAAAACCCGAAGTTGCGGTTATAGCTTCCGTATATGAAATATCCCAATATGACGAAGATTCTTTCAAAAGCCGCTGTCCAGATGTATTGATTCTTGACAGCACTCATGGAGATATTCTCAAAGCTAACGCCCTTCCTCCTTTCCTTACTTATGACAGGGCTGCTTCAATTATTGCTGCAAGGTATCTTTTCAAAGGGCACGGTTGTACTATAGTGGATTTAGGTACAACTCTTACAGTCGATACAACAGATACTGAAGGAAACTATACAGGAGGCATTATTTCCCTAGGCTGCCGTACCCGTCTCAAGGCTTTGAACCGTTATTCCCGCCGCCTTCCTCTTTTGGATTCTCCTGAAATGAAGAATTTTTCAGATATATCTCTTGAGGGTTCTATGGTGAAGGGAGTTGTTTCGGGCATGGTGTTTGAAATAGAGGGGTACGTCTCTCAAAATCCGGATAATATGGTAGTTTTCACGGGTGGAGACGCGATTTATTTTGCAAAACGGATGAAAAACCCGATATTTGTAGTTTGCAATCTCGTACTTATGGGATTGGCATTAATTGCGGACAGGTATGTCAGGAAGATTGAGAAATAGTTTGACAGCAATTGTTGCGGGATTTATCGCAGCAGTATGTGTCAATGCACAGGATGGTACATACGGCGGTTATACTCCATATTCAGTGTATGGAATAGGGGAGATACATAATTATGGTTCCGCATTCAATAAGAGCATGGGGGGAGTTGGAATTGCAACGAGAAACAGAAGGTTTGTAAACTACATGAACCCTGCTTCCCTGACCGCCCGCGACTCTCTTTCATTCATGGCCGACTTCGGACTTTATGGTAAGACGGCTATTTTCAACCAGAATGGAGAAAGGTCTATCAATAACATAATGAATCTCGAGGATTTCGTTATATCTTTTCCTCTATTCAGACATACCGCTATGATGGTTGGCATAGCCCCGTATAGCGATACAGGTTATAATTTCACATATATAGAGCAGGATCCGGACCTCATCGGGCGCACCGGGACGCAGGGTTATTCTGCAACAGGAAATGGAAGCATATATCAGGCATTTGCTGGTGGAGCTATAACCCTATGGGATAGACTTTCCCTCGGAGCTCAGTATATTCTTTATTTCGGTAAAATAGAGAAAAATGTCAACCTTGCTTTCGGTAAGGATTCATATAGAAATATAGTAAGCGGTCATAAGCTTCAGCTAAATGCCTCTACAGCCAAGTTTGGTCTTCAGTATGACCAGCCGCTTGGCGGAATGACAAAGATGACCATCGGAGGTACTTATAAACTGAAAGCCGGGATGCATGGATATACCAATGATTATTCATACGCAACCATTTCCAGCCTTACCGATACCCTGAAAAATAACACGGTCCATCTTACGGGAAAGGAGAAACTTAAATTTTCGGATGAACTTGGAGTAGGTATTTCCTTGAAAGGTGGAGAAAGGTGGTCAGCTGAAGTTGATTATATCCGCTCAGACTGGAGGAATCTAGGTTATGACGAGACATCCGGATTTTCCAATTCTTCCGCATATGTATTCTCTTCTTCGGTTGCCCAGTCTTTCCGCGCAGGATTTGAGTTTACCCCTAATAGAAGCGATATTAGATATTTCTACAAGAGAATTACTTACAGGGGAGGACTCTATTACGATCAGAGTTATTACCGCCTTGACGGCAACCCGATAGATTCATATGGAATCACCCTCGGAGCTACAATTCCTGTTAACGCAGGATATAATGGAATAACCGTCGGATTGGAGTTTGGAAAGAAGGGAACAATTAAGAACGGACTGGTTCGAGAGAACTATTTCGGGTTTAATATAGGATTCAATATTTTCGATATTTGGTTCCAAAAATCCATGTACGATTAAGTTTTGCACGCTTTTTGATTTTATTGAGACAATTAAACATTTAACGATATGAAAAAATTTGCTTACATCCTTTTCGCTGCGGCGGCTCTGGTATTGAGTGGAAGCGTTTCTTCCGCCCAGGGAAAGTATGGTGCAGACAGCGCCGAGTGCATTAAGTACCTTTCTTACTATCAGGAGTATTACAAGCAGCACAACTATGACGCCGCTCTTCCTAATTGGCGCAAAGCTTACAAACTCTGCCCTCCGACAGCGTCTCAGAACATGTTTGTCCATGGCACAACCCTTATGACCCGTCTTTATTCAGCAACTAAGGATGCGGCCGCGAGAGCAGCTATTGCAGATACTGTTATCGCGCTTCAGGACCAGAGGCTTGCAACATATCCGAAAAACAAAATATCCATTCTCAACAACAAGGGTAATTATATTATCAAGTACAAAGAGAATGATACCAAGTTCGTATATGAGAATCTCAACGATATCATTGAGAAAATCGGTGCAGAAGCAAGACCCAGCCTTCTTGTATATGATCTCCAGTCTTCTATCAAACTTTACAAAGAAGGGGCTCTTACCGCTGACAACGTAATAGCAGATTACAACAAAGTTATCGACTGCATCAACAATGCGGTTGCAAAGAACGACGAAGAGGCTGCACAGAATGCTTCAGTCAAGAGAGATCTTGAGTCCATCTTCGCTGACAGCAAGGTAGCAAGCTGCGATAATATCATTGCCATCTTCGGTCCCCGCTTCGAGGAGAATCCGAACGATCAGGCTCTTGTTACAACTATTGTCAAACTCATGAACAGCGCTGAGGATTGCTTCTCCAACGATCTTTATCTCAAGGCTGTCACCTCTATGCATAAGAACGAGCCTTCAGCTCAGTCCGCATACTTCCTATATAAGCTCAACTCTTCCAGGGATAATGTAGACGAAGCTATCTCTTATCTTGAGGAGGCTGTTGCCGGTGCTGATGCTGAGAATAAGGCAGAATACTGCTATGAACTCGCCAATTTTGCTCTCAAGAACAAGATGAAGGGCAAGGCATACGATGCTGCAAGAAGGGCTGCAGACCTTGGAAACGGATTCGAAGGCAAGGCTTATTATCTTATCGGAACAATCTGGCTCTCTACCTCTTGCTCGGGCAACGAGATTCAGAGAAGGGCTCCTTACTGGGTGGCTACGGATTATTTCCAGAAGGCAAAGAACGCAGATCCTTCCCTCACCGACGACTGCAACAGGATGATCGGACAGGCTAGCTCATACTATCCTCAGGTTGCTGATGCGTTCATGTATGACCTCTCTGCAGGACAGGCTTATACAGTTTCCTGCGGCGGAATGACCGCAACGACGACCGTCCGTGTCGCCAAGTAAGTCTTGGAAAAGACAAGAAGAATATTAAGGATGATTGCAACCGCCCTGGCGGTTGCTTTCGTCGTATATTCCTGTAAGGGAAAACTCTCTGAAGCGGAAAAGTTGGATTTGTCGGTAACGCCGGTTCAGACGGTGTGGGATATGTTTTTCGTACAGTCTGAGAACGGCAGGGTCAAGATTAGGGTTGAAGCCCCTGTTATGGAGAGCTATGACCACGATTCGCTTAAATATGAAGTTTTTCCCGAGGGGTTGAATGTTTTCGGATACTCCGAAGACGGCATGTTGGAGACGACTATTCGCTCCGACAATGCCCGTCATGACAAATCTTCCAAAGGCGAAAAAGAGATTTGGAAGGCCACTGGTAATGTGGTTGTGAAGAATGTCATAAAGAATGAAACAATGGAGACCGATACCCTATACTGGGATCAGGCCGCCCATGAGATATATACCGACTGCTATATCAAGATGTATTCTCCGTCAGGATTTATGCAGGGATATGGTATGCGTTCCGATGAAATGGCGGAGAATTCGGTGATATTGAGACCATTCAACAGTTATGGGGTTGTTGTCAGGGATTCCACTGAAGTTACTATCGATTCTATAAATTTTATAGGGCCGTTGTTAAAAAAATAGTGATAAATAAGATAAAAATTGCTATCTTTGCACCCCATATACTTTAATTGAGGAAAAATATTAAAATTTATAATTAAAAATGGCAGTTTTACAGAAAATGCGCGGCTGGGGTATCGTTCTTTCGATACTCGTCGCTCTACCGCTTTTGCTGTTCATCATCGATCCTCAGCAGATTATGCAGACTGTTCAATCCGTGTCGTCTAAAAATGACGTAGGAAAGATTGCGGGCAAAGCAATTTCCTATATGGATTTTCAGCAGGATGTAGACAAATTCCAGACAATCAATGATATTTTGACCGGCAATTCTACCTCTGAAGAGGGTCAGAAGCAGGCTCGTGACGCCGCTTGGCAGAACCTCGTTGACAAGAACCTCTTTATTCCCAATGCGGAGAAAGCAGGCATCAATGTCGGACATGATGAAATGATTGATCTTACAACCGGCGACAAACCGTCTCCGCTCATCGCTAACAATGGCATTTTCATGGATGAGAACGGACAGTTCTCTCCTGACAGGCTTCGCGATTTCGTCCAGATGGTGAATGACGGTTCTGTAGATCCGAGATATAAGACTTACTGGGATTATCTTCAGTCAGCTGTAAGGACCAACCAGTTCTACAACAAGTACAACGCTCTCTTCAAGGCTTCATCTTTCGAGAACGCGCTTCAACTTGAGAACGCTCTCGCCGGCAATAACAATACTGCCGATGTTGAGTATGTAATGGTTCCTTTCAGCTTCAAGACCGACAGCACTGTGGTTGTTTCCGACAACGAGATCAGGGACTGGTACAATAACCACAAGAATTTCTACAAGCAGCAGGCTGGCAGGGATATCGAATATGCTGTATTTGAGGTAGTTCCTTCAGCAGAGGATATTGCTGCACAGAATGTCCAGTTCAGCAATCTCTACAATGAATTCGCAGCAACTGACAACATCCGCTCGTTCCTTCAGAGAAACTCCGATCGCCAGTATTCCGATTACTTCTATAAGAACGGAGAGCTCAAGAGCCTCAATGCAGACGTAGATGCATTTGTCTCTGCCAACACTACCGGAACTTCTCCTATAATCCAGGATGGAAACAAGTTCTATGCAGCTCGTATTGTCGAGACCGCAACCCTTCCTGACTCTGTCTATGTAAGGCATATCCTTCTTCAGGGAGAAAACGCCAAGCATGTAGCCGACAGCCTCGTGAAGGTTGTCAACAAGGATAACTTCGCTACTCTTGCTACTCTCCATTCTGCTGATCAGGGTTCTCAGGCTGACGGTTCGATGGGTAACATCGGTTGGATGACCCAGTCTTATATGATTCCCGGTTTCGAGTCTGTTATTACCTCTAAGGTTGGTGTTCCTTTCGTTCTTACCACCCAGTACGGCACCCATGTCGTCGAGGTTACCAAGGCTACCAAACCTATCCTTAAGAAGAAAGTAGAGATCTTTGAGAAAGAGACTCTCGCCAGCAAAGAGACCTTTAATTCTTTCTATAACAAGGCCAACCGTCTTGCAACTCTCGCTGCAGGTAAGCTTGAGAACTATAAGGCTGCTTGCGACTCTGTAGGTGCTTATTCTCATGCTCTCCAGATTATCGAGGCTACTGATACTTATGGCTCAATCGACCATGCGAAGGAAGTAACCCGCTGGGCATTTGACAATAAGCCCGGAAAGGTTTCCCAGATTATCACAGTCGACAACAATTACTTCTTCGTAGTTGCCGTCAAGGATGCCCGCAAAGAAGGTTTTGCGGAGGTCAAGGATGTCGCCGCCGGTATCAAGGATCAGCTCTATGCTGAGAAATATGCTGCAAAGCGTCAGGCTGAAGTAGCAGCTCAGATTGCCGGTCTTACCGACATGCAGGCTATTGCAGAGAAGCTCGACGCAACCGTCAATACCCAGACAGGTGTAGCTTTTGCTTCTATGTCCCGCAGCCTTGATCCTAAGTTCGTCGGAGCAATCGCTGCTGCAGACGAAGGAGTTGTAGCAGGTTCTTATGGAGTCTATGTCTATAAGGTTACAGGCCGCGATACCGGTTCTTACTATACCGAGAGCGACGCCAAGACTTATAATACCCAGCTCAATAATTATGAGACTCAGCTGATTGTTCCTGTTATGATGGACGACGCTGACGTAAAGGACAACAGAGCAAGATTCTATTAGAATATGTCTCTTAGATGTGGAATAGTTGGACTTCCTAATGTCGGGAAGTCCACTTTGTTTAACTGCGTCAGTTCCTCAAAGGCGCAGAGTGCCAACTTCCCGTTTTGCACAATAGAACCCAACGTCGGATTGACCAATGTCCCCGACAAGAGACTCGAAGTATTGACTGAAATCTGCTCCCCGAAAAGGACCATTCCCGCCACAGTAGAGATAGTAGATATTGCCGGTCTTGTCCGCGGGGCCAGCAAAGGAGAAGGTCTTGGCAATCAATTCCTTGCCAATATCCGCGAGACGGATGCTATTCTCCATGTCCTTCGCTGCTTTGATGATGGCAATATTGTCCATGTTGACGGCACTGTAGACCCTGTAAGGGACAAGGAAGTTGTAGACCTCGAGCTACAGATTAAAGACCTTGAGACGGTAGAAAACCGCATAAAGAAGGTGGAGAAGCAGGCCACAACAGGAGGAGATAAGGAGGCAAAGAAACTTCTTAATGTGCTTCTTAAGTATCGAGAGGCTCTACTTGCCGGCAAGTCCTGCCGCAGCGTAAAGCTCGACAATGCAGAAGAGGAGCAGATGGCAAAGGACCTTTTCCTTCTTACCGACAAGCCCGTCATGTATGTATGCAATGTTGACGAGGCCTCAGCCGCTACTGGAAACGCTTATGTTGACGCTGTCCGAGAAGCAGTCAAGGACGAAAATGCGGAGATACTTGTTATCGCCGCGAAGACGGAAGCGGAAATAGCTGAAATAGAGGAGTATGACGACCGCCAGATGTTTCTTGAGGAGATGGGTCTTGAAGAGTCAGGAGTTGTTCGCCTGATCCAGGGAGCGTATCGCCTGCTCGGCCTTCGCACCTTCTTCACTGCCGGAGCCGATGAGTGCCGCGCATGGACCATCCATGTCGGAGACAAGGCGCCAAAGGCTGCGGGAGTCATCCATACGGACTTCGAAAAAGGTTTCATCCGCGCTGAAGTCATCAAATACGATGATTTTGTCCACTACAAGACAGAAGCGGCCGTCCGTGCTGCTGGCAAGATGGGTATAGAGGGTAAGGATTATGTTGTCCAGGACGGCGATATAATGCATTTCCTCTTTAATGTGTAGTGGCGACGAGAGAGTATTTCAGCATATTTGACACTATTAATACTACTGCGGAGGAGCGTCGCAGAAGGCATGCGTTTCTTCTGGTAAATGCAGTTGTCCTTAGCTGGATTATTTGGTGTATAGTGAATTGGCGGAACTATGCAGCCTTAAATGGCTCGCTGTTGTTCCGTGAGATTCTCGTAGATTTCCTTGAAAATCTAGTTGAGGTGGTTGCCCTTGTTGAACTCTCAATTATTTATAGCAAGATTATAATTCGCGTTTTTTGGAATCAGAAAAGGACGATTACAAGGCTTTTCCTGCAAGTATTTATTTTGAGCCTGCTTAATGCACTTTCTTCCCTTGCCATAGGTGAGTTATATCATTTGATATATCCAGAGGAACAAGGCATTCTTTTGAGAATATTCATCTCTGACTTTTTCGTCGTATCTGTTTTGACAACTACTTACTTTGTTTCTTTTCTCATAAGTAGACACCGCAAAGAGGAAGAGGTCAGGTTGTTATCGGAAAAGAGAGAAAGGGAGCAGGAGATTATTTCCATGCAGACAAAACTGGATAATCTGGCGCTTCGTACAGATAATCACTTTATATTCAATAGTTTCAGTACTCTTGGAGGGATGATTCGTACACAGCCGGATGATGCAGAAAAGTTCTTGCAGGAACTATCTGAGATGTTTCGCTACTTAGTTCGTAACGGAGACAGGAAAATTGTATCTCTCAGAGAAGAAATTAGTTTTACAGAACACTATGTCACTCTGATTAATTACCGTTATGACGGTATCCGGGTCAGTATTGATAAGTCTCTCAGAAAAATAAATGCATATATTTTCCCGGTATCAATCCAGCAACTGGTGGAAAATGCCGTGAAACACAATCGGCATGGGGAAAATAACCTTCTGACAATAGAGATTCTAAGTGACGGAGACAGTGTTGAAGTCAGGAATAATATTCTTGAGCTCAAAGCTAAACCGGCGGACGGAACTGGCTCCGGGCTTAAGACTCTAGGGGAGAGGATGAGGCTTTTATTAGGGAAAAATATTAGTGTGGAAAACGACGGAAAGACATTTTCTGTGCGCGTTCCCTTGATTTACGAAGAAGATTTGAAGGATGAAAGTTTGGATTATTGAAGACGAAAAGGCCCTCTCTACAGCTCTTTCTCAGCAGCTTATAAGGCTTAGGCCGGATATTACAATCGAAGGGATTTCCACAAATATCGAAGACTCAATCGATGCTATTCGGGCATATCGGGATATCGACATCATTTTTGCTGATATCAAGATAGACGACGGAGATTCTTTTTCTGTGTTCGATGAGGTTGAAACCGATGCTATGGTCGTGTTTACAACTGCATATGATGAGTATGCTCTCAGGGCTTTCGATTACAACTGTGCTGATTATCTGTTGAAACCGATTAGCGATGAGGCTCTAGAAAGAGCTCTGGAGCGGTGCGAGAAGCATCTTTCACGGATCAGCGGAGAGCAGATCAGAACCATGTCCGAAGATATTGCCAGAAAGAGAGTCAAATATCGTAAAAGACTCTTTCTTGACTACGGGACCGGCACATTGATATGCCCGGTCACAAGACTCGCTTACATTTTGACGGAAAGCGGTTATACTCGAGTCTTTTTGGATGACGGGACATTCGGCTCCACGGATCAGTCTTTGAACGACTTTGTAGATAGTCTTGATCCAACTTTGTTCTGCCGGGTTAGCAGACAAGCGATTATTAATATCGATTATGCTGAAATCATTACACCTGGCCCCTCCCGGGATTTCACCGTTCACCTTCGCGCTCCATTTAAAGACACCGCGTTCATAATGACTCCTGAGAAGACAAAACATCTCAGGCAGCTCCTATCCGAATAAAATATTTGCCACAAACAGCGCTAGACAGCAGATTCTGAGTAGGCTAGCCACAGTCCAGACCTTCGGGCTGACGTCACTGCGGACCTTGTGCATTGTTGCCACGGATCTTCTGTTCTGCCACTACAGCCTTGTGCCTTGTTGCCGCGGACCTTCTGCCCTGCCACTACAGGCCTTCGGGCTGATACCACGGACCATCTGCTCTGCTCCGACAGGCCTTGTGCCTTGTTGCCGCGGACCTTGTGCATTGCCACAACAGGCCTTCGGGCTGACGTCGGGAAAGGGCGGGCTTGTCCGCCTCGTTGGCTGGACAGCGAACTCCTCCTTTTGGTCAGGGCAGAATGCCCTGTCCAACGTCGTCGGACAGACGCCGTCCTACTGCTTCGCAGTACCGCCGCCCTCGTCGGGCCCGCTGGTCCTTTCCCTCCTATTCGCCCGAAAGCCTGTCGCTGCACAGCACTATCGGTTCGCGCAACAGTCGCCAAATATCCTCCCTCGTGCTACCGGAGGTAACTTTCGTGGTACAGGAGGGCTATTTTGCAGGTTCCGTGCTACCAGAAGGGGCTCTCGTAGCACGGCGTTTGACTTTATGTGTCCCGTACCACCGGAAGAGCCTCTCGTAGCACAACCTGCCGATTTCTCGGACATAGTTTTTACGACCCTGTTCCAGGTCTCGTTTTAGGGCGGGGACCTGGAACAAAGTCTTTTAAGGAAGTATCTGATTATCGTGGGTTTATATTTCTCAGTCCGTGCCCAGTCTAGGCTCTAAAAGTTGACCTGGAACAATAACGAGACTTGTTCTCTTGACTATATGCTTCCATAACGATGTTTTGTAGCAAAGCAGGTCATTCATCATGTCCCTGTGCCAGCAGAAGGGCGTTACGTAGCACGGCAGGGTTGTTTTGATGTTCCCGTGCTACCGGAAGGGTGTTTCGTGGTACGGCAAGGAGCGAGAAAACCTAATGTGGTTGGGGAAAGGTTTTTTCATTTTTAGTAGCAATAACATTAATTTACGTCAAAAACCTAAAAACAACATACTCAGGGGTTGTTTTTGTCGTGACGGAGAACCTATCTTTGTATCAGCCGGAAGGAGCGCCTGGCAGGGAGAGCGTCTGGCTTGGAGAGGCGATGCCGGCCGGAGCGGGACGGTGATCATTGTTCAACGGCAATCATTGTTCTATAGAGGTAGAAAGGGGTAGAAAAGAATAGCAAGAGGTAGAACGGGGGTGAACGAGACAGGAAAGGATAGCGAGAGACAGATTCAGACAAGGAAAAAACGGTCATGGGGAGATTATCACAACCTTAAATTCAAAAGATCAACCTTAGGGAAAACAGCTTTAAACTTGAGATAAACAACTTCAAACTAGAAATGGAAAACTTAAGACTATGAACGACAAACCAATCATCGGGCGGTATGCCCGAATCATCATGGACGACTGGTTCAAGAGGACATTCGGGACGGAGCCGAACAAGGGCCTTCTGATTATGCTTCTTAAGGAACTGATCCCTGAGCATGACATCAAGGACCTTACCTATGTGCAGCAGGAGCACATCAATCCTTTCCCAGGGAAGAAGGACGCACTGATAGACGTCGAATGTGTCGACACAGACGGGACGAGATTCATAGTGGAGATGCAGGTGGCACGGCAGAGATTCTTCTACGAGCGGTCGCTTTTCTATTCCACTTTCGGGATTCAGCAGCAAGTGGAGAAGAGCAGCTCGATGGACTATGGGTTCCCGCCGGTATATTTCGTCGGGTTTATGGACTTTTCCCTTCATGAAGGATCGGACAGAGTCCTTTACCGGTACTCTCTGCGGGAAAAGGAGACTGGCGAGGAGATGACTGGGAGCCTTCATTTCGTCTTCCTCGAACTGACTAATTGCCGGAAGGCCCTGACACCGGAAGCGACGCTCCTCGACAACTTCTGCTATGCCTTCCACAACATGGAACACCTGACGGACCGCCCTGAGGAGTTGAAGGAGGAGATTTTCAAACGCTTGTTCAAGACGGCGGAAATTGCTACCTTTACGCCCGAAGAACGGATCAAATACGAAAATGACATGACAACGGAGCGAGACATACAGAACTATATTTCCTACGCGCGCGAGAAGGGTCTTGAGGAAGGAAGAGCGGAAGGTATTATGGAAGGAATTGAGAAAGGACGAGAAGAAGGACGCATTGAGGCCGCTAGAAACATGTTGGCGGATGAAATCAGTATAGATCTTGTTGCGAAATACACAGGTCTTTCCATAGAGCAAGTCAAAGAACTTAAACTATAGAATAATTTCTTCAAGAGGCATGGCGCAGGTGCGGTTTTCTCAAGCCGACCTGCGCCATACTTTTATTATAAACACCGTATAATCAGAAATTTACATTTTTGTCGCGGCGCAGGTCCCGAGCATTATTTCGCACCTGCTCCATTTACAGAGAAAGCATCGGCTAGTAGGCAAGAGGGTAGTTTCTCCGGGAGCGCGGGAACAGCCCCGCCGCCCTAGGGAAAAAGTCACATATCGCTGATATGTAACGAGATGTGGGGCATGAGACGCACACGTGCAGAATCGCAGTGAAACGCTGTCTGTCATTTTCAAGTCGAAAAATGTAAGGTTCACGGGCTAAAATGTAAGGTTCACCGGATTTCATTTTTATTTTTCATTATTTAAGGCCACCTTTGCGGCCCTAAAAAAAAATGAAAATGAAAAAGTGTCTTATTACATTATTAGGAGCGGCAATGATCGTTGCATGCTCAAAAGAAAACGCCGAAACAATTAGTCCAGAAATATCAGACGCTCAGATCGTCGTCAGCGAAGAAGAAAGGGGCCTATCTGAATTTGCTATTATTCTTTCGAGAGCGATTAATCAAGAACCGGAGCTAAGGGCATTCATAAAGAAGGAGGCGTTAAAGGAGTTTGACAAAGACTATGACGTCTTTTACCCTTTTGTAAAGGATAAAAAGGTAGAAGGCGACAGGACATTTCGTGATATTCTGCTCGACTATGATGACAATAAGGAACTTCCTTCAATAGAAGATTCTCTTCCCTTGTTGGATATCCTTGTCCCAGACTGGTCCTGGATCGCAGACGATTGTTTCAGTGTCCGCAGATGGGATATAGAACAAGATAGAGTTTGTGTCACATTTAGGACATCTGGTAAAGAACAAAGAATATATAATGACGGGAAAAGCATAGGGTTTATGAGTAGAGCATCGGTTCCATCCTATCCAATACTTGTAGTAAAAAACAATGAGCGTATGAGAACCAAGTCAATCCTGACAAGAGGAAGTTTGTGTAGTAATGATTATGATTTTATTGACGAAGTCTATAATAATAATGGAGCGACAAGAGGGAGTGGCGGAGAATTCGGGAACGAATGGTATCTAGATGCTCAAATAGAAGAAGATCCAGAAACAATTCCTGTGGAGGCTTTAAGCGGAAGAGTTGCTACGGCATATTATCAAAATGGAGTTCCTCAAAGAGATCATATTTATTATGGGATGACAGAGACATGTGATAGCGGAAGAATCGATTATAATTATCAGGAAACAATCTATAGAATAAAGATTAAAGCTCCGGTGAGTGCAGGTTATTATGATGATACCACGGATTTTACACTTCGTGAACATAGAAAAACGGGGAAAACAGCCACTTTTACAGAGGAAGAACTCCGCGAACTTATATGGGCGGACGGATCGCTTGAATTAATGTTTGTTATAAAAGCAGGAGATAAGAAAATAGACTCAAAGCCTTTTCCTATTTCTTTTTCAGAGGCTTTTCAAATAAAAAAATATACTCTTGTTAATAAGTATAATTGGCTCGGGGCAAAAAAATCTATATATGCTAGCATAGAGAAAGGGTATCTGGTTCCCAGATGGGTAAATGTTAATATTCCTCTTTTTTCATGGGATATCAGGTTTTTTCCGCAGGAGTATAGTATAATTATTTTTGAACACGATAGTGGGATTACTACAACAGTAACGACAACAGTCGAAGAAGAATTCATGTCAAATTCTGCCTTAGATATTACTGGGTCATATAAAACGGATTTGAAAATCGGATTTGACCAGGGAGAGAAAGCTACGGAAAAGAGAAAAATAACCTATTCTTATCAAAAGACAGAGAATAGTGATTCTTTAGGTACTTTGAGTATAAATTATAGAACGGATGTAATAACAGGTTTCCCTTCCTCTTCTTGCGTAAAAATCCCGATTAGACGCGCTGGAGGAGTAGATGTACAGATGCTCTCTACACGATTATAGAAAACATGAGAAAATTCCATTTTATAATAACGTTACTATCTTTCATCGGACTTTTTTCTTGCAATAAAGTCTATGATCCAAACCGCCCAACAGTGCAAGCAGAAAGGACAGCCATGGCTCTGGAGGGAGATTATATCGTGACAAACATGGTTTGGGACGACAACCCATCAAGGGTTTTTGATTTGAATTACGATGGAAAGGAGGCTCTTCTGTTTGATGAGTTACGAAGTTTTAAGCAACACGCCCGAGGAAAAGCAAATGTGACATTCTGTGGTGGTGGTCCTTATCAAGGATACTATGGTTTTTGTGAATTATGGTTACCGGTTCAGACCGTACAAAGGTTTCCGTCAGATGATGGTGAATACTGGTTCTATGATAAGCAAGAAGTGTTTTGTTGGCCTTTTGATTTTTACGGCTCAATTTATCCGGACGGGAAAATAGAGTGGAAGCCTTCTATAATCCCCCTTGCTGATACATCAACGTCCAGTCTTGATTTTAATGGGGCGTCAGAAATCGTTTATTTAACGGGAAAAGTTATTCTAATGAATATAGCATATAAGATATTCATTCCTCAGACGGAAACGTTCGAAACCGGACGGGTTTCGGTGACGCTGGAAAAGGAGGCTTTTTTATTCGGAAAAGAATTATAGCCTAAATACCACAGAGAACTGGTGGAGTGAGAAAAAATTTTATTTAAAGAGCCACGAATTCGGGAAATCGTTCCGTTTTTATTTTGAAAACCGCGAATAGCAAACACTCCCTATGCCGAAATAGAATAGGTATTCAAATGCACTGCGTCCAAGAGCATAAGGCTATATGAGGCCGATATTGCATCTGAAGGCCAGTCCAAAAAACCGCGTTTTGGTGTAGTGGTGACTCAAAAGGACTATTTTTGCATATAAGCAAACTTAACTCGACATTACTTGCGATTAACTGCGCTAGACAGTTGGTTCTGAGTAGGCTGGCCATTAAAGAGCTAGTACTCAGCCGCTTCTTGATTTTTCCCTACCCCCGCCGCCCTAGGGAAAAAGTCACTTGTCGCTGATTGGCAGCGAGATACATGGCAGGAGACGCACACGTGCAGAATCGCAGAAAAACGCCGTCTGTCATTTTCAAGTCGAAAAATGTAAGGTTCACGGGCTAAAATGTAAGGTTCACGGGATTTGATTTTGCCAGGTTGTCCACAATCGCTACCTTTGCGGCCCAATTAAGACAAAAAGAAATGAAAAAGATTATTATTACACTACTAGGAGCTGCGTTAATCGTCGCCTGCTCTAAAGAAAACTTCGAAACAAATAGTCCTATATTATCAGAAGAGCAGGAGATCACGAGCGAAGAGGACAGAGGGCTTTCTGACTTTGCCATCATTCTATCTAGGGCAATTAATCAAGAGCCTGAGCTAAGGGCCTTCATAAAGAAAGAGGCGCTAAAGGAGTTCGATAAAGACTATGATGTGTTTTACCCTTTTGTAAAGGACACAAAGGTAGACGGGGATAAAACATTTCGCGATATTCTTGTTGAATATGATGATAATCAGATACTTCCATCAATAGAAGAAGCTCTTCCTTTGTTGGACATCCTTGTCCCTGATTGGTCCTGGATAGCGGAGGATACATTCTGCGCAGAGCGTTGGGAACTTGATAACGAAGACGTATGCATAAGTATTCGTACAAATAAGCAAAGGTCTCCTTTGTATTATAATGGAGAGAATGTTTGCGATATAGAGGCTGGGTTTATTCCGGGATTTCCTGTTCTGATAATAAAAGAGAACGAGCGTCTAAATGTTAAAAAGCTAGAGACCAAAAGCGGCTGTTCTTTATCATATTCCTTTATAGATGAAGCGTTTGATGGAATAAAACATCCGAAAACGAGAGGAACATCTTATCTTAATATTACAAAGGAACTTGATTATGAGCCCGCGACTAATTTTATCGATAAGAGTCTTGTGCCAGAAAAAGTAATGCAGGCATATAATTTATCCAAGACAAGATATTTCTTGCCTCAACGAGATTATATTTATTATGGAATAGTAAATGAAAACGATGAGGGAAAGTTGGATCATCATTTTACAGAGAAAATATTAAAAATGAAATTCAAACAAGCTGATATTCGTGGCTTTTATGATGATATTGAAAGGCCTGTTATTAACACAGGGCATTATAATGATATTGCTTTTATCGATTACCAGTTTGACGGAAATCACAAAAACGGATGGAATAAAGATGAATTAATGAATAAGATTTGGGGAGAAGGGAAATTAGAATTAGAAGTAGATATTTTGGCTGGAGGTTGGTCAACTTCCAGAGGCGTGACAGTCAGTTTCAAAGATGCGTTTTCTGTAAAATCTGTTCATGAGGTTGTCGCATTAAATACTTTTAAAGCAGTAAAGTATCATCATTATTCAATAACAGAGGATGATTTAGAGCCAAAATGGTTCAATGCTGACATGGAACTATTGAATTGGGATCTGGCATCTTTTCCAACGAGGTATAAGCTTAAAGTAATAGAGCATGATAGAGGGTCGCAAATAACAGAGACGTGGTCTGAATCATTCGATCATACGAATAATGTGTCTCTATCAGCAGAAGGACAAAATGAAACAGAGGCTGACAGTTCCAAAGTTTCAATAAAGTTCGGAGCTGGAATCTCTATTAAAAACGGCTCAAGCACCAAACACGAAATGAAATATCTTTGGACACAGAACGATGATAACCTTCATGACACTTATGTAGAATTTTCTAGTCCTATTATCCTAAAAGAGGAGGGCGACAAAGTTGAAATAAATATTCCTTCTACTGGATTTGTGGAATTTATGATTCTTCCGATATATAAATAGAGTTATCTTCTATGTCCAGTAAAGTAAAGAAAATGATAATTAATATCAGAAAGGCTCTGTTTATAGTTGTTATTTTATGTATTACTATGAACTTGTCAGCTCAGGCGATACGCGTGAGTGGATACGTGGCGGATTCCCGTACAGGAGAAACGTTGATTGGTGCTGGTGTACAGAGTGAAAAGGCAGGGACGATAACGAACAATCATGGATTTTTCTCAATCCCTTTAACAGCAGGAAAAGACGGAGCAATTTCTTTCTCTTATGTGGGTTATGAAACCCAGAGAATGGTGATAAAGGCAAAAAGGGACACTCTTTTTACAGTTTTTCTCAATCCAGATGCATCAATCAAGGAATCCGTGGTGACAGCAGAGAGAAATCCATCCACGGGGGCCGCCCTCATGGAGGTTATGGATATTCCTGTTGAAATTCTCAAAACAACGCCCTTTGTCCTTGGGGAACCGGACGTCCTGAAGACCGTTCAGATGATGCCGGGTGTTCAATTCGGAAATGAGGGTTTCACGGGCTTGTTCATACGCGGAGGAGGTTCGGATGAATGCCTCTATCTCATGGATGGAGTACCCATGTATAATGTATCCCACGCGTTGGGCCTGTTCTCTGCATTTACTCCCGAGGCAGTCAAGAAGGTCACTCTCTATAAAGGAGGTTTCCCTGCCAGGTTTGGAGGTCGCACATCAGGAGTTCTTGATGTGAGGATGAACGATGGAAATGTTCACGAACACCACGGTTCTTTCAGTGTGGGAATGCTCACTGAGAGAGTTCATCTCGAGGGGCCAATCATAGAAAATAAGCTTTCTTATTCGTTGTCTTTGAGGGGTTTACATACAATTATCCTTACTCCTGTCATTAAACTGGCCGGAGGAAACATGAATTATTACTATTACGATGTTAATGGTAAATTGACATGGACGCCGACGGAAAGGGATAAGATTTTTCTGTCACTTTATACGGGAAAGGATTATCTTGATTACCGAGGGATTATGGAAATGACTAAAGAAAAGACGGAGGAGAAGGTTAATCTTGGTTGGGGAAATACTGTCGGTGCGCTTCGCTGGTCAAGAGCGATCTCCAGTAAGGTTTTTTCCGAAATTCAAGCCTCGTACAACCGCTATGACATGAATTCAGCATATAAACACTGGTCTTTGACAAACAATCAGTCTTACGAGGCAGAGACAGGGTCGCTTATTGGAGATTTCAACGTCTCTGGGGATTTTGATTTTCATATCTCTGACCGTCATCTCCTAAAGGCGGGAGCCATGATGACTCTACACCAGTTTGCTCCGAGAACCTCCTTTTACGTTAAAGAAGAAGCAGAGGGAGGAGAAGAAAAACATGCAGATGTTTTTAACAAGATTCCGGGGAAAGAGGCTTCTTTGTACTTTGAGGACGAATTCAGTGTCTCTGATAGACTGAAACTGGATTACGGCATACGGGGAACTTGGATGAACTCAGAAGAAAACTATTATTCAATTGAGCCGCGAGTCTCTGTAAGGGCAGATATTCTTGAATCTCTTTCAGCAAAACTCTCATATACGAGAATGAGTCAGTATGTCCACCTTTTGACATCTTCTCTTCTTGCAATGCCTACAGATCTTTGGGTCCCGATAACGAAAGATATACCTCCGATTATTTCCGACCAAATCGGCGCGGGTGTGCTCTATAACGGGATTAAGGGGTGGGAATTCTCTGTTGAATCCTTCTATAAAAAGTCTTCCAATGTTATCGATTATAAAGATGGTGCGAGCTATTTTGCAACTACACGTGGATGGGAAGATATTGTTTCGGTAGGTAACGCCAGATCCAAGGGAGTAGAATTCTATGCCCATAAAAAAGAAGGCAAGCTGACAGGCTGGCTCAGTTATACTCTATCTCGTTCAGACAGGCAATATCCGGACGGAAGCATCAATAATGGTAATTGGTTCCCTTACAAGTATGACAGGCGCCATAATTTCGTGATTGCTACAACTTATAAAGTTAGTCCTAAATGTGACTTGTCTGCGACGTGGTCCTATACAAGCGGAGTTGTTACAACGGCTCCGGAAGGCGTTTATGAAGTGATGATTGGAGACGAGGGAAATATTTGGAATTCTATTATCCCTTATACATCTTCAAGGAATAATTATCGCCTCCCCGGAAGCCACAGGCTGAATATAAGTGCTAATTTCTCGAGACAATTCAAAAAAGGATCAAGGGTCTTGACTGTCGGAGTCTATAACCTTTACAATGCTATGAATCCTAATATTGTATTTGTTTTTGACAACCGGGAAATTGATGCTCCACAATCTGAAAGGGGCAAGGTCGACTTTTTATTAAAAAAACTGACATTCCTTCCTATTTTACCCTCAATTAGCTATACTTATTCTTTCTGATATGAAGCGTTTTATATTATTATTGATAGCCTCGTTCTGGATAGTGGCATGTCAGAATGATATTCCTTTTGAGATGCCTGATAAAGATAATCTTATCATAAACGCATGCTTTTATACGAACGATGATATACATTCTGTGAGGGTGAGCGTTGCAGATGACAAGAGAGTGGCTCCATTATCCCAAGAAGCATCTGTCAAGATGTTTATCGGAGATGATCTGGTTGCACAATCAGACTCGGTAGTCAAAGATGTGACATCAGAAACGTATTATCTTCGTGCTCAAATAAAGCCCGAGGACAGAGTAAAAATTACAGTTGATTCTGGAGATTTCCATGCGGAGGCAACCGCAGAGGCTCCCAAAGCACCGAAGTTCTCAATAGATACCGTCCATGTATCTAAATATAAACACATATATCTTATTGAACCGACAATCGTTGTGAAAAGCCAGGAAAAGAATAGTTTTTATATTACGACCAAAGGAGGTTTAAGATTGGTTTTTCGTAATAACGAAACAGGAGAGGAATACGAAAAGAGCGATAGAGAATCAGTGTGGATAAACACAAAAGATCCGATTTTCAAAAATCAGACTATGGCTTTTTCAAGTACCTTATCTTCAGATTTAGGATTAGCCCTTACCGGTTTGAATTATTGGCTTGTTTTTTCTGATGAACTGTTCGATAATAATCAATATAGATTCAGGTGTAAAAATATAAACGGTCGCGATTTTGAGAAAGAAGAATGGGCAGCCACAATGAAAAAAGGATTTGAGGTTGATAGAGGGTATGTCGTGATGACTCTTGGGTCTTTGACGGAATCCTTTTTCAGATATTGCCGGTCAGTCGATGACTATTTCGCTGTTTCCGGAGACCCTTTCAGGGAACCGCTGATTGTGCCAAGTAATGTTAAAGGGGGGCTGGGATATTTTGGAATCGTCTCCGTTTCCGAAGAATCTTTTGAGTTTCCTGATGTTGCCGAGGCGACAAGTTGGACATATAAAAATAGATACTAGTAAAAATGAAAAATAATCAATTAATTGCCTTAGGCATAATGCTTCTAGGAGCGTTTTGTTGTACAAAACCGGCGGAAGAAGAGGATAAGTCAGAAGAGACTATCTCTGCTCTTAAAGGAGAGTATCAACTTATAGGGATGATATGGGAAAAAGAGCCGGAAAGAGAATTTGATTTTGATAAAGATGGAAAAACTTCGACTCTTTACGAAGAACTAAGTGCTCTTTACGGATTTGGCTTTGAAAAATTAGTCGTTTGGACAGGTCCACAAGGGACCATAAAAAATTATAAGATATACGCATCGATCGACTACCCGATACAGGATGTATCAATCAACGAAGAAACGGCAGGGACTCCGGTAACCCATGTTGGAGGTGTTACCCAATGGCCAATAAACATAGTAGGCGAGGTCAAGAAAACAGGTGAAATCAACTGGGCTGAAACCGTTATAAAGTATACTTCCGGAAGGGGGCTCGGCACAATACTATGGGGAGGGAAAGGATCAATAAAGAGCTATTCTCCCGAAATAATTGAAGCGGAAATAGATTATAAGATTTACCTCCCGGAAAGAGATATTTTCATAACCGGCCCTGTCCTTCTGACTTTTAGTAAGAGGTAAAAACAACACCTTTTCAAATAATTAGAAGGTGTTGTTTTTATGTTTTTGATCTTTTCGTGTTGCAAAAAGGGTTTTCTTTGCAGCATATGAGATCAGTGTTTTGCATCCTCATAGTTATGTTTTGCTCCTCACCCCTTGCGGAGGCCTCTGCAGGGGGTGATTCTACCCTTGTGATGTTCTGGAATCTCGAGAACTTCTTTGACTCTAATGACGACGGCCATGATGGCGTCCATCAGGAGTTTTCCCCGGCAGGGGAGCGCCGGTGGAGCGCGAAGAGGTTCTATTCAAAGTGCCGCGCAATCGGAAAAACGATTCTCTATATCGGCTCGGAAGAGGGTCGGCTGCCGGATGTGGTCGGTGTAGCAGAGGTCGAGAATTCATATGTCCTCCATTCTCTTATACGCGCGGCTCCTCTTCGAAAAACCGATTATGCCATAGTTCATTACGATTCTCCGGATCCTCGCGGAATTGATGTCGGACTTTTGTATCGAAAAAGTGTTTTTTCTCTCGAGCGCTCCGCCGCAATCCGCATCCCTGGCTTTCCGACGAGGGATATTTTATTAGTGGATCTTAGACGTCGGGACCGGAGCGTACATTTTCTTGTCTGCCATCTCCCGTCTAAATACGGTGGCGAGAAAGAATCCTTTACGAAACGCCAGGCTGCGGTCGCTCGCCTTTGCGAGGTAATAGATTCTTTATCAATTGCTTCCTCGGCGCCAATAGTCGTTATGGGGGATTTCAATGACACCCCGTCCAGCGCGGCGCTCTCTCCGCTGACTGAAAGTCCGGGGAAGGCAGATAATCCGCCGCGGCTTGTCAATATGGCCGCCGACTTTCGTACCGAGGGAACCATTCGCTATGAGGGCAAATGGGAGCTCATCGATATGTTCTTCGTCTCTCCTTCGCTAGCTCCGAGAGCAGAGATGATAATCCGCCGCCTTCCTTTTCTTATGACGAGAGACCGCACCCATGGCGGAGAAAAACCTCTACGCACCTATGTCGGTCCCCGCTACACAGGAGGTGTTTCCGACCACTGCCCGATAACCATTTGGATAACCTTTCCGATGCGATTATAGCTAAATCCAGTTATTTTATTCCCCAGACTGAAAGGGTATAGGTATTCTCTGCAATATCCTCGATTTCGTCTGGAAGGGCGACATAGAAGTCAATCCCCGTAATATTCTCGAGGTCGTCGACTGTCATAGCGCAATCGGCGAGGAAATACCGTTTCTCGTCATTACCCATCACAAAAGCAATAGACTCGTACCGGGAGCCCGTATAGACAAGGCAAGCCTTGAAGAAGGCGTCAGGAACGACAACGTTGTGCTCGCCGATGGTCCCATAGATATTCTTGCCGATTATAGGGCCCGTGATAACCCATACCTTCCCATACCGCCTTGCCCATGAGCGGACCTGCTTTTCAAGATACTGCCAGTCCTTTTTATTTAGATATTCTTTTTGGGGACATACGTTCATGAAATAGAAAGATTCGTCCATAGCCCTCTCATCCCATGCAAGATCGGCAGCAGGAGCCATGTGCCCCTTGGTCCACCCGGAGTCATAATAATCCTCTCTCATCGCCTGCCTTCCCTTGAAATTACGGTCCATGCTGAACATCCTGTCATCTCTAGAGAGGGTCCCTTCCGTCTCTTCTGCGGTCAGCTCGTATGCCACCCAATCGGGAATCAGAGTCTCTGTGTTGTATGAGGAGACATATCCTGTATACTCTACAATCCTGTCGGTCGGGTTGAGTTCCGGAAGCTCCAGGGCTCCTTCAGCCTCGGGCTGGAATACGCACGAGAATAAAGCCGGAAGGAATAATAAAGAAGCAAGAGGCGTTATTTTCATATCTTTATCGATTTCTTCTCCAAAGTTAGTTAATCTTTGCATCAGAAAGAACAATTTACTATTTTTGTAGGACAATAAAACTCATAATTATGGACATGAAAACTCAAATCCAGGAAAAATTCCGGACCTTGTTCTCAGAAGAAGGCGACCTTTATGCTTCTGCGGGCCGAATCAATCTGATAGGCGAACATACAGACTATAACGGAGGATATGTATTCCCCGGAGCAATCGACTGCGGAATCATTGCCGCAATCAAGCCAAACGGCATGCAGAAAGTCCACGCTTTCTCCATCGATTATGATGAGTTTGTCGAATTTGGCCTCGAGGAGCAGGATATTCCTGAGCAGCAGTGGGCTCGCTATATCTTTGGCGTTTGCCGCGAAACTATTAAAAGAGGCGGCAAGGTAGAAGGGTTCAACGTAGTCTTTGCAGGAGACGTCCCTCTCGGAGCAGGACTTTCCTCTTCCGCTGCGCTTGAAAGTACCTTCGCTTTCGCTATCAACGATTTGTTCCACAATGGGATCGACAAGTTCGATCTCGCAAAGATCGGCCAAGCTACGGAGCACAACTACTGCGGAGTCAAATGCGGTATCATGGACCAGTTTGCTTCCGTTTTCGGAAAGAAAGGCTCTCTTATTCGCCTCAACTGCAAAACCCTGGAATACAAGTATTTCCCGTTCGATCCTAAGGGATATAAGCTCGTTCTCATCGACTCCTGCGTAAAGCATGAGCTCGCTTCCAGCGCCTACAACAAGCGTCGCGCTTCCTGTGAGAATGCCGCCGCGGCGATAAGGAAGAACCATCCTGAGGTTGAATTCCTCAGCGACGCCAAGAGAGTTTGGCTGGACGAGGTTCGCGCCGAGATTCCCGAAGAAGACTTCCTCAGAGCTGAGTATGTTATCGGAGAGGTTCAGAGGGTCCTCGACGTCTGCGACGCCCTTGAAAGAGGCGACTACGAGACCGTCGGAGAGATGATGTATCAGACCCATTTCGGCCTTTCAAGGCTCTACGAAGTCAGCTGCGAAGAGCTTGACTTCCTCAATAAGCTTGCCCGCAAGATGGATGTAACCGGCTCAAGGGTTATGGGCGGCGGATTCGGAGGCTGCACCATCAACCTCGTCAAGGACGAACTGTACGACGGCTTCATTGCCGCGGCAAAGGAACAGTTCGAAGCGAAGTTCGGTCACGCCCCGAAGGTCTACGACGTACGTATCAGCGACGGCGCCAGGAAGCTTCAGGACTAATATTCTATGACGACAACAATGACTATGACGTGCTCCCACTGCGGTGCGGAGCACGTTGTCGAAATAATCGCCGGAGTCAACGCATCCACAGAACCGGAGCTCAAAGCCCGGATAAAGGACGGCTCCGCTTTTGTCGCCGAGTGCCCATACTGCGGCTACCGCTCGCTCGTCGGTGGGCAGATGCTGTACCATGACCCCTCCGAGCGGGTGATGGTCTGGCTGCTTCCGGACGGGATGCCGCTTTCCGAGCAGCAGCGGGGAATCATATCCTCAGGCATTCCGGGATTAGAAGGCTACACTCTTCGCAGAGTTCTCTCCGCCGGAGACATGATAGAAAAAGTCAATATCTTCGATGCCGGCCTTGATGACAGGGTCATGGAACTTTGCAAGCATGTCACCAGAATGGAACTCGCCGAGAATGGGCAGGGCAGCCCAGGCAATGCCGAAATCGGGGCGGAGATGAAATTCTTCCGGATGGACGGAGCCGACAACACCATTACCTTTTCATTCCCCCAAGACGGGAAAATGCAGCTTGCAGAGGTCGGCTTCAATGTCTATGAAGACTGTCGCGGTATCCTAGGCCGCAACCCTTCGGTCAAAGAAGACCCCGGCTTCGCTTTGGTAGATGCCGCTTGGGTTTCCCGTTTCTTCAGGTAGCTAGATATCCATACTGAAGATTAAGCCAAATGAAAGACGGTCATTCGTCTCTTTAATCACCTTGAAATATGAGCCGCCGTTGAGGTCCATCGAAAATCCGACCGACCCGTCGAAGGGGAACCAAAGGAGATTGGAGAGTTCGACGGAGAAATCGCATCCGAGGGTAAAGAGGAATCCGCGCCCGAAGCCCGTCAGGTCGAAATGAGGGATCATCAGGAAATGGTTGATATACGCAATCGGTGAGAGGACGGAGATGTCGCCGAAGTATAGCGGTAGAGCATAGTCGGCGGTGACCCTGAAGAAGTTGTTTCCAGGGAGATTGGCGTTGATTCCTCGGGGACAGATGTCAATCCTGTTTTCCTTAAACGCTGCCTCTGAGTAAGTATAATGCCTTGTTCTGGCGGTCAGTTTCCAACCCTGGGCTTCTGCGAAGCCGGGGAGGTAACCGTAGACATAGGTGTAAATTTCCGGGGAGAATAGATTGCCGAGTGTAAGCCTTCCTACATACCCGGCTTCCGCTCCTATTCCATAACGCGGATAAGTCTCGCTATCGGCTCTGGCAAGCATGGAATAACCTCTGAGAGAAAGGGTTACGGAGCCCAGACCGGTAAGTTCTCCTGGGGTATAGCCGCTAAAGAAAGAGATCTTAGAAGGGGAGATAATGGAAACGGGTCTGTCGCGGCTGATTACACCGGTGTCATACTTGTCGTTGCTTAAGCCGAGGGAGACCTTTGGAACGAGTCCGCGAAGCACTCCGCCCTTGGAGAAATTAAGGGGTACATAAGCGCTCAGCGACCCCGAGAGGGAATTACCGCCAAGGGGAATAGCCGAATTAAATTGATCTTTATCTTTCCCCGTCAGGGTCTCGTTATAATGGTATCTGAGGACAGATCTGGAATTGACATCGACGGACGCCTCGATAACAGGGTAAAGACCTGTATATGTGATTTTTCCATGAAGAGAATTCTTCCAGTTCTTGTCGTTGTAAGGGTCTTTGTGAAGGGAATAACCTACTGAACCGGAGGATGTCCCTAAATCGTTCTGGAAAAATGCCGTAGCGCCGATCGAGGCTTCTTCGTAGCTTATATCCATAGTAAGCGAAGAAATGGCCTCATAATCGGCATAAAGGGGAAGCCAGGAATGGAACCGGGCGATATGGCTGAGCTTGCTGTAGGGACGAGGAGAAGCGGAAGGAATATCTACTTCCAAAGGAGTCGGAAGAATTGCGCCAAGGGCCCTTTCCTGAGCGGAAAGTTTCTCTGCAACGGGGTAATAATGAACTGCTTCCGGATTGACTCCGACAGGGGAAAGCTCCTTTAGCGGAGTCCTGAAAATACCCATTCCGCTCTCTGTCATCGACGAATAATAAAGGACATCGTCGTCCGAGACGGCAAAGTCTGTCCCTCCGTAGTGAAGGTTCGTCATCCTTCGAGTCTCTCCGCTCTCCGGATAGAAGAAGTAAAGCTCGTTATATCCGTTCAGGTCGGCGACATATTCGATATAATCATCCCCTGATCCGAGATTGCACATCGCCTTTGAGGAAGAAGGAGAGGCGGCAGACCATGAATCTCCGTCATACTTCCAGAGTCCGAAGCCGCCATTGTCGAGGCCCAAGAAATAGATATCTTCTCCAAACCATGCCGACTCCGTAAGCTGCACCCCTTCCGGAGCGGGGACAGAGAGGACCCTGTGTCCGCTCTTGGCGTCGATAATTACAAGGGAAGACCCTCCTTCTATAGGGTATTCTATTACAGAGAGGGCGTTCCCGTCCGGAGACGGCTGCGGATTATAAAGAAGACCGTCGTCCGTAAGGTCATGCGGGATAAAGTCATCGACAGAAAGGTATCGTATTATAGACTTTCCTCCGAGATTCCAGCGTAGGTCCCCGACTGTTTCCGACCAATAAATCCTCTTGGTCTCAGGATCATAGAAAAGGGAACTCGTATGGTCTGCAAAAGGTCCCAGGTCTGTTTCCCTACCGTTTTCATCCATAAGGATAAGTCTCTTGGACCTCGTCTTTCCCTCCTTGAAAAGGATATGTTTTCCTTCTGCAAAGATGCTGCAGGTATAGTCTGTTGCGAAGTCCGTCGGAGAGGTGACCCTTTCAGATGGCATAAAAGGGAATCTCGCCTCGTCCTCTGCCTTCCAAATCTCGTGGAAGCTGTTTTCAATCTCGCGGAATGTTGCCTTGAATGTCTTTCCGGAGGCATTCCCGGCTTCCCTTTGTAGGTTGAATAAGCCGAAAGGCTTCCTTGCGGTACCCTGAAGGTAATTAGCCATGAAAAGAGGCTGGTCATAAAAAGCTCTGAGTCCGCCTACTGTCAAATATCCGACCGAGTAGTAATCGGGGGCGTATTTCTTAAATGAGCCGTATTGCCATTTATAATAATCCCTGAAATCCCTGTGGTCGAAAGCGTAGTGGAAGTAATTGAGAAAGTCGCTGTTACGTCCTCTTCCTGTCTCTGTAAGCGCAGTCTCGGCGACAACTGCATCCCCTTCGAGTAGCACCCTGTTGGGGTAGAGTGCGGAGACTACTCCGACCCAGCTCTCTCCGAAAAGATAATTGCCGAATTTAAGAATGCCGTCATAAGCCTGCTGCATCTGGGCGACATGGCGGGATTCATGGATTGCAAGCTGCTGGGACCAGGGCTGGGGTATCGATCCGTACGGATCAGGATGGGTATAAATATCCATCCTTTTCGGAGCCCATGCGACCATTCCGTTGGAATATGGATAGGCCTGATGGAGAATGATAGGAAGTTTTCCCCAGTGAAAGACTCCCGGGGTATAGCCAGCCGATTTTCCAACAACTGGACGTACAGCCTCCAGCTCTCTTGCATATTCGAGATAAAGGTTTGATTGAATGGTCCTTCCGGGGTAGATAATCCGATAGTTTTCGGTTTCAAATTCGTTCCAACGGTAATTACCGGGGTCTCCGCCGCCGACTTCGAACTGGGCTAGAGCGTTGACCCCTGCAAAGATGGATAAGAAGAGCAGGATGAGTCGTTTCAGGTGATTCATGCCTACAAAATTAATATAAAATGATTAATTTTGTCCGATAGAGGGAATAAAACGCTGAAAATGAAAAAGAACATAATAATTCATCTGCTCCTTGCGATAGTATTGATGCTAAGCCTTGTCTCTTGCGGGAGAAAGGCGTCAGTCCCTCCCCGTCCTTCGCTAAGGGCGTTTCCTAGGGTGGAGGTCCCCTCGATGTATGAAAGCGAGAGCGAGAGAATGAATTATTTTGTCCAGAGGTATTGGGACCGCTTCACCGATACCTCCGAGGTTTTCTTTTGCGACTCTACGACAGTCAACGGAGTGTCTCTTGACGGCCTAGAAGAGGCGATGGGTATGTATGTGACCCTTTTGGAGAGGACTTCCGAAGACGTTGCGGAGAAGTCTCTTTCAAGGCTATGTGATCGCCTTTTGGCCTTTGAAAAGAAGGATACTGCTTCCAATGTTATGGAAGAGGTTCTTCGTCTGACAGAAAAATATCTCTATGACCCGCAAAGCCCGGTGCGGGACGAGGATAAGTTCGAGGTCGTGGCCTCCCGATTTTCGGAGGGAAATCCCAGATACTCATTCATAGCAAGGATGAGCTCCCTCAACCGCGTAGGGACGCCGGCTACGGATTTTGAATTCACTGATACAAAGGGGCGTCTGAGGACCCTCTATAGCATAAAAGCGGATTATACGCTCCTGATTTTCGGTAATCCGGACTGCACTGCCTGCAAGAATCTGACGGTCGCGATGTCCGGAGACCCTCGAATCAACTCTCTTATCTCGTCCGGACGTCTGAAAGTGGTGGACATCTATATTGACCGCGAAGTCGATCTCTGGAAGTCGAAGGTGGACGAGTATCCTTCAGAATGGATCAACGGATATGACCATAAATTCAAGATCCGAGAGGATTTGATATATCATGTGCGAGCTATCCCATCGATGTATCTTCTTGACAAAAGCAAGATCGTCTTGATGAAGGATGCGCCCGAAAATAAACTCCTTCAGTATCTTTCTTCATTATGAAAAAGTTCATTCTCCCTCTGATTCTTTGCCTTCTCGCCTCTGCTTCATGCAAAAAAGAGGACACCTATATCGATCCGATTCTGAAAGAAGTCGAATATACCGAATATATTCCTCAGGCCGGGCTCACTTTCATGATCCCCTTCGGATACAAGAGCGTTACTAAGGCCGGGACTTTTTTCAAGGGCTACCGCTATAGGGTGATAGCCGGAGCTTCAATCGGTCCCACAACTCTCGGAACGCCGATTTATTCAATCTCCGGGAAGAAGTATTTTCAGGAAATAACTGTCCCTGAGAACAATACGCCGGCGGTAAGGACTGTAACTGTCGATTTCGCCCTTGAAAACGGATATACGGAAGAAGGCGGGACCTACGGAGCCGAAGGATGGGGCCCCTGGGTCACCGTCTTCTCTACTATTCAAGAAGGGAAAGCCGAATAATTATCTCAAAACCTTTAGTACTGCCTCTTCCATTATCTTATATCCCTCGAGAGTAGGGTGGACCGTGTCTTTGGACAGAGCTTCAGGGAGGGATCCGTTCCCGTCATCCATCAGAGGGTAATAGTCAAGGTAGACAATCCTGTTCTTTTTTGCGTAGTCTTTAAGCAAAGCATTGAGGGTCCTTACGCGGTCGGGAGCATCTGTGATTTCTTTTCTCCAGCGGAATTGTCCGGCGGGGAGGGCAGAGCAAAGAATAGGTTTGATTTTATGGAGCTTTGCAAGTTCGCACATAGAGATAATGTTGCCAAGAGTGTTCTCTGGGGTGATTTTTCCGTTGTTCTCAGCCGCATCATTTGTCCCCGCGAGGATAACGACGTACTTCGGATGGAGATCAAGGACATCCCTGCGGAAGCGGACGAGCATCTCTGAAGAGGTCTGACCGGAAATACCACGGCCAACAAAATTATTCGAGGTAAAGAAATCAGGGTCCAGGCGGAACCATCCCTCTGTTATCGAGTCGCCCATGAAAACGGCCTTGGGCTTAGCCGTAACGGTAGTGTTGGCCTGTTCATACTTATAGAACTGTGCCCAGTCGGTCTTCTTGTCCTGGGCGGAGCAGATGCTAAATGTGACAGCTAAAGCTGCAAAGGCGATAAAGATATTCTTTTTCATAATCTGGTGATATTACTGGCGTTTTTTCATTTTTGGCACCGCCATGCCGCAGAGGGCAAGCAGGGTGAGTATGATCAGGGCGATAGAAGAGGCCTTCGAAACGTTTGCCCCTACGCGGTATGAGTCCGGAAGGAATCTCATAACTATTTCATGTTCCCCTGCAGGAAGGACAGCTCCTCTAAGGGTCCAATCTGTACGAATCACAGGTATTTCCTCCTTTGGAGCGGCTCCATCGAATGAAACGATCTTCCATCCAGGGTAATATATTTCGCTGAATACGGCAAGTCGCTCCTTTGAAGATGAGTAGCGATAGCGAAGCTCGTTAGGGGCATAGGAGACTAGCTCTATCGAGGAAGTATCCTCTGCCTCGGCCGTGCTCAGATTGATTGGCTGGAAATCTTCTCCTATAACCGCAGTAGAAGTAAGGTCTGCCGAGCCGATAAGGGCTATTTCTTCGTCCGGAGTCGCTGCGGGTGCAACGGAGGATACGAACCAGGCCGGCCCGAGGGCGTTCTTGTTGACTAGAGGAGGGTTCTCGCCGCCGACAATGATGTATTTATTGTTGAGGGCGTTGAGGATAGGAGTAGCAGGCAGGGCGGCCTCGGCTTCCTCTATAGTTCCTGCTCCCTGAAGAGCTTTGTATATGCTATTGATTTCTCCGCTGAGGTATTTTTCAATTAGGTCCTGGTAGCGCTGGAGCTTTGCCGGAGAATAACCGCCGATGCTCTTGTGGTGGTAGCTCGGGACGGACGAATTGAAGACATTGACAGTAAGGTCCAAGACCCTGTACGACTGTGACGGATCTTCTTTAATCATCTTATCCACCGGTCTCTCGGCGAACTGGCGGGTGAAATTCTTCGGGGTGGTGAAGTGGTCGGAGTTGAGGTATCGCTTGCCGACTGCGAACATGTTGATAAGTACAAGAACGCAGATGGTGACCCCTGCGATAACCCTTCTTCCCGCGCCTGCAAAGGCTTTCGCATGCTCTGTCTGTCCCTTCGGGGAGAACGCCCAGAGAAGAAGAAGGAAGGAGAGTGAAATGAAAACAAGGGAGGTGATGGCATCCTGGCGAAGCAGCATTTTCCTGTCGGCGACGAAGGCGTCGACGAGGACATCCGGCTGCCCCGCGTCGACAGCGCCGGTAAAACTTCCTGCAAGGGAAGGTATGAGAGCGAGGGCAAGGCAGAAGCCACCCGTGAGGCAGAAAGCGATGAGTCCGCCCTTCATGAATTCTTTCTTGGAATAATCTCCCTTGACAATTCTGTCGAGTACCAGGAACCCCAGAACCGGGAGGGTGACCTGCAGTATAATAAGGGCCATCGATACCGTCCTGAACTTATTGTAAAGAGGGAGAATATTGAAGCAAAGCTTTGTGAAAGCCATAAAATGGCTGCCGACAGCAAGAAGGATGGCAAGGATGGTAGCGATAAGAAGCCACCACTTTTCTCTTCCCTTGTAAAGGCAGAGACCGAGAATGAAAAGGAAGATGGTAATAGCTCCCATATACATAGGCCCAGCCGTGAAGGGCTGGGGGCCCCAGTACATCGGAAGATGTTTCGCGGTCTCCCGAAGATTCCCCTGGCCTGCTTTCTTTAGAAGGGCGATTGTCTCGGATTTATCGGGATTGACGGCACCGGAGGAAGCGCCACCGTTGAAGTTTGGAATCATCATGTTGGGAAGTTCTTCCCATCCGTATGACCAAGCGGTTGCATATTCGAGGTCGAGGCCTTTCCCTTGTCCGGATGATTGGCCCCCGGAAAGTTCGGACCCTCCTCTCATTGTGTGTGGAGTGTATTTATAGAGAGGGAGAAGCTTGTTGACATTAGTCGCTATTCCAACCCCTCCGATAAAAAGCAGAAGCAGCGAAGCGACTACGAATCGGGAAAACTTCTCCTTATGTTTCCATAGAATATCGACAATAAGGACTAGCGCGTATATCAAAATTATGAGGGCAAGATAATAAGTCACCTGCTGGTGATTGGCCTTTATCTGCATGCTGACGGCAAGGGCGAACAGAACGGCCCCGAGCACCGTTTTCGGGAGATAACCCTTGCTATCTTTATCGGAAGAAAGCTTGCCTAGGGCTGATCTATACGTGAAGACCATTGCCGCCAAGGCCCATGGCATGAAGGCGATAGCCTGCATCTTGGTATTGTGCCCGACCTGGATAATCTGGAAGTTGTATGAACAAAAAGCTATTGCTACGGCGCCTCCAATGGCTATTTTCCAGTCGATCCCGAGGGAGAGCATCAGGAGGAAGGCCCCGAGTAGGGCGATGAAAAGATATGTCGCCGGCCGCTTTCCGGTAAGTAGCAGATCATAGAGGCCTTGTGTAAGGTCGCCGGTATTGCGGGTAGAAATGGCGGTTGTCGGCATACCCCCGAACATCGAATCTGTCCAGTAGGTAGGATCGTCGGGATGAGCCTTGTTCCACTCGGTCATCTCTCTTGACATCCCGATATAACCGGAGATGTCGCTCTGATCGACTATCTGCCCCTGCAGAACCTTCGGGACGAACCCGTATGAAAGCGCGAGGAAAAACGCTACTGCGCCAAGGGCGATTCCTATTTTCTTCAAAAATGTTTTGTCCATGCACAAAAGTACCTCTTTTTCATGAAATAGCAAAGGACGAATAGTCAATCCCTGTTTTGAAATAATGCCAAAAAAGGTTACATTTGTCTTTACGGCCAAAATAGACGGTCGCAAAAGAAAGATGGCAAAACCGGCGGAAGATACTCCTCTAATCAAACAATTCTTCGAAGTAAAGGCACAGCATCCTGAGGCCCTGCTACTGTACAGGGTCGGGGATTTTTATGAATCCTACTCAGATGACGCAGTGACCGCTTCCAAAGTGTTGGGACTGGTCCTGACGAAAAAATCAAACGGAGATAAAGGTCCTGTTGCCATGGCCGGCTTCCCCCATCATGCCATTGACTCTTACCTTCCAAAGCTTGTCAGAGCCGGCTACAAGGTCGCAGTCTGCGACCAGCTTGAGGATCCCAAATTTGCGAAAAAGCTCGTTAAAAGGGGAGTGACCGAGATTGTCACCCCTGGTATTTCCCTTGGCGAGAATATGCTCGAGCAGAAAGAGAATAACTTCCTTGCCGGCCTTACTTTCGAAAAGAATGACTGCGGAGCGGCCTTTCTGGATGTCTCGACCGGGCAGTTTCTCCTTGCCCAAGGGTCTTTAGACTATATTGCTACCCTTCTTTCCTCTCTCAACCCTCGGGAGCTGGTGGTCCAAAGAGGCTATGAGAAAGGGGTCAAAGAGCGTTTTGGGAACTTCTATACGACCTCTATTGACGAGTGGGCTTTCGTCTACGATTCGGCTGTCATAAAGCTCTGCAAGCAGCTGAATGTTCAGAGTCTCAAGGGTTTCGCAATCGACTCCTTCCCTCTCGGCATTTGCTCCGCAGGAGCCTTGATGGTCTATCTGGAGCAGACCCAGCATACGGGTCTTAAGAATATCTGCTCGATCGGCAGGATTGATGAAGGAAAATTCGTCTGGATGGACCGATTCACAATGAGAAACCTCGAGGTCTTTGCTCCGGCCTCCGGCGCGGAGGGATCCTCCCTTCTCGGGACCATCGACAAGTGCTCTTCTCCTATGGGGGCGAGACTCCTTCGTCAGTGGCTGGCGATGCCGATAATGGATATTAAGGAACTTGATTCCCGCTACGATATCGTTCAGCATTTTCTTGATAATGAGGAGCTTCTGGAAAAGGTCACGACCTCGCTAGGAAACATTGGCGACCTTGAAAGGATTCTCTCGAGGGTGGCTACAGGGAGGGTAGGACCTCGGGAGACCATGCAGCTTGCAAGGGGCCTTGGGGAGATGGCTCCTCTCAAGCAGATGTGCTCGGAAGGAGGGTGCGCTCCTCTTGATGCCTTGATGAGAGGACTTAAAAACTGCGAAGACTCCCTCAAGAGGATAAGGGAGACTCTTGCAGACGAACCGGCGGCCCAGATCGGTAAAGGGCCGGTGATCCGCCGCGGTTTTGACAGCGAACTTGATGAGTACAGGGATATCTCCTCCGGAGGGAAGGACATCCTTCTTGAAATGCAGCGGCGAGAGGCGGAAAGGACAGGGATCAGCTCGCTCAAGATAGGGTTCAACAATGTGTTCGGCTATTATATAGAAGTCCGAAACACGTTCAAAGATAAAGTCCCCTCCGAGTGGGTCAGAAAGCAGACTCTTGTCAACGCGGAACGATATATCACTGAGGAGCTTAAGGAATACGAGGAGAAGATTGTAAGCGCGGAGGATAAGATCTATGAGATTGAAACGAGGATCTACTCTTCGCTTGTCCTCTTCCTTCAGGGAAAGATAGCGGACATACAGAAAAACTGCCGCATCATAGCAAAGCTTGACGTTCTCTCATCTTTTGCCGTCCAGGCGGCGACCATGAATTATTGCCGTCCCGAGATAAACAGCTCCTATGAGCTTGACATCAAGGCCGGTCGGCATCCTGTCATCGAGACGCTGATGGGCCCTGGAGAGGAATATATTCCAAACGATGTCCATCTCGACAGGGAAAATCAGCAGATAATCATTCTGACCGGTCCCAATATGGCCGGAAAATCGGCCCTCCTTCGCCAAACAGCCCTTATCGTTCTGATGGCCCAGATAGGATCGTTCGTCCCTGCCAGGGAGGCTCATATCGGCTATTTCGACAAGATCTTCACCCGCGTCGGGGCGACAGACAACATTTCCCGCGGGGAATCGACATTCATGGTCGAGATGCTCGAAACGTCAATGATTCTCCATAACCTCTCCTCCCGCTCGCTGGTGCTTCTCGATGAAATCGGCCGCGGAACCTCGACATTTGATGGCATGTCGATAGCGCGGTCGATAGTAGAGTATATCCATGAGTACGGAAAGGGAGCGAAAACTCTCTTTGCGACCCACTACCATGAGCTCAATGATCTCGAGGGTCTCTATCCGAGAGTCAAGAACTTCCATGTTACGGTCAAAGAGGTTGGAAAAGAGGTGATTTTCCTTCGCAAGATAAAGGAGGGCGGGTCTGCCCATAGTTTCGGTATCCATGTAGCCCGTATGGCAGGAATGCCGAAGGAGGTGCTGGAAATGGCCGAAAAGACCCTTAAGGCGCTGGAAAATAGCGAAGCGTTGGAAAAGGCGGCGATGCTTGCTGAAAAGCCCATAACGCCCCATATGACCAAAGAAGGAAAGGTCGAGAAGGACGGCTCGCTCCAGCTTTCCCTCTTCCAGCTTGACGACCCGATGCTGGAAGCCCTTCGCGACCGTCTTAAGGCGGCGGATCTAAACAATATGACCCCCATGCAGGCATTCGACCTGCTGAGGGCCATGAAAGCTGAACTCGGAATCTAGAACTCCATGTCGACAACGACCGGATAATGGTCGGAAGGATGGCAGAAATTGCGGAAAGTCGTGTCTCTGTGGGACTCGGCATACCCGTCGCGGATTATCCGCGCCGCTTTGACGGTCTTGAAAAGGGGCTCGGTCATGTAGACCATGTCAATCCTTCGGCCTGACTGCGTTGAGGGCTGGAAATCTCCGGGATAGAACTTCTCGATAACGTCGATATAAGGGGTGTTGTTCCTTACATAGTCATGGACTAGGAACTGCTTGTCGTCTTCAGCGATACCATAGTGGAAGTTATCGATGCTGGAGATAGCATTGAAATCGCCGAGCATTATCCAGTTGTTCTTTGCTGCATCTTTATCTTGAAGGATGGTCTCTTCGCAGATGTATTTCATTTCTACACTTCTGAAGACGTCGCCTCCCTGTTCTGCCTTGCTCGCTTCCTGATCCTCGGCGAGATAAGCGTATTTCTGGGGCCATGTGTGGAGGGTCACAAGATTGAGAGTCTTGTCTCCGATTTCGACTTCGACCTGTCCTGCGCCGTGAACGACAATTATGTCATCCCCGTTTCCGTTGATGCGTTTGACGGTTTTGAGGGGATATTTTGAAGTTACAACCTGGGGGAAAGTATCTCTCTTTCCGGCGAGAACCATATAATTGTGTCCATATCTTCTAGCCAGGAGATCCCAATTATAAGGAAGGTATGCTTCTTCGCAGCCGGCCATCTTTGTAGCCGTATAACTGCGATATCGTGACTCGGCCTCGCACCAGACGCAGATGTCCGGATCCTGCTCTTTTACGAATTGAACAAAATTGTCGTAATTGTTGTCCTGATCGTGCCACATGCCGTTCTGGATATTCCAATAGAGCAGCCTGACTTCCTGTTTTTCCTTTCCGCAGGCTGTGAGCAGAAGAGCCGCAGAAGCGATGAGGTAGAGAATCTTTTTCATTATATTGTCGGTATTGAATCTTATTGACAAAAATAGCACGTTATATCGGGAAACGCAAAAGATGAAGTAATCTATTTTGCAATATCTATTGCCGTAGCTTTTGTTAATATAAAAGTAGTTACGCTTGTTTTGATGAAAAAGTTATTTAATTTTGCAAAAGAGAAAGACATCGACGGCCCATTTAGGACCGAATACCTCGTTTCGTTGGCTTTCAATTATAGAGTGATGGAAGTTGCCGCTTCCGTCACTCATTTTTTTACGGCTGCTCATCAAAGGGCTAATACTCAATTACTTCCGGTATTTTCCCTGACCGATACTCCTTAGGGAAAAAGTCATATATCACTTATATGCAATAAGATACAGGGCAGGTGCAGGAAGTATGTTTCTCGCACCTGCGCCATGTGTTTTTGTCTCTTAGGAGACCTGCACGAAAGGCTAACCAGGGCAGTGGAGGGTAGCGCTGATGTGTGATGAACCACAAATGTGCCTGGCAACGCGAGAGGATCATTGCCCTGGACGGAACATGGCCATGAGGCGGAAACTTTCTTATTATCACCGTGAGTCGTAACCTTTTTATTATCAGTAGTTTCCTGATATTAAACTCTCCGCAATCACAATGTTAATATCAGCATTTGGCTCAGTATCAGTAGTTTACGTCTCACGGCGC
>Ga0079305_1000622_pt1 | contig 69633 bp, 51 predicted proteins | sample LMS_cellobiose_e_FD_79183 | JGI IMG/M metagenome (GOLD analysis project Ga0079305, IMG submission 79183) | Rumen-fistulated moose microbial communities from Alaska, USA - LMS_cellobiose_enrichment | ecosystem: Host-associated > Mammals > Digestive system > Stomach > Rumen fluid ...
GATTTTGAAAATCCCGGTCGGACGTTCCAGCAGATCGGGAGAATCGTCGAAGTCGTAATCATCGGCATCCGGACCGGAATGCCCGCCGGTCAGCATGGAAAAGCTGACGAACTGGTAACCGGAATCTATCCGGCCTTTCCACTCCGGACAGATCAGCGGTTTCCCCGCCGTTTTGTTCGGTATCCAGCGGGTGCAGGCGATCTGTTCGGGATGAATGAGGCGCACATCGCATTTTTCCAGCTGAGCGACCGGTTCCGTCAAGTTCCGGCAATAATGTCCGCTGACTTCCGGGAAAAGCCAGTCCAGAGCGGAAGTGGTGACGATGCCGCTGCTGTCCCGGAACAAGCCCCAGTAGAGGAAACAGGAATACTGCGCACGGGTCAGAGCGACATAGAGCAGACGCATCTCCTCCTGTTTTTTCTGCAGTTCGATCAGCCGGACCGCATCCGGATCGGGGGAAAGGTTCAGCACCAGATTTTTCCTCGAATCGTGATAGCAGATGTCACGATCGGTACGGTTCCAGACCCGTTTCCAGACCGCGGGCAGCATCACCACCGGATATTCGAGCCCCTTGCTGCCGTGAAGTGTGCTGATGACCACTGCGGCACGGTCGGTTTCCATCATAGTCTCTTTTTCCTCGCTGTCGGCATTTTCCGCCTGCATGGCAAGATAATTGAGCACACCGGAAGAAGAAAGTCCCGTTTCCATGATCTTCTGATGAATCAGGTCCCGCAGCTGAAGCAGATCGGTCAGGATTCGTTCGCCTTCCTGCCGTGCCAGCAGCGTGGAGCGAATCCCGAAGGTCAGCAGCATTTCCTGGAACATCTTGAGGAAGGAGACCTGATGCCAGAGACGGGAAAGCGTGGTCAGTTTTTCCTGCACGGCGATCAGCCGGTCGCCGCTGCCGGCCCCGGCAAGGGACGCATGAATGGCGACCATGTCATCCACGGTATATCCCAGCAGCGGAGTCAGCATTGCCTCCGACGCCAAATTGGGATCGGACGGATTGTCCACCGCCCGAAGCAGCACGGCAAGATACTCGGCCGCAGGCGTCTTGAACACGTTTTCGGATTTCGGGATGACACAGGGAATATTGCGTTTCAGCAGTTCGCTCCGCATCTGCCGGGCGTCGAATTTGTCGGCGACCAGCACGGCGATATCGCAGGGTTCGAGCGGTTCGCTGCGCCCCGGTATCCGCCGTCCGGAGGACAGCAGAGCAACGATATCTTCGGCGCAGGCGCGGAAAGCACAGTCCAGCATCTTATCCCGCCGGAAATCCCGTTCCGAATCGTCGGTCCTGAAATCGGGTTCGATTCGGCAGAATTTGAACGGACGGGGGTCTTCCTCCCCGTTTTTATCGAGCAGACCGGGTCCGGACTTTCCGGCGGAAACAGGCGTGAAAACGATGTCCGGATCGGCGAAAACGGACTCCGGACCGGAGACACCGCGCGGGCATTTCGCGAAGAGATCGTTGATCGAATTCAGCAGTTTCGGGGAAGATCGGAAATTTTTCCCGAGGGAGTAAAGCGCGCCTTCACGCTTCAGCACGAAATCTTTTGCGGCCTGATAGACCGTTATGTCGCCGCCGCGGAAACCGTAGATGGCCTGTTTCGGGTCGCCCACGAAAAACATCAGATGACCGGCGGCCGGATCGCCGAAGACCGTCCGGAAGATTTCATATTGTATGGGGTCGGTATCCTGAAATTCATCCACGATTGCCGCCTGATACTGTTTCCGGATCACCTGCAGCAGCGGTCCGGAACCGTCCCGGACGGCGGCGCGGACGTGCTTCAGCAGATCATCGAAAGTCTGAAAATTCTCCTGCTGTTTCCGCTGATTCAGACGTTCGATGATCCATTCCGCGGCATGTTCCAGCAAAGCATTGCGGTAATTGAGATTGAGTCGACGGAACTTTTCGAGCAGCCCGGCAAAAGCCTCGTCGGGGATAATCCACTCGTCGGGCACACTCAGCGCTTCGAACACTTCACGAGATGTCTGCCCGATCGTTTCGATTTCTTTCCAGCGGGTCAGAATCCGGTCCCGCCGCTCCGCCTCCTTCCGGTCGGCATCGGGGACCGACGCGAAGAGCCCCGGCCGGTAAGAAGAACGCAGGTCCGGAATGATCTGTTCGAGCTCCGTGAGGATCGTTTCGGCTTTCAGCTCCGCCTTTCCGACGATCTTCACCCGGTCGCGGGAAAGCATCTCATTCACCATACTCGTCAGCTTGCTTCCCGTCAAGGCGCCGATGACTCCCCGTTTCAGTTCGGTATGGAGCAGATCGGACTCCGAATAACAGAAGGAGCGGATATAATCGTCCCGAATCCCGGCGATCACGGTATCGACATCGGTCCGGATTCTCGCGTTGAACATGACGCCGCTTTCGAAAGCATACTGCGTAAGCATCCGCTGACAGAAACCGTGAATCGTATAGATCGCGGCATCATCGAAGGAGAGCAGAGCATTGCGCAATCTCCGCCGGACAGATTCGACTCCGAATACGCTCAGAGGCTCGGCCAGCAATCCGTCGAGACGTTTCCGGTCGTCTTCGTTCAGCAGACCGGGCGAATCGAGATACTGCTGCGCCAGCGTCAGTATTTTCCGAATCCGGTCTTTGAGTTCCTCGGTCGCCGGAATGGTATAAGTCATGACCAGCACCGATTCCGGCATCAGCGCGCGTTCCTGTCCGTTTTCCGGGTCGCGCCAGCCGGCGATCATCCGCAGATAGAGGTTCTGGATCGTATAAGTCTTGCCGGTGCCGGCGGAAGCTTCGATCAAAGCGGCGCCATGCAGCCGGATATCATCGATTTTTTCATTGGCATCAGTCATTTTTCAACGCTTTCTCTTTGCCTCTGCCTTTGGCGAAATTGAAGAATATCCCGGCAATCATGCCGAACTGTTCCAGCAGCGGCGAATCAGGAGCCAGTGCATCCGGCGGGAAAACCTGCCGGACCGCGGAATCATCACGATCGCAGCCGAAATTTCCGCCGGTAAATTTTTTGCGGAAGGAGTCCGTTTCCCGCCATTTCGGATTCGTCGGCGTAACCGTGAAACTGGCCATCGGGAAGAACGGCAGCGGCAGGAAGTGCCCTTCCCGGAAAAATCCCAGAAGAATCCGCAATTCCGCTTCGGCCGCCGCCGGAGAGATCGGGTCCAGATGCTGACAACGGGACGGATTGGCTGCCGGATTCCAGAAATGCGCGGTAACGCCCATGCCGGCAGCGCAGAGAATCAGATGCCGCAGCCGGAGCACAATCAGATTTTTGCCGACCGAGCCGGGAGACAGGCAGATCACGTAGGGTTCCCCGTTTTCCCGATTGACCGGAATCGTGCCGGCGATCCGTAGGCCGTCGATTTCCAGCGAGACTTCGCGGTTTTGGGAATCGGCATATCGGCTCAGCCAGTCCGGCGGAATGGCCTGAAGTTTCATCAGTTCATCGTTGAACGTGGTCTGTCCCGCCGATCCGGGCTGGAGCTGATTGGTCTTGCGGAGCAGTTGATACTGCCGGTCGGCGGAAATCCCCTGCTGCATCCGTTCCAGCATGACGCAGCGCAGCTGACTGCGCTGGAGAGGGTCCGGGACGATCGCTTCGGAATCCTCCAGCGAGTCTTCCCTGTAGTTTTTCCGGATGCCTGCGGCCGTTTCGAGGAAAAACCGGCTGGTGTTCTGGAAAAACTTTTCCAGCTGCCGCGGGGAAACCTGATGCAGGGTCTCCGGTTCCTGACCGTCCGGCCAGTTGGCGACTCGCGAGGGATAGCCCTTGAGTGTTTTTTCTTCGTCGTTCGGCGGCAGCTGATCCCGGAAATCCTCGCCTTCGAGAAATTCCGCAAAGGCGCCCGCCGCGCGGCAGTTGTCGCCCGAATAGGAAAACAAGCCCGTTCCCTGCTGAAAATACCGGCGGTTGAAGGCCTGCAGACAATGCCGGGTCACAAACGGATCATGTTCATTCTTTTCCCGATCTGCGATCTGCAGAAACATCATCCGCAGGGCATCATGCAGTTCGGCCAGCGGAACCGCGGGGGGAATGTCCTTGCCGGTCTTGTTGTCCATCCCGTTGTAAAACAGCAGCAGTTTTTTCTGCGCCGCCAGCAGAGCTTCCAGAAAGATGCAGCGGTCCTCACGGCTGCGGGAACGTTCCAGCGCCGCCCGCTGACGGACCGGCGGGATCAGATTGAAGCCCAGCTGCAGATCGCGGCGCGGGAAATTCGCTTCCTCCATACCGAGAACCGCAATCACCGGCATCGGTATGCTCCGCATGGGCATCAGCGAACAGAACGTGATCTTCCCGCGCAAAAACGGTTCGGAAATTCCGGTCGGCACCAGCAGTTTTTCCAGCAGATAACCGGTCGTCCGAAGGTCCAGCGCAGCAGTCATATCCTGCTCGGTTTCCACCTGCCGAAGACGGTCGAAAGTGCTCCGGAGCGCGGAAATTTCGCGATAATTCCCGGAATTCTGGCGGAACAGCAGATCCAGCAGTTCATTCAGCAGTCGGCTCCATTCGGACAAGGGGTGCGGACTATTGAGATGTTCCCGCAGCACGAACAGCTGCAGCAGGAATCCCGCGAAACTGCCGATCTTGACCGCTTCCTTCCCTTCGGCCGCGTCAAAAGGAATGATCAGATCGTCCAGCTGTTCCACATCATTTTCCGCCACGGCGTATCCCAGCAGCAGCCGGTCCAGAGCCGGCTCCCAGCTGAATTCGTCAAACGCCACCCCGCAATGCGCCTGATGATCCGCGGCATTGACTCCCCAGTGAACCCCCAGACGGACCATCCAGTTGCGCAGATCGTCCAGATCGGAACTGGAAATATCCCAGCGTCTGCCCAGTTCCGGATTCTCGAACAGGTCGAACACCGCGGTCACTTCGAACTTGCCGGGAATCAGTTCCAGCACTTTCAGCAGCGTGTCGGCGCACCGGTTCTGCCGGCGCAGACTCCGGTCCGAGATCGAAAACTGATTCTGCAAACGGCTCTCCCCTCCCCCGAACACCGCCTGAATATAAGGTTCGAAACGGCTGATGTCCGGCGCCATCACCAGAATGTCCCGCGGCTGGACACGGTCGCGTTCCATCACCCGGAGCAGCTGGTCATACAGCGCCTCCACCTGCCGCAGGTCGCTGTAGCAGGCATGGATCGACACACTGTCGTCCGGTCCGGATTCCGGCATCGGCAGCGGGGGAACCACGCCGGGATCGGAAGACGCGACATCCGCCTCCCGGAACGGTTTCCTCGTCAGGTTCAGCAGAATATCCCCCTGCAGCACCTGCAGCACTCCGGGTTCCGCTGCCTCGGCGATCCGGTCCTCGAACAAGGTTTCCTCCTCCACCGGAGCAAAAACAGTTTGAACGTCGTCCGGAACATCATCCTTGACCGACATCAGATAACGGAAAAAGTCCTGCCCCTGCCGGTCGAGCGACGCCAGCAGCGGATTGCCCGCGGGTTCTTCCGGAATTTCCCCGGCACACATCCGGCGATAGGCTTTTCCGGCCGTTTTCCGCAGCGGACTGTTTTCGGCCCAATACTCCTGACAGGGATTCAGATAATAAAACCAGACTTCGGAAAATTTCGCCAGACGCCGGAAGAAATCAAAGTAAACCGGCGCCATCGCACTGATTCCGAACAGCGTCACCCGCCGGGGCAGCTGCCGCAGTTCTTCCGGCGTGAAATCCGTCCGATAAAACCGGACAAAACGCTGATCGCGCCCCGTAGCGTCTTCCGATATCCGCCGGAACAGACGCGCCTGCCAGCTTCCGTCCTTTTGCGATTTCCGCCAGTCCTCCAGCAGTTCCCGGTGATAAATCTGATACTGGTCAAACAGATTCGCCAGCTTTTCCGCCAGCTGACAGGCTTTCATGATTCGATTTTCACCGTTCACATACCGCGTCAGCTCCGGAAATTCCGTTCCGCCGCCCAGCAGCAGACGAAATATCTTCCAGAACATCCAGTCTTCGGTCATCAGCGGACCGTCCGCCGGACAAACCGCGTCCAGCAGCGAATCGACAAACGAATTGAGAAACGGCGTCTCCAGATTCGCCGCCACGGGCTCCGCCAGCTGCTGATTCAGCCAGACGCTCATCCCCTGCGACTGCACGACCACGGTCTCTTTGGCAAACCAGTCGTCCGCCCGGCGGTCCAGGTAAACATTCTGCCGGAAATGTCCGGCCAGCCTGCCGGGGGAATTGGAAACGATCAGATGAAAAGCCATGAATATTATCCGTTTTTTCCGCTGACCCGGTAATAATGATTCACGATCATGTCCTCCGGACGGTCGCTGCCGTGTCCGCCGTGCGTCTCATCGGTATTGTGTCCGCCGTGGTCCGGCACGAAAACCAGCACCCGGTTGTATGCTTTCCAATATCGGTCCATCTCTTCCTGCAGCTGTTTGAACCGCTGCGCGGCCAGATGCGCCTGCTCCGCCGATTCCGGCGAAAACGGCCCGGTATGATGCATCTGGTGATCGTAGTTGGTCATGTAGCAGATCAGCAGGTCGTAAGCATCTTCCCGGATGCACCGCCGCGTAAAATCGAATGCCGCCTGATCGGCGCCGGTCATGCCGCCGGGTCGGTTGTCGTGGAAGGAATAATAATCGACCGGACGCCGCCGCAAAATCCGGTCGATGCTGCAGTCGTTGATCGAAAGGACCGCCACCCGTTTGCCGGCCCGGGCGAACACGTCGAGCAGCGTTTCGGCTTGGATGACCGGCTTCTCGTATTTCTGAATTCCGTGGACCTCCGGCGCCGCGCCGGTGAAAATCGTCCCGTAACAAACCGGCGTCACGCTCGGCATCACGGAAACGGACCGGATTCGGAATCCGGCCGTCTTTTCGATGAGCTCGAAATCTTCGGGAAAATGCTGCCGCTGATGTTCGCCGAGCGCATCGGCACAAAACAGCACGGCGCGTTCGGTCTTGCCTTCGCCGTCCATGAGCTTGTCGGCCTGGTCGGCGATTTCGGGAATGACCTCGCCGCCGGATTCCCGGGGTTCGGACAGTCCGAAGAGATGACAGATCGTCGGCGCGAGGTCGGCGATGGAATATCGGCATTGATATTGTTTACGAAGCTGATCGATGCATTTTTTGCTTTCGAGGTTCATTGCAAGTCCTTTCCAATGCGAAAATGGAACATTTTTGAGATCATGAGGAGTAATTTCATACCGGAATCCCGTGAATGCAAATGCGAAAGGAGAAAAAAAAGAAAATTTTTTCGGAATCGGCCTTGACAAAGCAAAAAGCGGCAGTATATTATTGCTCATTGTCGAGGGAAACCTTGATATGTGGCGGGGTAGCTCAGTTGGTAGAGCAAGGGACTGAAAATCCCTGTGTCACCAGTTCGATCCTGGTCCTTGCCACCACTTTAACTATAACTCGTTGATATTCAACGACTTATATATGATTTTGGAAGCCCGGTTTTGAGGCGGAAACGCCGAAGGAAGCCGGGCTTTTCCTTTCTCTGAATTCTCCGTTTGAGCTCAACACCAGAGATTTTCTCTTGAGAGAACCCGCAAAATTCTCCGTTTGGCGAATTCCGGGGACACGCGGATTTTCAGGTGAGAAGAGAACAATCCCTGTGTCCTCCATTCTCCAAACGGAGAAACATGCCACCCATTTATTACTGAATCAGAGAATTCCCGTGTCCCTGGTTCGGTTCTGACGAAAAAAACGTCGCCCCGTTCCAGCGATTCAAAAATGCACGTGCATTTATCGCGGTTCTGGCTAAATGCCATCAAACCCTGTCAAAATCGGTTCAAATCCAAAAAATCGTCTTGAAAAGGTAGCCCGCGCAGGTTATATTACGTTAAGATTAGTCCTGAAGGGAAAAACTTAGAGGAAAAGGATCATGGTGGAAGCACGCTGGTTATCTGCGGCTGGGATCGCAGCATATCTCGGGGACGGGCGAGAAACCATTTACTCATGGCTCGACAAACGGGATCTTCCCGCCAACTGCGCCGGACAAATCTGAATTTATGAACGGAAGACATTTTGGGATAACCGGATAAATTCTGGCAAGCCGCAGATGCCGCTAAAAACAAAACTGAAAAAAATATACAGAGGTCAGCATGAAAGATAGAATTACTAAAAAAGAGTTTTTGGAATTACTGAAAAAATTTGTTCAATCACTGAGTTCCTATGTTTCAACGGCTGATGGACAATGGACGATCAAAGGGTTTATTGATATTTATAAGAATATATACACGATCTCGGCAGACACAAAAATTGTATCAAAAATATTAGAACTACATATATTCCCCAAGTTGGTTCAATTTGCAAATAGTAATGGCTTTGAAATTGAGTTGGCAACATGCCAAAACTATTATCCAGACTTAACTTTCGTATACAAAAACAATCCTAAAATTATTTTTGCGGTTGATTTAAAAACCTCCTATCGTAATCCTAAAAATCGAAAACTATGTAATGGATTTACGCTAGGCTCCCATGGGGAATATTTTCGTAATCGGTCTAGCTCGAAAAACATTCAGCATCCCTATGCGGATTATGCTGGACATTTTTGTTTAGGCATTATTTATGATAGAGTTGATGATGATACTGTCCAGGCAGAAACAGAAATCGGTCAACTTGATAATTTAGACCAAATGGTTTCAGTCATTAAAAACTTTCTGTTTTTTGCTGAGGAAAAATGGAAAATTGCGAGTGACAAAGGGGGGAGTGGTAACACTGCTAACATTGGCAGCATAAAAGAAATCAATGGCATCATAATGGGTCGGGGAACATTTGCTCAATATGGAGAAAAAATTTTTGATGATTATTGGATGAACTTTGGGCGAATATCAATAACAACCAAGAACGGAAAAACCAAAAAACTTACTTCTCTTGAAGAATATCTTAATTATAGGGGAATAAAAAAATTATGAGCGTAATCATTCCTCCTATAAAATGTCAAGGGATCAAAACCAAACTGGTACCAAAGATTCTTTTTTTATCTCAAAACAAAAAATTCAGAAGATGGGTTGAACCTTTTATGGGGTCAGGTGTTGTTGCGTTTAACATCTTGCCTGAAAATGCTCTCTTATGCGATACGAATCCGCATCTTATTGCTTTTTATTCAGCTTTGAAATCTGGCGATATTACTGAATCCATTGTGAGGAAGCACCTAACGCAAGAGGGAAAAAGATTAAGAGACGAAGGTGAAACATATTATTATTCCGTACGTGAACGTTTTAACAAAGAACACTCGCCGCTAGATTTTCTATTTCTGAATCGCTCATGCTTTAATGGAGTAATGCGGTTCAACGGCAAGGGAAATTTCAATGTTCCGTTTTGTCACAAGCTTGAGAGATTTTCGCAAGCATACATAACAAAAATATCTAATCAAGTTATGACCGTTCGCCAAATTCTTGCGATAAAGAATTTTGATTTTATCTGCCAGGATTTTGAAACAACTTTTTCAATGCTAAGTGTTGATGATTTTTTGTATTGTGATCCTCCATATATTGACAGGCATACAGATTATTTCAACCAGTGGTCAGAAAAAAATGAATTGAAGTTGCTTGAATTATTGACAAAAGTGCCATCTAGTTTTATTCTTTCCACTTGGCAAGGAAATGAATTTCGTAAAAATAAGTATCTTGAAATGTATTCAAAACATTTTCATTTACATACACAAGAACACTATTATCACATTGGGGGAAATCTCTCCAATAGGCACGCTATTGAGGAAGCACTGTTTATCAATTACGATATAGATCAAGTTGATGTTCCCCAACAACAGCAACAATTGCTTGATTTGTAAAATACTGCAGGAAGATGACTAATAGAAATGAGGCTGAGATGATATGGAAGAAACTCTGAAGGGCGAAATCAAAGGTGTCGTAGCACTTTTGAAAGACTTTAAAACAGAAGCTTTGTTGCCTGTATTTGAGGCTGTTATAAATTCAATACAGGCTATCAATGAGCGTTTTAATGGTAATATGGCATCAGGGCAGATTAAAGTGATCGTTCACCGGACCCTGCAGCAGGATTTGCCATTAGAAGATTCTGCAACGAGAAAAGAGCCCGAGATTGTTTCCTTCGAAATTATAGACAATGGTATTGGTTTTAATGATAAAAATCTTGATTCATTTAAAACGGTTGGATCTTCATACAAAGAAGCTCAAGGAGGCAAGGGAATCGGGCGTTTTACATGGTTGAAGGCATTTGATCGAGTGGAAATTACCAGTGTCTTTCTTGGCGATAACAATCAAGCATTTAAAAGGGAAATATGCCTTTCGCTAAAGGGGTTGACCGTGTCCGATCCACGCGTGGTGGAAGCCAAGCCAGAAACAACGGTAAAACTATTGGGGTTCAAGAAAAAATATCAGTCATGCGCCTCTGCTTGTCGTACAAGCACAAAAATCGCACAACGCATTATGGAACATTGTCTCTTTTATTTTATTGCAGGTAAAAATCCCCAAATTACTCTTGAGGACAATCGGCCAGATGGCAGTTCGCCGGAGATAAATTTGCAAGACAATTATGATGAGATAAAAGAATTTATAACTCGCGACAACTTAGATATCTCTCAAAAAAAATTCACTTTATACCACATAAAGCTTTATGGTTACCGCGCAACAATGCACAACATCGTTTTGTGCGCAAATGAGCGGGATGTCCAAACGATACCAATGGGGAAATTATTGGGAACGACAACTCAATTCGATGATGACGATAAAAAATTCACTTATGCGGTCTACGTTGCTGGAGACTACTTGGATGAACATGTCAGCGCGAATCGTGCTGAATTCGATTTGCCCGAAGAATCCTCTCCAATTGACAACGATACACCTGTCGGACAACGTGATTTGCAGAAAGCTATTTCAGAAAAATCAAAAGCTTTCTTGACTGAATATTTAAAACGAATTGACCAGCGACGTCATGAAATTGCACAAAAATACGTTTCTGAAAAAAACCCGGCTCTCCGAGCAGTGCTACATTACTGTCCTGAAGCAATATCAGAGATTGAACCCACAACCCAGGATGATAAAATTGATGAGATACTTTATCGGCATAAGGGGAAAGCAGAATATGAAATTAGAAAACGCAGTGAAAAACTTTTAAAAACGCAAAAGACTAGTGTCGAAGAACTAAAAAAGGATCTCGAAGATGTCAGTTCTCAAATTGATGAATTCCAAAAAGACAATCTTGCAAACTATATAGTGTTCCGCAAGCTCGTTATTGATTTAATGGATAAAAAGATTAGAATGTCTGAGAACGGTAATATTCCAAAAGAAAGAATTATACACGATATTTTTTTCCCACGAAAATCTTCGACGAATGAGATAAACTACGAAGATCACAATTTATGGCTTTTGGATGACCGTTTGACATTTCATCACTTTGCAGCATCAGATATACCATTAAACCAGATAATGCAATCTTCGTCTGAGGACAGACCGGATGTTGTTGCATTTTCCGATGTGGACGACGAATCTCGAATGGTAAGAAGCGTTTCTATTATTGAATTTAAGAAACCGTTAAGAAAAGAGTATGATGAATCGCCAACAAACCAGATGTTGCGTATGTTAAAGGGTATAAAGGATGGGAGTGTAGTAATCCAGAAAAACGGACGTCCGCTTAATATATCTCCAATGACACGTTTTTATTGTTATGGTCTTTGTGACTTTACCACAAAAATTCGCGACTATGCAAAAGATGAGGACTTTTTTGAATTATGTGGAGAATTTGGATTTTTCAAATATCATTCTCAATATAAGGCAAGCATCTATCTAATCAATTTTGACAAAATCGTTTCCGATGCTCAAAAAAGGCACCATGCATTCTTTGAAAAACTTGGGATAAAATAAAAAACTTCGTTGCAGGAATTTATCCGCGTGTCCACAGAGAAGTGGAGAATGGGTGTCGGCTGGAGGGCGAATTCTACGTTTTTAGTTGCGTGTCCACGGAGAATGTTTGCGTATCAAAGAGTTACAAATCGGAGAACAAGTTCGGATTTGGTGTTTATTGCGCCACCATTTTTTGTGCTCTGACGGCAAAAAAACACGAAGCCGACAGACTTTGCTTCCTTGTCCACCGCAGCCTTGGCGAAGGCAGAATGCGGCGACAGCGGCACTTCACTCAAAAGCCATAGGCTTTTCTTCACATCTTCACCGGTGTTTCAATTTGATAATTTCAATTTTCGCAGTATATTATACCATATAACATCTCCGCAGCCGAAATGCGGAGCTGCAGAGCGGACCGGAGAGAACACGGAGCGCGGAGACTCTTTGGCAATACACCGAACTCAGCGCGAAGCAAATGACATGAGCGTCCGGCACGGAGCAGGATATTTCAGGAAGAGGTTTTTATGGATAAAAAACAGCCGAAAACAGTTTTTGTGACCGGGCACAGAAATCCGGATATCGACAGCATCGCCTCGTCTTTCGCGCTGGCGGAACTCAGAAGACGGCAGAAGCCCGACACCAGATTTCTCGCCATCTGTCCGGGAATCCTGCCCGAACGGGCGGCGTATCTTTTCGACCGCTTTCATCTCCGTCCGCCCGAATCAAGAAGCGACGTTTATTTGCGCATCGCCGATGTCATGGACTCCGCGGTCCCGACCGTTTCCGCGGGAACTGCCATCATGGATGCAGTCCGGATTCTCAACAGTTCCGGCTATTCCCGTCTCCCGGTCATCGGTCCGGACGGGAAACTCGCCGGCATGCTGAGTCCGCTGAACCTTCTTTCCCGGCTGCTGGACGTGGGCAAGGACGCCGGCAGCGGGCTTACCGGTCGGCTGATTCACAGTTCGATCGATCTCATCACCCGCGTTATCGAAGCGAAGATGCTCACCGCATTCGACACCGACATCGTTCAAAATCTCCACGTCTATGTGGCGGCGATGGGGGTGGACAGTTTCGAAACGCATCTGCCGCGGGAAATGGATCAGAGCGAGCTGGCGCTCATTTCCGGCGACCGTCCCGAAATCCATCTCCGCGCGCTCCAGCGTCGAATCCGGCTGCTCATCGTCACCGGCGACAAATCCGTCGATCCGCTGATCCTGCAGGAGGCGAAAAACCGCAAAGTCACCATTCTGACGACTCCGTTCGACTCCGCCAGCGTCATCCGCAGACTCAAATTCAGCGTGCCGGTGGAAGATTTCGGGTTCGGCACGGATGCCTTCACGCTCAGTCCGCACGACCGGCTCCGCAGCATGGGAACGCAAATTCTTTCGCATCCCGAAGACGTCATTCCCGTGGTGGACGCCGACGGGTCCTTCCTCGGCGTCGTCGGCAAAAAGAACATCACCGCGCCCCCGCCCTACCGGATGATTCTGGTGGACCACAACGAACCCGAGCAGAGCATCCCCGGAATCGAAGACCTGCCCGTCATCGAGGTGGTGGACCATCACCGGATCGGCATGATGCGGACGCAGACCCCTATCAAATTCACCGGCGACATCGTGGGCAGCACCTGCACCCTGGTGGCGGCGATGTTCAAAAGCATGGGCGAAAGCCTTACGCCCGATCTGGCGGGACTGCTCCTGAGCGGACTGGTCGCCGACACCCTCAATCTCAAATCCCCCACCACCTCGCCGCTGGATTTCCGGATGCACGAATGGCTGGAAAAAATATCCGGCGTCAAGGCGGCGGTTCTCATGGACGAACTCAGCCGCATTGCTTCGCCGCTCTCTTCGGGAAAGCCGGAAGACGTGATCGAATCCGACCGCAAATCTTACTCGGACGGCAAATTCCACTTCAGTCTCTCGCAGGTCGAAGAAACCAAGCTGGAACTGCTCCGCCGCCGAAAAGACGAACTTTCGCACACCATGAGCGAGATGATGAAGCGGGAAAATCTCAATTTCATCGGACTGCTGGTCACCGACGCCGTGCGCGAAAACTCCGAGCTGCTTATTCTCGGCGATCCCGACGTGATCCGGTGTCTGCCGTATCATGCCGATCCGGACGGAATCCTGCTGCTGCCGGGCATCCTGAGCCGAAAGAAACAGCTTCTCCCGCAAATCCTCGCCATCACGGCTGAACTCAACCGTCGGTGAGGAATCGGACAACCCGTAAAATCAGAAAACAGAGAAAATGCAGAATAACAAACCGCTCGAGGCCGAAATCAGCATCCGAACCGAACTGCTGGCCGGTCTGACCACCTTCCTTTCAATGGCTTACATCCTCGCACTGTATCCGACCGTCATGAGCAGAATCGGTCTCCCGGCCGGAGGCGCCATGATCGCGGCGGCGCTGTCGGCCGCGCTGGGAACGTTTCTGATGGGCCTGCTGGCGAAATATCCGTTCGCGCTCGCGCCGGGAGTGGGGATCGTTCCGTTTTTCGCGTATTCCGTTGTGACCGCCATGAAAGTTTCCTGGCAATTCGCCATGATGGCGGTTTTTCTGGAAGGACTGCTGTTCATTCTGCTTTCCCTGACCCGCGTGCGGGAAATTCTTTTCGACATCATCCCGAAACCGCTGAAAATCGCCATCAGCGTCGGCATCGGACTGTTCATCATCTTCATTGCCTTTCAAGGGGCGAAGCTCGTCACGGCGGGTCCGTGTCTGACCACGCTGGTGCAATTCAGAAAGAATTTCACACCCGCCGGACTCTGCGCCCTGCTTGCGATCATCGGGACCGTGGTCACGGCCAAAATGTATCACAGCAAGGTCACCGGCGCCCTGCTCTGGGGCATTCTGTTCACGTGGGGACTGGGGATAATCTGTCAACTTGCCGGGATTTACCGGGTGAATCCGGAAGCGGGGATGTTTTCGCTCTATCCGCCCTTTGGATTCCAATCCTGCGGCCGGGCCTTTCAGGAATTCGGGAGTCTGGTCGGACAGTGTCTGAACGTGAACCGGTGGTCCTCGCAGGAAAGTGCTCTCACCGGCATGAATCTGCTGTTTTCCATCAATTTTCTGGTCGTGATTTTCACCTTGCTGTTCGACGATCTCTTCAACACGATCGGAACGCTGGCGGGAATCGCATCGGCCTCCGGAATGCTGGACAAGGACGGACGGCTGCCGCGGGCGAAAATGGCTCTGCTGGCGGATGCGCTGGCGACCTCGGCGGGAGCGCTCCTCGGAGCGACGACGACCACGACCTATGTGGAATCCTCCACCGGCTTCTGGCCGGCGGAAAGACCCGGCTGACTGCTTATGCGACCGCCGGACTCTTTCTGATCTCGGTGGTTTTCGCGCCGGTCTTCACGGTAATTCCGGCCTTTGCCATTGCGCCGGCGCTGTTCATCGTGGGATATTGCATGGTGTCGCAGATCACGCAGATCAACTTCGACGATCTGCCCGAGGCGCTGCCCTGCCTGATGGCGATCGTCATCAGGCCGTTTTCCTACAACATAGCCGACGGCATTTTCTTCGGGTTCGTCTTCTGGACGGTCATCAATCTGCTCTGCGGCAGAAAAGATCGGGTCAACGCGTTTCTGATCACGCTGTCCGTCCTGTTCGTCCTCAAATATATTTTCCTGTGACCGTGATTCCCGGCAGGAGAATGCCGCCGGTGAAGCACCTGCAGCCACGGTCCGTTCACAGGAGACATCCATCAAAATGAAAACAGCGGCCGGTCCCATCCGGAACCGCCGCTGTTTTCATTGTCTGTGCAAGCGAAAAAGGAAAACTCAATCCTTCAACGCATCGTTGAGCTGATTCTGCTGATTCTGCTGAATCGAATTGATCTTTCTCTGCATGTTCTGTTTTGCCTTGAGCTGAGTCCGGCCCGTAGCGTAATCGGCCGCCGAATCCAATTCTTTAGCGACTTTTTTGGCGCCGGATTCGGTTTTCTGCTCAGTTTTTTTGACAGCAGCATCGACCTTCTGTTCAGTTTTTTTGACAGCGGCCGCAGTCTTCTGTGCAGCCTGCTGCGCGGCAGCGTCAGTTTTCTTTTCGACCTTCTGCGGGGCGGGTTTTGCTTCCTGCTGTTCGCCGCAGGCGGAGAGAACCAGCAGAGCTCCGCAGCTCACGGCCCAAATCATTGTTTTGTACATGATACACCTCCCTGTTTTGGGGTTGTCATCCTTCGAGAATTTCCGTGCCGATTCCGCTGTTGGTGAAAATTTCCAGCAGCAGGGAATGCGGCGTCCGACCGTCAATCATATGAACTTCACGGGTCCCGGCCTTGATCGCGCTGACCGAACTCTGAATCTTCGGCAGCATGCCGCCGGAAAGCACGCCGTCGGCGATCAGACCGTCGACCTCGGAAGTATGAATTACGGAAATAAGCGTGGATTCGTCTTTCGGGTCGCGCAGAATGCCCGGCACATCACTGAGGAAGACCAGCTTGCGGGCCTTGAGCGCTTTGGCGATCTCGCAGGCGGCGGTATCCGCGTTGATGTTGTAGGGCTGGCCATGGAAATCCAGCGCCAGCGGCGTGATCACCGGAATGAACCGGTATTGCAGCGCATCGAGGATCGGGCTGACGTCCACCGCGATCACTTTGCCGACATAGCCGATATCGAGTCTTTCACCGGTGGCGGCATCTTTGGACCACAGTTTTTCCGCGCGCATGATTCGTTTTCCGGAAATGGAAACGCCGCGGCCGCCGACCATGGTGATCCCCTCGACCAGACTCTTGTTGGTGTTGTTGTGCAGGACATCGTCGACGACTTTGATGGTCGCATCGTCGGTGACGCGCAGCCCGTTGATGAACTTGGTTTCGACGCCGAGTTCTTTCAGTCTGGCGCTGATGGCCTTGCCGCCGCCGTGCACCACGACCATTTTCATGCCGATGGCCTGAAGCAGCACGATATCGCGCATGGTCTTCTTCGTCAGTTCGGGATCTTCCATCGCACTGCCGCCGAATTTGACCACGGCAATGGAATCTTCGAATTCCTGAATGAACGGCAGCGCCTCGTTGAGCACGTCCGCCTTGTTGATAAGGGTAGTTACATCCACCATTTTTTTACAACTCCTCTTGCAGATCAGGTATGGTAATCCGCGTTGATTTTTACATATTCGTAGGTGAAATCGCCGGTCCAGATCGTGCAGGAGGAATTCCCCTCGCCCAGATTGACCCGGATCGAAAATTCACGATGCTTCATCAGTTCGGCCAGCTCGCTTTCCGGCGTGCCGGCATCCAGACCGCCGCGCACGACGGGCATCTCGTCGAAATAGACCGAAACGTTTTCCGGCAGGAATCTGGCGCCGGAGTAACCCGCCGCGGCCAGAATCCGGCCCCAGTTCGGGTCGCAGCCGAACCAGGCGGTCTTGCAGAGCGGAGAATTGGCAATGGCACGGGCCGCCAGTTCGGCATCGCGGTCGTTGGCCGCGCCCGAAACTTCCACGCTGACGAACTTGGATACGCCTTCACCGTCGTACACGATGCAGCGGGCCAGATGCTCGGCAACCATGCGGACCGCGTTTTCGAATTGTGCGGCAGCCTCGTCGCCTTTGTCAATGCGGACTCCCGAGGCGCCGTTGGCCAGCAGAAGAACGGTATCGTTCGTGCTCATGTCGTTGTCGACCGTGATCTTGTTGAACGAGGCGTTGACCGCGTTTTCCAGCACCTTGGTCAGAAACGAATTCGAAACTTCCGCATCGGTGGTGATGACACAGATCATGGTGGCGTGAGGAGCGGCGACCATGCGCGGGGAGATCATGCCGGCGCCTTTGCAGCAGCCGCCGACCGTGACCTTGCGTCCGTTCACCTCAAAGGAAACCGCCAGTTCCTTCGGTCGGGTGTCGGTGGTCAGAATCGCATGGGCGGCGGCGGAACCGCCGGTACGGGAAAGCAGTTTGACGCCTTCACGGATGCCTTTTTCGATTTTCTCCATCGGGATCTGCACTCCGATCCGTCCGGTCGAAGCGACCAGCACCTGGTCCGGAGCGATATTCAGGGCTTCCGCCGCGAGTTTTGCAGTACGGCAAGTGCAGTCATAGCCTTCCAGCCCCGTGCAGGCATTGGCAACGCCGCTGTTGATGGTGACGGCGCGGACACTTTTCGAGCGTGCGCAGATTTCGCGGCAGTAGCGGACCGGCGCGGCGGGGAAAAGATTGGAGGTAAAAGTCCCGGCGAAGGTGCAGTCCTGTTCGGATACGATCAGGGCCATGTCCTCACTGCCGCTGCGTTTGAATCCGGCGCACACGCCGCAGGCCAGAAATCCCGCGGGCGAAGTGACGCCGCCATTCTCCACAAAATCGAATTGACTGTTCATTTGAAGTTCTTTCGTATTTTATTGGTGGTTGGTTGTTCTCACGTTCATGATTGCGCCGGACGCAGGGAAACGTCGCCTTCCTCGGCCCGGACCCGGATCGCGATTCCGCCGCGCGGCATGAAATCGCCCCGGACTTCCATCCAGCGGGGCGCGCACGCTTTCACCAGATCGGTCAGAATCCGGTTCACGGCAGCCTCGTGGAAGGTATTGAAGTTCCGAAAGGAAAAAAGATAGAGCTTGAGCGCTTTGCTCTCGATGCAGCGCTCATTGGCCACATAGCGAATGGTGATATGACCGAAATCGGGCTGTCCGGTCACCGGACAGAGACTGGTGAATTCGGGACAATCGAATTCGATCAAGTAGTTCCGATGCGCATTCTCATTGCGGAACGTCTCGATCCGGGCCTCGTCAGGAGACGCCGGATATTCCGTATGATTGCGGTTCAGCAGCGTCAGTTCCGCGAACGCCGCACCGCTTTTTTTCTTTTTTGCCGTCATGAAAACCAGCACCTTTCCGGAAAAAATCCCTTTTTTACCGGATAATATATCATTATATTGCAAATTTGCGAAATATATTTTAAAAAAATACTTGACCATTTGCGAAAAATGTAATATATTAAGGGCATTCTGATGAAAAAAAAACGAAAAAATCAAATAAAAAGGATCAGATCACTAATGAAAATGTGGAAAAAAATCTTCTTGTGCGGCATGCTGCTGTTCGCAGTCGGCACCACCATGGACCTTCCGGCTCAGGAACCCGATCCCGCAACCCCGACCGTGGTCGACCGTGTCCTCCGCAAACTCGGGCGCGGCATCACCAATGTCGCTTTCGGCGCTCTTCAGTTCCCCGTCACCTGGTACCGGGTCAACTTCGAAGAAGGCGGACTCGCCGCCTGCACCTACGGAATCCTGCTCGGCGTTTCCGAAGTCCTGATCCGCGAGGTCGTCGGCGTGGTTGAGATCGTCACTTTCCCGGTTCCCCTGCCCGGATGTTCGGATGTGCCCGATTCTCCGGAAGCCGGTTACGGCCCGATCCTTCAGCCCGAATGGGTGGTCTCGCCCTCGCAGAACAAATACAATTTCATCTATCCGAATCAGGATACGCTGCCGTGATGATCTGATCGTCGGCTGACAATCTGCGGACGGGAGAAAGTCAAGTTTCCCGCCCGCTTTTTTTGTCCTGCGCCGGGCAGAAAATGAATCGAAACACCGTCGGGACCCCGGAACCCCGGACGGTCGCGAATCGAATGCCGGGCGTTCGGGTCTCGAAAACGGAATCTCCTGCTCCCGAAATACAAAAAATCCCCCGCGCGGACTGCGTGGGGGATTCGATTTTTCCGGGGCGTGCTCGCCGCGGATTTGTCTGCTGCTCAGTAGTGCCGCGGACGGGGTGCCGGGCGCGGTGCCGGACGCGGGGCCGGACGGGGAGGACCCGGACGGTAATGATGCGGCGAGGGTCTCCAGCGCGGCGGAGGCGGCGGCGCACCACGTCCGCCCCAGCACCAGGTGTTGCCGTACCAATACCAGCCGCCGGAATAGATGACCTGAACTCCGTTGTAATACCGGTATTCGTAAGTAGTGGGAGCGACCACCACCGGGGCCGGAGCCGGAGCGACCACCACCGGAGCCGGAGCAACCACCACGGGAGCCGGGGCCGGAGCGACCACCACCGGGGTCGGCTCAATGACAGAGCGGACCAGATTCACGATATCGGTCGCCAGGCGGACACCGCTCGAACCGCCATGATGGTGATGATTCGGCGGCGGTCCTCCGAGCAGAACATTCGGTGCCGCGAACAGACATCCGGCGGCGACTCCGGCGATCAGGAATGAACGATTCATAGTTTACCTCCTTCTGATGTAAGGGTTGAGTTTTTCCGTTTCAGCATTCCCTGCTGCTTTCACTGGTTATAACGACGGAAAATTGTTTTTATTTTAGATTATTTAGAAAATTATTTATCTTTTAAATTATTTCTTTCGGTTTGAACCGCCACATCGATGATCTTATCGCAGTCGCGCGTGGTGGTAAGGCGGTGGGCAATGATGAACATGGTCAGTTTTCCCTGCAGGGTCCGGATGGCGTCGATAAAGGCCTTTTCGGTCTCATTGTCGAGCGCGCTGGTGGCTTCATCGAGAATCAGGATGCGCGGATGATGATACAGCGCGCGGGCGATGCCGATGCGCTGCCGCTGACCGCCGGAAAGGCGGGCCCCCTGTTCGCCGACGACGGTCCTGAGACCGTCCGGCAGGGTCCGGATAAAATCATCAAGCTGGGCCATCCGGATGGCTTCCGCGACTTTTTCTTCGCTGACCTGCTCCGGCGGGATACCGAGCGCAACGTTGTTCAGAATGGTATCATCCATAATATATATATCCTGCGGGACATACCCGATCAGAGAGCGCCAGGAACGCAGATTCTCATGAATGTTCCGGCCGTCGGCCAGAATCCGGCCGGAATCCGGGGTAAGCAGACCGGCGATCAGGTCGGCCAGCGTGGTCTTGCCGCAGCCGGTCCGTCCGATGAAAGCGACGGAGCTGTTGACCGGCACGGTCAGGGAGAAATCGTGCAGGACCGGCCGGGAAGTCCCCTCATAGCTGAAAGTAAGATGTTCCACGGAAATCTCCCGTTCCAGCGTGATGGCGGGAGCGTTGTCGTGTCCGGGGTCTTCTTCGGCGGGAATCGAGTCCATGTCCCCGCAGACGGAATCCAGGGAAAACAGCAGGTGGCGCATATTGGTGAAGTGATACTGAATCCGGGAGAGCGCCGGCATGAGCCGGACGATCCCCGCGCCGATGAGCGAAAGTTTCAGGATGATCGACGTGCTGGCGGTATTGAACATCAGATAAAGGAAAAGCAGCAGCATGGCGCTGCAGACCATTGCCACTTCGAGCAGGAAGCGGGGCAGCTGGGCATTCAGGTTGATCCGGCAGCGGATGACGTTCATCCGCCGGAGAATATCCAGATTGCGCCGTGCGAAAACGTCTTCCGAACCATGAATCCGGATTTCCTTGATCCCGTTGAGTGTCTGCAGTTCGTTCCGGTATTGTTCCTCGCCGGCGGTGAAATTATCCTGTCCGAGCCGGTTGTTGGCCGTCCGGAGCGGGAAATAGATCAGCAGCGAGATCAGCAGCGAAATCGCCAGCAGGATCAGCGTCACCAGCGGCACGAAGAAGAAAAACATGGCGAAGATCATGATTACGTTCAGCAGTTCGGTCAGCAGCATGAGCAAACTGAGCAGGAAAATATTGTAATTGTCGCGGAGCGCGTGGAGCCGGTTCAGCAGGTCGGAGGTGTTCCAGTTCAGGAAACGCGCATACGGTGCGAAGATGTAGGTCCGGAACAGCTGATCGGTCATCCGGGTGGATTTCCGGTAGATCATTGCAGTCTGGAACCAGGTCATGAAGATCAGAAACAGGTTTTTGACCAGAAACACGCCGGTAATAAGGAAGCAGAGCACGATCAGAAACGACCGCGGCGACTCCGGACGCAGCACCCGGTAAATCAGCTCCAGAAAATAATTCTGATGGAGCAGTTCGGGATTGGTCAGCACCGCTACCACGGGAAGCAGCAGACCGATCCCCAGCAGCTCCATGTTGGCGGCAATGAACATCAAAAACAGCAGCAGATAGAAAATCCACCGCTCTTTCCGCGTGGAATGCTTCCAAATCGATTTCAGCATTGCTCTCATAAAAAACTTCCTCTACTCCGGTTAATATAATCCCGCCGGACTGAAAATGAAAGTCCCCAACAGTTTTTTTTCGATTTTCTTGACAAAAAAACTTGCCGGATGCCGGATTCGATGCAATATTATTCCCGGCAGACAAACGTCAAAACGAAAACAAGGAAGTCTATCATGGAAAAACTCATCATCATCGGCTGCGGCGCCGCCGGCATGACCGCCGCACTCTACGCCGCCCGCGCCAATCTCAATCCGCTCGTTCTCGCCGGGCCCCTCCCCGGCGGCCTGCTCACGCAGACCAGCGACGTCGAAAACTATCCCGGTTTTCCCGAAGCGGTCAACGGCTACGAACTCATGTCGAAATTTCAGCAGCAGGCCGAAAAATTCGGTGCCCGCATCGAGTATGAGAAAGTCGAAAAAGTCGAGCTCAAACCGGGCGGGCCGCAAAAACTTACGCTCGAAGGCGGCAATGAACTCGAAACACAGGCGCTGATCATCGCCACCGGCGCTTCCCCGCGCTGGCTGGGACTCGAATCCGAAAAGAAATTTCTCAACCGCGGCGTTTCCGCCTGCGCCACTTGCGACGGGGCGTTCTACCGCGGCGTTCCCGTGACCGTGGTCGGCGGCGGCGACAGTGCGATGGAGGAAGCCAATTTCCTGACCCATTTCGCCAGCGAAGTGCATCTGGTCCACCGCCGCGACACCTTCCGCGCCTCGCAGATCATGGTCGATCGCGCAAAAGCCAATCCGAAAATCAAATTCCATCTCAACTGCAATGTCATCGACATCGTCGGCGAAAAGGATGTGGACGGCGTCGTCATCAGAAATTCCGTCACCGGCGAGGAGTCCCGGATCGACTGCAAAGGATATTTCGCCGCACTCGGCCACGTTCCCAGCACCGCGTTGTTCAAGGGTCTGCTGGAAATGAACGAAGCCGGGTATCTGACCCTGCAGGGCGCCACCTCGCGCACCAGTATGGAAGGCGTGTTCGCCGCGGGCGACTGCGCCGATCCGCTCTACCGGCAGGCGATCCACGCCGCCGGAATGGGCTGTGCCGCCGCGATCGACGCCGAACGCTGGCTCAACCGGTAAAAAAACTGCCGTGCACCGGAAACCCGGAGCCGCGCACCGAAAATGAAATTTCTGGTTTACAACATCGCCTACGGCACGGGTGCGCCGAAAAACCGGCTGGATCAGGTCTTCAGCCTGCCCCGGTATCTCCACACGGGCCGAAAGCATCTGGAAAACGTCATCACCAGCATTGCCGAACGCGCGCCCGATGTCACGGGTCTGCTGGAAGTCGACAACGGTTCGTTCCGCACCGGCTACCGGAATCAGGGAGCCATGATTGCGCGCGCACTGCATCAGAACCTCTATTCGGCGGTCAAATACGAGCCGGGTTCGTTATCGCGGAAAATCCCGATCCTGCGGCGGCAGACCAATGTTTTCCTGTCGCCGGAAAAACAGTTGCCGTGTGCGTTTCATTACCTCTCCTCGGGCATGAAACGGCTCGCGCTGGAAATTCAGGTGAACGGCATCCGTTTCTTTCTGCTTCATCTCGCGCTGCGGCGGCCCGTGCGTCAGCAGCAACTGCGGAATCTGCTCGAAATGCTGAAACCGATCCGGACTCCGTTTCTGATCGGCGGAGATTTCAATGTGTTTGCCGGCAGCGGCGAACTGCATCCGTTCATGGCGGAACTCGGTCTGCATTCGGCCAACGAGCGGAACCTGCCGACTTTTCCCTCGTGGCGTCCGGAAAAACAGCTCGACTACATTCTGTATTCGGACGGCATCCGGCCGGTCCGGTTCGAGGTCGGGCGCGACCGTGCGTCGGACCATCTGCCCGTGCTGTTCGAATTCGAGGTCCGCTGATCTCCGCAACATCTTGAGACTTGAGACTTGCATACTTGCGACTTGCATACTTGCATCTTGTGACTTGCATACTTGCATCTTGCGACTTGCATCTTGCGACTTGTGACTCGTTTTTCTCTTTTTCCACTTGTTTTTTGGGTCAATGTGTGCTATATTAATAAGTTACCGAAAAGAATGAGGACAGAATCATGCAAGAAATCAGAAATATTGCGATCATCGCGCACGTCGACCACGGCAAGACCACGCTGGTGGACCAGATCATCAAACAGGCGAAAATCTTTCGCGACAATCAGGAAATGCAGGAATGCTTCCTGGACAGCAATGATATCGAACGCGAACGCGGGATCACCATTCTGGCCAAAAATATCAGCGTCACCTACAAAGGCTGCAAGATCAATATCATCGACACTCCGGGGCACAGCGATTTCGGCGGACAGGTCGAACGCGTGCTGAATATGGCCGACGGCGTGCTGCTGCTGGTCGATTCCGCCGAAGGCCCCCTGCCCCAGACGAGGTTCGTGCTGGACAAGGCGCTCAAACTCAATCTGAAACCGCTGGTCATCATCAACAAGATCGACCGTCCCGACGCCCGCCCGAATGAAGTGCTCGACAAGGTGTTCGATCTGTTCGTCGACCTCAACGCCAACGAAGAGCAGCTCGATTTCCCCGTGCTTTACGCCAGCGGACGCGACGGCTGGGCCACCAAGGACCTCGAAAACGGTTCCCATGACTCGATTCTGCCGCTGATGGACGCGATTCTCGAATATATCCCGCCCGCGCCGTGCCAGGAAGGCCCGATGCAGATTCAGATTTCCACCCTCGACTACAATGATTACGTCGGCCGTATCGGCATCGGCCGGGTCCATCGCGGCACGCTCAGGATCAACGAACCCGCGGTCATCATCAAACGCGACGGCACCACGAAACCGGCCCAGATCAAACAGCTGTTCACCTTCGAAGGCATCACCCGCAAAGAGGTCGAGGAAGTCCGCTGCGGCGACATCTGCGCTCTCGTCGGGGTGGAAAACATCGACATCAGCGACACCATCGCCAGCTCGGAAGCGCCCGAACAGATGCCGCCGATCGCCATCGACGAGCCGACGCTTTCCATGACCTTCATGGTCAACGATTCCCCGCTGTTCGGACAGGAAGGCAAATACATCAGCAGCCGCCATATCAAGGAACGTCTGCTCAAGGAAGCCGAACGCGACGTGGCGCTCCGGGTCGAACAGCTCGGTCCGGATTCGTTCAACGTCAGCGGACGCGGCGTGCTGCATATCTCCATTCTGATCGAAAACATGCGCCGGGAAGGTTACGAACTGATGGTCTCCCAGCCGCACGTCATCGTGAAAGAGATCGACGGAAAGAAATGCGAACCGGTGGAACTGCTCACGATCGATGCGCCGGACGCCACCGCCGGGAAGGTCATCGAACAGGTCGGCATGCGCCGCGGCGAGATGATCAGCATGGAAAGCCATGCCAGCCGTCAGCTGCTGCAGTTTCATATTCCCACCCGCGGTCTGATCGGACTGCGGACCAAGGTCATGAACGTGACTTCCGGCGAAGCGATCATGTCCCACGTGTTCGACCACTACGAACCGCTCAAGGGCGACATCCCGCAGCGCACGAACGGCGTCATGGTCAGCATGGCAGCCGGCAAGTCCATCATGTATGCGATCGAAGGTCTGCAGGGACGCGGCATCTTCTTCATCGACGCGGGCGAGGAATGCTACGAAGGCATGATCGTCGGCGAGCACTGCAAGGAAGGCGACATCGAAGTCAACGTGCAGCGCGCCAAGAAACTTTCCAACATGCGCGCCGCGGGGTCCGACCATTACGTTCACGTGGCGCCGCCCACCCGGATGAGTCTGGAGGAAGCGCTCGAATATATCGCGGTCGACGAATACGTCGAAGTCACGCCGAAAAACATCCGGCTGCGCAAACAGTATTTAAGCGAACTCGAACGCAAGAAAATCCGCTACGCGAAAGCCTCCGCCGCCAAGGCCGCGGAAAACGAAGGCAACTGATCCGGGACCGGCGGCATGATCGACTTCACCGGCATCTGCAAGAGCTACGGCAAGCAGGATATTTTCAACAACGTATCGTTCCGGATCAACCCGGGCGAACGGGTCGGGATCGTCGGTCCGAACGGCATGGGCAAGACCACGCTGTTCCAGATTCTGACCGGCGAGATTTCCGCGGACAAAGGGGAAGTTTCCATTCCGAAAAAAGCGCGGCTGGGCTATCTGCGCCAGCAGCTGGATTACTATGATCCAGAAGCGAAACTGATCGATTTCGTCTGTGCCGCCGAGGGCGAACTGGCCCGGATCGTCGAGCAGATTCACGAACTCGAAAAAGAGATCGCTTCCGGGGATTCCGGTCAGACCAAACTGAATCGGCTGGGACAGCTGCAGAGCGCTTTCGAGGCGCAGGGCGGCTATGAAATGAAGCACCGGGCCGCCGCCGCACTGGCCGGACTCGGTTTCCCGGACAGTGATCTCGAACGCGCGATGGGCGACTTTTCCGGCGGCTGGCAGATGCGTGCCTGCATGGCCAAGACCCTGCTGGCGGAACCCGATATTCTGCTTCTGGACGAGCCCTCCAACTATCTGGACACGCCCGCGGTGGAATGGCTCCGCAAACGGCTGAGAGGTTTCGCCGGCACGCTGCTGATGATTTCGCACGACCGTTTTCTGCTCAATTCGATCACCAACATCACGCTGGAAGTCAACAGCGGCCGCGTGACCCGCTATGCAGGAAACTACAGTTACTACGCCCGCGAACGGGTCGAACGGCAGCGGCACGCCGAAGCCGCGCAGGAGAATATCGACCGCGAACGCGACCGGCTCGAACGCAACATCAACCGTTTCCGCGCCAAAGCGACCAAGGCCGCGCAGGTGCAGTCGTGGATCAAGATGCTCGACCGGCTCGAAGACGCCGAACTGCCGCAGGACCTCCATTTCAAAGGCACGATCCGGATTCCGGACCCGCCCCACTCCGGCGCGGAGACCGTCCGGCTGGAGGACGCCGCGTTCTCCTACGACGGACAGCGCAAGATATTCGAACATGTAAACCTCTCGCTCCAGCGCGGCGACAAGGTCGGGATCATCGGCTACAACGGCATGGGCAAGACCACGCTGCTCAAAGTTCTGGCCGGCCGCATGGCGCCGACGGAGGGCACGCATACCTTCGGACACAAGGTCATCACCGGCTATCAGGCGCAGGAATTCGCCGAACTGCTGACCCCGGAAATGAGCGCGTTCGACATTGTCCGCGAGGCCGCGGGCGGTCTCGTGCCGACCCAGCGCATCCGGGAAATACTCGGTTCGTTCGGCTTTTCCGGCGAGAATGCGGAAAAACGCTGCGCGGTCCTGAGCGGCGGCGAAAAAATCCGGCTCTGCTTCGCCCGGATCTTCGTCAATCCCCCGAACTTCCTGATCCTCGACGAACCCACCACCCACCTCGATATCGCCGCCCGCGAAGCGCTCCAGCAGGCGATCACCCAGTTCACCGGCACGGTCTGTCTGGTCAGTCACGACATCGAATTCATCCGCGGCACGGTCAAGACTATCGTCGAGATGCGTCACGGCGGGATTCGTCAATATGCGGGCAATTACGATTATTACATGGAGCGTCTCACCGCGGAACAGAATGCGGCCGCGGCGGCGGAAAAGGAAAAGAACGCGCAGACCGAAAATGCCGGAGCGGCCTCGTCCGATTCGAAGAAGGACCAGCGGCGGGAACGCGCCCGGAAACGGCAGGAGATGTCTCAGGAAAAACGCCGTCTGGAACGCGAAACCGAACGTCTGGAAAAGATCATCACCGACGCCGAAGCGGAAAAAGAGAAGCTGATGGAGCAATGGATGGTCCCGCAGCAGGGATTCGATTTCGCCGCCAACCAGAAGCGGCTGGCCGAACTGGAAATCGACATCGCCGCCGCCACCGAGCAATGGGAAAAATCCGCCGCCGAACTGGAAGCGCTGATGGTCCAATACAATGCGATTCATGAGAATTGAGGCTGACAAGCGATGAATTTCAACTTTCCCCTGTGGTTCCTGCCGGTGCTGGGCTCCGCGCTCGGTCTGGGCTTCTACGATCTCTGCAAAAAACACGCGGTCCGCGACAATTCCGTGATGCCGGTGCTGTTCTACGCCACCTTGTGCGGCTCGACCGTGTTCACCCTCATGACGTTTCTCGCCGGAGACTGGCAGAGCAGTGTGTATTGCGCCAGTTCGACCTGGATTCTGATTCTGCTGAAATCGCTGCTGGTGGCATCGAGCTGGACCTGCGTCTATTATGCGATGCGCGATCTGCCGATCTCGCTGGCCTCGCCGATCCGGGCGAGCGCACCGCTGTGGACTTTCTTCGGCAGCATGCTGCTCTATTCGGAAATACCGACCTTGTGGCAAGGTCTCGGCATGGTGCTGATCTTCGCCGGATATTACTTCTTTTCTGTTTTCGGGAAACTGGAAGGATTCTCCTTCCGCAAAAGCCGGGGCATGCACCTGATCGTGCTGGGCACGCTGCTGGGCGCGGGTTCGGCGCTGTATGACAAATACCTGCTGGGGGTTCTCCATCTGCCCCGCGGAACGGTCCAGTTCTGGTTTTCGGTCGACCTGGTCTGGATTCTCGGTCTCGCCTACGGAATCCGGAGCAAGTGTTTCGGCGGCAAGCATCCGTTCCAGTGGCGCTGGTCAATCCCGGCGACGGGCATTCTGCTGATCGCGGCGGACTACCTCTATTTCTACGCGGTGAGTCTGCCGGACACTTACATTTCCGTGGTTTCGCTGGTGCGCCGCTGCAACTGTCTGGTGACTTTTTTCGTGGGCGTGATCTGGTTCAAGGAAAAGAACATCAAGCGCAAAGCCTTTGCGCTGGCGCTGATTCTGCTGGGCGTTTTTCTGCTGGCTCTGGCGAAGTAAAAACCTTCGCCACTTTGACGGACAGGATGGACTGAACGGACAAAGAATCTTGTGTCTTGAATCTTGTGTCTTGAATCTTGAGTCTTGTGTCTTGAGTCTTTGACCCCCGCACCGGGAGACCGGCACGGGGCGGATGATTCGGACCTGCTCCGTTTTACTTGGCTTCCGGCAGCTGGAATGCCGCCTCGTTCGCCTTGAAGTAATCGAAGAATTCCTGATTGCTCATCTTCTTCTTGTATTCCCACAGACCGAACCGCCAGCGGTCGGCTTTCGGGTCCAGCACGAACTTGAAATTCATGCAGTAGATTTTGCCGAACCAGCAGCGTCCGGAAAGGATGCCGTTCCAGTCGATCGCGAGGAAACAGGGTCCCTGCGCTTTCGGCGTTCCGGGATAGTCGAACTTGGCGTCATACATGATGAGATACTTGTCGTCCGGCTTGAAGGTGGTCCAGGTGGTGCCTTTCGCCGGGCCCTTGACGGTGCGGACCGGAGTCCGGAATTCCCGCTCGTAGCGCGGATCGGGCTTGCCGCCGACCGGCAGGGAATAGGAGGGATAAGTCGAAATCGACAGTTCGATCGAATTGACCGGTTCGGCGGAATTCTTGTCTCTGATCCATTCCATGAACAGCAGCGGGGAGTTTTCGGTCATGTAGAACCGGAGCGTCATCTTGACGCCGTCGAAGTTGTAAAGAATATCGACGCCCGCCCTGCCCTTTTCCGCAAAGGGCTCGAAGGAGAGCGGTTCGAGACTCGTGCTGTTCAGCTTGTTGACCGTGAGGCTCATGAAGCCGCGGTTGACGAAGTTCTGCCAGAAGACCGGTTCGGGAATGCCGATCACCACGGAGCCGGGCTTCTTGACGGTCTGCTTGATCCACTGGAAGTAGACGAGGTAGTTGTTAAGTTTGTTGCGGAGCTCGTAATAGACCGCCTTGCCGTAGTTCTTGCTGTGCCGATGGAAGGAGCGGGTGACGCTTTCCGCCTCGACCGAGCCGCCGGAGGTCTGCTCCTGCGCGGCGGCCTTCTTCTGCGGCGCGACGCCGGTGTCGCCCTTGCCGAGGAACTTGAAGTTGCCCCACAGAGCATGGTTGTGGTTGTTGCCCATAGTCATGGCGAAGGAGGAATATTCGGCGGGCTTTTTGTCGGCGCCGAGCTTGTTGTTGATCAGGTTGCCGAACCAGAGCGAATACGGCTTCGGAGCCGGGGTGTTATGCAGACCTTTGAACGGGATGAACATTTCGAGGGTCCAGCTGTTGTCCGTGACGGTGACGGCGCGTTTGAGACCTTCGCAGTCCCACTTGGTGGTGAGCGCGGCTTCCATGGGTTTCTCGACCTTGTAACCGTCGGAGAAATCATTGCCGGGAGTGACCGCGAACTGATAGTAGGTCGCCTTTTCCGTGCCGGGCGAGAGGAACAGTTCGATATTGTCGCTGCCGAACCAGACGTCGCCCTTGTTGATCACCGGTTTGCCGGAACAGGTGAAGCCGACGTAAATGCCGTCCTTGTCCCAGAGCAGTTTGCCGCAGGGCTTGGAGACGAGACCGCCGCCGTGACCTTTGGCCTGCTGCATCAGAAGCGGCTGCGCGGCTTTCCAGATCGGTTCATCGAGTTTGCCGTCGACCGTGATCTTGTCGCTGGCGGCGAGCTGACGGACTCCGTAGGTCGGGATCATCATGGTGCAGTAAGCGCGGGCGGCGATAAAATCCTTCTGCCACGGCGCGGCGAAAAATTCGAAACGCTGCCGTTCGATGCTGCCGGGTTTCGTGGCCGCTTTGGCTTCGGCCAGCAGTTTTTCCAGCCGGTCGACGGTCGGCAGATTGAAAGCTTTGTAGAGCATGTCGGGCGAGGCGTCGGAATTGGCGCGGCCGGTGTTGTCATCCACAGACTTGATGGCGACCTGTTCCCAGCGGTCGACCAGCAGTTTGTAAAACTCTTTCAGCTTGGCGCCGGCGGCCGGACCGTAGAGTTTTTCCCAGTGTTCGTCGAGTGCGGCGTCCACGTCGAAGTCCGGATTCCAGAATGCGCGGTAGACCGGATAGTAGGAATAATAAAAATTCCAGCGCAGTCCGGAAGCGTCCAGGAACAGACCGTCGCGGGTGAGCCAGGGTTTGATGTTGCTGATATAATCCTTCATGTAGCGGCCCTGAATGGCCTGCGTGAAGGCGGTGCGCTGCGCGCCGTAAGTCCACGCGGAAACTTTCCGTCCGCCGAGCGCGTCATACCAGCCTTTGAAGGTCTCGCGCCACATCTTGCGGAATTTTTCCGATTTGGCCATGACGATGCGGCCCATGCAGACCTGCACGTCGATGTTGTCGGGGATGTTCTTGCAGACGATCGGCGGGAGGGTGTAGTTGTGATAGGCCAGCACGCCGAGGCGTTTGCCGGGAAGTTCCTTTTTCATCTCGTTGCCGATCCAGCAGTAGAAATTGACATACAGATCGGAGAGCATTCCGGAGGAGCTTTTCCGGCGGGATTCGGGGAAGAGATGTTTGTTCTTCTCGGAGATGAGGTCGCGCACGAAGGTGTCCGCCTGGCCGAACAGCACGTATTCGGAGTTCGGAGGATACCAGCCGCGGCCGTTCTGATGCCACGGAGCGCGCCATTTGCCGTCGGTATCGTAGAATTTCTTGTAGGAGGTCACCAGCAGATGCGCCAGTTCCGGATTGGTGATGTCCATCAGGTTGCCGATGTGCGTGGCGGGATTGTAATACATCACGCCCTTGCTGTCGGTGAAGAAGATCGTTTTTTTCTTGTCCGGCCAGGCGGCGAGCAGATAATGGGGATCGGGCGAATGACAGACGTCGTTGAATCTTGTGGACATGGCGAGGCGCCAGGCCTTGTCGAACTGATTGGCTTTTTTGACGTTTTTCCACGGCCAGTTTCTGGAGATCATGTTGTAGCCCCAGTTGTAGCGGTTGCGGAAATACGGTTCGTCGGAATAATGGACCGGCTTCAAGGTCAGGTTCGTCAGCTTCGGTGCGTAAATGCCGATGCCGGGGAAGTAGTAGCGGATGCCGAACACGCGCTCGATGAAATCGTAGGTGCCGTTCAGCGTCCCGTTCAGACGATAGCGCGTCCAGTCCAGTTTGTTATAGGAATTCGGAATCAGCGAGCCGTCATGACCGGCGATGGCCACGCCGCGGTCGAAACTCTTGACGACGAACGCCTCTTTCGGCAGAGTCAGCGGCTTGAGTCCGAGCTGATCGGTCAGCGAACTTTTGCCCAGCGCGATCACGACCGGTGCGTTTTTGGCTTCGGCGGAGTCGGCTCCGACCACTTTTGCCTTCTGACCGGTCGTGCGCATGAGCGCATCCTGCAGAGCGTCCACGGAAAGCGCGAGTGATTTCCAGTCGCGGGCCATTTTGGCCGGTTCGGATTTGAGGTCGCAGACAATGACGAAGTTGGGTTTGCCGTCCTTGATGAGCTGGATTTCCGCATGGCGGGCGGGCTCGGCGAATTTGACGGGGTTCAGGGCTTTGTTCGCATACGGCGATTCGGCCGCGGAACAGACGGACATGACGGCAATGAAGGCCGCCAGTAGCATAAACTTGTGATGTTTCATGTTGCTCCTTTCATCAGGTAATTATTGAAAAAACGTTATTGTCCGAAATACAGCAGGGGGTCTTTGGTATAGCGGTCGCTCGCGACAAGACTGGGATACAGCCGGGACCGGCCGAGAAATTCGACGTGCCCGTCCAGGAACACGCAGTTGACTCCTGCCCCGTGCCGGCCGTAGCCGATATGCGCCGCGCCGGCGAAGAAATACCAGCCCTCGCCGTCATACGGCTTGGGGTCCTGGGCTCCCGAAGACCACGACCCGGCTTTCCATGAACTCGCCGAGGTATTGAAGGCGTTGTATTTGGTGTCGAAAAACAGGGCCCGGGAGCTGGGATTTCTGGCGTTGCGAAGCAGATTGACCTGGTTGTTTTTGTAAAAAGCCGTGGTGGAATAGGTATGGCCGCCGAGATTGTACTGGTGCATGCCGTAATCCAGATGTCCGATATATGTCACCCCTTTGTTGGCTGCAGGACATTTCAAAATGGAATTCCGGTGCTTGGAGTCCAAAACGTCATAATGCCGTTCATCCGCCTTGGCCGACCGCGTAATCTCCTCGGATTTAATCCCGTAATAAGGATAGACCAAGTGGACCCAGGTCATGGAGCCGCTGGGATAGCCGACGAAACCGCGGTTGTTGTTTTTGTCTCCGGAAAGATTCATCTTATAGGGAACGATGATGTCCCGGTTGTCCATCGAATAATTCAGGTAACCGCGTCCGATCTGACGGATGTTCCCCTGACAGGCGGACCGCTTGGCACTGATCCGGGCCTTGTTCAGCGCCGGCAGCAGCATCCCCGCCAGAATCGCGATGATGGCGATCACCACGAGGAGTTCTATCAGCGTAAAACGGCAAGCTGTTTTACGTTTCAGGCAGGAGAGATGAGATCGAAGAGATGAGGTGTTAAAATCGGTCTTGTTTTTCAGCATAAGCATTGCCCTTTCATTTTATGTCTTTACGTTTTTTATGAAAATGGAGTTTATCTGAAAGATGTTGCTGATGCACAGTTCTTTCTTAACGCAGATCAAAGGAGTTTTTTCGAAGAACTGCCATAACCGTCTTTACTTCATCTCTCATCTCTCCTACCTCATACCTTGACCGGATCACTTGACCCCCATGGCCTTGAGGTTGTTGTAGGAAATCTTCATGGATTCGAAAATGCCGCGTCCGGGAACTTCCTGATCCTGTTCGATCGAATACCAGCGGACGCCGGTCTCACGACAGGCTTTCAGGATTTCCGGCCAGTCGAGATTGCCCTCACCGATCTCACAGAAATGCGGACCATCGGAGAGACGGGCGAAATCCTTGAAATGGACTACGGTCATGCGGCCGGCGACTTTCCGAATCCAGGTGGCGGGAGAACCGCCGCCGCGGGTGACCCAGTGGACGTCGATTTCGGCATAGACGCAGGCCGGATCGGTCTTTTCGTAGAAATATTCGAGCGCGGTCTGACCATTGTCCAGATGCATGAATTCGAAATCGTGATTGTGATAGCCGAAGCGGATGCCGGCGGCTTTGAGCACGGCGCATTTTTCGTTGACGATGCGGATGAATTCGTCGAGCCGGGGGTAATGGATATTGTTGCGGTATTCCTGCGGCATGGAGCCCATCGCGGCGAAATCGCAGTCGAGAGTCTTCATTCGGTCGATCAGTTTGTCCGTGTCGCACATGGAAGCGAAGTTTTCATGGGTGGCGATACAGGCCATCTTGTGGGCGTCGAGCTGTTTCCTGATCACCGCGGGGTCCAGCGGAACCGCGGAGACCTGGACCGCCTGATAACCGATCGCGCAGAGTTTGTCCAGCGTCCGGTCCAGATCGCTTTCCGTCTGGCAGTAATCGCGAAGGTTGAAAAGGGTTACGGCAATTTGAGTGTCCGGAAGATTCATTTTTCCTGGCTCCTTGTTTCTGAAGATTGTTATTCACTGCCCGAAGGTTGCCCGATGACAAAACGATCCTTTTTTCGAATTCGATCGTTTCCGGCTCCGGGAGTTGTATCTGTCAGTAAATATACAGGGGAAAAAGAATTTTTCAAGAATTGAAAGGGAAAAAACAAAACAGAAATTCGGATTTTCCGCGAAATCTGCATAGTCCAACGCTTCAGGAAGTTCCGTTTTTGTTTATTCCCCCAATTAATTTATCGAAACCGGAACTTACCGAGCACGAACCATTCCAACTTGTCGAAAAGACGTGCATTATCCGTTTTTTATTTGACGATTTTCTGCAATTTATAGAAAAAATTAAAAAAAATTCATGTTGCTGATTTTGAAATTCATACAAAAACGAAACAGGTTTCCGAACCAGTAAAAAGAGCGGTCCGTGGGCGTAAAATACTGAAAATCTGTTTGACGATCCGCTCATGGTCAACCAAACCATTCAGGAGGAAAATCATGTTTGGATGTCACAACTGCGGCAGGAAGCCGCGTCCGGATGAGGAGTATGAAAAAACCGCCTGCGCCAGCTGCCGCGCGGAACAGGACCCCGCGGTCCAGTCTTATTATCAGCACGACCGCATCATCTTTCAGAAGTTGCAGGTCATGCACCCGGCCTATGCGGAAACGTCCGATGACCGGAACGACCGAAGTTCCATCCCGCCGGAGGCCTTGTTCGCGGCCTTGGCGCAGACCATTCAGGTCCTGCTGCGGCTGAAGGAAAGCAATCCGGAAACCTACCGGGTGATCGAGGCAAAAATGGCCGATCCGATGCTCTCGTATGCCCAGCTGGCCGAACGGCTTTCCTGTCGGAAGCAGAACATTCTGTATCACCTGAAAAAGGCGGTGCGGCTCTGCCCGGAACTCGGCTGTGCGCTGATCATCGACACCCGGCGGCTGGGCAACCGGATTCACTCAGGAATCCGGCTCGCCCGCGAAAATTCACTCCGCCGGAATTGCCGTCGCTGATCTCAGCCGAGCAGTTCGGACATTTCGACCATGCGGTGCTGACGGCGCGACATTTCAGCCGCCTGCCCCAGTGCGGTCGCCAGCAGACCGTGTTCCGCGGTCGAGCCCGGAACGGCTTCGCCGCGCAGCACGGCACAGAACGTTTCGACCAGATTCGGATCGGCGCCGCCATGTCCGCCGTCCGTCTCGCCGATATGATAGGTCACCACCTCGCCGCCCCAGCGCGGCGTGATGGTGATCGTGCGGTTGGACAGACTGACTTCCGCCACGCCGCGGTCGCCCGCGATCGTGTAAATGCGGTCGTTCTTGCTGCCGATGAAGGTCTCGAACAGACTTACCTTGATGTTGTTCTCGTATTCGACCATCGCCAGACCGTTGTCATGATTGTCCTTATCGGAAAGATACATGCAACGGTTCTTGATGTAACCGTCGACCGCGACCGCTTCGGGTCCCCACAGCGCCCGTTCGCCGGCGGCGGGAATGTAGCGGTCCTTGCAGACGGCGCCGTAGCGGCAGACATCGCAGGACGGTCCGGGTTCGTGTCCGGCTTCCAGCGGGAACGGCAGATGTTCGCGGTCGAGCACGTTCACCGCGGCGAAAGAACAGACCCGGAGCGGACGGGGGAATCCGAGCAGCCAGTTGAAGATGTCGAAATCGTGACTCGCCTTGTGAATCCAAAGTCCGCCGGTGTTGGCGAACAGCCGGTTCCAGCGGGACATGTAGGTGCGGCCGCCGTCGTAAAATTCGCGGTTTTCCGCCAGAAAAACTTTGCCGAGCGTGCCGGCGTCGATGATCTCTTTCAGCCGTTTCAGCACCGGATGGTGACGCAGATTGAATCCGATCATGACCGTTTTCCCGGTCTCTTCAGCCAGACGGATGATGTCGCGGCCGTCGGCGACGCTGGTTGCCAGCGGTTTGTCGATCAGCACGTTCCAGCCGTGACGAAGCGCGTTGACCGCGCAGTCGTGATGCCAGCAGTCGGGTGCGGTGATGATGACGCCGTCCAGTTTTTCCTGCGCGGCCATCTCGTCCATCGACGTGTAGAACCGGGGCGAGAGCTCCAGAATTTCCGCTGCGGCGCGGGCGCGCACCCCGTTCGGGTCGCAGAATGCCGCCAGCTCGACGTCGGTCCGGTTTTTGAGAATTTTTCCAAAACAGCAGGTTCCGCGCGACCCCAGCCCCACGATTGCGAGTTTCAGTTTTTCCTTCATTAATCCATTCCTTTCTTTAACAAAAATATGGTAACGTTAATATAATCTCTCAATCCGAAAGGTCAAGCATCGGATCAAAAAAAAGAGAGAAAAAAGACAAGAGACGAAAGCAGCGGTTTTTCTGCAAATCGAATTCTTCGAGCTTGAAATAGGGTATTTTTGGATTATATTAAACGGTCTTTCAAAAGAAAGACAAGTGAAATTCAGGAGAAATCTCAGATGGAAAATGAAATGCGCGGCATCGTGTTTGCACTGTGCTGCCTCGTGCTTACGGCGTTCAACGATTTTGTCTTCAAACTCTTTGCCCGGAAGGAACGGTCGAAGGGACTGTTCTGCTCGATCATCGGGATTTTCTGGATGGCGGCACTCTCGTGGACTTTGCGGGACTGCGGTACGATCGATTGGAAAGCGACGCTGTTCTGGGGGACGGTGTCGGGGATTTTTTCCGCGGGCGGCAACCTGCTGCTGATCGAGGGCATGGCGCGGCAGAGCGCGGGCTTGTGCTCGCTGATCTACCGTCTGAACATGGTGCCGGTGGTGATCGGCGCGGGACTGTTTCTCGGCGAAATTCCGAGCACGACGCAATATATCGGCATCGTGCTGGCGCTGCTGGCGATCATTCTGTTCCAATGGGGCAGCAGCGGCGGCAGTGCGACCAACTGGGCAGTCAAGGCAATTCTGATCGTCGGCATCGCCTCCCTGATGCGCGCCGGCATGGGCTTGAGCTACAAGTATGGTTTCACGCACGGAGCCAACAAGGACGTGGTGCCGTTCATCAACAGTCTGTTCTGGATTTTCGGCGGCTTGATCTATGCGCTCGTCCGGGAACGCAAGACGCTGAAATTCGACCGGAAACTGGCCTCCTACGGCGCGTTGTCCGGTCTGCTGGTGGCGGGAATCGTGTTCTTCATGGCGGGGTCGCTCTACTACGGCAAGGCCGCCGTGGTGCTGCCGATCGCACAGATGAGTTTCATCGCGACGTTTATTCTGGGCATCGTGTTTCTGAAAGAGAAGTTTTCCAAACTGCACATCCCCGCCCTGCTCTGCGGGATTGCAGCTGTGATATTGCTCTCGCTCTGAACCCACCCTTTCTGCGACAGGAGGTCGAATCATGAAAAAAAGCATCACCAGAACCGAGGAAATACCGTTCTACCGCAATTATGACATCATCGTCTCCGGAGGCGGCGTCGCAGGTGTCGCCGCTGCTCTCGCCGCCGCCCGGGAAGGCAAAAAAGTCCTGCTCATCGAAAAGACCTGCATCCTCGGCGGACTGGCCACGATCGGACTGATCAATTTGTTCGTTCCGCTGTGCAACGGACGCGGGAAACAGATCATTTCCGGCATGGCAGAGGAACTGCTGAAACTTTCCATCCGCTACGGGTATGACACCGTTCCCGAAGAGTGGAAGAACGGCGAGCCCGCGGAACCGACCGACGTCCGCTATGTCACCCGTTTTTCGCCCTGGATTTTCGCGATCGCGCTGACCGATCTGCTGACCTCGTCCGGGGTGCAGATTCTTTTCGACACCATCGTAACCGACGTCATCATGAAGGGGCGCGTCTGCGAGGGGCTGCTCATCCAGAACAAATCCGGCCGCAGCTACTGCACCGCATCGGCCTACATCGACACCACGGGCGACGCCGATCTGCTGTTCCGGGCGGGCGTGCCCACCGTGCAGGGGAAAAACTATTTCACCTACTACGGCTTCGGCGTAACAATCGACTCCTGCCGCAAGGTCGCCGAAACCGGAAACTTCGCTTTCCTGAATGCTCGCGGAGTGCGCGGCGGCATGATCGACCTTTACGGTCACAATCAGCCGGACGACGTGCCGCTGTACACCGGCACGGACGGCGACGGCGTTTCCGATTATCTGGTCCGGAATCAGCGGCTCATGCTGGAAAATCTGAAGCAGGAGCCTCCGAAATCGCGGGATATTCTTTCGCTCCCGATCATGCCGCAGTTCCGCACGACGCGGCGGATCGACGGAAATGCAACGCTGAAAGAAAGTGACGCCTACCGTCATTTCGACGATTCGGTCGGAGCGATCTGTGATTTCGACCGGCGCGATTTCCTTTATGAAATTCCCTACGGCTGCCTCGTGCGGGAAGGTTATCCGAATCTGATCACGGCGGGACGCTCCGCATCCGGAGAAGGATACGCCTGGGATGTCCTGCGGGTGATCCCGCCGGCAATCGTTTCGGGTCAGGCAGCCGGTCTCGCCGCGGTCCAGTCGATCGAATCGGGCCGCGGACTGGATTCCCTGCCGACGGAACCGCTGCAGCGGGCAATGGCGAAAGGCGGAAACCGGATTCATTTCGACGATTCGCTCATTCCGGCGAACCGGAATGAAGCCGCCGATTCCCACGCGGAGATCGGTCACCTCTGATCGTGTCCGGAAATCAAGCACCGGCGTCCGTTCATTTCCTCTAAGAACGGTTGTTCTCCCCTGTTCGGGACAGCGTCTTTTTTCGCACCCATCCCTTCTTATTATGCAAATGGAACCGATTGTCTTGCACCTTTTTCCGAAAATCTTTCACAAAAAACAGATTTTTTTAAGTTTTTTCCTTGTTTTTTCCATAAACAGATTATAGTATGGATGATATAACGATTAAAAAACATTAAAAATCAAATAAAGTGGTTGTCTGAAAGTTGCCGTTTTTTTGACAATGGAAAGGCAACCGGCAAAAAAAAGGAGTTTGTCATGAAAAAGCTGCCGATTGGAAAAGGCCAGCGTCTTGGAATCCGGTTCAATACGAACGGAATCGAAACCAGAAAGAACATTTTGCATACCGCCGGCCGGCTGTTTTCCATATACGGATATGCCGGGACCTCTTTCCGCGACATTACCCGGGAATCGAAAATCGGACTGGGCTCTCTGGTCTATCATTTCGGCGTGAAGGAAAACCTGTTTCTCGCTACGGTTTCCTCTTTCTTCCCGACCCGCGAACGGTTTGAGGAGATCGTGGAACCGCTGGACAGATGCGAAACCGGAAGCGGAAAAGAACAGATCGTGAACGCGGTCACCGCGGTGGTCGCCGCCTATCTGCGTGAAATTCACTGCAGCCGCCGGGCTTCTTTCATGTCGAAATTCTATGCCCGCATGATGCTGGACGCAACCCCCGAAACGGCCAGGCTGCTGAATGACCGCATGGAACCCGCCCGCAAAAAGATTCTGGAATTCGCCAAACGGATGAATCCCGCTTTGACCGATGAACAGGCACAGGCGTGGAGACGCTGTCTGCTGTCCCAGATCGACTACACCATGTTCGCCGAGGCGGAAGTGCTTGAAGAATTCAAACTGCACAGCTTCAAACCGGAAACGATCGAAGTCATTGCCAGAAGCATCGCGGAAATTTCCTATCCGCTGCTCAATAAATAAAAAATCCGATAAAAAGGATTTGCCGGAATTGCATTTCCGGTCCGACCGGGTATATTCCTTTATCCAAGGAGTTGCCCGGTCAATGCTTTTACGGACGGATTACATCATTTTGCGCAAAGTGCCTTTTCAGGAAAGCAGTCTGGTGGTCAGCGGACTGAGTCCCGACTATGGACGGCTGGATTTTCTGCTGAAAGGCGCCCGCGGCTCCGGCGCGAAAAAATTTCCTTATGCAGGTCTGTTCCGGGAATTGACCGTCGAATTTCAGGAAAACCGAGCCGGCAGCGGACTGCTCTACATGAAATCGCAGGAACCGAAAAGCAATTTCGACGCCATTGCGGGTCAGCCGGAAAATTACATCCGGCTCTGCCGGTGGGTCCAGTTTCTGCTCAAACACACACGTCCGATGCTGGAACTGCACCGAACTTATGCGGCGCTGCGTCTGGCCGTAAGCCGTCTCGTCACCGAACCGGACGGCACCTTTCCGCTGGCGGCGGCGGAACTGGTATTTCTGCATGAATCGGGATTTGTTCCCGAGGTGCCGCCGGATGATTTTCAACGCGGCCGGACTTTGAACGGACTGCTGGATTATGCACTCGACCCGGCGGTCCCGATGCCGGATATCACCCCGGAATACCGGCGGAAGCTGATGGACTGGATTCGGGCGTTGTCCCGCTGCGCCGATTCGTTTTAAGCGCGGAACCGGCGCTCACCGGCCGATTTTTGTGAAAAATCAGACGAAAAGCATTGTGTCCGCCTTGCAATCGCCGAAGATGACAAGTATATTTATCCTTATCATCGACGACAAAACCAGAAGGGATTTTTCATCCATGAAAACCGGCAAATTTGCAATGACCGCAGCGGCGCTCATCTTGTGTTCCGCCGTAAAGGCCGACCCGTGGCCGACCCCCGCACAATCTCCGGCTCCCGCTCCCGCCGCAGCACCGGCAGCGCCCCCCGCAGCGGGATCGGCGGCCGCGAAAAAGGCTTCCCCGGACGCAGCGAAAATCGCCAGTCTGCAATCCGAGAAAAACGAACTCATCCGGAAAATCGTGCTGAAACGGACCGAACTGCTGAAAAACGATCCGAAACTGCACCGCATGTATATCCAGCTGCTCAAACAGACCCGTGCTCTGGCGCTTGAACTGGATTCGAACCGCGAAATGCGCGAACTCAACGATGCTCTTTCCGAGGTCGAAAAGAAAATAAAAAAGCTCTCGGACAAATAAGTCCGTTTCCTGGAGATGCAATTTATGAATTTCGCAGAAAAGATCATTGACGGCAAAGCGATTGCCGCCGAAGTCAATAGAGAAACCGCCGCCGAGGTGGCGTCCATTACCAAAAATTACGGCGCCTGCCCCGGTCTGGCCGTGGTGCTGGTCGGTGACGATCCCGCGTCCAAAGTCTATGTGGCAAGCAAAGTCAAACGCTGTCTGGAGCTCGGCATCCGTTCCGAAAAGATCGTGCTGCCCGCGACCGCTTCGCAGCAGGAACTGCTTGCGGTCATCGCCAAATTGAATACGAATCCGCTTATTCACGGCATTCTGGTGCAGTCGCCGGTGCCGAAGCAGATCGACGAACAGGCGGTGGTCGATGCGATCAATCCGGACAAGGATGTGGATTGTTTCCACGCCCGGAATGTCGGGCGGCTTCTGCTGGGCGATTTTTCCGGTTTCCTACCCTGCACCCCGTGGGGCGTCATGCAGCTGCTGGAACGTTCCGGCATTCCCACCGCGGGCAAACACGCGGTCGTGCTCGGACGCTCCAACATCGTCGGCAAGCCGATGATGGCTCTGCTCAGTGCCAAAGGCGCGGACGCCACGGTGACGCTCTGTCACTCCCGGACGCCCGATCTGGCGTCTTTCACCCGGTCGGCGGATTTGATCGTCTGCGCCATCGGCAAACCGGAATTTCTGCGCGGAAACATGGTCAAGGACGGCGTTGTGGTGATCGACGTCGGCATCAACCGCGTGGCCGCGCCGGGAACGAAAAAAGGCTACAAACTGGTCGGAGATGCGGCATTCGATGAAGTCGCGCCGAAAGCCTCCCGGATCACGCCCGTTCCGGGCGGAGTCGGCCCCATGACCATCGCCATGCTGATGAAGAACACCGTCCGCGCCTTTTACCGCTCGTTCAAAAGCTGAGCGGAAGCTCGGCTTTCGGCTGAAAACTGTCAAATGGAGATTATAAGCTCATGCCTCCGATCTGGACCATGGTGTTTTGGTCACTTGTCATCATAGGCGCGGTGATTTATTCGATCGTCGGGAGCGTGCAAAGCATGAAACGAACCAGACCGGCGTCTCCGGTCCCGCAGAAAAAACCGAACCGGAGCCGGGGCCGGGACCTGCTGGGCAGCAAAGGCAACTGGGCATGGATGCAGACCGCCGGCGCGTTCGGTCTGAAGTTCGTCCGTCCGGAAGAATCCGGGAACGCCTGCCCCGCCATCAGCGGCACGGTCAACGATATCCGGGTCATGATTCAGGGCTTGCCGCGGAACGATCTGACCGGCGGCAGCCGGAGCACGGTGTTCCAGTTCTTTTTCCCGCACTCGGCCGGGATCAAACTGAATCTGATGCTGATCCGCGATTCGGAACAGCTGCGCCGTCAGACTGCCGGACGGCAGTCGCTTTCCCTTGATTCGACCGTCAAGGCCGGTCTGCTCTCCGGGTATTTCTTCCAGTCCGATGCACCGGAAATCTTCAGCAAATGCTGTCCGCCGGACTGTCTCTCTCACCTGATCCGGCTCAGTCAGACCTATCCGGCCGTCATGCTGACCGACAATGCGCTACTGGTGCATCTGGCCGGATTCCCGGACGAACCGCAGCGCTTCCGTCTCCGGCTGGGAACCCTGCTGGACATCGCCATGAATTTCTCCGTCTTTACCGAACTGGCCGCCGAGATGCGGAAAAAAGTCCGGAACGAATCTGCGCAAAAACCGGCAACGCGGAAAACCGAACCGAAACCGGAACCGGCAGCCGCAAATCCCGTTGTTCCGGAACCGCCGAAGACGATACCCGAAACCGCCCGCGCGGATGCGGATGCAGTCGAACCGCCGCCCTTCCCCGAGCCTGCGGACCAGTCGGCTTTCGTCCGTGCCCTGTGGGCGCAAAACCGGAACTCCGGACAGCTGCGGGAGCTCTTTGCGCCGTATGTCGAGACCGAGGTCGAATGGCAGGGAACGCTCAAAACCCATTTCCGTTTTTCCTCCGCTCCGGTTTTCGACGGCACAGCCGGCGTGAAAGCGGCTTTCGAACTGGAGGAATTCAAACCGGAAGGCGGATTCCTCTCGATCCGGATCAAAGCGGTTGTATTCTTCCCGCCGGAAACGGAATCTGCTTTGGCCCGGGGCACCGGCAAGGTCTTCCGTTTCCGGGGCAGATTCCTGAAAATCGAACCCATCGCCAAAGAGATACATCTCGCCGGCATGAATGTCACCCCGCAGGAGGAAACACCATCATGAAAACCAATCATCCGCAATCGGAAGGCGACAGTCTCCTGCTGGGAGTCGGACTCGACAACAAGGACGGCCACAAGCGGCTGACCAAAGGCGACAACTTCGTCATGGTCGGCGGCTCGGAAGAGACCCATGAACGCATGACCGAAACGGCAATCAAATTCAACGAGAAGCTGGCCAAACGCGGCAAGAACCTGCACGATCTTTCGCCGGAGGAATTCCGGGACCTGATGCAGGAAGCCTCCGATCACTGATAAAAATCAATGAACGGAGGCGGCAGGACAATCCGTCTTTTTCTTACTTCGACGTGAGGATCATCGAAGGCGTCACTTCGTTCTGCGCGGCTTCGCCGGCCATGAAGCGTTTGAACTCTCCGATCATGTAATCCGCCATGCGGTAAAGTTCGTCGTTGAGCGAACCGGCGATATGCGGGGTCAGATGCACATTCGGCAGACGATAGAGCCGGGAACCGTCTTCCGGCGGTTCGGGCCAGGTCACATCCAGCAAAGCGGTCAGATCGGGCCGTTTTTCCAGCACGTCGGCCAGCTCGTCTTCGCGCACCTGACGTCCGCGGCCGGTATTGATGAAAACCGCGCCGGGCTTCATGGAGGCGAACATCTTTCCCGTGAACACGCCGACGTTGTCGTCGCGGTTGGGGAAGTGGTTGCTGACCACCTGCGAGGTGGCGAAGGCTTCTTCCAGCGAAATGGTGCGGCGGCCGGGATGGGACGGGACCACGATCACTTCCACGTCAAAATTCTTCAGCAGCTCCTGCACGCGGGTGGAGATCATGCCGTTTCCGAGCAGCGCCACACGGGCGCCGTACATGCCGCAGCCGACCATCTTCCGGCCCCGGGCATAGTCTTCTTTGGATTTCATGAGCGGAGCGATATGAAAGTAGTTCTTGAGTCCGAGGATGATCTGCGCCACGGTGAATTCCGCCACCGGCAGCGCATTGGCCCGCCAGGCGCTGAACAGCCGGATTCCGTGCTGGAACAGCGGCTGACAGAAAGCGTCCGTGGCTCCGGCGCCGTAGAACACCGCTTTGAGTTTCGGCATCCCGGCCAGCTGGGCTTCGGTCAGACACGGCATGCCCCAGGTGGAAAACAGCACGTCGACATCGGCGAGCAGACCTTTTTCCGCATCTTCGGCGGAAAAGACGCCGTCCTTGAGAGTGCAGATTTTTTTCAATTCGGCTTTCCCGCGCTCACCGTAAACGCGGTCGATCGTATTCGGATTGATGTTCATGAATGCGGCAATGTAATTTCCCATTGAGCGTGCTCCTTGTCTTTCGGGTTGTGTGATTTGCCTTGAAATATAGCCGTAAAATACCGCTTGTCAAATTTTTTCCGGAAAAATCGGAAAGATTCTCCGGGGTGCAACTCTGCAAAAAAACTCACTGCCGGAAAATCGAGGAATGCTCGATTCGAAACTCACTCCTTCCGGAACAGCACGATCCGGTTGGTGTTGGTGCCTTTGGTCTGATTGTCCACCCCCCAGCATTGCGCGGTTTTGGTGAATTTCTGTTCGTTGACCAGCAGCAGCTGCGGGGCAAGACCCGCCGCGGCTCCGGCCGGCAGCACAAGTTCTTCCATTCGCAGACTGCCCCGACGAATTTCGCCGACCTCGAAAGCAAGATACCCGCCGGGCCGCAGGACCCGGTGCAGTTCGCGAAAGACCCGCGTCATTGCCCGCTGCCACCCTTCCGGCGTGCGTTCCAGCGTGATCTGCAGAGAATCGCCGTCGACCGAGGCGAACCAGTTGCGGAGCCAGTTGTCCTGCCTGTAATCGACCACATCCAGAAACGGCGGCGAGGTCACGATCAGGCTGACGGAATCCGAGCGGATTTCCGGCGTGTCCGTGTTGTCTTTCGCCAGCAGCAGGGGCGAACCGATGAAAAACGGCGTTTCCCGGCCGCAGTCCTTCCACAGCGCGCGGGATTTGCGGAGAATCAGCTCCCGGACGTTGCGGTATTCCGGCGTCTGATGACGTTTTTCGTTGATCTTCCGCTGGGCGGCGACGGAGACCGCCTGATTCGGCGGCAGCGTGTAAACCGAAAAGAATCCGGCGGAATGACCCGTCAGCCGGTTCAGCGCGACCATCCGCAGCCATTGATCGGCCGCGGCAAGTTCCTTCTCCGGCCGGGCGAAGTAACGCCGCAAGGCGCAAAGTTCCCGCAAGGTGTCCGGATGATAAAAGACCAGCAAGTCCTCCGGCAGATCGCCGTCGAACCGCAGGTCGAGCGCGGCCAGAGTCTGCTCGATGGTCACGGTATCCGGTGCGGTCAGACGCGGAGCGGTCAGCATGGAACAGAGCGGATTGACGTCGCACCCCAGGGGAAGACGGCCCCTCAGAGCGGCTTCGACCGGCGTGGTGCCGCGGCCCATGAAAGGGTCGTAAACCGTGTCGCCGGGCCGGGTGAGACGGTCGATGAAGAACCGCGGCAGCTGCGGTTTGAAGCAGGCCCGGTAGGAAATCTCGTGCAGGGAATGGGCGGCACGCTGCTTTGCGGTCCAGAACTCGTTGGTGAAGGTCGGGACCGCGAGCCTCAACGCGGAACAGAACGTCTCGGAACAGACTGTCTCCGTTCCGTATTCTCGGAAATCTTTCAGTTCGCCGATCATTCCGGCAGCGGCCAGAAACGTCCGTCGGGCCGTTCGTGCAGCCGAATCTTCATGCCGAAGGCGGCGCTGAGATTTTCCGCATTGAGGATTTCCGCACGGGAGCCGACGCTCTGGACCCGGCCGCAGCCGAGGATCATGCCTTTGGTGAAAGTCGCAGTGATCTCCTCGATCCGCTGGGTGATGAAGATCATGGTCGGCGCATCGGCGCTCCGGGCCAGATCGTCCACGGCGGACAGCAGATATTCGCGGCTGGAAAGATCAAGATAGACACAGGTCTCGTCGAGGATCACCAGTTCGGGATGCCCGATCAGCGCGCGGGCGATCAGCGCCTTGATCTGTTCCCCGGAAGAGAGCCGGTCGTAATAGCGGTCGGCAAGATGTTTCGCACCCATGCGGTCGAGCGCGGCCAGCGCCAGTTCGACTTCCGAATCCAGCGCCTTGCGGTAGAATCCGATGGTGGAATCCAGTCCGGACAGCGCGACTTCGAGCGCGGTCCAGCGATGATCGCAGTCGGTGGTCCAGGCGGAAAGGAACGGACTGGCCCAGGCGACTTTTTTGCGGACTTCGGTAATGTCGCAGGCGCCGTAGCGATTGCCCAGCACGCGGATTTCCGCGCCGTAGAGCGGCCAGGCCATGCCGAGGATCATTTTCACGAGCGTGGTCTTGCCCGCGCCGTTCGGACCGAGAATGAACCAGCGTTCGCCGCGTTCGACGGTCCAGTTGAAGTCGTGCAGGATGGTATTGCCTTCGAGCTTGAGCGTGGCATTGCGGATCAGCAGAGCGGGATATTCAACGGGAGCGGTCGGATTGTTCATTTCGCTTCCTCCCCGCGCGGATAACTGCCGAGAATCCGGAGTGCCTGCGTCATCGGACGAAGTTTGGCCAGCGCCCGGGCCACGTTTTCGTCCTCCTGATGGCCGTGCAGGTCGATGAAGAAGTAATATTCCCAGTTCTGGAGTTTGGACGGGCGGCTCTCGATCATGGAAAGCGTGATGCCCTCTTCCTTGAACGGCAGCAGCGCATCGAACAGCACACCGACGCGGTCCTTCAGCGCGAAACAGATCGAAGTCTTGTCGCAGCCGGTCCGCTTGGGCGTCTGACTGCCGATCACCAGAAAGCGCGTGGTGTTGTGGGGATTGTCCTCGATATTTTCGGAAAGCACCTTCAGACCGTAGATCTCGCTGTTGAAGACATTGGCGATCGCGGCGGCCTTGGGCTCACGCGCAGCGATGGCGGCGGCGCGGGCGTTGCTGGTGCATTCGTGAATCTCGACATTCGGCAGATTCTCATTGATCCAGGCCCGGCATTGCGCCAGAGACTGCGCATGGCTGTAAAGCGAGCGGATTTCCTCCAGTCCGGAACATTTCGACAGCAGACTCTGATGCACGCGGAGATTGATTTCGGAACAAATCTGCACGTTGGACTGCGTGAACACGTCCAGCGTGAGATTCACCGCGCCCTCGGAGGAATTCTCGATCGGCACGCAGCCGTAATCGGCCGCGCCGTTGGAAACCGCGGAGAAAATACCGTCGATGGTGTTCTGCGCCAGATACGCTACGCTGTGTCCGAATTTGGACACGGCGGCGATATGGGAAAAAGTTCCTTCCGGTCCGAGATAGGCCACCGAAAGCGGATGTTCCAATGCGAGGGCTCCGGACATGATCTCCCGGTAAATGGCCCGGAGAGTGTCGGGAGTCATGGGCCCTTTATTGAGCGCGGCGACCTTCTCGAACACGATCTTTTCACGTTCCGGCACGAAAACGGCCTTCATGTTGTTGCGCTTGAATTTGCCGATCTCCTGCACGGTGACGTACCGCTCGTTGAGCAGTTTCACTATTTGGGCATCGACCTCATCGATCTTCTTGCGTAAATCATCCAGATTCATAATCAGAGCTCCATTTTTATAATTGGGTAATGTATCACCGGAATGCCGAATCCGCAAGATGATTCCCGCTTTTTTTTGACAAAATATGCGGACCCATGAAAAAGCGGCCGCCGGGCCCGAAGGTCCGGCAGCCGCCTCCTCAGTCGGTCGACTTGCGCTTATTTGATGAAGTTCTCTTTCAGCGCCCACAGCCCGAGGGCCGGATTGCTGATGTAGAAAATCTCCTCGCCGTCGACGGTGTTGAAACCGTCTTTCAGCTTCGCGGGATCGTATTTCTTCATCATGGCGTCCAGATCGCCGCACTCGAATCCGACGGAACGAATCTCCTCCGGAGTCATATCCTTGCCGGGACAGTATATGATGCGGAAACGGCCTTCGCTGGAACCGTGGATCAGGTGGGCCGCCGCGCCGAGATTGTCGCGCAGTTCCTGATTCTCCGCCACCATCTTGAGGGTGTTCGGGGTGCCTTTGTAGCCGTATTTCCGGATCAGGATGTCATTCATCTTGTCCTCGCCGAATTCGCGCAGACCCGGGGCCAGAATGATCAGCTCGCCGTTGTCGGCAATCGCCATTCTCGTGCGGTAGACCGCTTTGTTGCCCAGCCAGGTGCTCTTGAATTCTTCCGGATCAAGGTAGACCACCACCTTTTTCAGCGGTTTGTCCAGCAGTTCCAGATTGGTCCGCACGCAGAGATCGGCGGAAGCGAGGAACGCATCGGGCCCCTGCCCCGAGAAGAAACCGCGCATGGCCATCTTCCCGGTCGCCTGATCTTTCGCCATGACCGTCAGCATGAACACCAGCGGACGGTCCGCCAGATAGGTGTCCACGCCGTAGTTGAACAGCCGCCGCACGGGGGAATCGGCGTGTCCCATGATCTTTTCCAGATTGGAGACCGCGCCGAGGAAGTGCGACTTGTTGATGATGTCCGAACCGCCGACGCCGACCATGATGTTCTTGGTGTAGTTGGCCAGTCCGACCACTTCATGCGGAACCACCTGTCCGATGGAGAGAATCAGATCATAAGGCTCGAACAGAATCTTGTTGACCTGAATCTTGACCTCGTAATCGAGTTTCCCGCCGGACAGTTCCTTGAGAAATTCGGAGGAAGCGGTGCCGAGCGTGACCACGTCGTTGCGCCAGTCGTGCACCTTGAACACGGACTTGGGGATGTTCTTGCCGAACATCATCTCCAGCTGTGCGTCGTTCATCGGACTGTGCGTGCCCAGCGCGGGCATGATGTCGATCGCGCACGTCTCGTGATAATCCTCGTAGATCATCTCGGTGATGCGCCCTGCGCGCGAGTTCAGACGGGTGTGATCGGGCGGCAGCAGCAGCATTTTCTTCGGCTTTTTGCCGCTCTTCTCGATCGTCTGATGCACCAGTGCGCGCAGTTCGTCGTCGGAAATGGCGCAATCGACCGCGCCTTTCTGAACAAAAATACTCATGAATGCTCTCCCCGGTCAGGCATTGTAGGTGCCGGAGACGGTCTTGCCGCTGGTTTCGGTCCATTCGGTGTGGAAAATCTCGCCGCGTTTCTTGTCGATGCGCTCGTAGGTGTGCGCGCCGAAGTAGTCGCGCTGCGCCTGGAGCAGGTTCGCCGGCAGACAGGCCGAACGATAGCCGTCGTAATAGCAGAGCGCGCTGGAGAACGCCGGCACGGGCACGCCGGAGAGGACCGCCTGAGCGACGACCTGACGCCATGCGTTGAGGCATTTTCCGATCTCGCCGCGGAAGAAATCGTCCAGCAGCAGGTTGTCCAGAGCCGGATTCTTGTCGAACGCTTCTTTGATCTTTTCGAGGAAGGTCGCGCGGATGATGCAGCCGCCGCGCCAGAGCAGCGCGATCTCGCCGTAATGCAAATCCCAGTTGTATTCCTTCGCGGCCAGACGCAGCAGCTGGTAGCCCTGCGCATAGGAGCAGATTTTGGAGGCATACAGCGCCTGACGGACCATCTCGATGAACGCCTTCTTGTCGCCGTTATACGGAGTGACTCCGCCGCCGATGACTTTGGACGCGGCCACGCGTTCCTCCTTGACGGCGGAGAGGCAGCGCGCGAACACGGCTTCGGCTACGGTCGGAGCGGGCGCGCCGAGATCGAGCGCGCTCTGGCTGGTCCATTTGCCGGTGCCCTTCTGTCCGGCGGTGTCGAGAATGATGTCCACGACCGGCTTGCCGGTTTCGGGGTCTTTCTTGGTGAAGATTTCGCTGGTGATCTCGATGAGGTAGCTGTTGAGTTCGCCCTTGTTCCATTCGGCGAAGACTTCATGGAGTTCTTCGGCGGAGAGGCCGAGGACCTGTTTCATGATCCAGTAGGCTTCGCAGATCATCTGCATGTCGCCGTATTCGATGCCGTTGTGAACCATCTTGACGTAGTGGCCCGCGCCGTTGTCGCCGACCCACTGGCAGCAGGGAACGCCGCCGGCGACCTTCGCGGAGATCGCCTGGAAGATCGGTTTCACATAGGGCCAGGCTTCCGGATTTCCGCCAGGCATGATGGAGGGACCCTTGAGCGCGCCTTCCTCGCCGCCGGAAACGCCGGTGCCGATGAAGCGGATGCCTTTTTCGGCCAGTTCTTTCGTCCGGCGGATCGTGTCCGGGAAGAAGCTGTTGCCGCCGTCGATGATGATGTCGCCCTTGTCCAGATAGGGCAGCAGCTGCGCGGCCAGTTCATCCACCGGTTTGCCCGCCTTCACCATCAGCATGATCTTGCGGGGCGCGGCCAGATTGGCACACAGCTCCTCGATGGAGTGGCAGCCGATGAAGTTCTTGCCTTTGCCGCGGCCGTTGATGAAGTTGTCAACCTTTTCCGTGTGGCGGTTGAACACCGCGACCGTGAAGCCGTTGCGTTCCATGTTGAGGACCAGATTTTCGCCCATTACGGCGAGACCGATGAGACCGATGTCTGCTTTTTTCGTCATGATGATATTCCTTTCAAATGATGTATGTTGAGTTGTTCTTCTGTTCAGCGGGCGGAGATTCCGAGCGTTTCGATATGCTTGCGGAAATGTTCGTCGAGCTGTTTCTGATATTCTTCCTCGTGGACGAACAGCGCACGGTAGATTTTGTCGTGCATCTGCTGATCTTCGCCGAGCATGGCGCCGTAGGTGATGTGGAGCAGCTGACGGCCAGGGACGCATTTGAGCAGTTCCGGCAGCTGCGCATCGGAGAGAGTTTCCTCTTTCGGCAGCACGGAGAAGTCCGCGGTGATGTGATAGAGTTTCAGCGCGGCAGGCAGCGCGGCGAACGCCTTGGTGTAGATTTCACGGAAGAGTTTCGGGTCGGCATAGGAAATGGCTTCCACCGCTTCCAGCCAGGAGGTGCCGGCGGTCTTCAGGTGGAAATGACCGTGCGTCAGTTCGCCGATCACCGGGAACGCGGAGAATTTGTCGCTGCCGGAGTGGACGCTGACCTTATAGGTGCCGAAGAAGTCGGCGATCTCGACATGCTGGCCGAACTGTTTGCGGAATTCCTTGAGATCGCCGATGTAGTCGATGCCCTTCTGGAATTCGCCGATGAACCGCGGAGCGAGCGAGGCGAACACCACGTTGCGGCGCTTCAGTTCGTTGGCCACGAAATAATGATGTTCCGGCAGCGTCGGCGCACTGGTCTCGTCCACGGAGATTTCCAGATCGACTTTGCCCGCGCCGTGCTGACGCAGTCTTTCGTCGACTTTGGCGGCGAAATTCATCGCGTCGGTGTAGATCAGCACGCAGCGCATCAGTTCTTCTTTGGTGAAGTTCAGCGTGGAAGCCTTCAGCCGGATCGGTCCGGCCAGATAGATTTTTTCGCATTCCGCACGGACTGCGGCCGGGCACGCGGCATAGGCTTTTTCCAGTTCCGCGCCGGAAACTTCGGCAAAGGCCGGATGCAGCTCGTCGGAAAGGTCCAGCGTGAGCATGGTCACGCCGTCTTTCAGCGCGCTGTCGATGTGTTCGAAACTCTTGAGATGGTCGCCGTCCGCGCCGAACCCGCCGGTGTAACCCGCCTGGAAGACCTGGAACGAAGCATCGTCGATGACGCTGCGGAAGGTGCGTTTGGTCAGCGTGAGTTCCCGGATCGACTGCTGGGCGAACACCGGAAACGCATTGTATTTCTTGAACAGCTGCGCATGGGCGGAGGTGGCCAGACCGAGACGGTCGCCGCAGCCGAAGGAACATTTCTTATGCAGCACCGGCACGGGCGCGGTCCACGGGAAAGCCTGACGCAGGGCGGCGGCGTTCTTTTCGGTCAGCGGGGCCTTTTTGGCGAAAATGCCGCTGCCGGAGACCGTTTCCCCTTCGAATGCGGCGAACGCGCCGGTGTTTTCCTTGGCGGCCAGCAGCAGGAATTTCGACGCATTGTCCCGCGCCATGCAGGCGCGCAGACCCGCGGCTTCCTGGCGGGAATCCGTGTAGCACATGAATTCTTGTCCGTTGGCGAACAGGGCGGAAATCTCCGCCGGGACCTTTTCCAGTTTGTAACTCATTTTTTCCGACTCCATGATTTCTTGGTTTCGAGTTTACGCATTCACTATGTACTGTAGCACCAACGTTGGCAATTTCAAGTGAAAAAAGGAATTTTTTTCGAGTTTCAGCCTTGCGGCGCCGCCGGGCCGGCCAATTCTTCTGCGGTCAGCACCTTGACCGACCGGAGCCCTCGCTCGGACAAGATCCGGGCGGTCTTCGATGAAACGACTTCCACACAATATGGACAGTTTTCGAACGATTCGAGCAATTCGTTATCCGAAAACATCTGAAGCAGTTTCCGTTTCCGGACCAGCAGCAGGAAGGTGGTGCAGACCGCGATCCCGGGGTCATACCGGCGTTCGATCAGGTAAACCGAATCGAGATGGCGGGACAGCGGGGCGAGTTTTTCCTGCAGCTGCCGGACGAGAAAGTCCGTCAGGACGGCGGACCGGATGTCGTCGTCAAGACTGAACTTTTTATTCAGCAGACTTTTGCATTTCTTTTCGGCGGCGTCGCGAACTCCGAACCAGCGCTTGACCCCCTCCCCGCAGCCGGTTTTCAGGTAAAAAGTCACCAGCGGATCGTTGACCTCATAGACCAGCAGCGGTTGTTCTTCGGTCAGGCGTTCCATCCCGGCGGCGATTTCTTTTCCCCGTTCGCCGGAGGCGTCATGCAGGCGGCGGGTCAGTTCGAGGATCCGGACGGAAAGCGATTCCGGGAAACGGCACAGCGCTTCGTCCAGCAGTTTTTCGGCTTCGCCGGAACGGTTCAGCGCGTTCAAATGACCGATCTGCATGCACCAGTCGGAACAGTCGGCCGTTTCCGGATCGAACAGCGCGGCGGCTTCCTGGATTTCAGTCAGGGACTGCCGAAGTCCGGCAAGGAATTCGTCTTCATACGGCCGGAAAGTTTCTTCCAGCGCGGAGACATCGCCGAGGAGTTTTTCCGCCGCGTCGGGTTTGCTTTTCAGATAAACCAGCAGCTCGTCGGCGGACCGGTGCCCGACCCGTTCGGCAAACGGCGGATGCTCCTCGTTGACCGGCAGGATCTCCGTCAGCGCGTCTTCCAGCATCCGCTTCAGTTCGGCATCCGAACCGTTCCGGAGGAAATCCTGCCGGAGCAGTTCGGTCCGGCTGACCGGAGAGGAGGCATCATCGGCCGCGGCAAGCGCCCGCAGATAATAGTCGCCTTTTGCATAAACGGCGCCGTAAACATGGAGCCGGGTCAGACATTCCAGCAGATATTCCTCGCCGAAAGTCCGGGCGATGAAATCGTCGGCGGACCGCTCTTCGGCATACCGGACCGGCAATTCATAACGGGTCAGATGACGCAGGAACCAGCCGGCATACCAATTGGTCGGCAGGGAAAAGACGCCGAGATGCAATGAACACCAGAACAGTTCGACCCGCAGGAACAAGGCGCCTCCGAACGGATGACGCCCGGAAATATGCCCCAGTTCATGCGCCAGAGTCCCGAGCAGTCCCCTGGAACTCATCGTGCACAACAGAGGCCAGCCGAGCATCAGCACATTCCGCCGCAGTCCGGGCAGAAATATATTCTCAGCGGAAACGGCCGCGTTGAAATCGGTATTCAAATAGATTTTATGGATACGCGGCGCACGCATCAGATGCGCCACCCAGTTCACTTTCCGGTAAAGTTCCGGGTGATCTTTTTCCGGAAGATAGAGCATCCCGCTCCACGGACGGTTCAGCAGTGCGCATACATAGGTGTAAACCGAAATGCCGAGGTTGAACAGCAGAAGGGCCAGCAGCCGCAGATGCTTCAGCGGGTCCTTGAGAGCGATGGCGAACAGCGCGCCGATCGCGAGAAAGATCAGGGCGGCGAAAATCACGGACCCGGCGAGCAGCAGTCCCAGCCGGATCCAGAACCGGACCGGATGATGCTCGTGCAGAAATTTCATCCGCTCGTATTTTTCCCATTCGCGCCGGGACATTTCCTCCAGCAGCATGACACGGCTCCTTTCCGCCGCATGATGCGGCCGTCAACAATATAATATATGACGGCGGGAAATCATAATCAAGCGCACTGCATTCTTTTCCGGCAAAAAAACCGTTTCGGAACTTGAAAAAAAACAAAAACGGAGTACATTGGCAGGGATTTTGGATTTTCAATCGAAACCATCGTAAACAATATGGAGAACATGCGATGAACTACACTCACGAAGTCGAGCAGATGTGCTGCGTGGCGAAGGGCCCGAAAAACGATCCTGCGCCGATCCCGCAGGAAGGCGCCTGGACCCGGGCGAAGGAAGTCAAGGATATTTCCGGTTTGACCCACGGCGTCGGCTGGTGCGCTCCCCAGCAGGGCGCGTGCAAACTGACGTTGAACGTCAAGAACGGCATCATTCAGGAAGCGCTGGTCGAAACGATCGGCTGCTCCGGCATGACCCACTCCGCCGCCATGGCCGCGGAGATTCTGCCCGGCAAAACCATTCTCGAAGCCCTCAACACCGACCTGGTCTGCGATGCGATCAACACCGCCATGCGCGAACTGTTCCTGCAGATCGTTTACGGCCGCACCCAGACGGCGTTCTCCGAAGGCGGACTCCCCATCGGAGCCGGTCTCGAAGACCTCAAACAGCTCCGCTCCATCACCGGCACGATGTACAGCACCGCCGAAAAAGGCGTCCGCTACCTCGAAATGGCCGAAGGATATGTCACCGGTCTGGCGCTCGATGAAGAAAACAAGGTCATCGGCTATCAGTTCGTCAACCTCGGCAAGATGATGGAATTCGTCAACAAGACCGCTCCGGAAGAACTCGAAAAAATGTCCGTCAAGGATTTCGTGGCCAAGTTCCAGAAAACCTACGGACGTTTCGCCGACGCCGTCAAAGTCATCAACCCGCGCAAGGCATAAGGAGACGTCATCATGGCACTTTTTGAAAGTTACGAACGCAGAATTGCGCAGATCAATAAATTCCTGAACGACAACGGCATCGCTTCGATCGAAGAAGCCGAAAAGATCACCAAGAGCAAAGGTCTGGACATCATTCAGCGCGTGCGCGACATCCAGCCGATCTGCTTCGAAAACGCCTGCTGGGCCTATCTCGTGGGCGCGGCGGTCGCGATCAAACGCGGCCAGAAGGAAGCCTCCGAAATCGCCAAGACCCTCGGCGAAGGGCTCCAGAGCTTCTGCATCCCCGGTTCCGTCGCGGACGACCGCAAGGTCGGACTCGGACACGGCAACCTCGCCAGCATGCTGCTGACCGAAACCACCCAGTGCTTCGCGTTCTGCGCCGGTCACGAATCCTTCGCCGCCGCGGAAGGCGCGATCGGTCTGGCCAAATCCGCCAACAAGGTCCGCAAGAACCCGCTCCGCGTCATCCTGAACGGTCTGGGCAAAGATGCCGCCGAGATCATCTCCCGCATCAACGGCTTCACCCATGTGGAAACCGCTTTCGACTACAAGACCGGCAAACTGACGGTCACGAAAGAGAAAGCCTACTCCAAGGGTGAACGCGCGGCGGTCCGCTGCTACGGCGCCGACGACGTGCGTGAAGGTGTCGCGATCATGTGGAAGGAAGACGTGGATATCGCCATCACCGGCAACTCCACCAACCCGACCCGTTTCCAGCATCCGGTAATGGGCACCTACAAGAAAGAACGCATCGAAGCGGGCAAGCCGTTCTTCTCCGTCGCTTCCGGCGGCGGCACGGGCCGCACGCTGCATCCGGACAACATGGCCGCCGGTCCGGCCTCCTACGGCATGACCGACACCATGGGCCGCATGCACTCCGATGCGCAGTTCGCGGGTTCCTCCTCGGTCCCGGCGCACGTCGAGATGATGGGTCTGATCGGCATGGGCAACAACCCGATGGTCGGCGCGTCCGTAGACGTCGCCGTCGCCGTTGCGCAGGCCATGAAATAACGGCCTCTGCCGAATATGGTTTGACGAAAGGGGCTGTTCCGGTCGGGACAGCCTCTTTTTTCATCAGGAAAGGACGCCGATCCCGGCGGAGATTACCGAACGATGATGGATTATTTTTTTCATGATTTCACGACCGTGCAGCTGATCGTGCTGATGATCGCCGCAGTGCTGATCGGAATCAACAAGACCGGTCTGCCCGGACTCGGCCTGCTGCCGGTGGTCATGCTGGCCAACACCTTTCCGGTCGGACTTTCCACCGGAATCCAGCTGGGAATGCTGGCGCTGGCGGACCTGCCCGCCGCGTGGTATTACCGCAAGACGGTCAATCGCAGTCAGCTGCTGCGGCTCATTCCGATGGCACTGGTCGGAATCCTCTGCGGCCATCTGGTGCTGCATTGGATTAAGGACGACTGGACGCTGAATTTGCTGATCGGCGCGGTGATTCTGGCGTTGTGCCTTTTCGGTCTGCTCAAGGACTTCATCCTGAAAGACAAGGAGAAAATCCCGACGCACTGGTCGTTTGCGGCATTTTTCGGACTGCTCGCCGGCTTCACCACCCAGGTGGCCAACGCAGCGGGCCCGGTCATGGCCATCTATCTGATCGCCATGCGGTTCGAGAAAAAGGAATATATGGGCACCGCCGCCTGGTATTTCATGATCCTGAACTGGACCAAGGTGCCGATTTTCATGTATGAGGGACGCATCACCCTCGCCTCGGTCCGTGCGGACTTGGCGATGATCCCGCTGCTGCTCGTCGGAGCCGCCGTCGGAATCTGGATGCTCAAGAAAATGCCCCAGAAGCTGTTTGAGAAGATCGTGCTGATTCTGGCCGCGGCCGCCGCGGTGAAACTGCTGGCAAAACTGTTCGTCTGAACTGTGACACAATTGTGCCGGAAGTGTGACACATTGTCACGCCTTCCGGCCTTTTTTTATCCGAATTCCCCATTTCGGCCCGGTGGCACAAAAAATGCTTAATAAACTTTATTATGAAAAAAAATCCGGCAATATTAATGTAAGGAGTGAGCACATGCCGACCTATGAATATGTCTGCAAAAAATGCGGCAAGGAACTGGAAATCTTTCAGAAAATGACCGATCCGAAACTGGAAAAATGTCCGGTCTGCGGAAAGAAAGCGCTTCAGCGGAAGATCGGTTCCGGCGCGGGAATCATTTTCCGCGGCACCGGCTACTACTGCACCGACTTCAAAAACAAGAAATAAGTTTCAAGGGGAGATTCCGACATCATGGGCAAAGACAGTTTGCAGTTTCAGACCGAGGTCCAGCAGCTTCTGCAGCTGATGATCCATTCCGTCTATTCCAATAAGGATATTTTCGTGCGCGAACTCGTGGCCAACGCCGCCGACGCGCTCGACAAGGCCCGGTTCGAATCGATCAGTCACCCCGAACTGGCGCAGGAATGGGAAATCCGGATCGCCGCCGACAAAGAGGCCAACACCCTGACTTTCATCGACAACGGCATCGGCATGGACCGCGACGAGCTGGTCAACAACATCGGCACCATTGCCAAGTCCGGCACCAAGGCATTCGTCGAAGCGATGAAGAAGAAAGACGAGGCCAAAGCCGGCGACCTCGAACTCATCGGTCAGTTCGGCGTCGGGTTCTACTCCGCCTTCATGGCCGCCGAACGCGCCGACATCATCACGAAGAAAGCCGGCACCGATCAGGCCTGGAAATGGTCTTCCGAAGGCAAGGACACCTACACGATCGAGGAAGCCGAACGCGACGGTCAGGGCACCACCATCATTCTGCACCTGAAAGAGGATGCCAAATCCTATCTGGAATACTGGACGATCTCCTCCATCATCCGCAAATATTCCGACTTCATCGAATACCCCATCCGCATGAAACACACCGTCAAGAAGGACGGCAAGGACGTCGAGGAAGACTCCACGCTCAACACGATGAAGGCGATCTGGCTCCGCAGCGAATCCGAGGTCAAGGACGAGGAATACAAGAGCTTCTACCAGCATCTCGGTCAGTACGGCGACCCTCTGAAACGCATCGTCTACAGCGCCGAAGGCACCTCGGAATTCAAAGCCCTGCTGTTCATTCCGGAACACGCGCCGTTCGATTTCCAGTTCGGCGAACGGAGGACCAACGCGCTTCAGCTGTATGTCCGGAGGGTGTTCATCACCGACAACTGCCCCGCCCTGCTCCCGGATTATCTGCGCTTCGTTTCCGGCGTGGTCGATTCCAGCGACCTGCCGCTGAACCTCTCCCGCGAAATGCTCCAGGACAATCCGCAGGTCCACAAGATCAGCGTCAACCTGACCAAGCGCATTCTTTCCGAGCTGACCAAAATGCTCGAAAACGACCGCGAACGCTACGAACGGTTCTATAAGGAATTCGGCCGGCTCATCAAGGAAGGCGTACATACCGATTACGCCAACCGCGAAAAACTCCAGAACCTGCTGCTGTTCGAGACCATGAACAATCCGAAAGGCAAGCTGGTCACGCTCAAGGAATACCGCAACGCCATGCCCGCGCTGCAGCAGGACATCTATTATCTGACCGGCGACAACCGCGAAGCGCTGGAAAATTCCCCGCACCTGGAAATCCTCCGCAAACAGAATTACGACGTGCTGTTCATGACCGATCCCATCGATGAATTCGTCGTTTCCGGCATTCCCGAATACGAATCCAAGAAACTCAAATCCGTCAACAAGGGCGACGTCAAATTCGATGAATCGATTCAGAAGGACCTCGAAGAAAAGACCAAAAAGGCCGCCGATGACAACAAATCGCTGATCGAAGCGATCAAGAAAGCGCTCGGCGACAAGGTCAAAGACGTCACTTTCTCCAGCCGTCTGACCGAAAGCGCCTGCTGTCTGGTCGGCGGCGACGCCGATCCCAGCGCCTACATGCAGAGAGTGCTCAAGGCGTTCAACCGCGACACTCCGAATGTGGTCCGCACGCTCGAACTCAATCCGGACCATCCGCTGGTGGCCGCGATGAAGCGTCTGTTCGAAAAATCGCCGGACAGCCCGAAACTGACCGAATTTTCCGAGATGCTCTACGATCAGGCGCTGCTGGCGGAAGGCAGTCCCCTGCCCGATCCGCTGCTGTTCGCCAAACGGACGGCCGCGCTGATGACTTTCAGCGCCGAAAAAGAGGCCGCTGAATAATGGCTGACTACTACGAGATACTGGAAGTCACGCGCGAAGCAACGGACACCGAGATCAAGAAATCCTACCGGCGGCTGGCGGTGAAATATCACCCGGACAAAAATCCGGGCAATGCCGAGGCGGAGGAGAAGTTCAAGCAGATCTCGCAGGCGTATTCCGTTCTGAGCGATCCCCAGAAACGCCAGATGTACGACCAGTACGGCGAGGAAGCGTTCACTCACGGCGGCGGGGGCGGAGGCGCAGGATTCGACCCGTTCGATCTCTTCCGCGAAGCCTTCGGCGGGGGCGGCGGAGGCGGAATCTTCGATTCCTTCTTCGGCGGCGGACGCCGCGACCCCAACGGTCCGGTGGACGGCAACGATCTGCGTTACGATCTGGAGATCGACTTCGAGGACGCCGTTTTCGGCGCCGACCGCAAGATCGAATTTTCCCGTCTGGCCGCCTGCGAAGACTGTCACGGTTCCGGCTGCGAAGAAGGCACCAGCAAGAAGACCTGTCCGCGCTGTCACGGCCGCGGTCAGGTTTCCATTTCGCAGGGATTCTTTTCCATTTCGCAGGAATGCCCGAACTGTCACGGTGCGGGCGTAATCGCCGAAAAGCCCTGCAAAAAATGCGGCGGTCAGGGCGTGCGCAAAGTCAAACGCACCGTTTCGCTGCACATCCCGCCGGGCGTGGACACCGGCACCCGGATGCGGGTCTCCGGCGAAGGCGAACCCGGTCTGCGCGGCGGAGCCGACGGCGATTTGTATGTGATTACGCACGTGCGTGAACATAATGTTTTCAAACGCAGCGGCAGTTCGATCTTCTGCGAAGTCCCGATCGACTTCACCACCGCCGCGCTCGGCGGCGAAATCGAAATCCCGACGGTCTCCGGCAAGGCGACCTTGAAAATCCCCGCCGGCACCCAGACCGGCGACAAATTCCTGATCCGCGGCAAAGGCATGCCCGCGCTGCGCGGCGGCGGACGCGGCGACCAGCAGGTGCAGGTCTTCGTGGAAGTTCCGCGCAAACTCACGGCCCCGCAGAAGGAAGCGCTGCAGCATTTCGCCGAGCTGCTCAAGGAAAAAGATCAGAAAGGCAATCATCCCCTGCGGGAAAGTTTCTTCGAGAAAGCGAAGAAGTTTTTTCAGCTGTAAGCCCGGAAATCCGAACTGAAAAAAGAGCCTGATCCCATGAACGTTGGGGACAGGCTCTTTCGATTTTTACGGGATTGAAAAATCAGCGCGACGGTTCGTAGTAGTCGTGATGCTTCGGCACGATCGCCGGCAGAGTCGGGAACAGTATCAGAATCACGGTCGCGATCACGCCGTAGAGCAGGAACAGCGTCTGGAAACTGCATATCTTCATGCCCGCGAAAGTCCACATCGGGGCCAGCAGATGGGCGCCGAGAATCAGCGAAGTTCCGGTCCGGCCGACCGATACGCCGATATTCTGGTAGGTCTGCTGAAACGCCATCGCCATCGGCTTGTTGCCCGGACGCGCCAGCGCGAGCAGTTCGGTCGAGTTGTTGCACATGAACGTGCTGCCGGCGAAAGAAGACATGAAATAGACGAACCCTGCCAGCCAGAGGAAATGCGGCATATTCTTATTGAGCAGGAACAGCGAAAACGCCGCAAAAATGAAAATGAAATGGGTCATCAGTTCCATCCGCTTGATCTTGAGACGCTTCAGCAGCCAGCCGTAACAGAAGTAGCCCACGATGCTGCCGGCGATCCCGACCGTGGAAAAGACCTGCACCGTCCCGGCGGCGAGTCCCACATATTCCTTCAGATAAAGCAGAGTGATCGGCACCAGCGAGGTGTAGGCGATCGAAAGCAGACACAGATAGACCGCATAGCTGGTCAGCGGACCGTTCCGGATCGAAATGCCCAGCGAATGACGGATGTTGAGTTTGGCGGTCTTTTCCATCGTGTTCTCCGGGAAATGCCACATGCAGTAGAGACGTCCCAGCAGCATAATCCCGGCGCCGCCGATCACACACTGCATCAGAAGCAGCGGCGGATTTTTACCCATCAGTTTTCCCAGACAGAAGAACAGAACGCCGGTCACGATCATGTAGGTGTAACGCATCGTGCCGAAGAAACTGCCGCGGTCCTGCGGACGCAGAAAAGCATCCAGCATCGGATACCACGCCGCGCCGTAGAGACTCCGCTGCATGCAATAGATCAGACACCCGGCAATGGCGACGATTTTGCTGAAAGCGCCGAAGACCGGCGCCAGAGCCATCAGCAGGAATCCAGTGCAGCCGGTGCAGCAGGCGATCAGCACGGCTTTCCGCATGCCGATGCGTCCGATCAGCGCCGCCGACGGGATCAGCAGGAACATGCTCAAAATGCCGGAAAAACTGGTGGACAGCATGATGAGCATATTATTGCCGCCGAGCATGCCGATATAGAGGATGACAATCGCGCTGCTGTCCAGCATGACTTCCGAAATGCAGCCGAAATAGCAGGCGAAATAGGCGTATATCCGGCCCCGTCTCCGCTGGGCGTCGGTGAGCGTCTCCGCAAAAGCACTCATGATGGAAAATCTCCGTAAGCTTATTGAACAATAAGTCGATAATATACATTCATCCGCTCAAAATGCAAGCGGACATCGTTCCGGAGATGTTTTTTCAATACATCCCACCGGACGGATTCACCACACCATTTTCACTTCATGGGAACCGTTTTCCAGCAGCAGTTCCCTTTCCGTTGCGGACAATGCTTTTCCGTTCAGAGTGATTTTCCGCGCGGAAAGAGCCGGCAGGATCACTTTGACGCGGGTATTGCACGGAGCGGCGATCTGCCACGTCCAGCTGCGCGAGGCGAATTTCCAGCGGCTCTGCGCTTTTCCGTAAGGCGTTTCCAGCGAACAGGACACCCATTTCATCCGGCGGTCCGGTTCGGCGGCGAAGACCAGCAGTTTCCCGCCGGGCTGGGCGTCGTCGTAACGGATTCCGCCCGCGGACGCGGCCATCCATTCGGCCACGGCGCCGTAGGCGTAATGATTAAACGAATTCATGTTGACGTTGCCGAAGCCGTCCTTGTGCGTGTAGGAATTCCAGCGTTCCCAGATGGTCGTGGCGCCCTGATTCACCGAAAACAGCCACGAGGGATACTCTTCCTGCAGCAGCAGGTCGTATGCGGTTTCGGGATGGCCGCACTTGCTCAACGCTTGCGTGATCCATGCGGTGCCGACGAATCCGGTCGAGAGCTTCCTGCCGTTTTGACGGATCAGTTTCAGCAGCAGCGCCGCGGCTTTGGCGGTCTGCTCGGGCGTGAGCAGTTCGAATTGAATGGCCAGCACGCAGGCGGTCTGCGATTGAATTTTGAGCTGACCGCGGGCATCCAGAAAAGTCTTCCGGAATGCGCGCTTGACCTGGCGGGAAAGTCCGGCATACGCGGCGGCCTCGGCCTTGCGTCCGAGCCGTGCGGCGGTTTCGCCGACGATCCGGGCGGTTTCGGCAAAGAGCGCCGTGCCGATCAGTTCCGAGGGAGTCTGCACTTTCGACAGCGCCAGCCAGTCGCCGTAGGCAGTGGCCGGACGAATCAGTTTGTTCGAGGTGTTTTTCTGATAATCGACCCATTTCTTCATGGAGTCGTAACACTCCTCGAGAATGGCGAAGTCGCCGTAACGCTGAAAGATGATCCACGGGATGCGCACGGCGGCATCGGCCCAGACCGCCGCGCCCCAGCCGCTGTTGAAGAGATTGGGGACAATGCAGGGAACCGCGCCGTCCTCGCGCTGGGCTTCGCGCAGGTCGCGCAGCCATTTGTGGAAGAACGCGCTCACGTCCATATTGAACGCGGCGGCTCCGGCGAAAACATCGGCGTCGCCGGTCCAGCCGAGCCGTTCGTCGCGCTGCGGACAGTCGGTCGGCAATTCGAGGAAGTTGTCGCGCTGGCTCCAGCGGACGTTACTGTAAAGCTGATTGACCTTCGGCACACCGCACTCGAACGAGCCGATGGATTCCAGATCGGAATGCAGAACCACTGCCGTGACCTCGATCTCCTTCATGTCCACCCCGGCATACTGGAAGCCGTTGATCTGCAGATAGCGGAAGCCGTGGAAGGTGAACAGCGGCTCCCATTCCATGAACTGGTCCGCCGGACCGCGGCAGGTGAAATAGTCGGTCGACTTGGCGCTGCGGTAATTCAGGTTGTAGAGCGTGCCGTCGGGATTGAGCATCTCGCCGAAATGGAACGAATAAAGCCGTCCGGGATAGCCTCTCAGCCGCACCCGCATGCGGCCGGTGAGATTCTGGCCGAAGTCCCAAATATAGATGTCCTTCTGCGGATTGAGCACGCGCAGAGGTTTGATCTCCATGATCCGGCGGACCGCCGGACAGCGTTTCTGCACCAGCGCGGGCGACTTGGCACCAGGCTCGCCGATCGAGGCGGTTTTCCACGCGGAATCATCGAATCCGGGCTGGTCCCAGCCCGGCATCTCCAGCCGGGCGTCATATTGTTCGCCGTCGTAGATGTCCGAAGCGAGAATGGGGCCCGTCGCACATTTCCAGCCCCGGCCGGAAAGTATCCGCTCGTTCGAGCCGTCCTCATATTCGATTTCCAGCTGGAACAGCAATTCGGGCCGGGTGCCGTAGGTGTTGCGGACCCGTCCGCTCAGATAGCCGCAGTACCAGCCGTCGCCGAGCACGGCGCCCGCAGCGTTGAGGCCGGGATGAAGCCGGCCGGTGACGTCGTAGGCGAGGAATTGAATCTGCTGCCGGAAATCGGTCCAGCCCGGCACGAAATGATCGTCGCCGACCCGGACGCCGTTGAGCCGAGCCTCGAACAGGCCGCGGGCGGTCACATACAGCACGGCGCGCCGGACTTTTTTCCCGATCTCGAACTCGCGCCGGAAATACGGACACGGGGAGGAACAGGACGGATTGTTGCCGTCGAAAAACATCCAGCGGGCTTTCCAGTCGGAATTGCGCAGCAGACTGATCTCGAATTCGGCGGGAACGGAGGGACGCGAAGTCCGGCCGGCCTGATCGCGGAGCGTCACGCGCCAGAAAACCCGCTGACGCGATTTGAGTTCGGGTCCGCCCCAGAGGATGCCGATTGATTGTTCGGATTCGACCCAGCCGGAATCCCACAAGTCGGCCTTCCGGCGCAGTCCGGCGGCAGAGGATGCCGCCTGAATCCGGTAGGCCGACTGCATCGTCCCCGCAGGAGCCTGCATTTTCCAGGAAAAACGGGGCCGGCTGTTCCCGATCCACACCTTTCCGGTCAAGTTGTCAACACGAAGCTCCAATGCGACAGGCGCGCATTCCGTCCGAGCGTTATTCTTTTTCGGCATAAAACAATTCCAAATTGTCGATTCAGCGGTTTCCATCTTTTGATTTCGTATAATATAGACGGGCAATCCGAAAAAACCAATAACAAAATGATTTATTTCCAGCATAAATTGTCCGAAAACACACCCTTCGCGCCTCCGTTTTCTCTTTCCAAGGGCCGGAACAGGAATTCCGCAGGGGGAAAATGCCGTCAAACAGAGCACGGTCACTTGAAATCGGCCTGGTCCGATGCTATAATAATCGGATATTCGGCGGAAGTTCATTCCCCTCCCCGCAATTCGGCCCGGAGAGCAATGGCCGTCCGGATTTTTGCAGATTGAAACCGATCATCCATTGAAAGGATTTGCACCATGAGAAAACTGCTGTCCGCATTGGCATTCCTGCTTGCGCTCAACCCGCTCTCCGGAGCGACGTTCAAGGAAACCGCACACGGGGAATACAAGATCATCCGCGTGGATTCGCCGTTCTATACGGTCGAAGTCGCCCCGGAATCCGGCGGCCGGATCGTCCGCTGGCTGGACAAGATCAAAAAGGCGGAAATGATCCGTCCCTGCATCCCGCTCAAAAAAACCGACAGGATCGACTTCGGCGGAATGCTGGACGACCGGAGCAGCATGACGCTGGCCCCGTATGAATGCGTATGCGGCGAGGAAGACGGAACGGTCACGATCCGGATGCGCGGGACCCGCCCCGACGGACTGGAGATCAACAAGAAGCTGATCTTCCCGCCGGACAAGCCGCTGATTACGGTGGAATACCGGTTCGTCAACCGCTCGACCCGGGAAGTGTCGGGTCTGGCTTCCGGTAACCGCAACTTCATCATGCCCGGCGGCTCGGACAAGGCCACGCCGGACTGGGTCTATCTCGTGCCGACGAATCATACCATCCGCCGCCGTGCCGGATTCACCTTCCGGATGCTGGACGGTTCGGTGCGTCCGCCGGAAATGCAGAGCCGGCTCTGGTGTCAGCTGAGCGCGCCCTGGATCGCGTTGCTTCACAGTCCGCGGCAGCAGGGCATGGCCGTGAGCTTCCGCGATAACGGCTACTACGGCAGCTTCGCCTGGAAAAGCGGAATCGAATATCCCACCTGGGAGTGGAGTTTCTGTCCCATTCCGGCGGGACACGAACGCAAGATCGTCTTCGATCTGATTCAGGTCGACGGCATGAAAATGCTTTCCTGCGCCACGGAGCAGTTTCTGGCGGACATGCAGTGCACGTTCGAAAACGGCAAGCTGAAAATCGCCACCGAAATCGCCGCGCTGGAGAAACTTCCCGCCCTGCGGCTGACCACCGCCATCGAGCAGATCGGCGGAAAATTCCGAATCGATCCGCCGGTCCGGAAGAAAGCATCCTCCGGCAGTGAAGCCCGTTTCGATGCCAACCCCGACCGCGTGGACGGCGAAACGCTCCCGGCATTGGCTCCCGGGAAACACGCGGTCCGGATCAGGGAATTCAAACTGCCGGCCTCGGGTCTCTTCAAGATCACGCAGACCCTTTATCGCGGCACCCAAAAATTTGCCATGTGGCGGGACGTAGTCACTCCGGACCGCACGCCGTTCGTCCCCGCGATGGATATGCAGCACCGTTCGATCGGCGAAAACATCCCGCTGACCGGCTGGCAGTCCGCTCCGGCCGACAAGCTGGTGCTCACGCCCGAATCCCGGAAACGCGGCTTCGCGCTGACCGAAAGCTGTCCGCAGTCGCAGATCCGGCAGGATACCTATTACACCAGTGCGCGCCCCCCGCTGATTCTGAAGGAAATCCCGGAACTGAAAATCCGGATCGCCGCCAATGAAATCACTTCGCGGGAAATCGTCGTGCTGCCGCTGGCCATGATCGGCAGCGGCCGCGCGGCGCTGGAAGGCGGCAGCGAGGTCGATGCCGTGCTGAAACAGGAAATTCCGCTGGCGATGAACAGTCTGAAGGACGGCATGGGTATCCGGTATGCGCGGATTCTCTTCGACCGGCTCTCGTTCCCGCTGGAGGACCGGGTCAGTCTCTGGCTCCGGGTCGGCAGACTCGAAGGCATCAAACCCGGCGAGTTCCGCTTCAAGATCAAAGTTACGTCCGACGGAAAGACTGCGGAACTCCCGGTCCGCGTCCAGGTCTGCGACGTCTCTCTGCCGAACCGTCCGCTGCTGAGTCTGGAAAGCGAAGGCTACCCCTTCACCTTCCCGGTGAAAAACGATCCGGCGCGGATTCATGCCTGGTTCAACAACATGCGGACCCACGGCGTCGATTTCTTTCAGGAATTCGGCGGCTATGACCGCGTGCTGATCGCCGGGACCAAACGGACTCTCGCGCAGGACATCCGCCGTCGCCGCGAATTTTATCAGAAGGGCGAAAACCTGCCGGAACTGGACTTCTCGCCCCACGACATTCTGCTCGACCAGGCCATCCGTCACGGTCTCGTACGCTTCAAGGCGTGCTACTACGGACGCGAAGACCCCGATCCGGTGAAGCTGCACTACTTCGCCGAAGGGGCGAAATACATCCGTTCCAAAGGGGTTCAGTCCAAGGACCTCTTCTTCAAGATTCGCGACGAACAGCCGCCGGACCAGTTCCCGAGCATGGTCCGGGTGGCCCGGAAATTCAAAGCCTTCGGCTATCGTCCGTTCAGCACCTTCTCGAGACTCTTCGCCTATCCGGAACATCTGAAGCTGCTGGAAGGTCAGTTCGAAATGTTCCAGGGCGGCTTCACTACGCGGAAGGAACGCGCGGAAATCATCCGCAAAGGTCTGATCGCGCCCGATTCGGTCGTGCTTACCTACACCGGCGTCGGCACCTGCGTCCGCAGCTATGACGATCAGCTCCATCTCGGCTGGATGGCCGCGGCGCTGGAACACGACATGTTCCACAATCACTGCTACATGCGCGGCGGCAACGGACGCCTGGGCGGCAATATCGTTTACATCGACGAAGACCGCGGCGTCCCGCTGGATTCGATCGGACACGAAGGATTGCGCGACGGCATGACCGGCGGCAATCTGGTCGCGCTCTACCGCGAATGGCGCAAGCTCATCGGCGACCGGAAGGAAAACCGTGCGCTCTTCGAACGCTGCGACAGGATCGTGAAGGGAATTTTCGAAGGGAAGAACGCCATTCTCCCCATCGAAACCGGCCGCCGCATGGGCGTCGAGGTCGAATTTGTCCAGCCGGCCGGCCGCCCCGCCTATTACAAGGCGCACGAGATCATGCTCGACGTGCTCCAGTCGATCGCGCCCGCCGCGGTCAAGGCCGCGCCGGAAGTCGCCTCGATCCGCTGGAACGGTCTGACGCTCTTCGACTGCACACACACCGTGGAACCCAAAGCCGACCGGAAAGAGATTGCCGACTTCTTCCGCAGTCAGCTCAAGCGCCGGACCGGATTCACCGACCGGCAGCTGTGGAACCGTCCGGACAAAGTCCCGGTGGAACTGAAGCTCGATCCGATGCAGACCACCACTTACCGCATGGAAGCGGCGGACGGCGGACTCAGGATCACCGCCAACAGCGAAGTGAATCTGAAAATGGCAATCGAAAACTTCTTCGCCGTGGCGAAAATGCAGGGCTTCTGGCACTGAAAACGGATTCGCTGTCTCTGCGGGAAGGATTTATTTTTTCCCGCCGAGACCGAGACGGTTCATGCGGTAATTCATCATCCGGGGCGACAACCCCAGTTCCCGGCCGGCGGCGGAAAGGTTGCCGTGGTGGCGTTCGATCGCATCGGTCAGGAATCCCCGTTCGCAGTTCGCCATCATCTGTTCCAGCGTTCCGGCCGGCGCACTGCCGGCGGGATTTTCGGAAACGGCCTGAAGCGACAGCGGCAGATTGTAACTGTGAATGCAGTCGTCCAAAGCCGTGAGCACGGCACGCTCCATGCAGTTTTCCAGTTCGCGGACATTTCCCGGCCAGTGATATGCCATCAGCAGACGGCTGGCCGAGGGGGAAAGTTTCGTGATCTTTTTGTTGTATTTCAGGTTGAGCTGTTCGATGAAATGTTCCGCCAGCAGCAGAATGTCGCTGGAACGCTGCGCCAGCGGCGGCATCATAATCGGAAAGATGTTCAGCCGGTAGAACAGGTCTTCGCGGAACAGTTTCTTTGCCATCAGTTCTTCCAGATTCCGGCTGGTGGCGGCAAGAAAACGGACATTGGAATGAAGTTCCTCGTTGCTGCCGACGCGGGAAAAAGTCCTTTCCTGCAGAAAACGGAGCAGTTTCACCTGGGTCTGCATGGTCAGATCGCCGATCTCGTCCAGAAACAGCGTGCCGCCGTCCGCGGCTTCGGCGCGTCCGATGCGTCGGGTGACCGCGCCCGTGAATGCGCCTTTTTCATGACCGAACAATTCGCTTTCGACCAGATTTTCCGGCAGAGCGGCGCAGTTCAGCGTGACGAACGGTTTGTCCTTGCGGGCCGAAAGTTCCACGATGGCGTGAGCCAGCAGTTCCTTGCCGGTGCCGCTGGCGCCGCGGATGAGGACCGTCGCATCGGTGGGCGCGACCTGCCGGAGCTCGTTGTAGACCTGCAGCATTTCCCGGCAGTTGCCGATCAGTTTGCCGGGCGCGTTCTGCAGCATGTCGCGCAGCTTCTGATTCTCATCCAGCAGGGATTGTTTTTCCTCGTGGAGCAGGATGCACTCCGAAGCGGAATCCGCGGTGATGTTGGCGAGAATTTCCAGAAAGGCCACGTCGCTTTCCAGATCGGTTTCCGGCGTCACCGGCCGGTCGACGGACAAGGTGCCGATGACTTTTTCGTGATGGATCAGGGGGACGCAGACGAAGGCGACCTGTTCGGTGTAGCTGTGCGCACCTGTCCGGTTCAGGAAGCGGGGGTCCTTGCGGAGATCGGGGATGCAGTAACTGCGTCCGGTCTCGGCGACGTGTCCGACGATCCCTTCCCCGAGATGATAGGAACCTTTTTTCTTGGCGGCGGCGGGCAGATCGTGCGAAGCCTCGATCCGGAGAGTATCGCCATAGCGGAGGACGAACGTGCCGCGGCGCATACCCAAATCGCTGTCGATGATCTCCAATACTTTTTCGAGCATGGTTTCGACGTCGCGTCCGTGGATCAGCACCGAACTGATCTTCTGTATCACCAGAATCTGCGGATGAACTTGTGTTTTCATAATAGTGTAATATACACCGGGAGTGTCCGGGAATCAAGCCGCAGGGAAATTATTTGCGGGAAACGTGATGCAGACGGCGGCGAAGGGAATTGAGAAGAGACCGTTCCGGTCTTCCTAGTTTTCCTAGTCTTCCTAGTTCCCCACTTTTCTCAGGCTTCCCGCAGGGCGGCAACGAGCTTTCCGGCATCGGCCATCGCACGCA
>Ga0079305_1000626_pt1 | contig 69259 bp, 86 predicted proteins | sample LMS_cellobiose_e_FD_79183 | JGI IMG/M metagenome (GOLD analysis project Ga0079305, IMG submission 79183) | Rumen-fistulated moose microbial communities from Alaska, USA - LMS_cellobiose_enrichment | ecosystem: Host-associated > Mammals > Digestive system > Stomach > Rumen fluid ...
ATACAGAATACCACGCCTTCCGCTCCGTGTCAAGACCTTTTTTTCACTTTTTTTCTTCGTGAATCTCCGGCCCGGGCCCTGTCGCTTCAGGCGAGCTCGCTTAATATACACCCTCCCTCCTACACTTGTCAATACCTTTTTTTACTTTTTTTCTCACATAATCTGAATGCTGCCCTCGCTTGAAATAATCTTCGGGATATGTTATATTTTTCATTACTATATATGGAGGTGATCCCATGAAACGCCTCAAAAAGATATTTTGTCTTACTGCGGCATTATCCATGCTTATTTCCATGTCGCTTTCCTCAGCCTCTCTTGCGCTGGACGCAAGACCCTCCGCCCCGGATCTGACTGTAAACGGCGAAAGCGTATACGTTTCCTCATATAATATAGATGGCTACAATTATTTTAAGATCCGTGATCTGGCCCAGATACTCAGCGGCACAGAAAAATCCTTTTCCGTTTCCTGGGATGATGAAAGCTCCCGCATAGACCTCGCAGCCGGCGAAAGCTACGTCCCTGTGGGCGGCGAGTGTGAGGAAAGCGCAGCGCTGCCCGAACAGATCCTGCCTTCCGAGGCGAGGCTCTACATGGACGGAGCATATGTTTTCGCCTCCGCCTACAATATTGACGGCTACAATTATTTCAAGCTCCGGGACATAATGTCCCTGCTCAACGTTGAGGTGGAATGGGATCCTGACGCGCGGCGCGTCTCTCTCGACACCGGGCGCGGCTACGTCTATGAGGATACCCCGGCGCTCTCAAGCGAAGCCGTCGCCTGCAAGGCCTCTTCTGTTGTAGAGCTCATATCTTACGACGAAGTGGACGTGGCCGTTGGCCAGGCCTCCGGCTTTTTTGTCTCTCAGGACGGTCTCGTCATGACCTGCGCCCATGTCCTTACCGAAGCCTACGCCGTGCTCGTGCGCTGTGACGACGGCAGAGAATACAGCGCCTCCGCGATATACGCCTACTTCCCCGAATCCGATCTTGCCCTTTTGAAGGTCGATCTCGGCGGCGATTCGGCGGAGCCCGCGGTCCTCGGCGATTCCGATTCGCTGGTGCGCGGCCAGAGGGTAATGGTAATATCCAGCCCCGGCAGCGAGCGAAACACCGTGGCCGACGGTCTCGTGAGCGCCTTTCGTCCCGGCGGGGTCCTGCGTGAAACCGCAGAATGCGATATACAGATAAGCGCTCCCATCTACAAGGGCAGCAGCGGCGGTCCCGTATTCGATATGCAGGGCAGAGTTGTTGCAGTTATTTACGCGATGCACACCGCCGTACCTCTTGCCGGATACGTTATTCCCATAAACGAATTCAAAGCCATCCTCGCATATGCCGACGGCTCTGAGGCCCTCGAATTAAGGCAGCCCCCGGCAGAGGATTTCGCATATTATGAATCCGAGACCGAACCCGAAGAAATGCCCGAAACCGGGCCCGAGGCCGACCCCGAAACTCCGCCGGAATCTTCTTCCGAGCCCTCGTCATATAAAAATCCCTGAAGGAGCTTTTCTGAAATGCCGATAAAAATACCGGATTCCCTCCCCGCGCGCACAGTGCTCGAAAATGAAAACATATTTGTGATGACGGAGCTGCGCGCCATGCATCAGGACATCCGTCCTCTGCGTCTGCTGATACTGAACCTCATGCCGATAAAAGAGACGACGGAGGTCCAGCTTCTCCGCAAGCTTTCAAACACCCCTCTGCAGATAGAGATAGACCTTCTGCGCATAGCCTCTCATCAGGCTAAAAACACCGACGAAGGTCATCTTGAATCCTTCTATACCACTTTCGAGCATGTGCAGAATAAATACTACGACGGCATGATAATAACCGGCGCGCCGGTCGAAAACCTTGAGTTCGAACAGGTGGATTACTGGCCGGAGCTCTGCCGCATAATGGACTGGACGCGCGAGAACGTGCACTGCACTCTTCATATCTGCTGGGGCGCGCAGGCAGGGCTGTACCATCATTATAATATTCCGAAGCTTTCTCTTCCGCGGAAGCTCTCCGGAGTATATGAGCACCGCATGCTCAAGCCCAATTCTCCGTTTTTCCGCGGATTCAACGACGTCTTTCCCATGCCCCACTCTCGCTATACGGAGGTCGCGGCCGCGGACATAGAAAAGATCTCCGAGCTTGAGCTCCTCGCCGTTTCTGACGAGGCGGGCGTCTTCGCGGTGAAAACCGCCGACAACCGCCGTTTCTTTGTTTTCGGCCACCCGGAATACGACGCCGATACTCTCGCATCCGAGTATTTCCGCGACCTGGCAAAGGGGATATCTCCGAATATCCCGGAGCATTATTTCCCGGATAACGATCCTTCCAAAACTCCGCTTGCCACATGGCGCTCACATGCGCAGCTGATGTACTCCAACTGGCTCAACTATTACGTCTACCAGACCACACCTTATATACTGACCGACATCGCCAAGGAAAGCTGACTTCGGCTTACCCCGGCCGCTCCCGCCCGAATACTCGGGCGGGAGCTTTTTTTAATCATTTTTATTCCTCTTTTTAAGGATGCTTTAAGGACCGTAGTCTATATTGCTCTCAGAAAAAAGAAGGGAGTGAACTGACATGGAAATTCAATATCGCCACGAATGGAAGCATGAGATCAACCTTTCTGATTTTATTTCCATACGTTCCCGCCTGCGGGCAGTGGCTGAACCCGATCCTCATGCTGTGGACGGGAAATATTACATCCGCAGCCTTTATTTCGACAATTCAAACGATAGGGCTCTGCGAGAGAAAACAGACGGAGTTAACATGCGCGAAAAATTCCGCATCCGCTACTATAATCTCGATCCTTCCTCAGTGATACATCTTGAAAAGAAATGCAAGCTCAACGGCCTCGGCAGCAAGTATTCCGCTCCCTTGAGTATGCTTGAGGCGCAGAAGATCGTGGACGGCGATATTTCGTGGATGCTCTATTCTCCCCATACGCTCGTTCAGGAACTCTATTGCAAGATGCGCAATCAGGGTATAAGGCCAAAAACAATTGTAGATTACACTCGCGAGCCCTTTATCTTTGGTCCAGGAAATGTGCGCGTGACCTTCGATTATGACATACGCACGGGTCTTGGAAGTACCGATTTTTTAAATCCGGGCTGCGCCACCATCCCCGCAGGAGATCCGCTCATTCTCCTCGAGGTGAAATGGGACTCTTTCCTTCCTTCAATCATACGCGACGCCGTGCAGACGCCCGGCAGGCGCGTTTCTGCTTTTTCAAAATACGCCCAGTGCCGCATATACGGTTGAGAACACAATAAAAAGGAGAACAGGCCGCTATGACATTCAAAGATATTTTCAAATCCAGTTTTCTGGAAAACATAACCTCCGTCAGCATACTAGATATGGTGCTGGCGCTTGCCCTGGCGTTCGGACTCGGCATATTCATTTTCCTGATATACAAAAAGACCTATTCAGGTGTTATGTATTCTTCCTCCTTCGGCGTGACTCTCGTCGCGCTCACGATGATAACCACTCTCGTCATTCTCGCCGTTACAAGCAATGTCGTTCTTTCTCTCGGCATGGTCGGCGCGCTTTCTATAGTGCGCTTTCGCGCAGCTATAAAGGAACCTCTGGATATAGCTTTCCTTTTCTGGGCTATAGCCTCCGGCATAGTACTGGCAGCCGGTATGGTCCCGCTTGCCATTTTCGGAAGCATCATAATAGGCGTAGTCCTCCTTATCTTCGCCAATCGCAAGAGCAGCGCGAATCCCTATATCGTGGTCATCAGCTGCCGCGGATATGAGGACGAGCAGCGCGCGCTTTCGTACCTTGCCGAACACACTAAAAAATACAGTGTAAAGAGTAAGACCGCTCAGAAGGGCGGTATAGAGCTCAATCTCGAAGTGAGGCTCAAGGACGGCAACACTGATTTCATAAACGCTCTTTCCGAGCTCGAGGGAGTCAGCAGTGCAGTGCTGGTGAGCTACAACGGAGACTATATGGGATAAGGAGTGACAAATATGTCTACAAGTAAAAACATAGACCTGATCTGCATTTTCATAACAGTTTTTTCTCTGCTTTTGACGGCGCTCCTTATGACCGTCAGCAAGCTTGGCGTCTCCGTCCTTATAAGCGGAGGCACAGCCGCAGTGCTTTCGGCGCTTGTTCTGCTTGCGGTAAAAAACAAGAGATAGCAAAAGCGGCAGACCCGTTCGGGTCTGCCGCTTTTTATTATTCTCTTTCCCGGTCTGCTATGCAGCCGGTACCACCGGCGGCGGTTCTACGGTTTCTTCGCCGCCTTCGCTCGGTTCTTCAGTACCCCCCGGCTCCGGATTGCCGCCCGGTCCGCCGGGCTCATCCGTGCCTCCGGGCTCAGGATTATCGTCCGGTCCGCCGGGCTCATCAGGCGGCTCCTCGGGCGCCGGCGGCACATATACGAGCCCCGTGTGCGGGTCGATAAGCTCGCCCGTGTCGGGATTGATTATGCATCCGGTCTCAAGGTCTATCTCCCATTTGGAGTACCAATCATAGTATTTACCCGTCGCGGGATCGTACAGCCATTTGTCGTTGAACGGCGTATACAGCCACCCCGTCTTCGGGTCTACTCTCCAACCGGTCTCCGGATCTATTATGTGCTGGTCGCAATCCGGAAGCGTATCAAGAACGTAGAATATCTGCTTTTCCTTGTCGTCCTTGTCGAAAACGTCCGGCGTTAAGAGTTCCTTGTTCGTTTTGGAGGTGTCGAGCACCGCTACATGCATCAGCTCGTCCTCCGGGCAGTTCGCTGTCGGCAGGCCTCCGGACACCGAACAGAGATCAACGTATACGTGGCATCTGCAGGTCTGCACGGGCGCGTATTCAGACGCCACCCATTCTGTCACCACGCGGGAGCCGCGCACGTCGTTTCTGCAGGCCTCCGTGGCCAGCAGGCCGGTATCTATGCACACAGTTACCTGGCGCATGCCGTCCGGCCTGTCGAACTCCTTGTATTCAAGGCCTTCATGCACCTTTTCCATTACCCTCTGCCATATCTGACACGAAGGGTTGCCGCTGAAATACATATGCTCCGGGATATCATATCCGGTCCATACGGCCGCTACGTAGTACGGAGTATAGCCTATGAACCAGCGGTCCTGCCAGTCGCTGGAGGAGCCCGTCTTGCCGCACACATACTGCCCGCTGATGGAGGCGGAATATGCGGTGCCTCTGCGCACAACGTCTCTCATCATGCTCTGCATCTGGTAAGCAGTCTGCGGGCTTATGGCCACGTGGCTGTCCGGGATGTTCTCATATAAGACGTTGCCGTTTATATCGCAGATCTTCGAGTAAGTCCTGCCTGCGGTATAAATGCCGCTGTTTACGAAGGCGGAGTAGGCCGCCGTCATATCCCTTACGGTAGCTCCGTAATTGAGCTGGCCGAGCGCCATGGCAGCGTATCCGATATCGGAGATCGTTCTTCCGTCGGAAAGCTCCCTCGATTCTATCGCCGTGGATACGCCGTATCTTTCGGTAAGGAACTTGAACGAAACCTCCGGCGTCAGCATGTCGACTATTTGGGCGGCTACGGTGTTTACCGAGGAAGTTATCGCCTGGCGCACCGTGATAAGGCCGTCGTACTGGTAGTCGTCGTTATTCGGCAGCCAGGACGGCATGCCCTTGAGCACCACGTCCTTGGCGTCGTTGAAGAGAGTAAAGGGAGTGAGCACACCGAGCTCTATGCCCGGAGAATAAACCGTAAGCGGCTTTATGCTCGATCCGGGAGGCCTCGTCGTGCGGGCGGCTCTGTTTTCCGAAAGGCTCTTCGTTTTTTCTCCCGTGCCGCCGCTGAGAGCCAGTATGTCTCCGGTATACGGGTCCTGTATCACTATGCCGGACTGCAGCTGCTGCTCGGAGGGCTTATAGCTCTGCGGCAGCGAATCGACGTCCTGATACACGTCGTCAACTATCTGCTGTATCTTCGGATCCATGCACGTATATATCCGCAGACCGCCGGAATACAGCAGCAGATAGGCCATCTGCTCGGAATAGCCCTTTTCCTGCACAAGATCTCTCTGAACGTCTCTTATGACCGTGTCGACATAATAAGAGTATGCGTCGGCCTCTTTCTTTTCCTTCTCGATGCTGTCTATGAAGACAAGCTTTTCCTTAAGAGCGGCCCTGTATTCTTCCTCAGTTATGAAGCTCTGCTGGTACATCTGCTGCAGGATGGTCTCCTGCCGCTTTTTATTGTTCTTTTCGTTTATATACGGGTCGTAAAGCGAGGGGTTGTTCGTTATGCCCACGAGGGAGGCGCATTCAGCGAGAGAAAGTTCGGAAACCGGCTTTCCGAAATACTTCAGCGAAGCAGTACCCACTCCGTAGCAGCCCTCGCCGAGATAAATGGTATTGAGATACCACGTGATTATCTCTTCCTTGTTGTTGTGCGTCTTCTCGAATTCAAGGGCCCGGAATATCTCAACGAGCTTGCGCTGCACCGTTACGTCGTCGTAATGCGTGGTGTTTTTTATAAGCTGCTGAGTTATCGTAGATCCGCCGAAGGTGCTGTCGCCGAAGAACATGTTCACAAGAGCTCCCGCGGTCCTGTACCAGTCCACGCCCTTGTGCTTGTAAAAGCGCTTATCCTCTATGGCGACCGCGGCGTGCTCCAGATCCTCGGGTATCTCTTCATAGTCCACCCATTTTCTGTTCTCGTCGCCGTGCACCGTGGCAAGCTCCACGTAGTTATCGCTCGCCGAATCATACGCGTATATAACCGACGACTCGGCAAGCGTTATATCCGAAAGCTCGAATGCGAGCGCATCGCTGTTCTTAAGCTGGGTTTTAAGGTATATTACGAAAATGCATGCAAATATCAGACCTGCGCACAGTATAGTCAAAAGCGCGCCGGCCGCCACCTTAAGAGCGAGCGTTATAAGCCGCAGCAAAGCGCGGGCAAATATCTGCAGCGCTCTTCTTGTTTTTCTGAGTTTTCCCGATGCCAATAGCTTCACCTCCGTGTCCGGATACATAAAAAGCATCAGAGGTTATGTTGGTAGTATACCACAGATTGTCAAGTTATTATTTACCTTTGTGTAAACTCTCGGCAAATTATCCTCCCCCCGGAACAAAATCCGGTTATCAAAGCACGGAAACGGGTATACTTTCAATACCTGTAAACGAATGAAAGGTGTTGAAAAATTTACCTGATGAAACGTCTTCTGTCTTCGCGGAAGCGATACCTGCTTCCGGCATTATTTCTCTTTTTTTTGCTGCTTTTCTCCGCCGCGCTGATCCTGCCGCGCTCTGCGCCTTCTTCCTCCGAATCTCCGCCCGAAAGCGAGGGCTCAGGCTCCGCCGCCGTATTCGCCTCCGAGCAGGAGCCTGCCGCCGGCTGGCTCCTCGCGGAAAAGGCCGGGCAGGTGGCGGTATACAGCGGCGGAAAGCGGCTTTTCATCACCGATATCGAGCCGCGCACCCTCCGCGCCTCCGACCGCGAGCTGCTACGCCGCGGCATAGAGGCGGAAAGCATGGAGGCCATTTTGATGCTCATAGAGGACCTGAGCTCTTGATTTTTTGCATCTGTTGCTGTACACTTAGCATAGAATAAAGGTGCGGAGGTATGCTGCTGTGAGCGAAGAATACGGAAGCGATTTTATAACGATAACAGATGAAGACGGCAACGAATTCGAACTTGAGCATCTTGATACCATAGAATACGGCGACGACCTCTACATGGCCTTTCTCCCCGCCGGTCCGGAGGACAGCGAGGACTACGGAATGGTTATATTAAAGGTAATAGAAGAAAATGGCGAGGAGATACTCGCCACAGTGGATGACGAAGACGAGCTCAACAAGGTGTACGATCGCTTCATGGAGCAGCTCTTCGCCGACGAAGACAACGAAGAGTAACGGTTTGCGCTTAATATCCCTGCGCTGTACGTGACAGGCCCTTTTAAACCCACATCTCTTATAAGGGGAGCTGAGCTTCGCCCGTGGCTTGCAGGCCTCCCGGCTCTTGCCGGACGTTGGAAGCAGTAAAACGCGCGAGAGGCACCCCACCTGCCGACTGTGCAGGTTATAATCGGGTTTGCACGGCAGAGGCGGGGATATATTTATAAATACTCCGCAGCGGGAAGGTTTTGCCTTCCCGCTTTTGCTTTGAGACAAAATTGTAAAATTTCATGCAATATCTTCATTTTTGAGATTTTAACCTTGAAACTAAGGAAAACTTAAGATATAATGCTCGGGTATATGATAATGGTGCTCTGCACCATAAAAAAGGATGATATAAGCTTATGAGTGCATCAAAAGAAAAGAGAAAACGTCTGGAAGCCCTGCAGCAGGGCCCTGATAAAAAAGACCTGCGGCTGCAGGAGGAAGAGAAGTCCAAAAAGCAGTTCCGTACTAAGGTCATCATAGCCGTTGTTGTCATCGTGCTGATCCTTGCGTTCGTGGTTCTGTTCAATACCAACCTCCTGTATAAGACGGTCACCGCCGCGGTTGTCGACGGAGAGAGATACACCGTCGCCGATATGAATTACTGGTTCGGAGTATCCAAGCTCAACTTCCAGAGCAAGTACGGCGACTATATCAGCTATTTCTTCGATCCTTCCGTTTCCCTTAAGAAGCAGGTATACGACGAAGAGACGGGCAAGACCTGGCACAAGTATTTCGTCGAAGCCTCTGAGCTCTCCGTGCGCAACATCACCGCGTTGCTCAATGCCGCTGAAGAGGCCGGCTATGAGTTCACCGATGAGGATTACAAGAACGCCGAAGAGGCTGTCAAATCCATAGATTATGCCTCCATGGGTTATTCTTCTCTCAATAACTACCTTCAGGCTGTCTACGGCAAGGGCGTTACGAAATCCGTTTATCTCAAGAATACTCAGAAGCTTTATCTTGCCAGCAAATACTCCGACGTCGTGAACGAGGGCTTCAACCTGACTGACGAGGATTACCGCGCATATTACGATGAGCACGCCGAGGAATATGATTACATCACATATAATATGTATTACGTCGAAGCCGAGAAGGGCGAAGACGGCAGCATCTCCGAGCAGGCTCTGGCCGCGTCCATAGCCGCTGCTGAAGATATAGCCGCCGCTTCCTCCATAGAAGACTTCAGCGAGCGCATCCTGAAGTACTGCCCGGAGGAGAAGGCCGACGTCTACCGCGACCTCGAGAGTGAAAGCTTCCGCTTCAGCTATCGTGCGTCCGGTATAAGCACCACCTTTGCCGACTGGCTCACAGATGAAAGCCGCGTACCCGGCGACACCACCACGATCGAAATGCAGAGCGGCTGCTACGCTCTTTATTATGTAGATAAGGGCGGCAATGACTATATCACCAAGGATATCCGCCTCATTTCATTTATTGTTGATACCAGCAAAACAGACGACGCTCTTGAGACCGCCTGGAACAACGCAGCCACCTCCGCCGAGGGCATTTACCAGAGCTTCACGCGCATTACCGAAGGACTCGACGCTGAGGCCGCTGAAGAAGAATTTAAGAACTTCGTTCAGTCCTATTCTGCGGAAAACACCGATACTGAGGGCCTTATAGAAAATGTTGCGCACGGCGTGTACACCAAGGAGATGGAAGAGTGGATATTCTCCGACGAGCGCGAATACGGCGACGCGTATTTCTTCAAGGACGAGAGCAAGGGTTACTATATCGTCTTCTTTGTGGGAGATAATCAGCCCTACTGGAAAGCGCTGTGCGGCACTACCTTTGAAAACGAAACCTACAACAACTGGCTCGACGAGCACACCGCGCCTATAGAATTTACCTCGTATTCCGACAGACTGCCGGCCAAATGGCTCGTAGGCTGACCGTATCCGATTTCAGCGAACAAACTGCCGCCGCGTCAACGGCGGCAGTTTTTATACCGCAAAACAGGAGGCTTCTCCAATGTCCGATGAATTTATACGTCAGGAAATGCTCCTCGGCCCTCAGGCTATGAGCGTTCTCTCCTCCTCGCACGTCGCCGTGTTCGGCATAGGCGGCGTCGGCAGCTATGCCTCTGAGGCTCTTGCAAGAGCCGGCGTGGGAGAGCTCACCTTCATCGATCACGACGTTATCGGCGAGAGCAATATAAACCGCCAGGCCATCGCCCTTCACTCCACTCTCGGGCGTAGCAAGGCCGAGTGCATGGCGGAGCGGGCCAGGGATATTAATCCGCGCGCCGTCGTACACGCCGTAACGCTGCGCTACAGCGCCGAGACCCGCGCTCTTTTCGATTTTGCTTCCTATAGCTATATAATCGACGCCATTGATCTCGTTTCCTGTAAAATAGACCTTATTCTCACCGCCCGCGAGTTCGGAGTCCCCATAATCTCCGCGCTCGGCACCGGAAACAAGCTCGACTCTTCCCTTTTCCGCGTAACCGATATTTCCAAAACGGAAAACTGCCCGCTTGCCCGCGTCATGCGCAAGGAGCTGCGCCGCCGCGGTATAAACCATCACACAGTAGTGTTCAGTCCGGAGCTCGCTCTGTCCCCTTCCGCAGATCCCGGCGAGGCTCCCCCTCCCGGGCGGCGCAGCATACCGGGAAGCGTTTCGTGGGTCCCCGGCAGCGCGGGCATGCTTCTCGCCGGAGCTGTCATAAAAGCCCTGATAAATGCAAATTAATACTTGCAGTTCTCTTTTCAGTATGTTATTATGTGTTTTGCTACAAACACAAATGGCCTTGTATGGAGGACACGACATGTCTTTTTCAAACGAGCCTCGCCAATACCTGGTAAACGCGGAGGTCCTTCCGGATATTTTTTTAAAGGTAGCCAAGGCGAAGCGCCTTCTTGAGACCGGAGAAGTGAATACCGTCGCGGCCGCTGTAGAGGCCGCAGGCATAAGCCGGAGCGCGTTCTATAAATACCGCGATACTATCACTCCGTTCGTAGACATGCGCAGCGGCAGGATAATAACCTTCAGCCTCGTTCTGAAGGATCGCCCGGGCGCTCTCGCTTCGGTGCTCACGATCTTTGCGTCCGTAGGCGTAAACGTTCTTACAATAAATCAAAGTCTTCCCGTCAACGGCTGCGCTTCCGCAACTATCTTCGCGGAAACGCCCGACCGCAAGGATAAGGAAGAGAGTCTCATAAGCCTCATCGAGGAACTTGACGAGGTCATCAAAGCAGAAATTCTGGCCGGTTGAGCCGCGAAGGAGGTTTATTTTAAATGATCAGCGTTGCGATCCTCGGTTATGGTACCGTCGGCTCAGGCGTTGCCGACGTAATAAGTACCAATGCCGATAAAATATCGCAGAGCGCAGCTCAGGATATTAAAATAAAATATATACTTGATCTGCGTGATTTTCCCGACAGCCCTTATAAGGACTGCTTCACAAAGGACTTTTCCGTGATCGAAAACGATCCCGAGGTGAAGATAGTAGTTGAGACCATAGGCGGCACGGGCGTGGCTTACGAATACACGAAGCGCGCTCTTCTCGCCGGCAAAAGCGTCGTCACTTCAAATAAGGAGCTTGTAGCCTCTCACGGGTGCGAGCTTTTGAAAATAGCCCGCGAGAAAAACCTCAACTATCTCTTTGAGGCAAGCGTAGGCGGCGGTATCCCAATAATAAGGCCGCTCAGCCAGTGCCTCGCGGCAAACAGGATAGATGAAATATACGGCATCCTGAACGGCACCACAAACTACATCCTTACCCGCATGATAAACGACGGAGCCTCCTTCGACGAGGCTCTCGCCCAAGCCCAGGCCAACGGATACGCCGAAAGGGATCCCTCCGCCGACGTGGACGGGCCGGACGCCTGCCGCAAGATATGCATCCTCGCCTCTCTTGCGTTCGGCTGCCATTTTTACCCGGACGGCGTACCTGCTGAAGGAATAAGAAACGTCACTCTCGAAGACGTCTCTTTCGCCTCCTCTATAGGCTGCAAGGTAAAGCTGATAGGCCGCGCCGTCCGCCGCGAGAAGGACGGCAGATTCACCTGCTATGTAGCCCCCCATCTTGTCCCCTCAGAAAACCTGCTTTCAAGCGTCGAGGGCGTTTTCAACGGTATAGTGGTCAAGGGGAACGCCATAGGAGACGTTTTGTTTTACGGCCGCGGCGCAGGCAAGCTGCCTACGGCGAGCGCCGTTGCGGCGGACGTCATAGACGCCGCCAAGCATATAGACGCGCGCAAGTACTTCGGCTGGGGTGAAGCAAAGCCCGAAATGTTCTTTGATCCACTTTCCCTTGTCTCCCGCTGGTACGTCCGCGGAGGATTCTCCGAAGCGGAGGCGAAGGCCCTCTTCGGCGAAGTAAAGATCATAGAAGCGTCCGAAGGCTCCTGCGTATTTACGACCCCCGCCATGTCCGGCACGGAAGCAAAGCGTCTGCTTTCCGGGAAAAATATCGCGGCACTCTACCGCATTCTTGAATAAGATGGAACGAGCTCTAAACTGAATATCCGGAGGAAAAGAAATTGGCTCTTATCGTACAAAAATTCGGCGGTTCTTCCGTCGCTGATGCCGCGAAGATAAAGCGCGTAGCCGGCATCATCGCTGATACTTACGCCGACGACAACGACGTTGTCGTCGTGCTCTCCGCTCAGGGCGACACTACTGACGACCTGATCGAGAAAGCCATTGAAATAAATCCCAAGCCCTCGAAGCGCGAGCTCGATATGCTCCTTACTACCGGAGAGCAGATATCGATCTCCCTGTGCGCCATGGCGCTTGAAAAAATGGGCCTCCCTGTCATCTCGCTCACCGGCTGGCAGATCGGCCTGAAAACAAACTCCGATTACGGCAACGCGAGGATAAAATCAATAAACGCCGAAAGGATACGCCGCGAGCTTGACAAGCGCCACATAGTCATCGTGGCGGGCTTCCAGGGAATCAATAAATATGACGACGTAACAACTCTCGGCCGCGGCGGCTCGGATACTACGGCCGTTGCCATCGCTGTAGAGCTCGGCGCCGATCTTTGCCAGATCTATACCGACGTCGAGGGCGTCTACACCGCCGATCCGCGCATCGTTCCGAACGCACGCAAGCTTGATGAGATTACGTATGACGATATGATCGAGCTTGCCTCTCTCGGCGCTCAGGTGCTCCACAACAGATCGGTACTCATGGCCAAGCGTTACAACATGAACCTCGAGGTTCTTTCCAGTTACGTCCGCAAGCCGGGCACAATAGTCAAGGAGGTCACAAAGATGGAAAAGCTGAAAATAAGCGGCGTCGCCAAGGACAGCAACATTGCGCGCATCGCTCTCATAGGTCTCGAGGATGAGCCGGGCAAGGCGTTCAAGCTCTTTAAAGTACTTGAGCGCAACGATATAAACGTTGATATAATCCTGCAGTCCATCGGACGCGACAACACCAAGGACATCAGCTTCACCGTCGCCAAAACAGACCTTGAAAGGGCCTGCGAGGCTCTTGAAGCCAAGCGCTCCGAGGTCGGCTTCGACCATATAAACATTGACGACAACGTGGCGAAGGTAAGTATAGTGGGCGCCGGCATGCTTCACACTCCCGGTATAGCCGCGAAAATGTTTGAGGCGCTGTATAACGCAAAAATCAATATCCACATGATATCCTCCAGCGAGACTAAGCTTTCCGTTCTCATCAGCGGCGACGACGCTACGCGCGCCGTGCAGGTGATCCACGCGAAATTCTTCGAAGAATAAAGCTTAAAGCTGCGGATAAAAAAACACCCCGGATCTGAGATCCGGGGTGTTTCTGTAAGTCAACTTACTTGAGTTCTACAGTGGCGCCGACTTCGACGAGCTTAGCCTTAAGGGCTTCAGCCTCTTCCTTCGGGAGGGCTTCCTTGATCTTGGCGGGGATGCCTTCGACGAGAGCCTTGGCTTCGCCGAGGCCGAGGCCGGTGATCTCACGGACGACCTTGATGACCTTGATCTTCTCAGCGCCGAAGCTGGTCATAACAACGTCAAACTCGGTCTTCTCTTCAACAGCGGCGGCAGCGGCCGGAGCGGCGGCTACAGCAACAGCGGCGGGAGCAGCGGCGGATACGCCGAACTCATCCTCAAGAGCATGTACGAGCTCAGAGAGCTCAAGAACGGTAAGGTTCTTAACTTCTTCGATAAGAGCAGTGATTTTTTCGCTTGCCATTTTAAAATTCCTCCATAAATAATGATAGTTTGTTTTTTGTTTTGTTTCGCCGGATTATGCGGCCTTCTTGTCTGCGATGGCCTGCAGGGCAACGGCGAGCCCGCGGATATTTGCGTTGAGAACGTTTGCCAGACCGCTGATCGGAGCGATCATTGTGCCAAGTACCTGAGCCACGAGAGCTTCTCTCGGCGGCAGCTCGGCAAGAGCCTTGACTTCTTCGGGGCTGATGATCTTGCCGTCTACAAATCCGGCCTTGACCTTCATTTTGCTGTCCTTCTTGTCGCAGTACTCGCATATGAGCTTTGCGGCGGCGACAGGATCCTTCTCGCATACGGCGATAGCAGTAGGACCATTGAGGACGCTGTCGAGCTCCTGGAAGCCTACCTTATCGATAGCGAAGCGAAGGAAGGTGTTCTTTACTACGGAGTAATCAACTCCGGCAGCTCTCATGGCGCGGCGCATCTCTGTATCGGTTTCAACGGTAGTGCCGCTGTAATCGACCAGGACACCTGCGCAGGAATTCTGCAGCTTGTTTACGAGCGCTTCGACTATGGCCTGCTTCTCGGAAAGAACTTTTGCGTTGGGCATTTACTTGTTTCACCTCCGTCGGTAACATTGGCGTTCAAAAAGAAAACTCCCCGCATCCTCGGACGCAGAGAGCAAAGCGATCTATAATGCTGAATATAGATGCTCTCCTCGGCGGGACTTCCGCTTTCGCAGCCCGCTGTCTTTGGAACGCCAGAAAAGTATATCAGCACATCTTCTATCTGTCAATAGTTTTTTTCTTAAAACATGTGCCTGTCACCGAAGCCGCAAGAGTCCCGTCCTCGGTAGTCACGTCGGTGATATATGAGCTGGTACTCCGGCCCGATTTTATGCAGCGCGCGTGCGCGAAAAGCTTTTTGCCTCTCGCCGCGCTCAGATACGTCACCTGGCTCGTAAGCGATACAGACCCGAGGCTTTCGGAATTTGCCGCCACGGCTATGGCGAAGTCGGCCAGAGTGAAAATCGCTCCGCCCATCGCCGTGCCGAGAGCGTTCATATGCTCAGGCCCGAGCTCAAGTGAGCACTCCGCCTCGCCGTCCCCCGCCGAATCTATTTTTATCCCCACGGTCTCCACCGCGAAAATGTCGTTGGCGAAATATTCGCGCATTTCTTCTGTTCTGTCCATTTACCCTCCGAAAGCTCAAATCAGGATAAAAGCCCGGGCGCCTAAGCGCCCGGGCTTCGCGTTTTGCTTTTACAGCTGCTTCTGAGCGTTGATCTTCACGCCCGGGCCCATGGTGGAAGCTGTTACGCAGCTTCTGATGTACTGGCCCTTCGCGGCAGCAGGCTTTGCCCTGATGATGGCTTCCATCAGAGTGGTGTAGTTCTCTACGAGCTTTTCGGCGCCGAAGGAGACCTTGCCTATCGGGCAGTGGATGATGTTGGTCTTATCGAGACGGTACTCTATCTTACCGGCCTTGGCTTCGTTTACAGCGCGGGTGATATCCGGAGTGACCGTGCCGGCCTTGGGGGTAGGCATGAGGCCCTTCGGGCCGAGCAGCTTACCGAGACGGCCGACCATGCCCATCATATCGGGCGTGGTGATGACTACGTCGTAATCGAAGAAGTTCTCGGTCTGGATCTTCTGGATCATATCCTGGCCGCCCACGAAATCGGCGCCGGCGTCTCTGGCTTCCTGCTCTCTCTCTTCCTTGCAGAGAACGAGGACGCGCGGGGTCTTGCCCGTGCCGTGCGGAAGGACTATCGCGCCGCGGACCTGCTGGTCTGCGTGGCGGGAGTCAACGCCGAGCTTAACGTGCAGCTCAACGGTTTCATCGAACTTGGCCTTGGATGCCTTTATAACGAGATCAAACGCCTCTGCCGGATCGTAGAGGACAGATCTGTCAACGAGCTTTGCGCTCTCTTTATAATTCTTACCTCTGAACAATTAATTTTTCCTCCTTATGTGGTTGTTCGGAATTATCCTCCCACTTAATCGGTCAGTCAGCGACCGTTATGCCCATGCTGCGCGCCGTGCCCGCTATCATGCTTTCCGCAGCTTCTATGCTTGCGGCGTTGAGATCAGGCATCTTCTGCTCGGCGATCTTGCGAAGGTCCTCGCGGCTGATCTTCGCGACCTTGTCGCGCTGGGGAACGCCGGAGCCCTTTTCGATGTTGCACGCCTTCTTGAGGAGCACCGCGGCGGGCGGAGTCTTCGTGACAAAGGTAAAGCTTCTGTCAGCGTATACCGTGATGACGACAGGGATAGTCATGCCCATATCGTTCTTCGTGCGTTCGTTGAATTCCTTCGTGAACTTGGCGATGTTAACGCCGTGCTGGCCGAGAGCCGGACCCACGGGAGGCGCCGGAGTTGCCTTGCCGCCCGGAATCTGGAGTTTTACGTAACCAACTACTTTCTGAGCCAATTTGAGTTACCTCCTATTTAAAAGAATGTGGTGATGCGGCTCGCGCCGCCTTTGGCGGGAGATATCTCTCCCTCCCACTGCTATGGGATCGTTTTTATTTCTCGAGCTCAACCTGATCGAGCTCGAGGTCTACGGGCGTTTCCCTGCCGAACATGGAAACTCTTACGCGGACGCGGTCTTTGTCCACCTCTATCTCTTCCACGACTCCGGGGAAACCCTCGAGCGGGCCGTCGACTACCTTTACCGTATCGCCGACAGCGTAACCGACCTTTATCTCGCGCTTCTCGACGCCGAGGGAGATTATCTCCTCCTCGGTAAGCGGCACGGGCTTATTGGCCGGACCTACGAAGCCTGTAACACCGCGCACGTTGCGCACGAGATGCCAGCTTTCGTCTGTAAGGATCATCTTCACGAGCACATAGCCCGGAAGGACCTTTCTTTCTACCGTCTTCGTCTGAGAGTCAGTGACCTCTGTTACCGTTTCCATGGGAATGTTCGTCTCAAAAATGAGATCCTGCATCTTGCGGTTTTCCGCAGATTTCATGACCGTGGCGGCGACGGCGTTTTCATAGCCGGAATATGTGTGTACCACATACCATTTTGCACTTGCGGCCATTTTATAACACTCCTTCTTCAGAAATCGGCCTGCTTCCGCAGCTGATAAACGTTTTCATCAGGCAACTATTCTGATCAGCGCCTTAACGGCGAGAGACGCTACCTGGTCGAACGCCCATATAAGGATGCCGGAGCATACGATGACCACAACGGCGACGATGACGTTGTTGATAAGCTGCTTTCTTGTAGGCCATACGACCTTCTTAAGCTCGCTTCTCATTTCGCGGAACCAGCGCTTGAGGCGCGCTATGAGGCTGGGCTTGTCCTTTTTCTTTTTCTTTGCCTTGGTCACAGCGGCGCTTTCGGTCACTTCGGGCTGTTCAAGCCTTTCAATTTCGTTCTTTTTCATAAAGCACCTCTGTCCTTACTTCGTTTCGGTATGAAGCGTGTGCTTGCGGCAGAAGCGGCAATACTTATTAAGCTCAAGCTTATCGGGGGTATTCTTCTTGTTCTTAATGGTGTTGTAGTTCCTCTGCTTGCACTCGCTGCACCTGAGTACAACTTTAACTCGCATTTTTCGGCACCTCCATAGCCTCCCTGTATGGATTGACAGAGTTGTTTTTTTGCAACACAAATAAACCTCTCTGCCGACAGGTGAAAGTACTATACCACAAAACGCCCCGCCAGGTCAACATTTTTTTGCTCCGCCTGATAAAAATTTTTGAAGAAATAATCCGCAGCGTGTGTTATAATGTTTTTATTGATATCGATTTTCCGTAAAGAGCAGACAAAGGGGTGATCTCTTGAGAATAATGGCCGTTGATTTCGGCGACGCGCATACCGGCATCGCCGTCTCCGATCCCACCGGTATGATAACCGGCAGCGCGTGGGTAATAGACGAAAGAAATTTCGACGCGGCTGCTGAAAAAATAGCGGCTGCCGCCTCAGAAAGCTCCGCCGAAAGAATAGTCCTCGGCTGCCCGCGCAATATGGACGGCACTCTCGGCCCGCGGGCCGAAAAGAGCATGCTCCTTGCCGAGCGGCTGCGCGAGCTCACCTCGCTCGAAGTCGCCCTGTGGGATGAAAGAAGGACCACCGTCGACGCGCACCGCATACTTTCCGACGTCGGAAAGCGCGGCAAAAAGCGCAAGAAAACGGTAGACGCGGTAGCCGCCTCGCTCATTCTCGAGGGCTACCTGGGGAGCATCAGATGAGCGCGGTGCCGGTAAAAGCCAGGGGCAGGTTTTTCGATACGTTTATAAACATAACGGCATACGGCGCCTCAAAGGAGCTGCTGAAGGAGGCCTTCGCCCTGTGCTCCGAATACAACTCCGCCCTTAGCCGTTTTGAAAAGGGCAGCGACGTATGGCTGCTGAACAGCTCCAACGGCAAGGCCGTTACAGTCGGGCCGGACACGGCGGAAATAATAAAAACGGCGCTCGAGATAAGCCGGCTCACCGGCGGCGCCTTCGATATTAGCATAGGCTCGGCCTCAAGCCTCTGGAATTTCACCGACGGCAAAGAGCAGCTTCCGGACGAGGCCGCGCTCGAGAAGGCGGCCGCCTCGGCAAATTACGAAAGCATCGTCTGCAAGGGCTCGAGCGCAGTACTCGCTCCCGGGCAGAAAATAGACCTCGGAGGCATCGCCAAGGGCTATATTGCCGGAGAGATTGCCGCGCACCTGAAGGATAACGGAGTAGAAAGCGCCATTCTCGATTTCGGCGGCGATATAGTCACCATAGGCTCAAAGCCCGACGGCACGCCATGGAGCGTGGGGCTTCGGCGCCCCTTCGCGGAGGACCCGGACGAAATATGGGCTATCCTCCCTTCCTCGGATGAGGCTACAGTCACGAGCGGAACGGACCGCCGCGGCTTCGTGCGTGAAGGCGTCTGGCAGCACCACATACTCGACCGGCGCACCGGGCGTCCGGTCGTAAACGACCTGCTCTCCGTCACCGTCTGCGCGGACGACCCGATGCGCGCGGACGCGCTGGCTACAGCATTTTTCGTGCTTGGAGAACAGGACGGCCCTCCCCTTGCGCACGAGCTCGGCGTAGGCGCTGTCTTTCTTAAGAACGACGGCTCAGCCGTCTGCACTCCGGATATTGTTGAAAGACTGAGAATAGTTAAAAAATAAAGGCCTTGGCGCTAATAAAAGAAAGGATCGCTGCTATGAAAAAAGATATCACTGCCTCCTTTCCCGGCTTCGGCGGCCCTGTTTCAGTGACCGTTTCCGTTGAGGACGGCAGGCTTATCGCCGTTTCCGCATACGGCCCCGGCGAGACTCCCGGTTTCTCCGACGAGGCGCTCGCCGAGCTCCCGAAAAGGATACTTGCAGCCGGCGGCACAGATGACGTTGACGCGATAACCGGCGCCACCATCACGAGCACTGCTATACTGCGCTCCGCTGAAAAAGCGCTCGAGGAAGCCGGCCTCTCAAAATCAGGCGATACGACTCTCCGAATGCAGCCCGGAGTTTATTCCGGCGAAGGCTTCGGCTTCGACCGCATAGAGCCGATACACGTTGAGGTGACCGTAAGCGAAACGGAGATAAAGAATATCGAAGTAGTGCAGAAGGATACCCTCCGCGAGACTCCGCAGATATTCGTTACCGCCGAGGATAACCTCATACCGCGCATGATAAGCAGCCAGGACCTCACTGTAGACGCGATAACCGGCGCCACGGCAAGCAGCTCCGGCATAAGAAAGGCCGTAGAGCGCGCGCTTGAAAAGGCCATAGAGGCCGGCGGCGGCAATAAAAACGCGATAAAGGCTTTTTACAAGCCCCACTTTTACTCTGACAAAAAGGTTGAGCTGGATTACGACATCGTAGTGGCCGGAATGGGCGGCGCCGGCTGCGCCGCCGCGATGAGCGCGGCTGAGGGTCTGGCCGAGCGCGGCCTGCCCGTGAGCGTGCTGGCTATAGACTCCGCGGCAAAATACGGCGGCACGGCGGCCACCTGCGGAGAGATGTTCGCCGTCAATCCCCCCGAACACAAAAAGAAGTACAACAACGGCGAGGATTACTGCGACGCTGAGAGTCTCTGGAACAACTGGATCTATAAGTTCACCCGCGGCAAATGCCGGGAAGACCTTGTAAGGCTCTTTTTCGACGAATCCGGCAAGACCATAGACTGGCTCTCCTTCAAGCACGGCTACATCCTCTGCAGGGCAAAGTCAGGTTTCGGCAACTCTCCCTGGAGGGTGAAATACCAATACACATATAAGAAAAATTACGAGCCCGGCCGCGATTATCCCGCCGGATTCGTCCCCTCGGGAAACAGGATGGACAACGTCACCGGCTACTTTGACGGCATAGTGAAGGACTATACGGACCTCGGCGGCAAATACATGCTCGAAACCGAGAGCTTTTCCCTTCTTTATGACCGCGAAAACCGCCGCGTCACCGGCCTAAAGGCCCGCGGCGCCGACGGCACGGAGTACACCGTGCACGCCAAGGCCGTTATCCTTGCGGGCGGCGGCTTTGCCGGGAACTATGAGATGGAAAAAAAGTATCTCAGCAACGAATACTATCCGCTCAGCGGCGAATGGTACCTCTACGGCATGGCCCAAAACAAGGGGCAGCTGCTCGAATCCGCCATTGAAAACGGCGCCGCCTGCTTCAACATGGGCATGCCGCCCTGCGTACACCTCGAAGGGCCGGACGGCAGCATAAACGCCTTTCCCGTCCATAAATACGACGGGAAAGTGACCTTCACTACCAAATACGATATATGGTCGCCGAACTATCTGCCGGCCATACTCGGCACGGCCAAGAATACGCTGAGCATCGGCATGGACGGCCGCCGCCGTTACGACGAGGGCGGCACCTTTGAATTCTGGAAAAACGGCCCGAAGCGCTATACCATACTCGGCAGCGACTATGTGGACTCCATAGCCGAAAAAGGTTTCCCCGGCCCGGAGGGCAGCTATGTGCACTATACCGCTCTGCTTGAAGGCGTTTACCCCGCAGGCAGGCCCGCCCCCGAGATATATGAGGCTCTTGACGCTGCAATAGCGGCCGGCTACGTCTTCAAGGCCGACACTCTGGAAGAGCTCGCCGGAAAGATAGGCGTTCCCGGAGACGTTCTCGCCGAGGAGGTAAAAAAATACTCCGAGTGCTGCCGCACCGGAGTCGACCCCTATTTCGGCAAGGAAAAGCAACTCCTCGTTCCCTCGCTCGAGCGCGGCCCCTATTACGCCGTGCGCTGCCGCCCGATCATCTACGCCACTCTCGCGGCCCTCGATATAAACACCGATATCAACGTTCTTGACCGCGACGGAAACGTGATGAACGGCCTGTACGCCTGCGGAAACGACAGCGGAGGAGTGCTCTATGCTCCGGACGCCGCCTATGCCAAATACGGCGGAGTCGCTCTCGGCTGGGCATATACCTCCGGCCGTCTCGCCGGACAGAGCGCCGCGAAATACATAGAATCGCTAAAATAAGGTAAAAAGCAAGACCGCCCCGGCCTTTCAAAAGGCCGGGGCGGTCTTTTATCTGCTTTATTTCGCCTTTCTCGCAATCGCGCGCTTTGCCGCGGCGACTATCTCCTCCGGAGTGAGCCCGTATTCCTTTCTCAGGAAGTCCTCCGTGCCGACCTGGCCGAAGCGGTCCTGTATGCCGACCATCTCCATCGGCGCGGGCACCGTCTTTCCGAGCGCCTCTGCAACAGCCGCTCCGAGGCCGCCGTAGACGTTGTGGTTCTCGGCCGTCACTATGGCGCCCGTTTCCGCCGCGCAGCGGCCGACGAGCTCATCGTCCATCGGCTTCCAGGTGAACATATCCACCACGCGGGCGGATATGCCCTCAGCGGCGAGCATTTCCGCGGCTTTAAGAGCCTCGGCCACCATTATGCCGCTCGCGATAACGGTAATGTCCGCGCCCTCGCGCAGGACGTTTCCTTTGCCTATTTCAAAGTTGGAACCCTCGGCGTAAACTCCCTTTACGCTCTTTCTCGCCATGCGGATATAGTAAACTCCCCACGGCTCTATCAGCTGGCGGACTATGTCAGCCGTCATCACCGGGTCTGTGGGCTCTATGAGCGTTATTTTCGGGATGGAGCGCAGCACGCCCATATCCTCAAACGGCATATGAGTGCCGCCGTTATATGCCGCCACGACGCCCGGGTCGGAGCCGAGGATGCGCACGTTCAACTGCGCGTAGGCGCAGGAAATCATTATCTGGTCGCAGGTCCTGCGGGAGGCGAAGCAGCCGAAGCTGTGAGCAAACGGGATCTTTCCGGCGCTCGAAAGGCCGGCGGCTATGCCTATCATATTGGCCTCGGCTATGCCGCACTGGATGGCGCGCTCGGGATACTTCGCGAAAAAGGGCTTCATGCCCGAGGAGCCGACAAGGTCGGCGTCGAGCGCGACAATGTTTTTATTCGTTTCGGCAAGCTCCATGAGTGTAGAGCAATACGCTTCGCGCATGAGCACCGGAGCTTTTTCAAGAGTACCAAGAAGCTTAAACATCATTCCCACCTCCTCAAAGCGCGGCTCTGGCGGCCGCGAGAACGGCCTCGGCCCTGGTCATTGCTTCCTTCATCTGCTCGGGAGTAAAGTTCATATGGTGGTTGTCCTTGATTCCCTCGGCAAAGCTGCAGCCGTTGCCCTTCTTCGTATGAAGGATGACTGCCGCCGGCTTTCCGCTCTGCGCCTTGGCCGCGGCGATGGCTGCGGTGATCTCGCCGAGATCGTGGCCGTTGACGTCCTGAACGAACCAGCCGAAGGCGGCGAACTTTTCGCCCATATCGCCCATGTCCATTACGTCCTTCGTATAGCCGTCGAGCTGCTGGCCGTTGACGTCCACAAAGGTTATAAGATGATCGAGCTTATAGTGGGCGGCGAACATCGCGCCTTCCCATATCTGGCCCTCGTTGCACTCGCCGTCGCCGAGGATGAGATAGGTATAATTATCGCTGCCGTCCATCCGCTGCGCCAGCGCCACGCCTATGGCCGTCGATATGCCCTGGCCGAGCGAGCCCGTGGTCATATCGACGCCGGGGGTCTTGTTGCGGTCGCAGTGGCTGGGCAGATGGCCTCCGCCCTGATTGAGCTCCGAGAGCATCTCGCGCGGGAAAAAGCCCTTGAGCGAAAGCGTTGCGTAAAGCGCGGGTCCGGCATGGCCCTTGGAAACTATGAGCCTCTCTCTCCCGCTCCAGTTCGGATCCTTCGGATCGTACTTCATCTCCCGACCGTAGAGGGCGGCAAGCGTCTCCACTATGGACATGGAGCCGCCTATATGCCCGAAGCCGAGCATTCCGAGCTCATAAAGCGTTTCCACCCTTATCTCTTCGGCAAAAACGCGAAGCTCTTTCAGGTCTTTCGTGTCTTCCATGCTGTCTCTCCCTTTCTCTCGCCTGTCAGTATTTAAAATTCTTTTTTACGTAGTACTGTACCCGCAGGTATTCATCCAGCTTCTTTGCCGCCTCTTCGCTGAGGCTTCGGGTTATCTCTCCGTTCTCAACGTAAACGTTTTCGATATTTGCCGCCTGCACTTTCTGCATCACGCCGTCCGTATACTTCATAAAGGCCGGCCCGTCCCACGAGCAGAGGTCGAAGAGCACGTTCATGAGGAAATACGGCCCTACCATCGGTCCCTCGCCCTTGAAATCGTTCCCGAGCGTTTCTTTTGCAGCGTCGTTCGCCCAGATGATGTATTCGGTAGAATAATAGTTCAGAAAGCCCTCGGCGGTTCCGGTATCGAGGTTGACTCCCAGCTCGTGGTAGACGCTGTTCGAGTCGCCAAGCCAGGGCTTATGGTCCCCGAATACCACGAGGACAACGGGCTCGTCCTTCCCGTTGAGATAGTTCGCGAAATCGAGCAGCCTCTCGCCGGTATCCTGCACGCAGTCAAGATAATTGTTGAGGATGTTTTTTGCGCCTCCGGAGAGCCCTCCGTTCGCCACGTGGTCTCCTTCCCACCAGACTATATCGTCGTTATACGGCCCATGGCCCTGGTAGGTGACACTGAAGGAGAAGAGAGGCTTATCGCCCTCAAGCGCTTTGTCGCAAAACGTCTTGAGCTCCGTGAAAAACAGATCGTCGTACCCGACTCCGCCGCCTGTATACTGTCCGAAATGGTTTTCAACGAAATAATAATCCTCAAAGCCGAGGTTCTCGTTTATATTCAGCCTGTTGTAGAACCACTCGTAGCACGGGTGCAGGCCCTCCGTCCTGTAGCCCTGCGATAGGAAATACCATGCGTAGGAATTCGTCTTCCGGCGCAGCGAGCCGAAATTTGAAAGCCCTGTGAGGAAGCTCCGCTCCGTCTGAATAGTGCCGCCGGCGAAAATATCGTCCACAAGAGTGCCGGAATAGCCCTGCGCCTCCAGCTCGTGGTAGGCGACGTAAGGATCGTCCTTAAGCTGCAGCTGCTCCCAGGAGGATATATCGCTGAAGGATTCGAGCATTATGCCGACTACGGATACCTTCTTATCCTCCGGGATGTCGCTCTCCTCATAAGCCGCGAGCAGCTCCTCAGTCTCCCGCTCGTTATATCCCGCCGGCTTGCGGTCAAACGCGGAATTCATGCTGTAGATAAACGGGTAAACGTTTCCGCGGGAGATATAGTTCTGCGTCGCGCCCCATTGATTAATAAGCGCGGTGTTCCGCGTTTTTACCGTGTAAACGCTTTCCCTTGCGTACATCGGCCTGAGCGGCAGAAACAGCACTATTGCCGCTGCCAGTATACCGAGTCTTCCGAACTTTTTCGGCTTGCCTCTCGCTATGAAAAAGAGCACCGCCGCGGCAGCGAGCACAAGCGCAATGCCTATGACTATCCGCTTGTCCACTCCCGCTGAATAATTTCCGGACATCTTCAGCGCCTCGCGCAGGTAGAGGATATCCTCGAAAAGGAGCGGGTCGTTGCGGAATTTTATCTTGAGATAATTCGCTATCGCCAGTGCCAGGGTCGGCACAGCCGTTATCAGAAAAGCTATCCACGTGCGCCTCACAACGGCCCACAGCAAAAACGACAGCAGCACCACCGGCGCTATGTTCAGAAGGAATATCCATCCGTGCGCAAAATAGCTTTTGAGCATCGGCATGCCGTATATGCCTATGGCGAAGCTGAGGCAAAGCGCGCCGAGACATACCGACGCGACAAAAAGCGCGGCGGCATTCCATGCCCAGAACAGTATCTTTTGTCCTTCCGTCATGCCGGCGGTATCTTTTCTGAAAAGCAGAAAATCCTTCATTGTTTTAAACGCCGAGAAGGCGCCGCCCACGAGGAACGGCGCCTTTCTTCCTTTATCAGAATTTTATCTTTTCGGCTATATAAGCCTTCAGCTCGCTTATCGGTATCCTCTCCTGCTGCATCGTGTCTCTGTCGCGCACGGTGACGCAGCCATCATTCTCGCTCTCGAAATCGTAGGTCACGCAGAGCGGAGTGCCTATTTCATCCTGGCGGCGGTATCTCTTGCCTATGCTGCCGGAATCATCGAACTCACACATGAATTCCTTGCTGAGGTCGGTGAATATCTCACCCGCCTTCTCGGAGAGCTTCTTGGAAAGCGGAAGCACCGCGCACTTGATGGGCGCAAGCGCCGGATGGAAATGAAGGACCACGCGCACGTCGTTCTTCGCCTCGTCGACGACCTCTTCGTCGTACGCCTCGATGAGGAACGCGAGGGTCACGCGGTCAGCTCCGAGGGAAGGCTCCACTACGTAAGGCACGTACTTTTCTCCCGTTTCCTGGTCGAAGTATTCCATGCTCTCGCCGCTCATCGTCTGATGAGCCTTGAGGTCGTAATCCGTTCTGTCGGCCACGCCCCACAGCTCGCCCCAGCCGAACGGGAACATGAACTCGAAGTCCGTGGTGGCCTTGGAATAATGAGAGAGCTCCTCCTTCTCATGGTCGCGCAGGCGAAGATCCTCCTCGCGCATGTTGAGAGAAAGCAGCCAGTCGCGGCAGAAGGCGCGCCAGTAGGCGAACCAGTCAAGATCCGTGCCGGGCTTGCAGAAAAACTCAAGCTCCATCTGCTCGAACTCGCGCGTGCGGAAGGTGAAGTTGCCCGGGGTTATCTCGTTGCGGAAGGATTTGCCCACCTGGCACACTCCGAACGGCACCTTTCTGCGCGTGGTGCGCTGGATGTTCTTGAAGTTTACGAATATTCCCTGCGCCGTTTCCGGGCGGAGATAGACCTCGTTGGCGCTTTCTTCCGTAACGCCCTGGAAGGTCTTGAACATCATATTGAACTTGCGGATATCCGTAAATTCGCTCTTGCCGCAGTTGGGGCAGGGTATCTGCTTCTCGCGGATATACGCCGTCATCTCCTCGTTGGTAAGAGCTTCGACGGTCATCTTGATGCCGTTGGCGGCGTTCCACTCTTCTATTATCTTATCGGCGCGGTGGCGCATTTTGCAGGCCTTGCAGTCGATAAGAGGATCGTTGAAATTAACCACGTGTCCGGAGGCGACCCACACCTGGCGGTTCATGAGGATGGCCGCGTCGAGCCCTACGTTATAGGGAGACTCCTGAACAAATTTCTTCCACCACGCTCTTTTTACGTTGTTTTTAAGCTCAACGCCGAGCGGGCCGTAGTCCCACGTATTCGCCAGGCCGCCATAGATCTCGCTGCCGGCATAAACGAAGCCCCTTCCCTTGCAGAGGGCGACTATTTTTTCCATGGTCTTTTCTGTATTCTTAAGCATAGCTCCTCCTAAAACGCGGCTGTTCCGCGATAACTCAATATTAACAGTATATACATTCCTGCGGCAAAGTCAACCGGATTTATGCCCTCCCGGCGCTATAATGCTTGCAATTCTTCAAAGTTTATGCTTTATTTTAGTATGTGATTCGTAACAGCAAAGGACTTGACGCAAATGGATTTTCATGCCGGAAAATTTGATATAGCCGTCATCGGCGCCGGCCATGCCGGCATAGAGGCCGCTCTTGCCGCCGCGCGAATGGGAATGAAGACGGTATGCTTCACGATAAACCTCGACGCCGTCGGCAATATGCCCTGCAACCCCGCCATAGGCGGCACAGGCAAGGGGCACCTTGTCCGCGAGCTGGACGCTCTCGGCGGCCAGATGGCGATATCAGCCGATAAAACCTGCATCCAGTACCGGATGCTCAACCTCGGCAAGGGCCCCGCTGTGCACTCTCTGCGCGCTCAGGCCGACAGGCGCGAATACCAGAAGTACATGAAGCATGTGCTCGAGCTGCAGGAGAACCTCTCCCTCAAGCAGGCTGAGATAGTCGAGCTCGGCGTCGAAGACGGAAGGGCCGCCTGGGTAAAGACGCAGACCGGCGCGATTTACGAAGTCAAGGCAGTCGTCGCCTGCACGGGCACATTCCTCGGCGGGCGCACGATAATAGGCGACTGCTTCCGCGAGGGCGGGCCGGACGGTATGTTCGCCGCCACGCAGCTCACCCGCTGCCTCGCCGCGCTGGGGCTTCCGATGCGCCGCTTCAAAACCGGCACTCCGCCGCGCATCAATTCCCGCGGAGTGGATTTTTCCGCCATGCAGCTGCAGGCGGGAGACAGCGACCCCCAGCCCTTCTCTTTCACCACGGAGGAACCGCTCAAAAACCGCGCCGTGTGCTACCTCACGCATACGAACGAGGAAACTCACCGCGTGATACGCGAAAACCTCGACCGCAGCCCCCTCTTCTCCGGCGCCATCGAGGGCATAGGCCCGCGCTACTGCCCGTCCATAGAAGACAAAGTAGTGCGTTTCCCGGATAAAAAGCTCCATCAGCTGTTTATAGAGCCCTGCGGGCTCGGAACTGAAGAGCTTTACGTGCAGGGCTTTTCCTCCTCCATGCCGGAGGACGTACAGCTGAAAATGCTGCGCACCATACGCGGCCTCGAGCACGCCGAGACCATGCGTCCCGCCTACGCGATAGAATATGACTGCATAGACCCTCTCGCGCTTTACCCCACGCTCGAGTGCAAGCAGCTCCCCGGCTTTTACGGCGCCGGGCAGTTCAACGGCAGCTCCGGCTACGAGGAGGCAGCCGTGCAGGGCTTCGTGGCCGGCGTGAACGCCGCCTTGAAGATAAAGGGCGAGGAGCCGCTGATACTCCGCCGGAGCGACGGATATATAGGCACTCTCATAGACGATCTCGTGACGAAGGGCACCAACGAGCCCTACCGCATGATGACCTCCCGCTCGGAATACCGCCTGCTCCACAGGCAGGACAACGCCGATATACGCATGAGCGCCTACGGCCTGCGCATCGGACTCGTTTCGCCCGAGCGGCACGCGGCGGTGCTCGCGAAGTACGCCGCGGTGGACGCGGAGATCGACCGGCTGGAAAACACTTTCGTATCTCCCTCTCCCGAGCTCGCCGAGTACATGAGCAGCCGCGGCACGCCGCCCATAAGCTCCGGCGCGCGCCTTTCCGACCTAGTGCGCCGGCCTCAGCTCGACTACGCCTCGCTCGCTCCGTTTGACAAGGACAGGCCCGAGCTTTCCCGGGCAGTTGCCGAGCAGGTGGAGATAAGCCTTAAATATGAGGGCTACATCAAGCGCCAGCAGCGGCAGATAGAGGAGTTCACGCGCATGGAATCGCGCCCGCTCCCGCAGGATATCGACTATATGCAGCTCTCCGGCCTGCGCACCGAGGCGCGCCAGAAGCTCAACAGGATACGCCCGCTCAATTTCGGCCAGGCCTCCAGGATATCAGGCGTGAGCCCGGCGGACATGGCTGCGCTGATGGTGCATCTGTCGCTCAAAGACGACAGGACAAAATAAAGGATCTCATAAGTCTCGCCAACAGAAAGGATATGATAAAATGGGGCTCTCTCCGCTTCAGAAGCATCTAATAGTCGGCCTCCGTATTTTCAACGTAGAAATGGACGCTATAATTGGGATAGTGTCGGCACTTGATACTCCGGAAAAGCAAAAGAGAACGATGGAGTGGATGTCAGAACACGAAGGCGCAACGACTGCAGAAATACTGAAGAAAACAGCGGAAATCGTAAACAAGTATTAGAAATAAAAAAAGCCGCGGGCCTGGTTTCAGGCCCGCGGCTTTTTTTATTCTTCTTTCTTTTTGAGCTTCGTTTCGTTGCCTTTTTCGTCTACGAAGTAAACCCTGTCGAGCTGGGCGGTGAGGTTTTTGCGGAACGCGCCGAGATATTCGCCGCGCAGGCGCTGCCGCTCCTCCAGTTCCTCCGGAGTGAGCTCTCTCTCCTTCGCTATCGCGGCAAGCTCGTTTATTCTTTTAAGCAGAGGTGTTTCCATGGCTATTCCCTTTCGCAGTTTTTATGGGCCGTCAGTAAACGGAGAGCACGGCCTCAAAGTGATCCCCGTCCGCTATCGGAGTATCGCTCACGAAAGATGACAGGAGCACGCCACTCTTATAAAAAGCCCACCATTCCTTCTTCTCCGCGTCCGCCTTCACTCCGGCAACCGTAGTGATGAAAAGGCCGCCTTCTCCTTCCTCTCCCTCCGCAAGCTTCTGCTCGAGCAGGGCCTCGGAGAGATACTTAGTCTCGGTTTTGAAAGTATACTCCTTGCTGTCGCCTTCAGCCTTCACTACCTCAAAGGTTATTGTCTTCACGCCTTCGGTCGCCGTTTCCTGCGAGTTCTTCCACAGGAGGATCAAAAGCACCGCTATTATGATGATCCCGACTATCGTTATTATTATCTTGATATCACTCTTTTTGGTTTTCATCGTTCCGCCTCCGCACAGGGACTTTATGTATAAGTTCAGCACAGTATACCACGGGCTAAAACAGGTGTCAATTTTGCAGTTTTTATACTAATTGAATATTCAGTTTTGAATATTCGTTTTCGGAGGCTTCATTCATTTTAAAAACCTCTTTTCATAAGGTTTTGCACACTTTCCACAGAGTTTTCCACAGCTTTTATACATTCACCCGGCACTGGATATACATTTTACCGCTTTACATAACACCTTATGTTATTTATATTACTGTATATTTTTACCGGTATATACAAAAAGCCGTGCAGAAAAAAGCTTCTGCACGGCTTTCCGGCTTTATTGTTCTTACACCAGTTCGAGCACTGCCATCTCGGCTGCGTCGCCGCGGCGGGGGCCGATGCGGGTAATGCGCGTATAGCCGCCGTTACGCTCTGCGTAACCGGGAGCGATCTCGGAAAACACCTTCGTTACGATGTCTTCTCTGGTAATGAATGCAAGCGCCTGGCGCCTGGACGCCAGAGTGTTCGTCTTGCCAAGAGTTATCATTTTCTCGGCGAGCGGAGCGATTTCCTTCGCTCTCGTTATCGTAGTCTCCATCCTTCCGTGATCGAGGAAGTCTGTGACCTGCTGCCTGAGCATCGCCATACGCTGGTCGGTTGTTTTGCCGAGCTTACGGGTACCGGGCATATTAATTCCTCCTTACGTCTGATCTTCCGGCCTGCTTCAGCCGTTATCGTCGCTGGCGAGGGAAAGCCCCATCATATCCAGCTTGTGGATGACCTCTTCAAGGCTCTTGCGGCCGAGGTTGCGCACCTTGATCATCTCGTCCTCGGTCTTGCTGACGAGATCAGCCACATAGTTTATATTGGCACGCTTAAGGCAGTTGAAGCTTCTGACTGAGAGATCGAGCTCCTCGATCGTCATCTCGAGCACCTTGTCATGCCTGGCTTCGGCCTTTTCGACCACCGTGGGCATATTGCCTACGGAATCGGACAGGTCGGTAAACAGAGTGAAATGGTCGCAGAGTATTTTTGCTCCCAGCGAGAGCGCGTCACGTGCGGAAATGGTCTTATCCGTCCATACTTCAATCGTGAGCTTATCGAAATCCGTCATATTCCCGACTCTGGTGTTTTCCACAGTGTAGTTTACCTTGAGCACGGGAGTATAGATGGAGTCTATCGGAATCACGCCTATAAAGGCCTGCGGATTCTTGTTCTTATCCGCGGAGACATAGCCGCGGCCGTGGCTGAGAGTGATCTCCATACTGAGCGAGGCGTCAGGACCTAAAGTAGCTATGTGAAGATCTTTATTGATGATCTCTACGTCAGCATCTTCCTTGATATCGCCGGCGCATACCTCTCCCTCTCCCGAAGCTTCGATATACACCGTTTTAGGTTCTTCGCAATGGAGCTTTGCTATAAGTCCTTTAAGATTGAGCACGATCTCCGTAACATCCTCTTTAACGCCGGGGATCGTAGAAAACTCATGCTGTACGCCCGCTATTTTTACGGACGTAACTGCGGTGCCTGGGAGGGAAGACAGCAGTATCCTGCGCAGAGAGTTGCCGAGAGTAGTTCCGTATCCGCGCTCAAGCGGCTCAACTACGTACTTGCCGTAGGAATTGTCGCCCGGCGCTTCAAAGCATTCGATGCGCGGCTTCTTGATTTCAACCAAAAGAATACCCTCCTTTAATTTGCATTGTTGGTCTTCTGTTTTGACAGCTTACCGCTTTTGAGGGTCTTTATTACTTGGAGTACAGCTCGACGATCAGATGCTCTTCGATCGGGAAGTCGATATCCTCTCTCGCGGGCATCGCAACGACTTTGGCTGTTCCTGCTTCCTTATCGCATTCGAGCCACTTCGGCGGCTGGCGGAAGGAATTAGCTTCGATAACAGTCTTGAACTTCTCGAGGCTCTTGCTCTTGCTGGTGAGCTCTATGGTCATTCCCGGCTTTACGAGGAAAGAGGGGATGTTGACCTTCTTGCCGTTTACGGTGAAATGGCCGTGACGGACAAGCTGCCTTGCCTCAGCGTGAGACATAGCGAAACCGAGACGATAAACAACGTTATCAAGGCGGGTCTCAAGGATAGCGAGAAGGTTCTCGCCGGCCTGGCCTTTTCTCTTGGTCGCGAGATCAAAATAATCTCTGAACTGCTTCTCAAGAATGCCGTAATATCTCTTAGCCTTCTGCTTCTCGCGCAGCTGCAGGCCGTATTCGGACTTCTTGCTGCGGCCCTGGCCGTGCTGGCCGGGGGCATAGGCGCGGCGCTCAAGCGCGCATTTATCAGAATAACATCTGTCACCCTTCAGAAAAAGCTTCTGGCCTTCTCTGCGGCAAAGGCGGCAAACCGAATCGGTATATCTTGCCATATTTACGTTACCTCCATCAATTTCTTATCCGCAGCGGATCAGACGCGGCGCCTTTTGGGCGGGCGGCAGCCGTTGTGGGGGATGGGTGTCACGTCTTTTATCATCGTGACTTCAAGGCCGGCAGTCTGCAGCGCGCGGATAGCGGCTTCACGGCCGGAGCCCGGGCCCTTAACAAAGACTTCTACCGTCTTCAGGCCATGCTCCATAGCAGCCTTCGCCGCCGTCTCGGCAGCGGTCTGCGCGGCAAACGGGGTGGACTTTCTGGAGCCGCGGAAACCCATTCCGCCGGAAGAAGCCCATGATATGGCGTTGCCGTTCGTATCTGTTATAGTGACCATGGTGTTGTTGAAAGAGGAGCGGATATGCACTGCGCCCTTCTCTATATTCTTGCGCTCGCGGCGCTTGGTTCTTACCTTCTGTTTCTGGTTCTTGGCTGCCATTGCATTATCCCTCCTTACTTCTTCTTATTTGCTATCGTTCTCTTCGGACCCTTGCGCGTGCGGGCATTGGTCTTGCTCCTCTGGCCGCGTACGGGAAGGCCCTTTCTGTGGCGAAGGCCGCGATAGCTGCCTATCTCGACGAGGCGCTTGATATCAAGAGCCACGGAGCGGCGCAGGTCGCCTTCGACTATATAGTTCTTGTCTATGCATTCGCGGAGACGGGTCTCTTCGTCTTCCGTGAGATCTTTAACTCTGGTATCGGGATTGATTCCTGTTGCATTAAGAATGTCCTTTGCGCTCTTTCTGCCGATCCCGTAGACGTAGGTGAGGCCGATTTCGACTCTCTTGTCTTTGGGCAGGTCAACGCCGGCGATTCGTGCCATATTTGCTAATCATTCCTTTCGTGAAATTCTGTCGCTGCTGCCGCATCAGCCCTGACGCTGCTTATGCTTCGGGTTGACGCAAATGACCATGACCTTTCCCTTGCGCTTTATGATCTTGCATTTTTCACACATGGGCTTTACTGAAGGTCTGACTTTCATGATTCTTACCCTCCATAATGAAGTGTGGTTCCGGTTGTTACTTACTTCTCCAGGTTATTCTGCCGCGGGTGAGATCGTACGGCGACATCTGCACCGTTACTTTGTCGCCCGGAAGGATCCTGATAAAATTCATACGGAGCTTACCGGAGATATGTGCCAGGATTTTGTGGCCGTTACCGATGTCCACAAGGAACATCGTATTCGGCAGAGATTCTATCACGGTACCCTCAAGCTCGATTACGTCATCTTTTGCCAAGCTTATGACCCTCCTTGATTCAGCTCTGCCGTTTCAGAGAACTCGGCCAGTGCTTTCCTGATTTCGCTGTTAAGCAGCTTTTCGCCGCTTCTTAGCTTTTGAGCGGCGCGGGAATCGCTTTTGCCCGCGATCCTAATATGCTTAAGCTTTTTCTTCTTGGGCTTTTCAAGCTTTCTTCCCTTGCCGTCGGCCAGCAGGACATATTCTTCCATCCTGTCTATAACAAGGAAGTACTGCCCCTTGTCTCGGCCTGCAAGCGATATCACGATGTGAGATTTTTGTGCGTCCATATCAGTTCAGTCCTCTGCAACTGTGAGAATCTCCGGCCCATCCTTTGTGATAAGCACGGTGTTCTCAAAGTGTGCCGAAAGGGCTCCGTCCTCTGTTATGACTGTCCAGCCATCGTCGAGGACCCTGATGCGGGCGCTGCCTTGGTTTATCATAGGCTCTACCGCGAGCGTCATTCCCGGTATCAGCCGCGGTCCATGTCCCGGATGCCCGAAGTTGGGTACTTCAGGCGGCTCGTGCATACATGAACCTATACCGTGTCCGACGTATTCCCTTACCACGGAAAACCCCTGGCTCTCGGCATATGCCTGAACGGCGTGGGATATATCGTAGAGCCGGTGGCCCGGCGCCGCGAACTTTATCCCTTCGTAAAAGCTCTGCCTTGTAGCCTCTATCAGGCGCACCGCCTCATCGCTGACCTTGCCTACCGTGAAGGTATCGGCGCAGTCTCCGTGGTAGCCGTCTATATAAGCTCCCACGTCGATGCTGACGATATCGCCGTCCTTGATCTTCCGCTGGCCCGGGATGCCATGGATTACCTGATCGTTTATCGAAACGCACACGCTGCCCGGGTATCCGTTGTAATTCAGGAACGAGGGCTTCGCGCCGTGCTTTACGATGTAATGGTATACCGCTTTATCGATCTCCAGCGTGGTGATGCCGGGCGTCAGCATCCTGCCGGCAAAGGCGCGCGCACCGGCCGCGATCCTGCCGGCGCGACGCATTGCCTCTATTTCGTGAGCGGATTTGATTTGGATCTGCGTCATTTGCAGCTCCTTAAAATTGAGAGAATAGATGCGGAAATCTCATCGACGCCGTCGGTCCCGCACACGGGCTTGAGTATGTCTCTCGCGCGGTAGAACTCTATGAGCGGTTCTGTCTGCTCATGGTAAACCGCCAGACGCTCTCTGACTGTTTCGGGCCTGTCGTCGTCGCGAATGATGAGCTTTTCGCCGCATTCGTCGCATATGCCTTCCTCTTTGGGAGGATTGGCTTCTATATGGAACGAGGCTCCGCACGCGGGGCAGACCCTGCGGCCGCTCATTCTCTTTTCAATGTCGGCGTCCTCTGTTTCCATAAGGACTACCGCGTCAAACCTTATGCCCGCCTCTTCCAGGGCCTCAGCCTGCGCTATAGTTCTGGGCATACCGTCGAGGATATAGCCCTGCGCGCAGTCATCCTGAGAAAGGCGCTCTTTAACGATGTCAATGATTACGGCGTCGGGAACAAGCTTGCCGCTCTCCATGAAGGACTTGGCCTTCAGGCCGACGGGCGTGCCGTTCTTCATCGCCTCGCGAAGGATATTTCCCGTAGAGATGGTGGGGATACCAAGCTCTCTGCTGACTACAGCCGCCTGCGTTCCCTTACCCGCTCCGGGAGCTCCGAGCATGATTATCTTCATGGCGGTGCACCTATTATTCAAGGAAGCCCTTGTAGTGGCGGAGCAGGAGCTGATCCTCGATACCCTTCTGGAGCTCTATCGCAACGCCTACGGCGATGATGATAGAGGTGCCGCCGAGGGAGATGCCGCCAAGCTTGGACGCGCTGCTGAATATGAACGGCAGTATTGCTACTATGCCGAGGTAGATGGCGCCGAAGAGCGTTATCTTATTGAGCACGCGCCTGATGAAGTCGGCAGTAGGTCTGCCGGCGCGATAGCCGGGAATGAAACCGCCGTTCTTCTTGAGGTTGTTGGCAACTTCGATCGGGTTGAACTGTATCGTGGAGTAGAAGTATGCAAACGCAAGTATCAGCAGGAAGTAGATTATGGGGTAAGCCACTCCGCCTGTATCGAACACCCTCATTACCCAGCCTTCGTTTCCGTTGGGGATAAAAGCCGCAACGGTCGCGGGGAGGGAGGCGATGGTGCTGGCAAAGATTATGGGCATAACGCCGGACATATTCACCTTCATGGGAAGATGGGTATTCTGGCCGCCGTAAACCTTACGGCCCACAACTCTCTTTGCATACTGGATGGGGATCCTGCGCTCCGCGTTGGTAACGTAAACGATAAGCACAACGAGAAGCAGGACGCCGAGGACTATGCCTACCGCGCCGTACCACTTGAGGGCGCCGGAGGCCAGGTTCCTGACCGTGGTGATAACTGCGCTCGGAAGACGGGAAACGATACTTACGAAGAGTATTATCGAAATACCGTTGCCGATGCCGAACTCCGTGATCTGCTCGCCCAGCCACATCAGCAGCGTAGAGCCGGCGGTGAACGTGGCTATGATGACGATGGCGCCCCACAGGCCGATGCCGGGCTCAAGGTAGCCGTAGCTGTTGAGCATGTAGTAGAAACCAAAGCCCTGGAGCAGGCCGATGACGACTGTGCTGTAGCGGGTTATGGCCTCTATCTTCTTCTTGCCTTCTTCTCCGCCTTCCTTGGAAAGCCTTTCAAGAGCGGGGATGGCAATGCAAAGGAGCTGGATTATGATGCTGGCGTTGATGTACGGCTGTATCGACAGAGCGAATATAGTCGCCTGCGAGAACGAACCGCCGGATATGGTATTGAGCAGTCCGAGAGCCGTATTATCGATCTGGGTGAAATAAGTTTTAAGCAGCTCTGTGTTTACATACGGCACCGTGATGGCGTTGCCGATACGGTAAATAAGAAGTATGAAGAGAGTGAAGAGTATCTTCTTGCGGAGGTCCTCCACTTTCCACGCGTTTTTCAGCGTCTTAAACAACTTACAACACCTCAGCTTTCCCGCCCGCAGCCTCTATCTTCTGTCTGGCTGATTCGGAGAAAGCATTGGCACGAACTGTCAGCTTTTTGGAAACAGTTCCGTTACCGAGGAACTTCACGCCGTACTCGCACTTGGAGAGTATGCCGGTTGCAAGCAGCTCCGCCGCGGTTACGACAGAACCGTCTTCGAACTTATCCAGAACTGATACATTAACAGCTTCCAGGGGCTTTGCAAAAATATTGTTGAAACCTCTTTTGGGGATGCGCCTTGCAAGCGGCATCTGGCCGCCTTCAAAGCCTATTCTGACTCCGCCGCCGCTGCGGGCCTTCTGGCCCTTGTGTCCGCGGCCTGCGGTCTTTCCGTTGCCTGTTCCGGGGCCTCTGCCCTTACGCTTGCCGACGTGGGTAGAACCGGGAGCAGGAGAAAGTTCATGCAAATTCATTTCAGTGACCTTTCCTTTCTTGTTACTCCGGGCGGCTGTCTGATAATTCCGCCCTGAACAAACCGGGGTTTTTATCCCGTCGCCTTATTCGGCCTCGGCTACCTCGATGAGATAACCGATCTGCGCTATTTTGCCCTTCGTCTGAGCGTTGTCCGGCTGGATGGTCTCATCGCCGATTTTGCGCAGTCCGAGCGAATTGGCAGTGGCGATATGCTTGTCGTGTCTGCCGTTAAGACTCTTTACGAGCTTTATCTTAAGATTAGCCATTACCGCGCCTCCTTACTCGATGATTTCCTTGGCGGTCTTTCCCCTGATCTTGGCAACCTGCTCGGCGTCGCGCAGGGATTTGAGACCGACCATAGTAGCCGCAACAACATTCTGCGGATTGTTGGAGCGCAGGCACTTCGTTCTGATGTCCTTGATGCCTACGACTTCCATCACGGCACGCACAGCGCCGCCGGCTATAACGCCGGTACCGGGAGCGGCGGGCTTGAGCAGAACTCTGCCGGCGCCGAACTCGCCGATGACTTCGTGCGGGATCGTGGAACCGGAAAGGGTGATGGTCACGATGTTCTTCTTCGCGTCCTCTATGCCCTTGCGGATAGCTTCGGAAACTTCAGCCGCTTTGCCGAGGCCGTAGCCTACTCTGCCCTTGCCGTCGCCGATGACGCAAAGAGCTGCGAACTTGAAGATGCGGCCGCCCTTGACGGTTTTGGAAACACGGTTGAGGGAAACGACCTTTTCAATGAACTCGGACGGCGCGGCCGTCGATCTGTTATTGTTATAAGCCATAATCTGTCCTCTCCTCCGTCAAAATGCGAGGCCGCCCTCGCGGGCTCCCTCTGCCAGTGCTGCGACACGGCCTTCATATACATATCCGCCGCGATCGAAAACCACGTTGCTGACGCCCTTGGCAGCGGCGCGCTCGGCTACGAGCTTGCCGACCTTCTTGGCAGCTTCCTTGTTGCCGCCGTAAATGCCAAAGTCCTTCTCGACGGAAGACGCAGCTGCGATAGTCACTCCGGTGGTATCGTCGATCACCTGCGCATAGATATTGGACAGGCTTCTGAAAACGCTGAGTCTCGGTCTCTCCGGCGTGCCGGAAACTTTAAAACGCACTCTGCGGTGACGCTTTATTCTCTGCTTGTTGGAATCTACTCTTTTAATCATTCAGGCACACCTCCTTTTACTTACCAGTCTTACCGGTCTTGCCTTCTTTGCGGATGATGACTTCGTCTGCATACTTGATGCCCTTGCCCTTATAGGGTTCGGGGGGTCTCTTTTTGCGGACGTCTGCCGCGAACTGGCCGACCTGCTGCTTATCCGGGCCGCTGATAACGACCTTGTTGGGGTTGGGAACGTCTATCGTTATGCCGGGGACCTCATCAACAAATACCTGATAGGAGAATCCGAGGTTCATAACGAGCTTCTTGCCTTCCTTTGCCGCTCTGAAGCCTACGCCGTTTACCTCGAGCTCCTTGCTGAAGCCCTTGGAAACGCCTTCGACCATGTTGTTCAGAAGGGTACGGGTGAGGCCGTGCAGCGCGCAGTTCTGCTTTTCGTCGTTGGGACGCTTTACGTGGATGACTGCGCCGTCCTGCTCTATTATCATGTTGGGATGGAGAGTTCTAACGAGCTCGCCCTTCGGGCCTTTTACGGTAACGACGTTGCCCTCAGCTATATTGACGGTAACGCCTGCCGGTACATGAATGGGCTGTCTTCCTATTCTCGACATATTCCGTACCTCCCTTACCACACAAAGGCCAGGACTTCGCCGCCGACATGAGCCGCTCTGGCTTTTTTGTCGGTCATGATGCCCTTGGACGTGGAAACGATGGCAATGCCGAGGCCCTTGAGGACCTGCGGAAGCTCATCGGCTCCGGCATAAACTCTCAGGCCGGGCTTGGAAACGCGGCGAAGGCCGCTGATAACCTTTTCCTTGCCGGCATTGTACTTCAGGGTGATCCTTATGATGCCCTGGGTACCGTCGTCAACGATCTGGAAAGCCTTGATGTATCCCTCTTCGAGCAGGATCTCGGCAATAGCCTTCTTCATCTTGGAAGCAGGTACATCTACTGTGTCATGCTTGGCAGAATTAGCATTTCTGATTCTGGTAAGCATATCCGCAACGGGATCTGTTATCTGCATTTTTTTACCTCCTAATAGAGTTACAGATTTTCATCTGTTTCGGCGGCGGGGTATCGGGCCGAAGGCCGACCTCCGCAGTCGTGCCGGGGATTTTGATATTTTTACGGGCGATTACCAGGACGCCTTTTTGACGCCGGGAATCTGGCCCTTGTACGCCAGTTCTCTGAAGCAGATACGGCAGATGCCGTAATCTCTCAGATACGCATGGGGACGGCCGCAGATCTTGCACCTGTTGTACTTGCGGGTGGAGAACTTCGCGGGAGCCTGCTGCTTGAGTATCATAGATTTCTTAGCCATTTTTCATTTCCTCCTGTCAGCTCTGTACGAAGGGAGCGCCCATAAGAGCAAGCAGCTCGCGAGCTTCCTCGTCGGTCTGGGCAGTAGTGCAGATGACTATGTCCATGCCGCGGATCTTTTCGACCTTATCGTAATCGATCTCGGGGAATATAAGCTGTTCCTTAATGCCCAGAGCGTAATTTCCTCTGCCGTCGAAGGCGGTGGAAGAAATGCCGCGGAAGTCGCGGACGCGGGGCAGCGCCACGTTGAACAGGCGGTCGAGGAACTCCCACATCTTATCCTGGCGGAGAGTTACCTTTACGCCTACCGGCATGCCCTCTCTCAGGCGGAAGTTAGCTACGGACTTGCGAGCCTTGGTGACCACGGGCTTCTGGCCTGTGATGGCCGCTATGTCTTTCACTACCGCGTCGAGAGCCTTGGCATTGTCTCTTGCGTCGCCGCAGCCTACGTTTACGACTATCTTTTCGAGACGGGGGATCTGCATGACGCTCTTATACTCAAACTTCTTCATGAGGGCGGGAGCGACTTCTTCAAGATACTTTTTCTTCATTCTTGTCATGTTCTCTCTCCTCCCCCTCAGATCTCGGCGCCGCACTTTTTGCAGACGCGGACCTTCGTTCCGTCGTCCTTGATCTTGTGCGCCGTTCTTGTGGGCTTGTCACACTTCGGGCAAACGCGCATGACCTTGCTCACGTATATCGGAGTTTCTTTCTTTATGATTCCGCCTTCTTCTCCCTGCTTGCGGGGCTTCTGGTGGCGCTTTGCGACGTTAACGCCTTCAACGATCACCTTTCCACCCTTCGGGTCGGCGGAGAGCACCTTGCCCTTTTTGCCCTTGTCCTTGCCGGACAGGACAACAACGACATCGTCTTTCCTGATGTTCATGTTAAATAACCTTTCCTTTCATCGTCGTAAAGCGTACACGGACGATAGCGTCTCTCGGTACGCCGATCCGCTTGCCTCAGCAGCGGTACGCGCTTGAAATATTGGTGTTCCGACCCCTTACTCAGATAACTTCGGGAGCGAGGGAGAGGATCTTCATGTAATCCTTGTCGCGGAGCTCTCTGGCCACCGGGCCAAAGATGCGGGTGCCGCGGGGATTCTTGTCGTCCCTGATAAGGACTGCCGCGTTTTCATCAAAACGGACATAAGTGCCGTCGGCTCTGCGTACGCCCTTCGCGGAACGGACGATAACGGCCTTGACCACTTCGCCCTTCTTAACAGTTCCGCCGGGAGCCGCCTTGCGGACAGAGGCAACGATAACGTCGCCAATGTTGCCGTATTTGCGCTTCGAGCCGCCCAGCACGCGGATGCATTTGATTTCCTTGGCGCCGGTATTATCGGCTACCTTCAGATAGGTTTCCTGCTGGATCATTTGTGGAAATCCTCCTTGTACCTTTACAATTCAGCTCAAAGCTGGTATTACTTCGCCTTCTCGATGATCTCGACCACGCGCCATCTCTTGTCCTTGGACAGCGGGCGGGTCTCCATCACTCTTACGGTATCGCCTATGCCGCATTCGTTGTTTTCGTCATGGGCTTTCAGCTTATAGCTTCTTTCTACTATTTTCTTATAGAGCGGATGGGCAACTCTGTTCTCGACGAGGACGACTACCGTCTTATCCATTTTGTCGGAAACTACCCTGCCGACTCTGACTTTTCTGGAACCGGTCCTTACTTCGTTCACTTACTTTGCCTCCTAACCGTCCGCGCGGGCGGAAAGCCCAAGCTCGTTTTCTTTAATGATCGTCTTGACTCGGGCAATGTCCTTCTTGACTTCCTGAATCTTGAGCGGATTGTCAAGCTGGTTCGTAGCGTGCTGCATACGAAGCATGAAAAGGTTCTTCTTGAGCTCATCAAGCTTCTTGGCGAGCTCTTCGGCGTTAAGTTTGCGCACCTCGTTTGCCTTCATCTCATTCACCACCTGTCTCGGTCTCGCGCGCGACTATCTTCGTCTTTATCGGCAGTTTGTGGCTGGCAAGACGGAGGGCCTCTCTGGCCGCTTCCTCGGGAACGCCTGCTATCTCAAACATAACTCTGCCGGGCTTGACGACTGCTACCCAGTACTCCGGGGAGCCTTTACCGGAGCCCATTCGGGTCTCGGCGGGCTTCTGGGTTATGGGCTTATCGGGGAAGATCTTTATCCAGACCTTGCCGCCGCGCTTTGTATAACGTGTCATAGCGATACGGGCTGCCTCGATCTGATTGCTCGTGATCCACGCGGGCTCAAGAGCCTGGAGACCGAACTCGCCGTTGCTTACCACATTGCCTCTCATGGCCTTGCCCTTAAGGCGGCCTCTCTGTACTCTGCGGTACTTAACTCTCTTCGGAAGAAGCATTAGCGGTTTCCTCCTTCCTTCTGCTGCTGGGGAGCGGCGTTCTGGGGACCTCTGGTGAAGCCCTGGCCGGATCTGCCGCCGGTGTAGCCGTTGGGCCTGGGGCCGTTGCTCTGAGCGCCCTGCGGAGCTCTGTTGTAGCCGCCCTGACCTCTGTTGTTGTTATATCCGCCCTGGCCGGGTCTGCCGCCCTGGTTGGGCCTGCCCTGGCCGGGTCTGCCTCCGCGGCGGTCGCCGCTGCGGCGGTCTCTGCGCTCGCCGTAAGGCTTGCTGGTATCCATGGTCCTCGGGGTGGTCCTGAGCGTCTGGCTGAGAACTTCGCCCTTGTAGATCCACACCTTTACGCCGAGACGGCCGTAGGTGGTGGCAGCTTCGGTGAAGCCGTATTCGATGTCGGCTCTGAGAGTCTGCAGGGGGATGGTTCCCTCGTGATAGCTCTCGGAGCGGGCTATCTCGGCGCCGCCGAGACGGCCGGAAACGGCTACCTTGATTCCGCGTACGCCCAGGCGCATGGCTCTGGACATGGCGTTTTTCATCGCGCGGCGGAAGGATATACGCTTCTCGAGCTGAGCCGCTATATTCTCTGCCACGAGCTGAGCGTCGGTATCGGGGGTCTTGACTTCTACGATATCGAGCTTAACGGGCTTTTTGATCATGGCTTCGAGCTTTGCGCGAAGCTTCTCTATTTCAGCGCCGCCCTTGCCGATAACGACGCCGGGACGGGAGCAATGCAGGTAGATTCTGACCTTTACGTTGTCTCTCTCTATCTCGATCTTGGAAATACCTGCAGAATAAAGCGTGGACTTCAGATATTTGCGGAGATTGTAATCCTCCACTATCAGGTCGCCCACTTTATCGTTTCTGGCGTACCAGCGGGAATCCCAGTCCTTTATCACGCCGACACGCAAGCCGTGGGGATTAACTTTCTGTCCCATAAATGACCTTTCCTTTCATTTCTCAAGTCGCAAAATAACCGTCAAAGGGAACGGCAGGACTTATTCCTTTTCCTTCACAACTATGGTGATGTGCGACGTTCTCTTGTTGATGCGGTACATTCTGCCCTGAGCCCTCGGCATACCTCTCTTGAGGATGGGGCCTTCGTTGACGTAAGCTTCCGAGACATAGAGCTTCTCGGGATCCATCTCGAAGTTGTTTTCGGCATTTGCCGCGGCGCTGTGCAGCAGCTTGAGCATGAGCTCGGAGGCTGCCTTCGGCGTCTGCATAAGGATGGCGGCCGCTTTGCCGACTTCCTTGCCGCGAATAAGGTCGCATACTATTTTGACCTTACGGGGGGAGATGCGGGCATATTTTATATTAGCTCTGGCTTCCATTATGACCATTCCTTTCTGCCGGCTTACTTGCCGGACTTGCTGCCGGCGTGGCCTCTGAAGGTCCTCGTCGGGGCAAATTCGCCAAGCTTATGGCCGACCATGTCCTCGGTGATGTAAACCGGAACATGCCTGCGGCCGTCATGTACGGCGATCGTGTGTCCCACGAAGGCGGGGAAAATGGTGGAAGCTCTGGACCAGGTCTTAAGAACTTTCTTTTCGCCTGCTGCATTGAGTTCGTTGACTCTCTTCAACAGCTCCGGGGCTACGAACGGCCCCTTCTTAATGCTTCTGCTCATTTATCTTCCAGCCTCCTTACTTGCTGTTGCGGCGCTTGACTATGAACTTATTGGTGCGGTTCTTCGTCTTGCGCGTCTTGTAGCCGAGTGCCGGCTTGCCCCACGGAGTAACAGGTCCGGGACGTCCTACAGGGCTCTTGCCTTCGCCGCCGCCGTGCGGATGGTCGCAGGGGTTCATGACGCTGCCGCGCACTGTCGGGCGAATGCCCATGTGGCGTTTTCTGCCGGCCTTGCCGATGGAGATGTTTTCATGGTCGAGGTTGCCTACCTGGCCGATGCAGGCCATGCAGTTCATGCGGACGTAGCGGACCTCGCCGGAGGGAAGCCTTACCTGAGCAAGGTCGCCTTCCTTTGCCATCAGCTGCGCTGCCGTGCCGGCGCCGCGAACGAGCTGAGCGCCGCGTCCCGGGTTGAGCTCCACATTGTGGATTATCGTGCCGACCGGGATGTTTGCCAGCGGAAGGGCGTTGCCGGGCTTTATGTCTGCGGAAGCGCCGGAAAGTATCGTGTCGCCCACAGCCAGGCCGACGGGAGCGATGATGTATCTCTTCTCGCCGTCTTCATACTGCACGAGCGCGATGTTGGCGCTGCGGTTCGGGTCATACTCAAAGCGGAGGACGGTAGCGGGCATATCCTGCTTGTCCCTCTTGAAGTCGATGATCCTGTACTTCCTCTTGTTGCCGCCGCCTCTGTGGCGAACAGTGATGCGGCCGTAGCTGTTGCGGCCGTTGATCTTGTTGATCGGCTCGATGAGGCTTTTTTCGGGTTTCGCTTTCTTATCTATACCGTCGAAAGCAGATACTGTCATATGTCTTCTCGACGGAGTAGTAGGCTTATAGCTTCTTATAGCCATCTGGCGTTTTCACTCCTTTTTACGGATTTATTATGCCATTCCTTCAAAGAACTCTATAGTCTTGGATTTTTCCGTAAGCTTTACAACGGCTTTCTTCCAGGACGGCGTCGTGCCTTCCGGCTGGGCGCCCATACGTTTCTTTTTACCGGGAACGTTTGTGGTGGTGACTTTTTCGACCTCAACGCCGAATGCTTCCTCTACGGCTCTCTTGATGTCGATCTTGGTTGCGTCCTTGGCTACCTCAAAGGCATACTTCTTTATGTCGATGGCTTCCATGGACTGTTCGGTTATGATCGGTCTCTTGATGACATCATACGGTGATTTCATCAGGCGTACACCTCCTCTATCCGCTTGAGGGCGTCCTTATCAACTACGAAGCTGCCGCAGTTGAGAACGTCATAGGGGCTGAGTATAGTGGCTATCGTTGTCTTTATGCCGGGGATGTTGCGCGCGCTCTTTATGACGTTTTCTCTCGGCTCGGGAGTTACCACGAGAGCCTTGCCGCTGACCTTGATGGCGTTAAGGAAATCCTTGAACGTCTTGGTCTTGATCTCTGCCATATTGAGGCCGTCGATCACGATGATCTGGCCGTCGGCCGCCTTGGAGGACAGAGCGCTCTTGAGAGCGAGACGTCTGAGCTTCTTATTAATGGTATAGCTGTAATCGCGGGGCTTGTTGGCGAACGCGTTGCCGCCGTGGGTCCACTGCGGAGCTCTCGTGGAGCCGTGACGCGCGTGGCCCGTGCCCTTCTGACGCCAGGGCTTCTTGCCGCCGCCGGAAACCTCGCCGCGGGTCAGGTTGCTCTGGGTGCCCTGCCTCATGTTGGCGAGATGATTCTTAACGGATTCGTGAACTGCGTAAGAGTTCGGCTCTATGCCGAAAATGGCGTCGGAGAGCTCGACTTCGCCGGTTACCTCACCGGCCATGTTATAGACCTTAACAATCATTTAAGTCTCTCCTTTCTTAGCGCCTTGCGGACTGCTTCTGCGGGTTCGTGCTGACGGTCTGGACGCTGTTCTTTTCCTTGACCACCTGTACGGAGCTCCTGAGATATACGACTCCGCCCTTCGGGCCGGGGATAGCGCCGCGCACGGCGATAACGCCGAGCTCCGGATCTACCTTTACAACGTCGAGATTCAGTACGGTTACCTGCTCGGAGCCCATGTGGCCTGCGCCGATCTTGCCCGGGAAAATCCTGGAGGGATCAGTGCTCGAGCCCATGCTGCCTGCATGACGGTGGACCGGGCCGCCGCCGTGAGAGGTGGGGGTGCGCTGCGCGCCCCATCTTTTGATAACGCCCGCGTAGCCTTTGCCGCGGCTGATGCCGGTTACGTCGACTCTGTCGCCGGCTGCGAAGGTCTCCGCCGTGATCTCATCGCCCACGTTGAGAGCTTCCGCGTTATCAAGCTTGAATTCCTTGAGGTGTTTCTTGAGGCCTACGCCGGCCTTCTTGAGGTGGCCCTGCTCAGGCTTGCTGAGGTGCTTTTCCTTAACGTCCTCATAGCCGAGCTGTACGGCGGAATATCCGTCCTTCTCAACAGTCTTCTTCTGCACGACCACGCAGGGGCCTGCTTCAATGACTGTTACGGGGATGACCTTTCCCGCCTCATCGAAAATCTGCGTCATGCCGACCTTTTTCCCGATGATTGCTTTCTGCATACGGTTTTTTCCTCCTTATTAAGGTTATTGGTTGGCGTTTCCGCCAACTTGACCCGCCTGCCCGATCAAACGGCAGGCAACGGGTACTTTACAGTTTGATCTCTATCTCAACGCCGGCGGGCAGTTCGAGAGCCTGCAGGGCCTCGATGGTGCTCTGGGTGGGGTTGAGGATGTCCACAAGGCGCTTGTGCGTCCTGCGTTCGAACTGCTCACGGCTGTCTTTATATTTGTGAACTGCGCGCAGTATCGTTACTATTTCTTTCTTGGTGGGAAGAGGGATAGGGCCGGAGACCTTCGCTTCGGTGCGCTTCGCGGTCTCTACTATCTTCTCCGCTGCCTGGTCGATGAGCTGATGGTCATAGGCTTTCAGCCTTATTCTGATCATCTTCTTGCTGGGTGTTGCCATGTTTTTTCCTCCTAAGCGTACGATTTTGGGTTTTCTTTTTTCCCCGTTCCGTACGGATGAGAATTTCTGTACGCTGTGCCGTGCGTATCATTCCCGCCCATAAATCAAACCGGCTCAAGGAACAAGCCGGTTAACATCTGAACGCGGCGATATACGCCTTTTTGGCCATGCCGCATGCGCGGACAGTCTCCAGATATTTCTCAGCCGCCCGATTATCGGACATACTCCGCGTGAGTGACCGGCGCAAAGGCCGCAATCTCCCGCTTCATCGCAGTATACACCCTTGGTTCAGCAAAGGCGCTTGAGCATAATATCAAAATCCCCTCTCGTTGTCAAGAGGGGATTTCAATTATTTTTTTATTTTCTTTTACCTTATCATGCGGTCAAGGCTCACTTTTGCTCCTTCTATAGTCTGCTCAGGCAGAAGGATCTCGTTCTTCTCGCCGCGCAGGCACTCGTAAACGTCCTCAAGCGAGACCTTCTTCATATCCCTGCACACGAAGCTGCCGCTCACGGTTATGAACTCCCTGTCCGGGAACTCCTTCGCAAGCTTCCGCTCTATTTCGCATTCCGTGCCTATGATGAACCTCTTTTGGTCGGAGGCGGCCACGTATTTGAGTATGGCGGAGGTGCTGCCTATAAAGTCGGCGTGCTTTCTCACCGAGGCGCGGCACTCCGGGTGAACGAGGAACGGCGCGTCCGGCATTTTCTCCTTCGCGGCAATAACGTCGCTCTCGCGCACGGAATCATGCACCGGGCAGCAGCCCGGCCAGAGGATCATTTCCTTCTCCGGCACCTGCTGGCCTATGTAGCCGCCGAGGTTCTTGTCGGGAATGAAAATCACCCGCTCCGCGTCAAGGTTTTTTACCTGCTCGAGCGCGGAGGCGGAAGTGCAGCATATATCGCTCACCGCCTTTACGCCGGCGGACGAGTTGACGTAGCACATGACGGCCGCGTCGGGGAAGCGTTCCTTCAGTCTGAGCACCTGCTCCGGCGTTATCATATCGGCCATGGGGCAGCCGGCGTCCGGAACGGGTATCAGGACCTTTTTATCCGGCGAGAGTATCTTGGCGCTCTCGGCCATAAAGCGCACGCCGCATACGACTATGAGCCTCTGTTCGGCTGCGGCGGCCCTTTTTGCCATCTCGAGCGAATCGCCCACTACGTCCGCAACCTCCTGGACCTCGAGCGGCATATAAAAATGCGCCAGTATGAACGCATCCTTTTCTTTCTTCAAAGCGATGATCTTTTCCTTTATGTTCATAATCGGCCCTCCCGATCTTTTAGCGGAGCTCTTACGCCCCCTGTGTTGTGTACAAAATATCACAGCCGCGGGGCAAATACAAGAGAAAATCTCCTATATTATAATAGGTATATAAGCGGCGGAGGCAAATCTTGTGTGTTGCGCTTGTAATTATATAATGGTATAATCAAGAAAATCCTGCATGGGAGGTGTCTGCACTGAAAAGAGTCCTTTCTCTTATACTCGTTACAGTTCTTCTCGTGTCCTTATCCGCCGCTCTCAGCGCAGGCACGGCGGAGGATCCGCTCATATCTCTGAGTTATCTTAAGGGACAATATACCTCTTCCCTTCTCTCCCTGGCCAGGGAGGAATACTCCAAGTCCTCCGAAACTCTTCTCGCGGAGGCCGGGGAACGCTTCGCCAGCGCCACGGAAGGCTATATGCTCGGCGCGCCGGAATCCGAATTTTCCTCCGGCTACAGCGTCTTAAACTTCAACGCGGGCGATGAGCTCACTTTGTATTCCGGCGCCAGCGCCGTCATTCTCGGAGGCGCCGCGCTCGTTTCCGTTAATAGCGGCGAGCTTATAGACGTTTCAAAGGGTTCCGTCGTCTCCGTTTTGGACTCCGCCAATCCCTCTGCCCGGATGGCGAAAAACGGCGTCCGCTATTTTGCCGCCGAGGAAAGCTCCGCCAGATTTACATGCTATGTTTCCGGAAGCATAGCGGTGGACGGCTTCTATAATCTCTCCCGGGGCGACGGTTCCGCCCCCGGCCTTCTGTTCACGGACGTCCCCGGCTCTTACTGGGCAGCGGATTATATCTATGCTCTTGCCGACCGCAAGCTTGTAAACGGCATGGGCGGCACCACCTTTGAGCCGCTGACCACAATGACCCGCGCCATGTTCGTTACCGTAATGGGCCGCCTGAGCAATATAAAGACCTCGTCCTATACTTCCAATACATTCTCGGATGTCACCACCGACGCATGGTACTCACCTTACGTCGCCTGGGCCTCCAGGAAGGGCATAGTTACCGGCTATGACGACGGCACCTTCCGCCCGAACGAGCCCATAACACGCGAGCAGATGGCCGTAATGATCATCCGCTATATAGACTTTGCCGAGCTTTCTCTGAAGGATAAAAACGAGGCCGCCGAATTCACGGACTCTGACCTAATAAGCTCCTGGGCGGCGGACGCCGTGGAGCGCGCGCAGCGCCTCGGCCTGATAACCGGCCGCGACAGCGGCGCCTTTGACCCGAAGGGCACGGCGAACCGCGCGGAGGTCTGCACGGTGCTTTACAGGCTGATATCGCAAATGTAAAGAACAACTTGAGGGCCCGGATAAGATCCGGACCCTCGTTTTCTATTACAGCAACCTCTGTCTCTCTTTATAATCCGGCAGGACCGATGCCATAAGCGCGTAAAAGGCCCTGCCGTGGTTTTTATGCGCTATGTGTGCCAGCTCATGCACTACCACGCAGTCAACCGCCTCCGGCGGACGCATCATGAGACGCCACGAAAAGCAGAGGCTGTTTTTTGAACTGCAGCTTCCGAAGCGCGCCTTCGCGCCGGTTATTTTTATATTGGTCGGCTCGAGGCCCATTATTGCGGCATAATAGTTCACTCTTTCCGGAATTACTCTCCTGGCCTCCGCTATCAGCCGAGCTTTTTCCTTCTCGTCCGGCTCGGGATAGCGTTCAAGGCGCCTTTTCTGCAGCTCGAGGTGCTTTTCTATCCAAACCCGCTGGCTTTCGGCAAAGGCCTCGGCCGCAGAGTCCGGGCAGCCGCGCGGCACCCGCACTATGACCTTTGCGTCCCTGGTTATCTCCACCGCCATGCTGCGCCGCTTCGAGCGCACTACGGTATATTCCGTCACGGCTGTTTCATCCTTTCAAATGCTCCCAACCCGAAATCTTCCGGCTCTCTCCCGCGCGCGAGTTCTTCCTTCCGGCTTTTGGGGAGCTTTTTTATCATCCGCTCGAGCCTGAGCGCCTCCGGTTTCCCGGGCGCGGCCCAGACCGCCTCAAGGCGCACGGCTTTATGCGCGCGAGTATATTTCGCGGCTTTTCCTCCGCCCCGCGCGTGCTCTTCGAATCTTCTTTTCGGGTCCGTAGTGATGCCGGTATAGAGCGAGCCGTCCTCGCACCGGAGCATATAAACGTAATAATCCATGGCGCAAGTATAGCAGAGATGTACGCCCCTTTCAATCACCGGCTTTTCTGTACACTATTTGGTGCAGCAAAAAAACAACCCCCAGGGGGGCTTGTGCGCCGAGTTTCGGATGCTATACTGTTATCATCACGAATTAAAAGGATGTGATCTTATGCATATGGCAGACGCACTGCTTGCTCCGGCCGTGGCGGCCACTATGTACGTCGCCTCCGGCGCCGCTGCAGGCGTTTCGATCCACAAGCTGAGAAAAGATTCCGAGCCTCAGAAGCTCCCCATTATGGCGGTGACCTCTGCGCTGGTCTTCGCCGGCCAGATGATAAACTATACCATCCCCGGCACCGGCTCCTCCGGCCACATGTGCGGCGGCATGCTGCTCTCCGCGCTCCTCGGCCCCTTTGCCGGATTCCTCTCAATGATAGTGATTCTGGCAATACAATGCCTCTTCTTTGCCGACGGCGGCCTGATGGCGCTTGGAGCCAACGTCTGGAACATGGCCTTTTACGGCTGTTTCGTCGGCTATTTCCTTATATGGAGGCCCATAATGCGCGGCAGGCTTTTCGGTGAGGGCAAGGGCTCCCAGCGGCTGCGCATAATCGCCGCATCCGTTATAGGCTGCGTCGTTTCCCTGCAGCTCGGCGCTTTCTCCGTTGTTCTTGAAACCAGCCTTTCCGGCATAACCGAGCTTCCCTTCGGCGCCTTCTGCGCGCTGATGCAGCCGATACATCTCGCCATAGGCCTGATAGAGGGCGTAGTTACGGCAGCCGTGCTCGTATTCGTCCATGAGGCCAGACCCGAGCTCCTTCGCGACGCCCGCGCTCTCGGCGGCTCCGCGCCGAAGCGCTCTCTTAAGAGCGTTGTAATAATCCTGGCGGTAGTCGCCGTAGTAGTAGGCGGCGGGCTGAGCCTCCTCGCCAGCAGCAATCCCGACGGCCTCGAGTGGGCTCTGTTCGGCAACGTCGAGAAGGGCTACTCCGAGAACATGGGGCTCGATGAAGAAAGCTTCGGCGTTTCCAGCTCAGTTGCCGATACCGCGGGCTCTATCCAGGAGAGCACCTCCTTCCTGCCCGACTATTCCTTCGCGGATAACGAAACTCCCGCCGGGACGACCGTTTCCGGCATAGTCGGCTCCGCTATGGTTGCGGCCGTGGCCTTGCTGATCTGCCTTGCCGGCGGATTCTTCCGCAGAAAAAAGCGCAAGGCGGAATAAATCCTCTTATAATAATGTAAGGCAGGGGTCATTGCTTCAATGGCCCTTGCCTGCGTATAAGGATAAGCCTCTATGAACAAAATGGAAAAGGCTCTTTTTGAGCTTTCCGAAATGGACGAGCTTGCCGCCCGCCGCTCGCCGATTCATTCCCTGAACCCGGCGGCAAAGCTCATAACCACAATAGTATATATAGTTATAGTCGCCTCGTTCGGAAAATACGATCTCAGCGGGCTCATCATAATGGTGCTCTATCCCGCTATTCTGTTTCAGGTAAGCGGAGTGCCTATATCCGTCTGCTTCTACAAGCTGCGCATCGTGCTCCCGCTTGTAATCGCGGTGGGGCTTTTCAATCCCATCTTTGATCGGGCGCCGCTTCTCCATTTGGGAAACATCGCTGTCTCCGGCGGCGTAGTTTCAATGTTAACGCTTATGCTCAAGGGAGTCTTTTGCCTGAGCGCGTCTTTTCTGCTCATGGCCACCACTTCGATAGACAGCATCTGCGCCGCGCTGCGCGCGCTGCACGTTCCGGGCATGCTTGTAACTCTGCTGCTCTTGACCTTCCGCTACGTCGGCGTGCTGACCCGCGAGCTTTCCGTTATGACCGAGGCCTATAAGCTGCGCGCTCCCGGGCAGAAGGGCATACACCGCTCCGCCTGGGGCTCTTTTCTCGGCCAGCTGCTGCTGCGCAGCATGGACCGCGCGGAGGAGCTTTATTCCAGCATGCAGCTGCGCGGCTTCAAGGGCGAATTCCATTACGCTCCGTCAAAGCCCTTTGCCGCGAAGGACGCGGCGTATATGATACTGTGCTGCGGCATTTTCATCCTGCTCCGCTTTGTTCGCGTGACCGCCCTGCTCGGCAGGCTGTTTGTGAGGTAATGTAATGATAGAATTCAAGAACGTCTCTTTTTATTACGAAAAAGACAGACCCGTCCTGAGCGGCATATCCTTTAAGATAGAAGCAGGCGAGTCGGTGGGCCTGATAGGCGCAAACGGCGCCGGAAAATCCACTCTGATGAAGATCCTGCTCGGTCTCCTGAGCGCCGAGGGTGAAGTCCTTGTCGACGGCGCTCCCGTAGAAAAGCGCTCTCTTCCCGAAATACGCCGCAAGCTCGGCTTTCTGCTGCAGAATTCGGACAACCAGATGTTCATGCCGACCGTATACGAGGATATAATCTTCGCCCCGCTCAATTACGGCGTGCCGCGCCCGGAGGCCGAGGTGCGTGTCGATTCCGTACTTGAAATGCTCGGGCTTCAGGAGCTTAAGCACCGCCACAACCACAAGATCTCCGGCGGAGAAAAGCGCATGGCCGCCATAGCCGCCGTGCTCGCGATGGAGCCGGAGGCGATACTAATGGACGAGCCCTCCTCGGCGCTCGATCCTTATAACCGCAGGATAGTGATAAACACCATAAAAAAACTGCCGCAGACAAAGCTCATCGCCTCGCACGACCTGGATATGATCCTTGACGTATGTGACCGCGTGATCCTCCTCTCCGGCGGCAGGATTGCCGCCGACGGCCCCGCCGAAACGATCCTGCGCGACAGGCAGCTGCTTGAAAGCAACCGTCTCGAGCTGCCCTTCTGCCTTGCGGGCAGAGCATAAATACGGGTATAAGCAAAAAAGAGCCGCTTTAGAATAAAAGCAGCTCTTTTTTCTGTTTTCGTCAGTATTCCTCTTCATTCAGGATATTTGCCAGGATATATTCGCCCCAGGAGTATTCGGAGAGAAATTCACCCTCGAATTTATCTCTTATATCCATGTTTTTATCCTGCCAGGCGTAATAGTCGCAGTCAAACATCGAGGTATCTACCATCTGCCCTCTGCGGGTCGATATGAGCAGGCCCTCCAGCGATTCTTCCCTAAGCGTCTGGCGGAGTCTGCGGAGCGCGTTATAAAAAACGCTCATGTTGGCGTTGCTGTAGCTGCGGCCTTCCCATATGGTGCTGTATATCTCCTCGTTGCTTATTTCCCTGCCTCTTCGCGTAACTATAAGCGCAAGGATCTCCTTGGCCTTGCCGGTAAACGGCAGAGGATTGCCGTCGCGCATGACCACAAAGCGGCCGAAGGTCTGGATGTAAAGCCTTTTGCGCTGGCGATGGGCTATAAGGCGTATCCTCTCCATCACCATCTCGAGCGTTTCCTTGCTGTAAGGCTTAAGGACATAGTAATCGCCGCCGATTTGGTTGAAATCCCAGATGTATTCGTCATATGCGGACACGAAAACTATCAGCACATCCGGCCGTATGGCCCTGAGCTTCTTGGCTAATTCTATGCCGTTGGTCCCGGGCATAGCTACGTCAAGAAAGGCCAGCTCGATTGGATTCCTGAGCGCGTAATCCATGGCGTCCTGTGCTGTTTCAAACTGGCCCACTATATAGATATCTGAAATATCGGCACTCAGCCTGACAAAGCGTTTCAGCATGAGTGGCTCATCGTCAACAACAATCGCTCTCACTCCGCCCCCTCCTTAATTAAAACCTTCTTGGTACAACCTTATTGTAAAAGTCTGTAACAAACGCCCTACCAACGAATCCCCGCTGCGAGCACTGTTCACGCCTTTTTAAGAAAATCTTCTATGGTCGTGCTCGAAAGAACATGCTCCACTTCGTTTTGAATCTTTTTGAGCTGCCTGTTTTGTTTTTTATACAGGCCGCTCTTTTTGTCAAATACGGCAAACAGATTTGCACCCTGCTCCGTGGCCTCAAGGACGTCGAGCAGCGATTTCCGGTAAAACGCCGGCCCGGGGTAATACAATGCGTCGTTGTCATCTGTCTTTCTCGATGAAAGCGTATCTTTGATTTCAAGATATCCGCAGATGCGATTGGCGCTTATTTTGGGTATCCCCGTCTGCGAGCTGATTTCAGAGACCGAAAACCCGTCGCCGCTGGCATCTCTATACGGCCACTGTTCTCCTATATAAAGCAGAATCCGCAGTGCATAATCCGTATCTCGCTTTAACTGCATACCATCCCTCCTTGCAAGTTGAAACACGCGGTCTTGTTCAACGCTTGCTTGAATCATATCAAGCCTGCTATAACCGCTTACCAACGAGGGGCTGCTGCAGGTTTTTCCTCGGCATATGTGCAGTCTGTCAGCGTGCCTGCGGTTTGGGAATCGTCACCGTCACCTTCGTCCCGATTCCGGGAGCGCTGCTCACTTCCACCTGCGAATTCATTACCTTGTCGAGCCGGAATTTAATGTTTTCAAGTCCGGTAGAATCCTTCCTCCCGAGAGCGACGTCTATTCTGAGCAGCTCCACTTCAAATCCGACTCCGTCGTCCTCCACCTCAACTATCCACGCTTTCTCATTCTCCCTGCTGTGTATGGTAACCGTGCCGCCTTTTGCGCCCCGCTCATATATCCCGTGGCGTATAGCGTTTTCCACGAGCGGCTGGATGCTCAGCGGCAGTATTGAAAAGTCCTCTGCCTTTATATCCCATACTATTTTAAGCTTATCGCCGAAGCGCATTTTCTCTATGTTTACATATGCCCTTATATTCTCCAGTTCTTTGGCAAACGGTATCGGCGCATCGCTTGACATCGCTCTCACGCAGCTGCGCAGATGTACGGTAAAATCTCCTATCAGCTGCGAGGCGTATTCCGGATCCTCCATAACTATTTCCTGTATGGAGCCCAAGGCGTTATACAGAAAATGCGGCTGCATCTGACTGGTGGAATTCCTTATGCGGCTCATTTTGAGCGCATCTTCAAGGTCTTCAAGTTCCTTTTCCCGGCGCTGCTGCTCCGTAAGGTCATAAACCACGAGAAAAGCTATTATATCTCCGGACCCGTCGTCCCTGTAAAGATAGAATACTCCACTGCAAGGCTGCGGCTCCTCGTCCGCCCTTTTTATGCTGAATGAAACCGACGCTCTCTTTTCCCCGCGTTCAAAACAGGAGATAAGGTAGTTTCTATCGCTTATAAAAGCAAACTTATCTGCATTTTTTACCACCTGCTCTTTGCAAATGATCCCCATAAAATCGCTGTACCGTACACTCTCTCCGGGAAGTCCTATCTGCAGCTCGCTGTCATAGTCCGCATATAGATACACAGATTTTTCAAGAACGATATCCTTTGTAAGATTGGCCTCAATATATCCCGCCGCGCTGGCAAGGATCGCCTCCATGTGGTTTTTTTCCTTCTGATACATATACGCGAGCGCTTCAGTATGCGCCTTCTCCTGCCTTATAGTTTCGTCAACGTTGCGAATGCCCAAAAGTATATGCGGCCTGCCGTTTACCTTCTCCATCGTAGCGCGGGCCTTATGATATACCGGCTTTCCCTCAAGCATCAGGCGATATACGAAGTCGTAGTACTTGTCTTTTTTCAGGGCCGAGAGCATAGATGTCCGCCTTAGCATCCCGAGCGCATACTCAACGTCCTCATGATAGACCGTCTGCGGAACGTTGCATGCTATCGACTTAAAAAAATCCTGGCCGCTGCTTTCTATCTGAAGCTCGCTGTAAGCGTCGCTCTCATGATAGCACTGATAGGCGGAGGTCTTTACGTCAATATCGTAAATACTTTCATAGGTTTCAAACAGCGCCCTTGTTATCGCCTCATAGGAAAGCGCGTTTTTCGGATTGTTCTGATCTCCGGCCATCTGTCTTTGCTCCTTTCCGCCTTGCATCCCTGTTCCCGGCCTCAACATATCATATTTTTGTTTTTCCCGCAACATATCCGGGTAAAGGCAGAAGTATTGTAGCGTTTCCATACCAACGATAAACAAACGTTGTTTTCCTTTCTTTTGTTTTCCCGGGTTGTAAGCCGTCCAGGGCTGGCGCTCCGGGCTGCGGAAGATCCTCTGTTTTTTCTTGTCCCAACCGTCTTTTTAGTGTATTATATTTTTACATCTTGACTTAAGGGGTGTAGTTTTCCATGCGGAAAATGTTCTTTTTCTTTCTTGTCCTGGCCCTTGTTCTTTCTCTGCTTCCTGGCTGTGCAGACAAAAAAGCTGAAACCGGGGCCGCGTCATCAGAAGATACCGGCGAGAACTCGTCCGCAGCCTTACCCGACGATGAAGACGAAGAGCCGGAGCTTCCATCGCTCTGGGACGCCAGAGTGACCTGCAAAACGAAGGACTTCCCCTCGAAGGCATTTAACAACGACTCCGAAGCCTGCGCAGGCATTTCGCCTGACGGCAAATCTCTGCTTATGATAAACGGCGCCGCGCCCTCGCTCTGGAATATTGAAAGCGGCAAGCGCACCTATCTCACCCCGGCAAATGACGACGTTGAAGAGATGATGCGCGAACTGACAATCATCAGCTCCTCAAGGGGCGGTACCGAGGATCAGATCGAAAAGGCTCGGGAAAAGTATTCCTCCATGCGCGGCAAGGAGCTTACGGAAGCGTTTTTCTCAGCGGCGTACGGCAGGCCCTCAGGGCCGAGGGTCTTCTTCCCGCCCATATGCAGCGACGGAAACTACATGCTCGTTTACGACAATGCTCTCGGCCAGTTCATTCTTGATTGCGACACGGGCAAGCTCTACGCGGCCGACCCCGAATACGGCTGGGCGGTCGGCGTTTACGGAAACGACATGCTTATCCAGCCGCCCCAGCCCGAAGCCGTGGCGCATCTTATGAACATGAAGACCGGAAAGATCAGCGAGCTTGATTTTTCCTCCGCGGGCGGCTTTAAAGACGGCGCTGCCATGAAGGCCGTTTCATTTATGCCAGGCGGCGGAGTCTGCGCCGTGCTGCGCGATAAGAATATGGATATTAAAAACGGCGAAGAATGCGTAATCGCCGTGCGCGAGAACGGCAAAAAAGACGAGATATACAGTCTCGGCAGAATGCAATTCAATCTTGATCCGGATGTGATCCTCTGCGCCGGAAAAGATTTCATCGTCGCGTATTCAAGAGCGTATCTGGTCAGCGCTCCCGTTTATCTGATAGACCGCAGAAGCGGGGACGTATCCGTCCTCAGCGTCAGCGACGGTGATATAAGAGCTACGCCTCTTGATGACTGCGGCAACGAGGGCGGCGCGCTACAGCTCCCGGACGACGCCGGCGATTCCTTCCTTTTCTTCTTTGACTGCCTCTCCGATGGCGAAACATTGATATGTATGGAAAAAGGCGGGCGCCTCATTCTCTTCCGCCCCGCTTCACTGGAAAGCCGCTACCTCTTCAAAAACCCTGATGCAAACGCCTTCCCCACAACCGGCTTTCAATCCGGCAACCATTACGATCTCTACTGGCTGTCGCCGAAGACTTATGTCGAATTCAACGTGAAAGGCTGAGCTCCGTATACAACGAACGGCCCGCAAAGGATGATCCTTTGCGGGCCGTTTTTATTCTTTTGATCCGTCCGGCACTTATTCCGGGTGCTCGCTCATATGCTCCGCAGCTCTTTTTGCCTGCGCGCAACCTTCGCCGCAATGCCACGGCTGCGCCTTATTTTCGCAAAAAAACTCCAGAGCTTTCGCGGGGCTGTCGGGTTCTGCTATTCTCTTCCCGCGCCCTTTGAGATTATTAGCGAGAAATATCCCGCGTCGTCGGGGATATCCTCCATACTGCGGTAAACCTGCTCGCTGTCCATGCCGCAGTCGATAACCGCGCTGGCCTCGCGGCCGCTCCTGCGGAGAAGCTCCTTTACTTCCTTCATATGGCTTGCCGCTTTCATGAGAACGTAATTCCCGCCGCTCTCGAGGCAGTTTTCCGTCTTATGCAGCGCCGGAAGGACGTGCAGAGGCTCGTCCCACTCGGCCAGCGGCAGATTCAGGCGCGCCGCCGCAGCGCAGAAGGAGGTTATGCCGCTTACGAGGACTACCTTATAGCCGTCCGCTTCCAAAATGTGCTGCAGATAACTGAAGGTACAGTAGACCGTAGGATCTCCGAGCGTGAGAAAAACAACGTTTTTCCCCTGCTCGAGATAGCTCTCCAAAAGCTCTGCTCCCTTCCGGTGCTCTTCCTTAAGCCGCGCTCTGTCTCTGATCATAGGCATATGAACCGGCACAAGCACCTTTTCCGTGAGCTCCGGAACCGCCTGCACGGCTATTTTATAAGCTACGGTCTCCTCGGGCACTTCGCCCGGAACGGCGATAACGTCATTCTCCCGTATAAGTCTGACGGCCTTTAGCGTCATCAGTTCTGGATCGCCGGGACCTACGCCAACGCCGTAAGCTATTCCCTTCATGCTTTTTCCTCCATTTGCTGCGCTCTTTTTCTCTATCTGAATATCCACCGGCTTTCGCAATTACCTCTACACTTTGATTTGAAAACTTCTCGTTTTACAACGCAGCCAAACAACCTGCTGTCAACGGTATATGGCGGTACAAAGTGTATCTATGCAGTTTATCAGAGCGCGCTGCGACAGCTTGTTTTGCCTGCCTGCATTATCACAAAACGTTGAAAATGCATCTGAAATCAACAGAACAGTTGAACGATCTTCTGCAGACAAAATATGCGTCTCTTGATAATTATTAAGCACTTCATTCAACTGCAAGGCTACATATGAAAAGGCTTGCGAGGGATTCCCTAATTCGTCAAAGAGGCCTCTTTCATGTCCGAAAACAGTATACCTTGGAACATGGTCAGCAAGGCCGGTCAAGTGCTCAGAGTATAAGCGTGCACCGATAAGAGCTTGTTCAACTTCCTCAGCGTTGGATTCCTTCGAAACAGAAATAACAAGGTTTTGATTAATCCCTTCAGCATCAGTCATTAAACTCTGAATAAACCTGGATTGCTCGCTGCTATGAAATCTATACTCTGCCGATAGCTGAACAGCGCAGCAAAGGATAACGATAATAGCAATCAGCAACCAGAAAACAGGGACTTTTCGCATGAATAACTTCATAATTATCCTTTACAGGCCGTAAGCGTCCATAAAGCCGACCATGATCTTGGCGCACTGGCTGCGGTCCGCGTTCGCGCGCGGGCTGAGCGCGCCGTCGCTGCCCTGTATTATCCCTGCGCCGACCGCCCACTGCATGGCGGGTATGGCCCATTCGTCGATATCAAGCGCGTCTTCATAAGAAAGGATATTTGTATCCTCTCCGACGGAAACGTCGAGCTCCAGATACTGCGCGAAACGGTACAGCATGGTGACAAGAGTTTCGCGCGTCAGCGTATCATTGGGAGCAAATCCGTTTCCGACGCCGTTCGTGATGCCGGCGTCCACCGCCCAGCGCACCGCGTCGGCAAACCAGGCGCCGTCCGGTACGTCTTCAAACGTTCCGTCGCCGTTGATGACAGCGGTGCCGTCCACGCTCTGATAGATGCGGCTGAGCATGGTAACGGCCATGGCGCGGGTCGTCGTGCCCTTGGGATCAAAATGCTCCGCGTCAACGCCGTTGGTCAGGCCGCGCAGGGTAGCGCTCTCTACCGCCTCGGCGAACCAGTCGCTCTCGTTTACGTCCTCAAAGCCCGCTCCGGCAACGTTTATCGTTATTATCCGGCCGGCGAAGGCGTCCGCCGCATAAAGCACGCCGTCTGCCAGGACCATGCCGCGCGGCTGCATCGGAACGTCAGTCGTATTTGAAATGCGAAGAAGTGTATATACTCTTCCGTCTTTGATCATGCGGATCGCGCTGTTGAGAGTGTCGGAGACATAGATCGTGCCGTCCTCGGCCACGAGCAGTCCCTGCGGATGGTCAAACTGCGCCTTATCCACCGGCCCGTCGGCATAGCCGCCGTAGTAAACTCCCGAGTCTTCCGCCGCCTCGAACGAGCCCGCTACGGTCTGCACTGAGCCGGAGCTTATCTTTACTATACGGCTCTTGCCGGTCTCGGCCACGTACAGCGTTCCGCCCTGCCAGCAGAGGCCGGTGGGCTCGGCGAGGCCGGAGGCATACGTTGTGACCCTGCCCTTATTATCTATCCTGCGGATCGAGCCGTTGTTGGTATCGGCAACGTAGAGGTTGCCCTTTTCATCGGCGGCAAGGCCTGTCGGGCGGTCGAAGGAAGCCCTCTGAGAAGAGCCGTCGGCATTGCCCCCCTTGCCTGTGCCCGCAAGAGTATATACCCGTTCGCTCGTCACATAGCGCACGACGTTTGCTCCCGCGTCTGTAACCGCATAGCCCTCCAGATACGGCGCCGCGGCCCAAGGCTCGGCAAAATAGGCGCTTTCCAGCGTGCCGTCATGATAGACTCCCTGCGGCTCTCCTGAAAGATCGGGCACGGGGATCACGCCGGCATATTTCTCTGCCGTCTCTCCCTCTACTGTCCATATTACCTTGTTGTAAACGTCGGTAACGAGAAATCTGCCGTCCTCCATAAGCAGGATGCCGGAGAGTCTGCCCCCGCTGAAATCGTCCGCGGTAAGCGCAGCGGAGGCCGAAACGGCCAGCGCGGCAAGCAGCGCGACAGCGAGTAAAACGGAAATAAGTCTGCGCTTCATGATGCATCTTCCTTTCTCAGTACTTCAGAGAATCAAGCGTCAGGATCTCAAAGCCCTCCGCCTTGCCTTTTAGTTTTATGGAGCCTCCGAGCGAAGTCGTCTCGGCGCGGTCGCCGAGGATATCCGCAACGGCGCGAGAAATGTATATCGTCCCGGCCGGCGCATTGGATTCGAGGCGCGAGGAGGTGTTAACGGTATCTCCTATCGCGGTATAGTCCATGCGCTTCGGCGCGCCGATGTTTCCGACGACCGCCGGCCCTACGTTGACGCCGACTCCGAAGGAGACCGTACGCCCGTATTTTTCCATCAGCTCGTCACCGAGCGCCTTGGAGTACTTGACCATGTCCATAGCGGCGCAGCAGGCGAGGAACACGTAATCGTCCTGCGGCAGCGGCGCGTTCCAGAAGGCCATGGTGCAGTCTCCTACGAATTTATCCAAAGTGCCGTGATAGCGCATTATGCATTCTGTGGTAAGCGTAAGATACTTGTTTATTATCTCTACCACCGTAGGCGGGTCGAGGTTTTCGGACATAGTTGTGAAGCCGCGGATATCTACGAAAAGCACTGCGATATCGTACATCTTTCCGCCGAGCTCCAGAGCGTCCATGCCCTGCTCCAAAAGCTGCTTCATTACTCCGGGGTCTATATATCGGCCGAAAGTATCCGTCACTTGGCGTTTTTCCCGCGTGGCGCGTATGTAGTTTGCCGCAACGGAGCATATGAACAAGACCGTCGCCGCGAGAGGCACCCAAAGCACATGGAGCACCGCGCCGCTCCGGTAGAGGATCATGCAGGCCGCTATCCAGACGGCGCACACACCGAGCCATATCGGGATCGTATGCAGCAGCTTGCGGTCCAAGAACAGCCAGAGCAGCACAGCGCTGACGACGAACAGGATCGCCAGCTGCAGAGCTTCCGAAGCCTCCTTCGGGAAGAAGCCCCGCCTGAACGCGTCTACGGCGTTCGCCTGAATCTCCACTCCGTACATATTTTCCGCATGAGCCATCGAGGTGCGGTATTCGTCCTGCATGCCGGAAGCGTAAGGGCCGATAAGCACTATCTTGCCCGCGAAATCAGCCGCGTCAACCTCTCCTGTTATCAGGTCGAGCACGGAGTCGCTCTCGTAATAGCCTCCCGGTTCGGCGGTATACGGCAGGTAGAAAAAGCCGTGCGCGTCGGTCTCCGGCGCGGGTTTTGCTTCCTCTCCTTTGTACTCGCAGTATCTCTCATAGAGCACTCGCGCGAATGACTGCATCCTGCCCTCCGGCGCGTCCACGTAAAGAAGCGCGTGCCGGATGATCCCGTCATCGTCCGTCATGGCGTTTATGTGGCCGTGGTCCGTTACGTCGTAAAGGTCACCGAAGGGCTCGTCCCAGCCGACTACGGCCATCGTGTCCATATAGAAGGAATCTCCGTCCTCCACGAGCGATTCGCCGAAGCCTGCGGCGCAGGCCGTGACCACGTTTTCCGCCTCGGCACAGACCTCGGCAAGATAAGCATCCGCCTCCGGGTCGGCGCTCGCCCCGATGAAAAGCACGTCCACGCCAATAACGGCCGGCTTATTCTCGGGATCGGAATTCAGATATTCTATAGCCTCGGCCAGTATCGACCGATTCCACGGCATGGGGCCGAATTCGTCTGTGGCGCGCTGGTCCATTCCGATGACGACTATCTCGCCGTCGGTAGCCCTCGCGCGCTGATAAAGCGCGTCAGCCGCCGTATTATCCGGCGTGTAGAGCGCTCCGAGCCCCGCGGCGGCTGTTATAGCCGCCGCGGCGAGCAGGCATATGCCGATTCTGATAAAAAGTTGTTTAAGTGAGTGTTTCATGGTCCGTTAAATTTCGACCCACTTGGCGTAAACCATTGTGCCGCTCATAACGGGTGTGCTGAAATCATATTCGTTGATGCAGTCGCTTTCCTGATACCACCCTTCGAAATGGTAGCCGTCGACGTCGTTAGGCGTTTCACTGGGCTCTTCTGCGCACTGTCCTTCGGCTATGCTCTGGTTTGAGAACACCGAATAGTTGTCCGGAGAGTGCATTTGCAGATTGAATACGAAAGAGTATATTTCAACTACGACCGGATCGTTCCCGGAGAATCTTCCGCCGGCGATGTTCTGGAAGTCTCTCACGCTCATCGACCCGTCGTTAATGAATTCGGCATAGTTTACAACATCGCCATAACCGGTGATAGAGCCTCCCTGCTGATTGTTGAAGGTTGCGTTCGCCCGGTTGTATAAGGCTCCCGAAGTCGTACGCATCATTCTTATCTCACCGCTGTTGTCAAACGTGGCAGGATCTGATCCGTTGCCGTTGTCGATCGTGCCGCTCGAAGAGTCGATCAGTCCCGTATTTGTCATAACGCTGCCATTGGTAAACGTGTAGCGCACCTCGAGCGTTCCGCTGTTGTTAAAAGTGCCGCTGTTCATGAAGGAACTGGTCGTTACTAACGTGCCTCTGTTGGTAAAGGAGAGTCCTTCTGCAAGTCTGAAACTACTCAATTCCATCTCGCCGTCGTTCGTAATATTGTTTTCACTTACGAACGAGCCCGTGCTTTCAAATACGGCGTCTTCCTTATTTTCAAGCGTGCCGTTGCTGCTGTTGAACAGCTCGCCGGAAACCTCAATTGTTCCGTAATTCACCAGGCGGCCGCTGTAGGTAGCGCCGTCGCCGTTATTAAACGTACCCGCGATCAGTAAGGAGCCGTAATTCTCTACTGTGTTGCCGCTGTAGTTGTTGAACGTGCCGCCGGATCCTACCTCAAGGGCTTCCTTGTTCGTGATCGTGCCGTAGTTGTTCAAGGTGCCGCCCGATATAATCAGAGATCCGATTACGTTGATCGTTCCGTTGTTATCAAGAGTGCCGGAGGTCCCTTCCAGTCCTCCGTTGATGACAATCGTTCCGTTATTCGTAAGATAATCGCCCAACGTGACGAAAGCGTCGGTGTTTATTATCAGCGTGTTGCCTGACGCGATCGTATACCCGGACATCGAGGTGTCGTCTTCCATCAGTTCGACGTAGGTATCGCCGCCCGCAAACGCGCTCACCGCATCGGCAAACGAATTGACCTGATGCACCGCGCCGCTCGCCGTTACGCTGGTATTCCTGTTGACTGTAAACGATGCGTTGAAGCCGCCTGTGCCGTCGTCCGCCAGGGAGACTGTTTCGCTTCCCGCGGTCACATTAAGATACTCCTCATAGAGGGTGTATCCCGAATCCGGAGCGACGTTGAAGCTGAACGTCGTGCCCGGCGCTATATCCGAAACCGGATCCGAGGTCGTGATCATCATTCCCTGGACCGTAGGAAGCGTTACGGAATAAGACGTCGGCGTATATCCGCCTCCGCCGCTGCTGTCATCCGTGAACAGATAATCGCTCCGGTCGCTGATAATTGCCGCCTGCTGTTCCGCGAGCTTTTCGGCAAGCTCCGCAGCCTTTTCTTCTATCGCCGCGTCCTCTGCGGCCTTTATCGCGTCATAATCTCCGAGAAGCTTGGGCACGTCTACCGTGGGCACGTCCCGGATTATCGGATCCTGCAGGCTCACGTCCTTGCGCAGCTCTTCCACCACGAATGCCGGGATATCCTTGTTCGTGATCTTCTCCTTGATGAAGTCTATCTCCTTGAGGTTCGGGTCCGCGGACACCGTAGAGCTCGGGTCGTAATAGACGCGGTCTCCGCTGTAAAGCTCGGCCACGCGCGTCTCGCCCGTCACCGGGTTTATGCACGTGAGCGTGACGTGCCCGTGCAGCAGGCCGACCTCCGTACGCGTGACCCAGCCGTAGCTGCCGCGAATACCCGTGACCATCGTGCTGGTGCGGATGTTGAGGCTTTCGTTTGACGCCAGCGGCGCCGTTACGTTGAAAAACAGGCTGCCGCTGTCGAGGCAGACCTCGAGCTTGCTTCCCGATTTTTTAACGGTTGCCTTGCTCGACGAGTCAAGCTTTACAGCCTTCGTGCCGTCGAGACTTATATACGCCGCGGATGATTTCCCCGTTGCAACCGAATATCCGCTGTAAAGGCGCATATCGGTCTTTACGCTCTGGTTCTTCCCACTCGCGTTTTTCACGGTAACGCTTCCGGAAGCCCCGGCAAGGCGGAGAGTAGTCGCCGTGGCAGAATTTGCCGCCGCGGCCGGCAGTACGCCGACTGTCAGCGCAAGAGCCAGCGCCAAGATCAGAATCAATGTACGTTTTAACCCTTTCATTTCCGCGCCTCCTAAGAGTTTTTTCCTTATTAATATCTATCCCATATTTTAATATTCTTTGCCGGTCCCCGTCAAGCTGTATGCGCTTGGGAGCCTTCGCCAGCATTGCGCATTTATAACGCGACTTTTTCCCCTCCGCGCGCAAAGGCGCAGCCGGGGCAGACAGCCGCGATCTCTTCTGCCGCGGCGTCGAGCATATCGTCCGTCCTGCCGGGATCGTGATGGATGATGCGGACCGCTTTCGCTCCGCACTCTTTGGCCAGCCGGGCCGCCATGACCCACGTGCTGTGGCCGAAGTCCTTCCGCGCCTCCCACTCCTGCGGGCCGTACTGCCCGTCCGCCAGCAGCAGATCGCAGCCGCGGGCGAAGCGCGCGTAATCCGGCAGGTTTTCCTCGGTCAAGGTGAAATCCGGCATGAAAGCGACCGTCTTTCCCCCCGCGCTGAGCCGCAGGAGCGACACGCCGCCGGGATGCGTCCCCTCGAGCGTGTCAACGCGGACGCCGTCTATATCCATCGAGTCTTCGAGCGGATAAAAACGTATATCTGCCGGCAGCTTTTCCAGCTCCACCGGCCAGAGCGGCGGCGAAAACAGCCGCGCCGCCTGGGCCTTCCCGTCCAACCCTCCGCGGGTCTTTATATATACGTTCAGCCTGTGCCCCGGACGCATCGTATACGGGCAGAGCGCGAGGCCGAGCAGATGATCCGCGTGGGCGTGGGTCAGCAGAAGCGAAAGCTCCGGCTTCTCCATAAGCTCCTCCGGCAGGTTCATTATCCCCGTGCCGGCGTCCAGCAGGAGAGTTTTCCCGCCGAGGCTCGCGAGCACGCAGGTGGTCGCGCCGCCGTATTTATCATATTGCGGCCCGCACACCGGCATTGAGCCCCGCGCTCCGAGGACAGTAACAAAATCAGCCATTGCTTTCCCCCCTTAAATGCTTATATAACTAACGCTTCAATTTTAATAATAGCGTAAAACATTTGTGCGGTCAATCGTTTCTGTCGTCTCCGCCCGCTTGACGGCGCGCGCCGCCGCGGTTAGAATTAAAGGGGCTCCCCCTATCCGCAGGAATAAAAGAGGCGAACGGCATGACATATTCCCGCCTTCCCTTCGAGCAGTACTTTATAAACACCAGCGAGGATTATAAGCGCACCGGCCTTGCCACGCAGCCTGTCAGCTATACCCCGGCGCACTATTACTGCAGCGCCTTGGAAAAGGCTCTCGGGCTGAGGCACGAGGTGAACTATGAGTTTCATTACGAGCCGGAGCGCGACGTTATCCAGTTCAATTTTCAGCGGACCATCGGCCTGCCGGACTGGTTTGCCAATATATTTGAATTCTCCAGCAAATACTACGACGCCATTGTTTTTGAGGGCGAGCCGCTCCAGCTGCGCGTGCACCACGGCTGGGGGCAGATGTACCGCGCCGTAAAAGACGAAATACGAAACGCCTGGAAACTCCTTCACGCCGAGCACCCGGCAGCCGCGGCGGAGATAGTCGGCTGGTCTCTGGGCTCCGCGCTGGCAATACTCTGCTGCCAGGACCTGAACTATAATTTCGGCCTCAAGGCGCATCTTTTTACATACGGCAGCGTCCGCCCCTTCAAGAGTGCAAAAAGCGACGCGGAGCGCCTGCGCCGCTATCTCTCATCGCTCTGCGAGGAATGCTGGAACTTTGCCGACGTTAACGATATCGTCACTTATATGCCGCCCTTCCGCGGCTTTGCCGCGATACGGCGGGTAAATGTGAGCGATGCGAAAAGGCGCAGCTTTTTCCGCCTCCTCAATCCCCTGCGGTATCATACCTGCTACCATCAGGCAGAGCTGTATGCGCAGCTGGATCCCTGCATACAGACCGAGTCCCGCCTATAATTCCGCTCGCGCAAAACAACCCGTAAAGCCAGGGGACCGAAACTCCCCCGGGCTTTACGGGTTAATTCTTTTTTATAGGAATCGAAATATCTCTTGCTTGCGTTATGTGGTTAGGCGTGATATCATGGAGTTGCCACATAATTACAGTTTTCAAATACATTCCAACAAACTGGTGCGTTTTTGCCTTTCGGTAAAAACGCTCGCTCTGCTATCCGCTCCAGTTTGTTGGATGATAGTGATTGTGTGGCAGCAATCGGAGCTGTGCGTTTTTCGGTGGCGCAGTTTCGGCTGCACCACTTTTTATTTGGAGGGTAGCTTTAATGAAACGTTTTATATGTCTATTATTAAGCATCTTTACTCTCGCCTTTTTTGCTGGATGCGGAAAAAAAGTGAACAAATACTATACTGATCAAGAAGTTAAGGCTATACAAAAAACAGTTGAAGTGCTCGACGATCTTCTGAATTATGATATTTCGGCAGAAGACGCTATCGCAATAATAGAACAATGTGCAGAATCTCTCCCAGACGAAGACGGTCATTACGTTAAGTTATCACTGAACTCAAATGCAATGCGTCTTGATTCTATGTGGCTTCTGGCAGAGATTGAGGCAATAGATATATATGGAAAAGGGAAACCGAAACTCACGGCTTCGGACTATGAAGATATTCGTGATATGAAGAAGGATTGGGAAGACCGTCTGTACAAATGATTCTTTTACGCAAAGATATGCATATGCGCGTACACGGAGGGGGCAGCCATGAATGAAAACGGTTCTTCAAGTTTTGTGTCGTTAGAAATCGTAAGAATCTCTTCTTTTTCGTATTCCGCAAGGAATGTAAGCTTATTCATTGACGGTATTTGTCAATGCGCTTTGGGGCCCGGAGACACGCACAAAGTGCAGCTTCGTCCGGGGGATCATGCTATCGGCATTGTGCTTGGTAAGCGCTCTATAGGGTATGCCACCTTTCGTCTTACCAAAGAATCCGATGCGAAAATAGAATTCAAGGTTGCAGAGCCGTGTAAATTCTATTTTTACGGCAGCGCGATTTACGTTCGCGAAGATATGCTTCCCCGCAACTATACGATTTCCACTTCTGAAAGTAATTCTTCTACTCCTGCATCACAGCCACTCACGCGCAATAATACGATTCCGCCCCCACAACAAAGCACGCGCAAATCAAGCGGCTCGGGATGCTTATGGATGATACTCGGGGTTATTCTGTTTTTGGTTCTCCTATATTTTCTTGTCCCGGGCTTCTCTGCAGGATTACGTCTTGGATTCTTGTGGGGCTTAAATGCAGGGAAGTAAGTAGACTAATAATTATAAACAAGGAGGCGGTTACCTGCCTCCTTGTTCCCTTAGTTCGTAAAAGCCAAAAGCCCGGGGACTGGCAGTCCCCGGGCTTTCATGCTTTAATGTTACATCTGATGAACGGCGCTGCCGTCCTTCTTTACTATTACGGCCATGTCGCTGTGGCTTACCTCTATCTCGCCTTCGGCCTCGCGCATCGTCTTCCAGTATCCGCCCGGGGCTTCGTCGAGCTTCACCCCGCGCTTTATCATCTCTTCCCTTACGAGCGCGCCGTCAAGCTCGCGGCACTTTATGCCTCTGTCGATAGTGAGGCAGGCGCCTATGCCCGCCGCCATGCCCATGCCCATGGAGGGCGCGATGACGCGGATGGAGCCTATGGCGTGATAATCGGCCGACATGCAGCGCCCGGCGACGAGCAGATTGTCGACTCCGGTGGCGATAAGGCTGCGGTAAGGTATCTCGCAGTATTCGCGCGGATTCGTGCGCACCTCATAGCCGCCGGGGGCTACGAAGGGATGATGCATGTAATCGCCGTCGTCCTGAGAGGGGCGGCACACCGCCGGCTCTACAGGCTCGGGAAGATGGATATGCCGCGAAGCGGTGTGATAGCCGGGCGTGGGAACGTGCGCGTCGAAAAACTCCGTGTGCTGATATATGCCGTCGGGGAATTTGCGGGCGGCGGCAAGATCTCTGCCGGTCATTATGTATTCGCCGACGACTCTTCTCGAATCGCGCACGCCGTTCATCGGCGCGAAGCTGGCCAGGACGCAGTTTTCAAAGCCCTCTATATACTTGCGCAGAAACTCCGTGAACCAGATGACCTTGCGGTGCTGGTCTATTACCTGGCGCGTAAGATCGACAACGTCGTCGCAGTGGCAGTCAAAGGTATGCGTGGCGTCGAGAGTGACGTCGGTGCACTCCTCGTTCCCGGGCATGGGATAGACTATATTGCCCGGGCTGAGTATTTCGTGCAGGTCGCCGTTTGCAAGCGCTTCGAATTCCTTTCCGACTATGTAGCTCTTCCGCTCCTCTACGGGCTTGGAAAGCTGTGCCTTGTCATAGGCCGTTCTCGCGGCGTAAAACTTCTTGAGGTTTACGTACGAAAGGCGGAAGCCCATCGTTACGGACTGATTGAGCCCGGCGAATTCCGCGTTGCCCACTTCGCAGGGCACTCCGGCCGCGAAGGCGAGATCGGCATCGCCCGTGCAGTCGATAAAGACCTTGCCGGTCACTTCGATCTTTCCGGATTTGCAGTAAACGACGACGCTTTTGATCTTTTCGTCTTCCGTAACGCAGTCGACAACATGCGCGCCGTAGAGTATGCGGCAGCCGGACTGCAGCACCATCTGCTCGAGCATCGCTTTTCCGTATTCGGGCTCGGCCGTGGGGAGATGGGGCTTTAACACCGCGTGTCCCTCCGCGTCGAGCCTTTCGAGCCATTCCTTGCTCAGCCCGTCTACCACGCCGGCGAGGCCGGTTATGTAGCCGTTGGTGCAAAGCCCGCCCAGTGACTCGCGCATCTCGAGAAGTATGGCCCGCTTGCCGCTCCGCGCGGCGGATATGGCCGCGGCGCAGCCGGCCGGCCCGCCTCCGCAGATGACTACGTCGGCGTCAAAACGTTTGCATGTGGTAAGCATAGTATATCTCCTTTCTGCCTTTATGTTTTCATAGCAGAATTATAGCATAACAGCGCCGCAAGTTGAATATTTTTTATAAGCGCACGGCCCATCCCGCCATAATTTTTCCCCGTATGGGTTTTTGTTTGGTTTTTTTTGAATACACCCCGGCGCCTGAAGAATAACGAAAGCCCGGAAACCTTTCGGTTTCCGGGCTTTGCCATGTATCAATCGGTTAAAACTCCTACTTTCTGCAAAGCCTTGCGGCACAAGGTTTTGCAGAAAGCAGGAGCACATTACTTGGTGATTTTTCTGTTTTCAAGATGCTGTGTGATTTCTGTGCCG